>Ga0169931_10011425_pt1 | contig 12506 bp, 3 predicted proteins | sample Kivu_15m_20L_FD_129675 | JGI IMG/M metagenome (GOLD analysis project Ga0169931, IMG submission 129675) | Freshwater microbial communities from Lake Kivu, Western Province, Rwanda to study Microbial Dark Matter (Phase II) - Kivu_15m_20L... | ecosystem: Environmental > Aquatic > Freshwater > Lake ...
AAGGCCAGATATATCCTGGGTGACACCGGGATAGTCCACGCACTGCAGGGTAATTTTAGAAGTGGTCTGCTGACGTGGGTGATCGGAGAGTACCTAAGCCAGCACTCCTATCGGGCAAGTGATATTAAACTTTGGACTTACCGCGGGAGTCGCGGTGGAATGATCGAAGTGGTGCTCGAGAACGGACCGGACGAACTTCATGCAATCAAGGTCCTGAGTGATGAGCACTTTGACCTACGGGACCTCGAGATATTGAAGAGCTTCACCACTCGCGCACGCGCCAAGGGGATCAAGAAGATCAAAACTCTGGCGCTCGCGCCGGTTCATACCCTCACAAAAATGGGCGCTGTTACCATCCACCCCTGGGAGGCGATTGGTTGAAATGCAGAGCACGCGAACCTGTATAAACAACTAGGCAGCGAGCCTAATCCTGCACGGCACTCCAGCGCCCTACTTTGCGAATCATGTGGTTGGACTGGTCGACGATATAGAGGTTACCCTCGGGGTCGAAACTGATTCCGGTAGGGTTCCACATCCGGGCGCTGGAGGCTGAGACGCCTTCCCCTTCTGCGCTAAAGGTACCGCCGCTGTTTTCCGCCCCGGTGCCACCTGGACCGATCAAAAGCGAATGGGAATTCAAATTCGTTCGAGAGTAGCACCGCACGTTGTGGAAGCTTTGCGTCGCAAAACAGATTTGGTTACCGTACGCAGCCAGGCCTCGGACCCCACCACCTGGGTTCCAACTGCTCAATACCGTTACCGAGCCCACTGCGCTGCTGTGGGCAGGTAAGGCCTCGAGGTCACCGTTCCCGCTGGAGGCGTCTTGGTTGATGGCAGTCGTTTTACGGTTGAGATAGAGGACGCGCCCATTGCCGCGATCCGCGATGAAGAGGTTTCCGTCCTCGGTATCCGATCCGGGATTTTTAGGATCCACCACAATTCCGGTCGGTGCGTTTAAACGCGTGGTATTTCCAGGGCCTGTGGCCGTACTGCCTGAACCAATGGTTGCGCCGGCCGTGTTTGACAAACCAACCAGAGTATAGATCTTGCCGTAATTTGGCGAATTCGGATCGCCTACCAGTTGTAGCACCACATGGCTGCTTTCGTCAGCTAGATATACGTTTCGGCGGGCATCGACGGCAATGCCTTCGGGGTTCCAGAAACGCGGCGTGGTCGCGCCATCCCCATTCGCGCCGTTGTAGAAGTTGCAGGCGGTTCCATCGGTCCGACCCATCACTGTGAATACAGAGTCAGCCGCGACATCCGAAGACGTGCCGAGAAGCGGTCGTGAGATAGTGTCGAGGTTGACGACTCGGGCATGGCAGTTTGTTCCACCGCGATCGGCGTAAACTAAGTGATGGGAAGTGAAAAGAAGGTCTTGGGCACCGGTTGCCGTGGCTGCTTTACTTAAGGTGACCGATGTGCCACCGCTACCGGTAATGGAGATGATCAGGGTACCGGACGGAATTCCAGTTCCGCTCACCAGCATACCGGGTGACAAAGCACTGCTTAGGCCCGTTCCGGTTGCCGTCGTGGAACCTGAGGTCAGAGTCAGACTGCGATTGGTGGTAAAGGGCGTGAATGCCAAACCCCGCGGCGACTGCTGGGACGCGAGAGTCCGCTCGACTTGGTTTTCGAGCGCATTTGCGGGGTTGATGGCCCGACCCGGACCTACGGAGGCCCAGCCACTCATGAGGTCGACCCTTCGAGTGAGGCTGTTGCCTGTATCAGTGAAGTAGAGCATGTTGCGGAGCGGATCTATGCTGATATACATGGGATTGGCAGTGAGAGTGTCTCGTGCCATCGCGGACTCAGATTTACCGGTTTTCGCGATCCCCGCACCAATGAAGCCCGCGATATTCCCAGGGTTCACTAAAGTCGCCTCTTTTGAGCTTGAAAGGTCGACAGTCCGCACGCGCCAGTTGTTCGTATCTGCAATAATGAGGTCTTGGCGCGGATCGGAAGTGCCCGTGCCGCGCACAGGGGAGAGCGTGAACCCGCTTTGGAGTTGTGAATTATTATTCCATAGTTGTCGGGTGATTGCAGCTGCGCCGTTTCCGTTAAAGCCTTGGCTACTGTCCACGCCGGCAATGCGGGAGGAAGCAGCAGGAGGGATCAGAGCACTACCGCCAAACCGATAGGATGCGCCGCCCGTATTTTTGGCGTTCCAGAAGTAAATGGAAGCGTTGTTCACGACGCTGTAGAAAACGCCGTCCACAGTGTTTGAACCTGCTTCGCGATCCGAGAAGAGTTCGATTTCCACAGGCGATCCGTTTGCGAACGGAACGAAGTGACGGTTCGAAGAGAAGTAAGCCGTCGTACCACCGGTGCCTGTCGCGTTCGCACTCATGGTGATGGTGTTCGCAGTTTTTGCTGTGACCGTCGCCAAGTAAGGAATGTGGGTGTTACTGATGGTCATGCCTACTGAGACGTTGGTGGTAGCACCGCACCCCGTGAGCGTATTGTTCCCACTGGTCGCCGTACAATTCAATGCTGTAGCCCACGTGCTGAAGAGCAGAGATGGCGTCGTGCTTGGCGCAATAGTGATATTACCCAGGACTAAGTTGTTCCCGGCCGCCATATTGTTGCGCGCCATCACGCGCTGGTTGTTGTATTCTGCCCAATAAAGGTTGCCGCTTAAGTCGGACTTGAGACCGGAAACGAATGATGAATTGCTCGTTTGGAAAGTTCGGACCAGTCCCGCGTTTGTTCCTTCAAGCGCATACTGTTTGATAGAAGCAAAAGTTCCGCTTGGGCATCCGGTAACGCCAGCCCCGCAAGCCCAGTTTCCACAGGTGAAGAAAAGAGAACGATCAGGCACCGCCCCCGCCGAATCTGTCTTCGTGACAGTTAAGGCGAGCGGATGACCACAGTATGCAGCATTGGCCGAGTTCCAGTTGGTGGACTGGCCGGCGTTGTTGTTGGCGCCAGGCCCGATCACTTGCTCCGCGAAATTGTTGGTCCGATTGATCCGCGCGATTCGATGGTTGCTGTAGTCGGCAACGTAAAGATTGTTGGTGACTGCATCCCAAGCCATACCTGCTGGGTTATTCAATTTAAACGAGGTTCCTGAAAGTGCAGAGGTCACGTTACCTGAGGCACCATTCCCAAGAATGATGGCCAATTGCCCTGCAGACCACACGCGTCCAAACCACGTATTGCCGCTACTGCCATTTTTTGAATAGAACCACACCACGTGGCTGCCCAAATCGCTGATAAACAAGTTGCCCGCGCCATCGTCAATGATGCGGTTGGGCGCCATTTTGAATCGTGAACGCGTTTGTTCAGTTAGAATTTGGCCGTGACCGATATCGGGGTCACCCACCAAAGTGCAAATGTTTCCGGGCGCAAGTTCGTTGCATTTATCCGAGAACGCATTGACGTGGACGTTCCAAGTCATCAGCGTCGAGTCCTCTTGACCATCACTGACTTTGACGCTGACTGTGTGCGGGTTCGAGAGCGTCAAGTTACTGTCCCCACCTGGGTTGAAATAAGCTTGGTTCCCGTTGGTCAGCACAGATATACGCTGGCTAGCAGGGTTGCCGTCAAAATACCAAGTGTAGCGGTTCGCAGTGATGGCATCGCCGTTCGCGTCAGTGGCTGTGACTGAGAATAATTTTCCGGCAGGATCGGGCCAAGTTGTATCATACGCGATGCGAACCGGGGTCGCGAGCGTTGGGGTGACGGCGCTCAACTCAGGCAGAATGTTTCGTTTCACTTGGAACGTGCAATCATCTTGGCTGTCGGAATCGGACACGGTGACAGTCAGGTTGGCACGCCCGTTTGCGGCTGTGATCAAGCCCATATCCAGATTGAGCAGGCTTGAGTTGGTGCCGACAACTTGACCACCCAATCGCCACTCGTAAGTGGTGGGGTCTTTACCCGTATTGCTTACCGTAAATGTTTGCTCCGCTGCCGTGCTGTTGACCGCAACCGCTACAGGTGCGTTGGTTTCGCAACCGGGAGGGCTTGAAGCCGTGATTTGCGCAATGGTGGGGTTAGTTACGGGGAAAACCCACTCTTTAAAGCTGGTTTCGTAGCCGTCACTGAAAGTGGCGCGAAGCCGTTGCGTACCGACCCACGCCACCGTGGGGGTGAACGTGATTGACGTCGTGGTCACGCCTGCGGCGGTATTCGTCGTCAACCCGGTGAAAACCGCCCCCAGTGTCGTCGAGCCATTGATGGACCACTGCACCGTTATAGGGTCACTATCTATATCACTTGCTTGGACAGAGAACGTATTCGAGTTGCCGAGCGATAAGTTAATATCAGGTGAAGCATTAGAAGGGGTCGGAGGGGTGTTTTTACGCAGATTAAAAGTGTGGCTGTCATTGCTACCGTTGTTTGAAATGGTTGCAACCAGCGTATGAGTGCCGGCGCTGAGATCCGCTCCGCTCAAGACCAAGTAAGGAGTGGTTTCGGCCCTGGCCACCCCATTCAAGGCATAGCTATACGAAACACCGCTCGTGGAGTTGGCGTTGGCAGCAAAAGTGAAACTGGTATTTTCGCCGAACACGACGGGGTTTCCGGGCGGCACAAAGCCTGTGATGTCGACGGGCTCAAGGACTTCCACACCCCAGGAGTAAGTGGAAGTATCATAGGGGTCTGAAACTTCAGCAGTGATAGTCTGCAAACCCGTCACACCATCGGGTGGGTTGAAAATTCGGGTCGCACCGGTTCCAGTGAAGACACTGCCAGCGGGTACGACGCCGTTCAGCTTCCACACGTAAGTCAAAGCGTGTGAATCGGTGGCCCGGACGTGGAATTCTTGGGTTGCGATAAAGGCCATCGAAAAGCCCGTCGGCCTTGGGTAGGACGAGTTCACTTCATTCGCAACCGAGGTCCACGCGACAATTGCAGGGGGTTCGTTTTTGACCAGGTAAAACGTACGTGAATCAAAGGAACCGCCGGCAGAGGCGCGCCCCTCAAGGGTGTTGGTCCCTGGGGCAAGCGTACTTCCGCTGACGAGGATCGAGTTCGCTGTCTCACCGCTAATGGCGTTCCCGTTCAGGCGCCAGCTAAAAGTCACACCCTCCGTGTAACTGGTGTTGAGCCGGAAGAGGTTACTGGTATTCGTACCAAACACGTAATTGATGGGGTTATTCGATTCATCGCGATCGGCAGGTGTGGTCGAAGTGATCTGCACTGCGGCGCGGACGTTGAATGCCCAGAAGTAAGAAGTAGTATCATATCCATCGTTAGCATCGAGTCGAACCGTGTGTCCGCCTCCGTTGTCCGCGTGGCCGGCCTGGGGCGTGTAGGTTCTAGCCACGGTATTTGCCTCGGTCGGGGTTGCGTCAGTCAGCGATACACTAGACGCGTTACCATCGAAGAACCAAGAATAGGAAACCGAGTCAGAGTTAGCATCGGTGACGCGTGCCTCGAAGGTCACAGACCCGTTCAAGGCCACCAAGGTGCCTGCTGCCGCAGGCGTAGCAGAAGCCACCACTGGTCTACTGTTTTTGGTTAAACTAAAAGCTTTGAAGTCGCAGGTGCTATTAGCATCCACGGCGACGTAGGCGGTGGAAGTGCCACCGATTTGGGAACCGGAAATCGCGACACTAGAAATCGGCGAATTGAGGTTAGTACCATTTCGGGATGCGGCACACGTGGCAGGTGGGCTTGCACCCAGGTACCAGGCATATGAAGGAGTGCTGCCGCTACCGACAATGACCGACAGAGTTTGCGAACCTGAGAACGGAATGCGCACGTTGTCGCTAGGGAGCCATGAGCTAATTAAAACGGGGTCAACGATCGTAAGCGCCCAAGTTCGTGTTGCTGTATCATAGCCGTCCGTCACCGTGACAGATACGGTGTGGCTACCCACGGTGCTACTGGCCAAATTCACGTAAGCGGTGTTGCCGCTTGAAATCAGCGGGCTACCGGTTTGCCCGTTATATCGCCATGTGTAGGTCAAGGACCCGGCGGGGTCATCGCCGTCATTCACGCCCGCACCAAAGTGATAGCGGTTGTTGCTATCGGGGTCCAAGAAAGTGCGAGGAACCGTTACGGACAAGCTCTGTGGAACGGTTTCCGAGCTGGTGCCGCTGATCACTGGCGGCTGGTTTTTACGGATACTGAAATCACGCGACGTCGTACTGCCCCCGGCACTGGCATTGGCGCGCAGGGTATGAATACCACTCGTTGCGAAATCCGAGCCCCTGAGTTCGATGAACGAAGTGGTTTCTGCCCGGTTGACGGCGGCCGTTTCGGGGTTGATGATATACGAATGGGTGACATCGCTCGCAGCATTTGGGGTCACAGTGAAGGTTTGCACACTGCTTGCGCCAAGGACCGTGACTCCGTTTGGGTTCCAGCTCGGAATCGCAATGGGGTCGATGATGGTGATATTTCGGGTGCTTGTCACCACATCGTAACCGTCGCTTACGTCAACAGAAATGGTCCTTGCGCCTTTCCAAGCGGCCGTTGGCGTGAAGCGCACTTGTGACCCTGACGCGTTTTGCGATTCGAAGAGCCCAGGCGGCGTAGTGCCTCCGATTTTCCAAGTGTAGGTGAGGGTATCCGAATCCGCATCGGTCGCATTTGCCACCAAGTCAAGCGTACCAGCGTTGTAGGCGACCACGGTGCCTGACCCGCCTGTAAGGGTAGCGTCCAAAGATGATATTACAGGCGGCCGATTTCGGAAGACGGTGAAGTCGTGGAAATCCGCATCGCCCTGCGAGGGAATCACATTCACGCGAACGGTGTTGGGAGTGGGGTTCAAGTCAGGTAGAGAGGTTCCTAAAAGGCTCAAGAAGTTGCTCGCCTGCCCAGCAAGGTTTGAGCCGCCATTGATTGCCCAAGTGAAGGTTGCGCCACCCGACCCGACTGTCGTTACTGAAAAAATACTAGGTGAAGCAGAGCCGATGCGCACTGGCGCGTTCGGGGTGACGGACTCGATGGTGGCAGGTGCGATGACCGTGACGGCCCAGTTGTGAGAACTCGTGTCGTAACCGTCTGAAAGTTCCGCTGTGATCACGTGCGCGGAAGCGTCTGCTATGGTCAAACCCGTGAGGCGCGCGCCCCTTTCCCCAGGCTGGCGCCCGTAGATTGCATTATCGGCAGGTGATATGGGTTGTAGTTTGGCGGAGGCTTGTCCGTTCTGTTTCCAATTGACCGTGACTGTATCGCCGTTCACGTCGACTGGCGTAATCCAAAACTGTTGGTTCGAGTTTGTGTATGGGATGGTGATTGGCCCAGAAGGGCTCGGAGCAATCACCGAAGGCGCCACGTTCTTCCGTAGCATGAAAGTCCGGGTCGCTTCGCCACCGCCACCCATCGCTTTCAGGGTGAGTTGGTTATCACCATTGATGGGTAGATCCGCCGCAGAAAGAACAACGAAATTACTGCTTGAGGGCGTAGCAGGTCCGTAGGCGCCGTCATTCAGCTTATACTGGTACGTGACACCCGTGTTCATGTTGGGCGTCACCGAAAACGTTCTTACCGTGTTTGCTCCGAATATGGTCAGGGATTCTACGGGCGAGAAACTCAAGATGGATATCGGTGCGATGACTTGCGCCTGCCACGTATAATTGACCTCATCGTAGTTATCCGTGCATCGCAGAGTGATATTTCTATAACCTTGGATCGAGCTTGCGGGGCTGAAGTTGGCTGACGTGCTGGTGCTGTTGCCAGAGCTAAAGCTTCCTGCAACCAGAAATGCGCTCGTTGACGAATCCATCAGCCAATTACAAGAGGCCACCGTGTCCTCAAGGTCGGGGTCGGCGGCGTCCGCCGAGAAAGTAAGAGGGTTCGGGGCGCTAAAGGTGATTTGGTTGTCGAACTGCCGGGGGGTTCCATTGCCGTCAAGCGGCGCAGTAGGTGTGATCGTCAGCGGTCGGTTCTTCTTGATGTTGAACGTATGGGAATCGTTGCCGCTTGGCGCAGAAAGATTCACGGTCAGAAGGTACTCGGCGCCGTCAGTCGGAAGCTCGCTCCCACTCAGCCCGAAGTAGGCCTCAGTGCCGATGCGCATGGGGGTAGTGCAATTAGCGATTCCGCCCGTCGTCTGGCCAACGGGGCAGAGTTTCCATTCGTAAGAACTCGCGGTTGCCCCGCCTTGAAGGTTCACACTAAAAACGCGGGTAGAGCCGGCCCCGATTTTCACGGGGTTTCCGGTCGGGCTCCAGCTTGATATCAAGATCGGGGCCGCGATAGTGATTAGCCATGAGTGTTCAAAAGTGTCGTAACCGTCGGAGGCGACAACCCGAATAGTATTGGTACCGACATCTTGGGCCCGCGGCTGATAAGTCACTGTGCGGTTATCGGCGGCGTTAAAGCCAGTCAGGACATCAGCGGGGTTGACCGCGCCATTCGGGTTCGTCACCGTCCAAGTGTAGGTCAGGGTGTGTTCATCCATATCCCGCGCATTGACTGTGATCGGTAAGCTTACCGTATATGGGATTGTGGTGCCCGTCGCGACGGGGGTTGTGGCCAGGATTTCGGGCGGGGCGTTTTTACGCAGATTAAAGATCTTTGTGGCCGTGCTTCCACCCATCGTGACGGTCGCAGTCAGTGTTGAAGTGGATCCCGGCGAGCCCGGGAGTTGAGCGTAAGTGAGCTCTGTCATATTGGCGGTGCTCACCTCTGTGCCCGCCTGGCCGGGACCGGCCAATTGATAGGAGTAGGTAATATCACCGCTGAGGCTTGGACTAACCGAAAAAGTCTTCGTGGAATTAGTCGGGAAAACCACTTCGGTTGGACTGCTGACGTTCGGGAAGAAGCTTGATATTTGAATCTGATCAAAGACCGTCACGCTCCAAGCCGTCGTCACTTCATCCACACCGTCTGAGAGCGTCGCAGTAATGAGGTGGTCGATTGTGCCGTCTGGGGCAGCACTGAGTTGGGCGGGAGTGTCGATCGGACGATAACTTTGAGAACCACCTGTGCCTAGAAATGCGGCGGGGACATCTGCCGCGTCGAGCCTCCAACTCCAACTCAGCGTTTGCCCTGAATCGTTGTCATTAGCGTTACCAGAAAGTGCTAACGAGCAAACACGGCAGACCAAGTTTCCGGAGGCAGGGGGGTTCAGTGATCCAATCGAAGGAAGTTGGTTCCTTCGAACGGTGAAAGTATGCTGTGCAGGCTCCATCGTGCCCGACAATGCTCTCACCATGATGGAGTGCGAAGTGTTGAGGGTCAGCGAGCTGCTTGCAAGCACGAATGAAGAATTTGTCTGGCCATTCTGTTTAACGCTATTGACGTACCACTCGTAAGTCACGCCGCTTCCACCCGAAGTCGTCACTTGGAAAGTGGTATTTCCGCTATTCTTTACCCACACAATACCGTTCCCGTCGGGGGAAGGCTGCGTCGAAGTGATCGTCACGGGCGACTCAACAATGACGGTCCAGTTTTGTTCGATCTGATCTTTGCCGTCCGAAATGAATACGCTCATGGTGTTCGGACCGACGTTACTCACATCCGGTGTGAAAGCATAACTGCTGGATGTGGCACCTGATATCGTGCTTTGATTTAACTTCCAAACATACGTGAGCGGATCATTATCTGGGTCAAGAGCGATCACACTGAAGTTCGACGCTGCTCCAATGGCAGCGGTGTTGCCTGTGTTGGTCGCGGGCGTTTTGCTTTGGATGTAGGGTACCGAATTTTTTCTGAGCAAGAACGTGTGTTCATCCTCACCCCCCTCATTCGATACCGTCACTTTTAAACTGTGCGTACCACCCCCCAGTGTCGCGTTATTGAGCTCAAAGAAGTTATCCTCTTCACCTGCTTGCTCAATTCCATCCAATTCCCAAACGTAAATTGCACCCACGGCGCCATCCGCGTTGATTCCGAAGGTCGTGGTGCCAGTGGAGCCGATGAGAACGGGCGAGGTAGTGGGTGTGAAGCTGATGATCTCAACCGGCGGCAAGATATTAATGGCCCAGTCATAAACGGTTTTGTCCAAGCCATCGTCGACCGTGAGTCGAACCGTTTTCTCACCGTTCAGTTGACTGGCGGGTTGGAAAATCCCGCGTGCGAGCCCATTAGCAAAGGTACCAGTGAATGTATCACTGGGGATTTCACCCACGGTCCACTCGGCGGTCAACGCGTCGCCATCGGGGTCTGATACACTGGCTTGAAAGTTCGCAAGGCCATTGCCCGCCAGGGGCATGACGTCTGAAAGAAGCGGTGTTGGATTGATCAACGATGGCTTTTGATTTTTTACGATCGTAAAGGTGTGCGTCAGTGACTGTTGCAGAAGCGGCGCAGTCGCGGTCACAGTGAGTTTGTTTTCGACCCCATCTAGCAAAGCGCTTCCGGCGATCGAAATGAAAGCTGTTTTCTGCTCGCTGAGTTCCACTCCGTTGAGTTCATACTTGAAGAGCGTTCCAACCGTGATCGTTGGAATGGCGAAGAATTGACGGGAGCCTTCTGCAGGAACACGAGTGACCTCTGCGTCAGGAAAGATTTTTGCGAATTCAAACGCCTGGTCCTCAGACTCAAACAAATCCTTGAAATAGCTATTTATTTCTCCAGTTTTCGAGAGCTCGCAAGCTGACAACGTGAATCCGAAGGCAACAGCCACGGCTGACGCTTGAAGCTTTTTAAGGAAATTTGTGAATTTCCTTACACGCATGTCTTCTCCGTTTCCTTGTTCCAAACTCACGTTCTGCATATCGGCACTTACCCACTGGAACGTTCAAGTAAGTGAGGATGAACCGTCAAATCCATGACGGAACCTCATTAGATATCCTACTCTGAGTTATCGGTGAGATATAGATTTTGTTGAGTGCTAGTCTCTACGTGACCTAAATTCATGATATAAAATGGGATATTTGGTAACGGGGTTATCCACTCAAAAAACTTGTATTTTTCTTAAACATATCTGTTTCAAATATCGTCAGTTGCGTGCTCATGTTTTGGACACCCGCGGTCGATAAGCGGCTGAGTGGGTTCACCCTGCAACTGCGGAGACCATGAGTGATGTGGAAACAATCTAGTTTAAACACGCGGCCGGTAGACCCAAGAGTCCTCCTCCAGGGTTCTGCAATCGGTCTTTTGCTTTTTGCACAAGCCTGTGCCTCGGGCGGTGCCCGTTTCGAGGTGAAATCCACGCCTGAGGGCGCAGAGGTTGCCCTCGTACGTCCCGGCGGGGCGGGAACTCTCTCGCTAGGAAAGACGCCCCTTTTGTTGAATCCAGAGCAGATTCCAGATGTGGGCGGAAAGCTGATGACTTTGCAGTTAAAAAAAGATGGCTTTCAAACCGAGAATATCATTCTGCCAGAGGGTTCGGTGGGGGGGCTAGCGCTCCTCACCTTCCAGATGCGCGAATCGAACGTTTCAACGGCAACAGGTAAAGCGGGTGAAGCTGCGCAGAACGAACTCGCGCGCGGCATTGCGCAAATCCACCGCCAAGTTTCTCGGAAAAACTATGACGACGCGATTCGGACGCTGGACAGTCTTTTGGCGCGACATCCACGTATCGCAACTCTCTATGATCTTTTAGGCGGTATTCATTATTTACGGAAGGACTCAGGGCGCGCGTTGGATGCATTCAAGCGGTCTCTGGATCTGGATCCCTCCAATGCTGAAACCAGTCGTTTGGTTGAAAAGCTTCGGTCCTTTCAGGGGCGTATGCCCTCTGAGGGTGAGTCAGGTGAAGGAGGATAAGCGCCCGTGCTCTTTTGGTTGAGTCTCATCATCGCACTCGGTGCCGTTGCTGGCTCGATTGTGCACCTAGATCAAGCGGCGAGCACGTACTACGACGTAGTAGCGTTATTTGTCGTTTTTGGTGGGACACTTGCCGTTTCGATCTCTACTTTTCCCTGGGAAATGCGGGGCGATATCGTGATTGCTTTTCGATCATTGATGAAGAGTCCCCGCACGCAATGGCCTCTCATTATTCAAGATGGCATTACTTTGGTCCGGCTCCATGCCAGTGCGCAAGCCATGGGCGCGCTCAGGTCGGAAGGCTTAGCGCGTATGACCTTCAATGATGGAATCGAACTCCTTGGGTTAGGTTTTGACGCTGAATCCATCGAAGTGATCTTAAACGAGCGCATTCGCCAACAAACCGAACGACGCGTTCGGGTCGCGAATGCCATCCGCGGTTTGTCCAAGTATCCACCGGCTTTCGGTCTAGTGGGAACGGTTCTGACCCTAGTCAGCCTCATGCGATCCGTCGCTGCAGGTGCGACCTCGCAACAAGCGGGGGTCACGATGGCGGTGGCGCTCGTAGCTACCTTATATGGACTCTTACTGGCGAACTTGTTCATTAACCCAGCCGGCGAGCGCGTTTTGAATCGCGCGCAGTTTGAAGCCAAAGAAGGCGAGCTTGCGCTTCAATCCGTGTTGCTTGCCGCACGCGGTGTGCCCGTTCTTCAAGCCCAAGAGTATTTGAACTCCTTCGTTCCAGAACAGAGTCGCGTCAACGTGTTGAACCAGGGCGCAGCCTCACCCAAATTGAAGGGGGCTGCATGATCGCGAAACGAAATGAAGCGCCTTTACTAAAAATGAAGAGGGTTCCGTCGGCTCCGCTCGAGGCCGAGGGGACGGATGTGGAT
>Ga0169931_10011426_pt1 | contig 12506 bp, 4 predicted proteins | sample Kivu_15m_20L_FD_129675 | JGI IMG/M metagenome (GOLD analysis project Ga0169931, IMG submission 129675) | Freshwater microbial communities from Lake Kivu, Western Province, Rwanda to study Microbial Dark Matter (Phase II) - Kivu_15m_20L... | ecosystem: Environmental > Aquatic > Freshwater > Lake ...
GATATATAAATATATTGTATTTAAATCATATATTATTGATGATCATTTAATTATATATTTTATTGATTTTATTTTTAAATTATTTACATCTATAATCTTATCAATATTTCATATTTTTTGTTAAGTTAAATATGCATACTGGACAGTTTGTCAATCAACAATATGGATATCATCAACAAGCAAATCATTATCAACAACAAACTCAAATATATAATCAACAGTATCCTCATCAACAACAATTTCCTCAACCTAATTATTATGCAAATGTTCCACAATATAATCAAAATAATAATAGTGGAAGGATAAATAATAATAGTCAATATGGTAAAAATAGTGGAGGGTCAAGTACCCAAAATAAAGCCCTTATGCAACCTCCCTCTTTAAACTTTTAATAACAAATGGACATTCCTTAAAACGCTTATCAAAAGGCGGGAATGAGGAATAGCAATGCAGTTCATAGTGAATTTGATGCTTATCCTCAACAATAATAAGACCAAAATTGGGCAAATTAAGCATAAATAGCTAGTATGTTTTGGTAGCAAAGATGCATGACAATGTTATAACGATTTGAATGGTTTTATGAACGATATCAAATAATAAGAGGTGAATATGCATCTTTAAGTTAATAAATGTAAAAGATGGATTCTTAAGAATAATGGCATAATTTCCAATAGCATCATAATGAAGTACATTAAAAGTAATATCCAATCTTAATATAGAATATAATAAATGTAGCAATAACTGACGGCAGTATTAGGCTAAAATGAGCAATTGATTCAACAAAAGCACACCCAAGATAACTAGAACGTATGGTAACAACGTTATCAATAATTATTAGGCAAGTAATTTCTCATCTATATAGCTTTAAATCATTACAATAATAAAAATAACATTACTAACAACAAAGCAGTGGCGATTAATTAAAACAACAGTACAAGCAACTCTAATCCCATTATTCATAATTATAATATCAATACAACTAAATCTATAACTAATATCAAAAATATCGATAAGGCTAAGGTGGCCTATTATAACTATAACAACAATTATCATCATACATGCAGTAAATCTAAAACTATAAACTTAAACTAAACTAACTCCATGGATAAAATGTCTAACTACAAAATATGTTAGTCTAATTATAACAATAAAATAATAATCTCAACTAAGAAAAAGTATACTTCTTAAATGACAAAAAGAAATATTAATAACTATTGAATCAAGTTTAACAAAAAGAGGAATAGATTAAATCATTACAGGAAGAATTTAAGATCAAAGCAAAGAATAATAGTGCTGTTAGTAATTACTAAAATGTTGTGAAATAAAAGTAGGAGAAAATTAGATAATTATAGAGGGTAATAGAGAAAAGAAATATATAATTAAAAGATACGAAAAGCAATAATCATAGTAATATCTAGTAAATAAAAAGTAGTCTATTAGAATAACACAGCCAATAGAAGCACAATCTTTTAAAAAATATAAAATAACTCTAAAAATAACTGTAGGTCGTTAAGAAATAGAACAATAAAAACAATGAATCTTCTTACAGACTATAATCTTTATAGAAAAAACTTCAATATACATCAAAATAGAACTAATCATTATCCTAGACCCTAAAAAAGAAAAACCAATAACTGATCTAACTTCGAAGTATAACATACTAGATCGACAAACTAAAATAATAACAAATCTAATTCATAAAGATAGTTGACTAAAAGGATCGACTTAACTAATTCATAAAAAAGAAAAACAAAGAAATATAGATACTTATCAATTAGAACTAGAGACTTAATGCAATTAATATGTAACTTACCAACAGACGACAATAGTTCAACAACAAAACTATAAAATTGTAGATATAAGATTTAAATATAACTATCTAACATCTAAAAGCATAACTGAATAAACAAAAAACTATCTCACTCTCTAAATAAGATTACACAACCAACCTAGAATAAGAACTAAAAACATATAAATAAAAATTGATCATCCTAACACAGATTTATTAGACCTAATCATCACAGTGGAAATAAAAATAAATCAGGCTAACTAATAAAAATACTGACTATGATGCTAGGATTAAAAACTTAGATTATTAATTCAATATACAATTGAAAGATACACTAGAAAGATAAATATCTGTATTAAGAAAACAAAACGTATAGAAACAAGGCGTTATTAGAAAATATGATTAGAATTAAGTTATTTTATTAGCTAAAATAGCAGTCTACTAAAAACAGAAGTAAAACTTTGATAAAGAATAATCTTTGAATAAATAAAGGATAAAATAATACTAAAATTTAATAAATAGCTTTAATAAAAAATATAAATAACTATAATAAATATATAAAATAAAACAAAATTAAGTAAATACAATTTAATCACGACTATCCAGCTCGATAACATCTTAACAAAAGCTTAAGACATAGTTATAGCAATCATCATCTCTTTTAAGGTCTAAGAACAAGGCAATATAATAATTATAATATCATCTAAAGCAAAATTTGACTAAAGTAGAATAAACAAATAAATATATTAGCTAAATATCTAAATTACATATATTAGTAGAATCTTTACAAAGATAAAATAACTAAAAATTATAAGTATCCAAATTAAAAGGACTATCTGCAATCAACAGCCACTCTACTCTAAATATTAAACATGATAATTTAATCAATATATTGACAGAATAGAATAATCTTTTGAAAGAAGAGATCAGTAAATTATTAATTAAGTCCAATAATTAAATCATCAATAACAATAATCAACTACCTAGCATCAATAACATTAATCAAAGCAGTAATATACAGCATAATATTAATCAAATAAATAGTGGTGTTAATAGCTAAAGTAACCTCAAGAGATCCAATGCTGCCCCTTTAAATTTAAACAAAAGACTAAACTAATTCAACAATAGATTACAACTAACTATCAATGGCTCAAACAGTAACTTATAATCAAGCTCTTAAATGTAAAAGATCAAATATCTTTGGTAACAATAACGCATAAACCTTATCAACCACTATTAATCCTAACTTACCTCACTCAAATAACAATTACTCTCTAAACAGTTATAGCAATCTCAAGTGTCACAAGCCTCAAAACCATCCAACAACAATAACATATCTACCTATAAAAGACAAACAATCAACAAATTCTCATCATAAACAAATCACTCATAAGTCTAATTCCTTAAACAAAAGCTTAAAGAATACTAATAACGCAACGGCAATTTAATAAAACTTAATGATTCACTAAAATAGAAAATCTAATCTATTTTACAGATTAAATCATCATCAAATGCAACACTTTAGTATTATAAACAAGAGTTATATAAACATTAACAAGAGAATTAGGTATTGATGTAAAAATATAACAAAGTCAAAGATTAGAATAGACTTCATAAGTTAGAATTAACTAGTAAGAATAGTAAATTGACACAAGAATATTAATTTAGATTAGTAGAAAAAGATAGTGTTATACACTAATTATAAAGAAAATTAACAGTATTAATGAGCTAAAAAATAACTACTGACAATTAAAAAGCCAACATAGCTTATAATAAAAATAATAGTAGTAATATAAATAAAGACAACCTTTATAGTAGCAAACATAAAGATAAATAGCCAAATTAATACAAAGATTCATCTAACCAATACAAAGCCTCATCAAATAATTACAAAAGCTCAAACAACTACAAAAGTTCCAATAATTATAAAAGTTCTATCGGTCGTAGCGATAACTAATAAAGAAACAACATAAATAACACAGTATAAATACGTAATTCTATATAAAGTCCTAAGACAGTGTCTAACAAAAATGGTCATATTTACATCCAAAACTTTAGCAGCAAATATGATAATATCCATAGCTAATTTGGATCGATATTAAATAGTGCTAATTTCATAAAATAAAATTAAGATATATCTTTATCAAATAAGTAAATATAATATAATTATAGATATAAATATAACTATTGAATTGACTAATGATAATTATAGACTTATATTTTATTATACTACATACATATAAACTAGCATCATAACAATATATCAATCTAGAGTATTATATTATCTATCACTATATACGATTTGTTTTTATTGTTTATTATTGTTTTTATATTACATATTTATAATTAATAATATATCTATTATTAATCTATTAATCCGATGAATCTTACCAAAACACTCTATTTTATCTCTATCATATTCATAATATACTCTGCATATTACCCCTAATTATCTATGACAATAAAACCTACAACCATAAACCAACAACTATCTATCCATGGTCATAATATATCATAATTAATCAATGCATATAACATATCTGACATCGTTGGTTAAACAACAATCGGTGGTGTTAAGGCTAAATATAATTTATCTAATTTACATCAAAAAATAATAATCAATTGGAAAGGCAACATAGTGACAGTAAAAGATACACAGACATTAAATATTCATGCTAAAAATGTAAATTTGACATTAGATGGGCATCTAGATCTTAAAATAGGATTAACACGCAAACAAAAAGGGGAATTAAGAATAACAATTACATAATTATAACTAAATGTTGATCTAAAGTTTATAGCATCTAATTGTCAAAATGGACAGAATGGATTAGGCTTTGGCATATAAATTATAGATATAAAATTAGATATATCACATCTCAAAATTATAATATAAGGTAAAGGCTTAGATAATCTTATAATCGCATAACTATAAAAGATAATCATACCTAGATTGCCGGGTATCATAAATAATGCTATCTATACACAAATAAATCCGTTATTACTTAAATTAGTATGCTCAAAAATACAATAAAAACTACCAATAGGTTCATAAAATTATATCCTCACTCTAAATACTACTGAAGTACCCTCTTTCAATACTAAATTATAATATCTATAAGTATTATTAGATATTACTTTACAAAATATTAAGACTAACTAGACTAATACCTAGCTAGAAAAAGACTATCTACCCTAAAATAATATATTCTAAAAATAAAATGATGTTTCTATAGCATTGTCTTCTAATATGCTCAATACTGTCATATGGACTGTTGCTGATTCCAAGTTAATTAATTTAATAGTGACCAATCAAATGCTAGGGCCATAACCACCCATACTACTTAATACTACTAATTTGTCTATATTGATGCCCAAATTAAAAGATAAATGGCCTAATCTAGGTAATAATAGATATTATATATAGAAGTATTTTTGATGGTTCAAACTGCTGGATAATTTTAACATCTATTAATAAGAAGTGGTCGACTAGTTACAGTCATAAATTTATCAATTAAATTTGTAGTAAATATAACTCAAAATCCTAGTTAAAATGCAAGTCAATGTATAAAATCAGGTGGATGTGTCGTAGCCTGTGATTTAAATATGACCCTACCACTTTCTTTATCACTTCATTTAAAATAAAGATATGCATATGGTCTCATCCATTCAGCCCAATTTTATTAAATTAAAGTATTTTATATATTTATGAAGGCAATAAGATCATAGATTGAAATAAATTACAATAGTTTGAAAATGATAATAAATGAAATAGTCAACTCTATGATACCTGATTTGAATAATCAATTATCAAGTGGAATGCCATTGCCAGATCAAATTCTCAAATTATTATAAAAGTTTGATATTAGTTAGATAAATTAACAAATCTTTTTAGATTTTATTGCACTTGGCCTCAATTTTAAAGTATGATCATATAAAATAAATATAAATATCATTATTTTCATCATAAAATATTTATTTCATATACTTATTAAAAATTTTAACATTATATTGTTTATAAAAGATTAATAATATGATGAAGCCATGCATGTATTTCCTTCAAGGTAGATGTAAATTTGGTTCAAGTTGTCGATACAGTCATGATATACTAAGTTAAGATAAAATATAAGCATTAATGATCCGTCATTCTATCTCTGCTTTCAATGCAGTCGCATAAAAATACTAAGGCAGCTCATTTTTGTAATAGTCTGCACAAAAATAATTCCAATTCAATTTATAATATATAGATTGCCCCTTAACATAATAGGGCAAGTAATTAGCTTTAAAAACATATATTCCAAAGTATTATTTGTTTGCTAAAGCATAATTAGATGTTATATTTGTATCACCATTAAATAGAGCCTTATAAACTGCTTCTCTTATAATATCAGCAAATAAATTAAAAATAAAGAAAATCTTAGTTTTACCTTAAATAACTTAAGTTCTATCTAAAATTTGTGACTTTAGTGATTCATTAGATTCTAAAATAAAAAAATATACTAATTTCGATTTTACTTAAATTAAAAGATTTATATCATAGAATTAAAATATTAATTAAAATAATTGGCAAGACGTATTAGTCGATATTAACTATAAAGCAGATATTAAAGTATCAGAATAAAATGGTAAAAGGTATATGAAAATATTGAAAAATATATTTCCTTAACCTTTAGAAAGTAGTTAAAGGTGTTTTTAAAGAAGTAGTAAAGCTTTAGAACGAATGAGATTAATTTGTTAAAAGGAAAAATATAGAAAAGTTGTAATTGTAGCGCATAACAGGATTTTAAAATATTTTGATGGAAGATATAATAAAGGAAGGGCTAGAAGCTTTTAAAATTGCTAAATAAGATCTTTAACTTTTTGATAGTACTATATATTCATTATTATAATCATTTATAATATTATTTCATATATTTTATATAGTATTCGAAATATGGCTATTATAATAAATAAATATAATCAATAATTCTTAGCCAATAATGCAGAGAATGATATTTATACTTTTTATGGAGCTTTTTATATGGTAAATTTCTTCTTTTATAATATACTTTGTGCATAAGGTGATACAAATTCCCAAAGTTATTATGAATTCAATCTCATTCCTGGATTCTTTTAGATTAAATTCAAAACAATACTTTTGAATATATTAGTATAATTTTAATGTTATCCCCATTATCTTCGTTTTTATTTAAAGGCAGGTACATTAAATGTTTTGCTTTGGTAATTATATATTTCTTTGAAATTAGATAATAGCCCTGCACTTAAAATAGTAGCCCCGATAGCAAATATTTATGAAAATTAATTTTTATCATTATTTTACGACCCTTTTTGCAATTATTATATATCTTAAGGTGCTAGCAATCCATTAAACATAGCATTATTAGCTACATCATTAACTTTAATATAACTATTGAATTAATCTGGCCAAGAGTAGACATTACCTACTTTTACTTTACCATCATCATTAACAAATAAATTTTCAGGCTTAATATCACCTAGTTTTTTAGAATATAATTTAATACTACGTAAAGATGATATCAATGCATATAGCATATACCATAATTATCCTTATCTAAAATATTAGCCTGCTTATACTCTTTATTTTATTATTTATGATAATAAATGTGGATAATAAGGATATTTTATCTAATATAGGATATTTATTACTTTCAATGAACCTGAATCACCGCATAAACCTTAATTATGAGAATAGTTAGTCGATATAGGTAATAATAAGTATTAAGATGTCAATTGTTTTTTACCTTTTTGCATTTATTCTATCCATGTATCATATGCATGATTTTGCGTTAAAAAAGTAGCTTAGATATACTTGTTATCGCTTTATGTGAGTAGTTTAGCATTGTTAAAAGAAGGATGCTAGGAAGTAAGGCTTTATTTTTTAATAGACTTAGACTATGTCTGACCCATTGATCAAGTTAATAAATATAACAGATATAAAAATACAATAAAATAAATAATATTTTATTATGATTCTTAATTGATGGATAGTACATAATTATATATAATAAATAATATATCTTATAATTTATCTATATTTATACTCTACGTTTAATGATATCATCTTAGTATGAACCCTCCTTTAATAGGTTTGACAATCCTATTACTTCTAAAAGATGCAGAATCATCATAATAATTATTATCATCATATAAATACATCTATTCCATCTGATTTGATAATTATTATACCTGCTTCTATAATTTTATAATGTTTTATTATTTTTTTCTTAAGTTATATCTATATCAAAGAATAAGTACTAATATAATTGACATTAGGCTTTCCAATGTGTTTGTAAGGCCATCATTGCGTTATATTATTCGAATAAATGTCCTAGTTTAGATTAGATTTAGATTATTTTTTAGTTGTCTTTTTATACACGATTCTATTATTTCTTTTTATGCTATTATGATTCTATATTTATATTCAATGATTATTTAGACATCAACTATTACTATTTCTTTCTGATTTTTTACTTTTATTAGTACCAAAAATCAACACAATTAACCCCTTCTTCTACGCCCTTCTGATACCAATAACATTATCTGATCTTCTATAGTATTTAATCTTTGTTCTCCTCCCCTTTTATACCTGCAAGCATTTCGCCCACAATCAATTTTATTAGATAGCTATTATTCTGTATATTTTTTTAATTAAACATATTTTTTCTATGTTTGTTTTACATCTGCTACTTCAATTATATATTCTATTTTAGTATCTATTTTATATTATCATGTAAATCATGATATTACTTTTTTAATTGATAATACTTATCCATTTAGATCTTCATCTTTGACTGTGAGGACGCTAGTTACTATTATAGTAAGAGGATTCGTTATTAGAATTAGAGGATTAGTTTATTAGAGGGTTATTGTGAGATGGAAGATTATATGTTAGAGTTTATTGCTGGAATATAGATAGGCTATGATTCTTAGGGTTACTATATTATTTATTTATCTTATTTTTATTATATCTATAATTACATTATCTTTTATTTAGTCTGTTTTAATTATTTAGGTATCTCTACACCTAAAACATCAGTTAAATAACTTTATAAAGCTTTTATTCTAGCATTTTTTTATTAGATTTATATCTACATCTTTTACATTATTTTTACACATTATTGAACAGTCAATTATTTATTTATCTTAGGCTTGTTTTTTACTTTTTGAGCATTTTAGCCAAATCTTAATGTAGATATTGTCTATGGTAAATGCATTTAATGAGGAGAACATGTTACGATTAATGTTGTTTTTGAATTACCACCAAGAGAATCTTTTAAAATTCTTGTTAGTTTTGAATCTCTATAAGGCACATGTCCACTTTTTTATGTTTTTTATGAAAGAGCTTTAATTACTTTACCTAAATTCGTTAATGATAAATTGATTTTTTTTGCTTATTATAATATTTTACCTTATGCTCCACTCTTTGATATTTTTTATGATCCTGCTAAATCAATCATAAACAATTTACTAGTTTTTGATGTCCCTTAAGGCATAGTAGTTTGATTAACAGTTAATAAGAAGATCAAATGTGATCTTGATGAATGTTAGTTCATATTTGTGGCACAAGTAATTCTATTTTTTTGACCTATCGTTATTATTCTAAAGATTTAATGTTTATCACTCACATATACTTCAGTTAAATTTTAGATATATCCTCCTTGCTTATTTTATCGTATTTTTAAATCACTTTTTGATACATCCAGTAAATCTCTTACTTTTTACATGTATAATTCGAAGATTGATATTTTTAATTTGAATTATATCGAATCTGGTGATTTTTATATTGCTGTAAATAATTGTTCAATCTGTATAACATAATGAGTACTATTCTAGGCATTATTCCTCGATTTTATTTTTAATTTAAATCATATCCTTGCATGGTATGTGTTTTTCCTGAACTGGTTTGTCCATAAGCCATAATAGTTCCATTAAAGCCATCCAGTATATTATTTAATACTGGTCCACCTACTTTTTAATAAACTTGTTCTTGAGTACAATCAGTATCAAAAACAAAATCATACATAAATGACATTTATTAGCTTTTATTATTATCTTTTATGATTAATTGCTTATAATTATTGATCCTATGTAGTTTTGTCGGGTTGGCTGCTAGTTATTTATTATTGAATGGTCTAAATCTACAAAATACTTTGATGTTTCCTTAATTTTTCATATATAAATTAAATAAATTATAAAACATTAGATTAATTTACATCAAATAATAATCGGCTATTATCGTCTGAAGCTATATATCTATACATTAGATAAAAATAAAGAAAGAAAAATGATGTATAATAGGTCTGCTTGTTAAAAATAAATTTATACATAAATGTATGATTTTTTTGAAGCAGGCATATACAAATTGATTGTGATTATCCTCCTAATATAGTTAATTATATTAGGATATAAAACTATCATACATTCATAACAAATTCATTTTAATGATTTACCTTAATAAATAATTTGAGTTTCAAAAATTAATAAAGGAAAAAGGATATTCCAATTGTAAATAATTACTTTTAAAAAATAATATATACATTTTATATATGAAAATACTATGAAGGTTTATCATTATTTTTATCTAAATTATCACAATTTTTTTTTATTATTAGGATATATTAGGTTGAATATTTATAAAAGTTATAAATAGAGTGGTATATAATTTATTTTGAACAGGCTTATAGAAGTAAAGATTCATTATTATGTTTTACTACTGCGAGATAGATGGAATTAATCCATCATATTATGAAAGTACAAACATAAATAAATATGATGATAGTCATCATGTTATAATTAATTTTAATACGATAGTGCTATCAAATATAAACTCATATCAACAAATTCCTTATTAATAATCACTTGTATCATCAAATATACTATATGTGAGTAGTATAGATGGAAGATTGATTTAATTGGAAAGATATTAGAATATTAATAAAAGGTAAAAATAATTAAATACAGAATTGATATTAAATTAAAATGATTAACATATTATTTATGATTAATATTAAAATCCATTTAATTAATTAATTATTCCTCAATATATTATAAGTCGTACAAACCTATAATCTATATATTCATCCCTTATAAAAACTATATATTTCAATAAATTAATACAATATTCTATCAAGACAAGTTATTCTACATCTTTTTGTTGATTTTTAGCCATTTTAGCATTTTTATCATTTTTATCAATATACAGTTCACAGATGCATGAAGATATACTCATGACTAAAGACAGCATGACATATTTACAACATTATTTTAACTATATACATGAAAAACAATACAATGTTTTTATCAAAACTAATCGTTTTTACTCCAAATAAATATTGATATAGATATATATGTATTTTTTATTATTCCTTAAAAAAGTAAATTTAAAGATAGCATAATAAGATGACATACTATTAACTGAATCATTAAAATATATAACTTTATCAGTTCATTAACTTTTTCAATAAGTAAATATTAATAGATGCATATCTCGATCTCCAACAATCATAAGATCCAATTTGAAAGCCTTATAATTAATATCAGAGGAATTTATTTAGCATTTATAACAATAATATTGATAAAAAATGATAATATAAGAAATAAAGTATTGTTTTAAGGTAAGTTTTGGTTATTGTTTGTTTATAATAAATAAAATTTAATGTAAAAGATAGAAAGCCATAACAAAATAATGTAAATTACAACATAAAAGCCTAATCTATATCAAAACTGTTCAATAAAGTTACCATCATTCTCAAAGAATAATTAATATAAAAAGTCTTTAAAATTATAAGCTATATAGAAAATACAAAATTTCTCTGTTTTTTATGGAGGACTTATGCAAGACTAAGACTCAGTTGATAACCTTATAGTAAACATTTCAAATTGAAATGAATAATTGATTTTTTATTTAATATGTTATTGTATATTTACTACTATAACAAAGATTTACTTATTTGTAATATTTAATATCTGATCAAACTGATAAGAATTATATAATAAATGAGAAAATATTAAAATAATAAAATAAAGATTAAATAAATATATTATTTATTAATTATTATTATATAATAAAGAAGTTTATATTTTTGAGTAAGTATATCATCGAAAGTAAAATTGTACTAATAACAAATTCATTTTATTTTGCGATAAAGACATTAAGCTTTACTCGTGTGCCTTCCATTAATGTCCCAGTCAATACTTCAAATAAATGTCAAGATAAGATATATATGAAAAAAAATTAGAGAATTTGATCTAGAAAGTTTTTTAGAAAATTCTTTAAATAGTTAACCAATGTTAGGACAACATAAAACATTATTTAATTTTTTTATATATTCCTTTATTAAAGAGGATATCCATACATGATGACCTAATAAAAAAAAATATTAATTTTGAATGATTCATAAAAAATGATGATCTCTACGATTATGATGATTAAATAAATTTTTCTTTTATGGATTTTGATATTTTTTATTCTATTATAGTAGCTTAATATGATAGATAATAAACTTAACAACTTATATTCTACTTAATCTACTTGCTCTAAAAATAAAAATAAATAACAATAATATATAAAAAGCTTAGTTTAAGCTTAAACTATGATTTTTTATCATTTTTTTATCATTTTTTATGAATTTTATTTTTTTATTGCATTAAAAAGATGGATATTAAGGGGCTACTATCATCTATATTAACTCGTAAC
>Ga0169931_10011428_pt1 | contig 12504 bp, 7 predicted proteins | sample Kivu_15m_20L_FD_129675 | JGI IMG/M metagenome (GOLD analysis project Ga0169931, IMG submission 129675) | Freshwater microbial communities from Lake Kivu, Western Province, Rwanda to study Microbial Dark Matter (Phase II) - Kivu_15m_20L... | ecosystem: Environmental > Aquatic > Freshwater > Lake ...
GTTGGCCACCATGCTCACCTGCTCATCGAAGGCGAGCCGCTTGAAGTCCCCAACCGTTGCGCGCCCCTGCGGTTCAAAGCCTCGCTCCATTAATGCCTGGCCCAGCCCCGAGTGAAGCTGACCCCCCGCCGTCGCGCTTTCTCCAGCGCTTGAAACAATCAACACGAACACTCTGAAGTTGGATGCTGTTTCTCGAAGCTCACCCTTACCTTGGGTTCGGCTGAGTCGGCTGTTGCGGAACAGGTTGTTCAACTTGTCAAGCTTTCCGGCACTACATCAGCCACGGACTCAATAATACGGAGCCTTGGTTCGACTGCTGAGGGTGTAGGGGGGTCGCTCAAAAATTCCCAAGAAGCTGTTGTCAAATGGAACGACTCGCTTACTAGGAGTGGCGGTGCAATAGAAACTACCGCCACAGCAGCGAACGACCTTCGCGATTCGCTGCGGCTTTTATCTGAAACGCAGAATGTGACGAGCCGAGAGTTTAAGGATGCATCAGAAATCATTTTGAGCCTCAACCTCACGCTTAACGTTGTTCAGGAAGAGATGAAGAAGGTGCTAAGCGTTCTATCTCTTCTACAGGCTTCCGCAGTGAGCGTTGGAGACAGTCTTGAGCCTCTTGCCGGCTCGGCTGCGCATACACAGAGGGAGATGAGCTTACTCAATGATTCTTTAGAGGCAACTACCGTCGCAGTAACCTCGTTGGATAGGTCAGCGGATGAGTTGTCGCAGCGACTGGGCGATCTTGGCAGGACCGCTGACCCCTTGAGCTAATGTCTGATCAACGGAGAGTATCCCAAGAGCGTGTGGTCGGGATTTCGTTCGTGGATATCCTTATACAAGCAGTTTTTGTTTTGTTGATTGCTCTCATAGTTGGTTATGTTGATCCAGCGGTAAAAATTGAGATAGAACAGGCTTCGGAGTACGGTCAGATCGGAAAGGATCTCTGTCACAAGCTTAATAAAGACTCTTTGAATGCGTGCAGAGAGCACATAGAAGGAAAGAGAGTCTCTGTCGACTCACCCAGCGATAGTCGATTCTCAGAGATTGGTCGCGATTATTGCCGCTCCATCGGCGCCCCAGATGTCGAGGAGTGCCGGAAGCGCTCCGACACCAAACTTAGGCCGTGTGTCAAGCCCACGAACGAATTTACTATCCCGAGCAGCCTCACGTTTTCTTTAGTTAGTCCGTCACAAGTTGAGTTCAAGGGGTTCTCGTCGATGTTCTTGTCGAAGCTGAAGGAGGAGAGGGATCTGGTTCGTTACCAGCGGGCCATAAACGTTACTTCAGGGACCTTGTTTCTGCCGAGCCGAATCGAGGATATTTTTGGCTTCATAAGGGAGCCTGGCTGTTTTCATCGAATCACCGTTCTCCGGCCGGGCAGATACTCCGATGACGATCTGAAGGAAGCGAGAGATAGCCTTAACCGCTTGGTTAGACCAGCTGATTAGTTATGTGTTGAATCAAGTCGATCAAGACATGTAGTGTTGATTGCGACTTTGCGGTCATTCAAGAGATTACTAACGATAACGTTCACTCTAAATGGCAGTTTAGAGTTGGCTAAGGCGTTGTTGTCTCACGCTGAACGTTGAAGATGTTCAGGAAAAATGGACGTGAGGGATTGCCTGAGGATACAATCCGCCCGAGTGCCGTTTGACCGTATTTTTAACGACCAGCGGCTCCGTCACCGCTGCGCAATCGGAGTGGTCGAGCTAGTAAGTTCGGTTTAGTCTTTAAGTAAAGCCTAGTTGTGTAAAAATAATCCTGATTATAGTCAAGCAAGCAGGATGGTGGCTGCTGTTGAGGTTGACCTGGGTACGAATAGCGTTCGCCTCCTTCGCGGGGAAGTTGCCGAGATGGTGCATAAGGAGTGACCATGGAAACCAAGTATCAGGTCCCAAGGTGGCAGCGCGACTTCGAGCGATTTCTACCGCTCAAGAGCCAGTTTGTCCTCTCTGGAAACGTGCGAGACCTTCAAGTAGTGGAGGTTCAACCAGGCGTGGTTACCGCACAGGCTCTCAACCAGTCGATGGCCGCAGTCCTCAAGCGTGCGGGATACGCACACATCTTGATGTTTCAGCCAATGGCCTGCTTCAGCGTCATTTCCTCACTAAGGGCAACCAATGATGGCGGTGTAGCCCTCTTGCAAGAGCTTGGCTTGGCGAGCGAGGGGGCACATGGTCGAGTCGGCGCTGAAATGCTCGCCAGCGGGCTTAGCCAAATTGTGCGCCGCCAAGGTGATCCGATTGCGCTGGTCGTCGACTTCGCCGCCCGGCTGCTCACCCGGCCTACAGACCCTACGGCTGCCGAGCACCATCTGTTCACTCAAGCTTTGCTGCTGTCCCAGCAGGCGCTGCCAAGGCCCTCAGGCTCCGAACGAAAGCCCTATTACAACACTGTGGTCTGGGTTGTAGAGAAGGAGGGAGACCTGCCAGACTGGTTCATCGTGGGCAACCCGCGCCTCCGCCACATACCTGTGCCTCGACCCGACAACCGAGCTCGGCGTTCATTGGCCCCCGCGCTGCTCAAACCACTTGCAGGCGCTGACACGCTTGACGCCGAGGCTCTCAAAAAAGCGCAAGACGATTTCGTGGACGGAACGGAAGGAATGTTGCTGGCAGACTTAAACGCAATTTCCGTCCTTGCGCGCGTGGAGGGCGTAAGCGTTGACAAGATTGCAGATGCAGTGCGGCGCTATAAGGTCGGCGTTACTGAAGACCCGTGGCTACAGCTCGACCGCCAGAAAATCAAGAACGCTGAGGAATTTATCCGTGCGCGCGTGAAGGGCCAGCCTGATGCAGTGGTGCATATGCTGGATATCGTCAAGCGCGCGGTCACCGGTGTTGGAGCAGGTCGGCGCGGTGGTCGCCCACGTGGGGTCGCGTTTCTTGCGGGACCTACCGGTGTGGGGAAGACCGAACTCGCTAAGACCATTACTAGCCTCCTCTTCGGGGACGAGAGCGCCTATATCCGCTTTGATATGTCCGAGTTCAGTGCGGAGCATGCCGACCAGAGGCTGCTTGGCGCGCCTCCGGGCTATATAGGCTATGACGCTGGAGGAGAATTGACGAACGCGATTCGCGAGAAGCCTTTCAGCGTTGTCCTCTTCGACGAGATTGAAAAGGCGCATCCCAAAGTGCTGGACAAGTTTCTGCAGATTCTGGACGACGGCGTCTTGACCTCAGGCCGCGGCGATCGTGTTTACTTCTCTGAGGCACTAATCGTTTTCACGTCCAACCTTGGTATCTATAGGCTCACGGACACCGGTGAAAGAGCCTTGAACGTAGCCCCCAGCGAGCCATTCCACGCGGTCAAGCAAAAAGTCGAGCAAGAAATCGAGCGGCACTTCAAATTCGTCCTGAACCGACCTGAAATCTTGAATCGCATGGGCGAGAACATCATCGTCTTCGATTTCATCCGTGAGGACACTGCAGCGCAAATTTTTGAGCAGATGGTGAGTAACACACTAGCTGACCTTAAGGCGCAGGACATGAGCGTCTCGATAGCGCCTGAAGCCAAGGCTTCTCTAAAGACACTTTGCTTAGCAGATTTGTCCAATGGTGGTCGTGGCATCCGAAATCAAGTCGAGGCGAACCTGCTAAACCCGCTGGCTAGGGCTTTGTTCGACGTTGATGCCGAACCAGGGAGGAGCTTCTCCATTACCTCGCTGCAGGCAGGGCAGTTAAGCCTGAAAGCCGCTGACTGATGGAAATCTCCCTGTCAAGAGTCCATTTCCCTGTGACTACGCTGGGGCCAGGTCGCCGGGTTGGCATCTGGATGCAGGGATGCTCCATTCGATGCCCTGGGTGCATCTCGTCCGATACTTGGGCCAAGAAGGCGCCTGGTACTAACGTGGACGACCTCCTCGTGCGCGTGGGCTCGTGGTTTAAGGAGTGCGACGGCGTGACCATTTCAGGTGGGGAGCCGTTCGAGCAGGCCCCCGCACTTGAGCTGCTGCTGCGGGGAATTCGGAAATTGACGACGGCAAGCATTCTGATCTACAGCGGCAGGCGCCTCTCAGCGTTGACTGACGAGCAGTCTGTCACTGCAGGTCTCGTTGATTGCCTGATTTCTGAACCTTTCGAGCTCAAGTCGCCCCAGACAAGGTACCTAATGGGAAGCGATAACCAACGCATGACGTGCCTCACACCGCTTGGACGTGAGATTTTTGGCCCCTTAAATCGCCAGGCGAATGATTCCGACCGCCGCTTAGATGTGATGTTTGATGAGGATGGTGTCGTTTGGCTGGCTGGCATCCCTGGTCGCGGGGACATGGCTCGTCTGCAGGTCCTGTTGGAAGAGAAGGGTAGCTACTTGCGAACTACCGAGGCTAAGGTATGACTGAACTCGTTCGCTACTGCCCAGGCTGTCATACCGAACGCCATGTCTCGGAATTCTCTTGCGAGGGCCGGGTCGGCGGCCATCAGTGCAACTGGGCCCTTTTGGAAATCCAGATCACTCCCGCTGGATGGAGGCCTGCGACCGTCGTACCAGCGGAGCAAGGGGATGCACCAGCCGAGCCAACACCTTCCGTCTGCATTAACGGTCACCCACTCGAGCCCGGCGACTTAATTTGCAGCACTTGCGGAGCTGATGCTACAGAGCCTGAGCAGAGCTCCCCTTCGTTTGAGGACACCCAACACGGGGAGAGCTCTGAAACGGTCATCGCCGGATGGCGTGTACTGCGCATGGCCAGTTCAACCACGGGTCGCAGAGACAGATACCTGGTCCAGGAAGAAGCCGGGGAAGGCCAAGCAATACTGACTCTGTATCACCATGGTTGGGAACCGGACCCGGCCGTCTACGACGCGCTGCGAAGAGTGTCGTTGGAGCATGTGCCACAGATTTTGGCTACTGGACGCTGGCAAGACAGAGCGTATGAGGTCGCCGAGGCACTCACCGGCGGAACCCTTTCGGACCTCGGCATTGTTGCGACCGATTCGGACTCAGTGCGACGTATCGCCTATGAACTAGGAAAAGCTCTGGACTCCCTAGCTGAAGTCGGTCTACGGCATCGTGACATCCGCCCTGGAACGCTGCTGGTACGAAATCCCGACCCTATCGACCTCGTCATCGGGAGTTTCGGTTCTGCCCGGCTTTCGGAGTACGACCTAGACATCGTCTCGCCTTCGGAGGTAACTAGATACACCGCACCTGAGGCGGTTGCGGGCGGCGTTGCTGCGGCATCAGATTGGTGGAGCTTAGGCATCGTATTGCTCGAGCAAGTGACTGCTGGCAAGTGTTTTGATGGCATCGACCAACAGGCGTTCCTCATACACGTACTTGCCAATGGCGTGCCTATTCCAACTGAGGTGCCACAGGACGTCGCGCTTTTACTGCGTGGGCTTTTGGCGCGTGACCGTCATAAACGTTGGAAGTGGAAGGAAGTTCAAGCATGGCTCAACGGTCAAGCTCCCGAAGCTCCAGAGGCCAACGCCGAAGGCGGCGGCGAAGGTCCCTCAATAACGCTTGGTGGCAAGGAATATCGCTCGCTAACTTCGTATGCCCTTGCGGCAGCCTCTGCTGACAAATGGGACGAGGCGCGAGACCAGTTGATCCGAGGCGCTGTCACAGACTGGGCGCAAACCAGGGGAACGCCAGCGAACCAGGTTGCAGCGTTGCGGCGAATTGTCAAGGATGAATCCGTTACTGACGACTGGCGCCTCCTCGTCGCGCTGAAGGTGCTCAATCCCGACATGCCCCCGGTGATAAAGGGAGACATCGTCAGTCCGAAATGGCTTTTGGAAAACCCGCTGGAAGGATATGAGCTCATATGCAGTCCGGTGCCAGGCCTGCTGCATGAGTTGGACCAGGACAATTGGCTCCTCCGATTGAGGATTAGAGCCTCCACGGTGAGGGAGCGAGCGGAACACCTGCACATTGAGCTAGATGAGGACACGCTGCGTGTGTACTTGCTCAGCACCTCTAGGGCGCGGCTGACGGCTGAATGGAGCGCCCGCCGGCGCGTGTTCCCCGACTCGGAGCACCCAGGGTTATTGAATCTCTTGGAGCGACGCAGCCTCGCAGAAGAAGACCTTATCGTGGTGCTGAGCGCGGCACCCACGCAGTTTCGCTCATGCGAAGCGCTGGTGGAGGAGGCGCGTCAGCTTGCTTTGTCCGGAGGGGTGTCGGCTTTCGATGCGGCAGTTGCGACAGACATGGTCAATTGGCCGCGGGGCGAGATTCTTGAGGCGCTAACCGAGCGTATTGAGGGCTTTGCGACGTGCGCTTACGCGCTGGTAAACGATTGGGCCGACAGGTTTCGGCTTGACCGGCGGATGCCACTATCCCAGGCGTTGGTTCTCCTCTCTGTGCCCAAAGAGCAATGGAAAGAGCCGCATAAGCAGCAGTACGTTTCCCATCTGCTCTCCTTCTTCGAGAAGAAGGTTGTGACGACCGTAATGCGTGGTCCTCTTGTGAGGATGACTATTGGCAAGAGCACGCCTAGGGTAGACATCAAGGAGCTGCACACTGGGCGAATGGATGCCAGTGGACTCTTGGACCACCTGCTCAACCGTACCGCCACTACTCAAACACTGGACCCAACTGCACTCGACCCCTCCACCACGACAGCTTCCCGCCTTCAGGCGCTGGAACGAAGCAGCGAGTTGTACAGGCGAGATACAGGCATCGATGGCATGTACCTCGGGTTCCCATTTCTGCTGACCAAGGAGAGAAAATCAGGTGCAAGTACGCGTATCGCACCTGTCCTGCTTTGGCCGGTTCGCGTACATCACGAGGTCGGCGCCCGCAATAATGTCCAAGTTTCCTTTGACAGCGACCGGGAGGAAGTTCGCCTGAACCCAACGCTGGAAGCGCTCGTCGGACAGGAAACTGTCAAGAAGTGGGCTCAGGTGGCGGAGGAGCTGCTCGTGCGCTCCGCTTTGCGGGCGGAAGACGTAATCGACGCTTTCGGTGTTCTGGCTACCCCCCGCTCCCGTGAGCTGTCGCCGTTACCGAATCCGAAGATAGATGTGCCGGCAAACAGCATGCAGCTCGAGTGCGCGGCCGTTTTGTTCCACATGACTTTCATGGGACAGGCCATCGGAGAGGAGATTCGCAACCTGAAGGCACTCCCGCCAGCTGGAACGGGGCTAGAGACAGCATTGCGCCTGCGCAGCAGCGAGGCAACTACTGCTGCCGAATCGCCCCGGCCAAGGGAGCTGGACCGGTTCTTTACTGTATTCAGCGACCCGTCTCAGGAAGCGGCAGTGTTGATGGCAAGGATCGCGCCTGGCTTGCTCGTGGAGGGACCGCCCGGTACGGGTAAGAGCCAGACCATCGTGAATATGGTCGGCGACGCTATCGGGCGAGGCAAGAGTATCCTCATCGTTTGCCAGAAGCACGCTGCGCTGGAGGTTGTGCACAAGCGATTGGTTGCAGAGGGTTTGGGCGAGCGCATCGTCATGGTTAACGATGTGAACAAGGACCGGGAGCCCATCATCAGGGCTGTACGAGAGCAGCTCGATACTGTACGCCAGCCGACCGATGCAGCAGCGCAGATTCAACGTAAGAGGGAGGCTTTGGCGGCTCGCATCGAATCGAATGAAGCGGCGCTGGACAAGCATCACACTTCGTTGTACCAAGTCGATGAGGCCGTCGGCCTAAGTTACCGCGTCCTTTTGGGAGAACTCATTGAGTTGGAGCAGCCCTCGGCTCCCCCTGAAATCCCAGCGCTTCGAGCGATGCTCCAACGAATGAACACCGCCCACCTCGTCACGTTAGAGGAAGAGGTTGCTCCGGCTGTGCGATATTGGCTCCCAGCTAAGTATGAAGGTAGCGCCCTGTCTTCCCTGCAGCCATTTGCGGCGGATTTGGCGACTCTGAACGCTTTCCGGGCGTCATTCGAGCAGTTTGCGAAAGCCGAAGAAACACGTCATATGGTGTTGACAACGCGGTTGTCCACCTTTGAAGTCGACGACCCGAAGCCACATCGTATCTGGCTGTCGTCGTACGGAAATGAATTCCTTTCGGTGCCTGAGGAACAAAGGGCATATTTAGCGAAGTGGCTTTCTCTGTTCCGTGACTCAGGGGCAGCAGAGCCAACGGGCTTAAGGCTAATAGACGAGCTTCGCAAGCTACGAGATGGTCTTGCCTCATGCCGCAACCAAGATTACGACCAGAAGCTTTCCAGTGTACTCACACGTTTGCCTGCAGACGGCTTGGAGCAGTTGCGCGTCTTGACCAAGGAAGCCCTCGAGCCGCTGAGCTTTCTCGGCCGGCTGAACATATTCCGCCTCTTACGCAAGGGCAAGGTGTCTAAGTTTCTTCAAAGCGCTGGCGACGTGGCAACCGAAGAACGTATGACAAGGCTACTTGCGGCGGTACAGTTAGAGCAAGCTTGGCGGCCTTACCGTGGCGCTGCTGGGCAGTTGCATACCAAGCTATCTTTGCCCGCCTGGGACTCGGACGCCGGCCCAACGATGCTGGCTACAGTTTCGAAAACTCTGTCCTCTTTGCAAGCGGTGGCCACCTATGCAGCGGCCCTGCAGGCTGCGCCTTGGGCGAGCCGAATGGATGCGACAGCCCTGACTGGAAGCCGCGATGCATTTCTCAAGCTCTTTGCGGAGTTCGATTCCGCGTTTGCCAGATATGAGGTGCGTACGGCTAGCCTTGTTGCGCTAAATGACTTGAAGCCTTGGATGCAGATACCCTGGATGCAGGACTGTCAGGAAGCCATCATTCGTAACGAAGGAAACGGGCAGCGAGTCACGTCTATCGCATCTGCCATGCCATCTCTGGCTCCTTATCAGTTGTTCCGGGGGCGAGCTGCCAAGCTGTCGCAGCATGCCATTCAGGTCTTCGCCGAACTTCGCGAAAAGGAGGGGCTGTTGGCCTCGGTGCTTTCAGCAGATTTGGAAGATGTCACCCGGCGCATCTTGAACCGTGAGGCTCGGTTGGCTTGGAAGCGGGCGATGGAGCAGAGCGTTCCCGAGTTGTCTATGGAACGGCGCGAGTTGGCTCAGAAGGTTTCGGTCTTGGAGCAGTTGGACAAAGAGATGCGTCTATTGAATCGCAAGCTCCTCCAAGTAAATTTCGACTTGGCCAGTATTCGTCCCGCGAGGGAGTGGGATGACATCACCAGACTTCGCGGCGCCCGGGCTAGGCGCCTTCGGGAGTTCATCGAGCTTGGAGCAGGGCTCGGTTTGATGAAGCTACGTCCTGTTTGGCTGATGAACCCAGATGTTGCTAGCCGCGTCTTGCCACTCAAGGCTGGCCTCTTTGACACAGTCATTTATGACGAAGCGTCACAGATGCCAGTGGAGTACGCCTTGCCGACACTCTTCCGTGGCAAGGTAACAGTGGTGAGTGGGGACGAAAAACAGATGCCACCCACGGCCTTTTTCGCAAGCAAGGTGGAGAGTGACGAGGGGAATGCTTTTGACGGCGAGCTTCCAGATGAGGACGCCACTGCGGAAGAGAAGGATGCCTACGAGGAAACCTGGAATCGTCGGGAAATCAAGGACTGTCCCGACTTGTTACTGCTTGCGCGGTCGAACTTACCCAATGCACGGCTGCAGATTCACTATCGCTCTTCATTCCGCGAGTTGATTGGCTATTCCAATGCCGCCTTCTACGCAAACGACCTCAGTGTTCCGGTACGCCACCCTGAAGAGATTGTTAGGGCGGCGCGCCCTATCGAGCTGGTAAGGGTGGATGGCGTCTATACAGAGCAGACCAACCCAGCTGAAGCGCAGCGTGTGGTTGAGATTCTTGCTCATCTCTGGAGCGTGCCTCATGGGCAGCGTCCGTCAGTGGGTATCGTGACCTTCAACCGCAAGCAAGCAGCCGTCATCATGGATGCCATGGAAGCTCGTGCTGCGAAGGATGCAGCTTTCAGGTCTGCCTACAGCCAGGAGAGCCAACGATACGAAGATGGCGAGGACATGAGTGTTTTCGTAAGGAACGTGGAAAACGTGCAGGGTGTCGAACGCGACGTCATCGTGTTCTCCTCAACGTTTGGGCGAAATGCACAAGGCTCCTTCCTGCGATTCTTTGGAGTCCTTGGCCAAAAGGGCGGTGAGCGGCGACTAAATGTGGCTGTGACTCGCTCGCGAAAAAAAGTTTATATGGTGACGTCCATGCCCATTCCGGAAATCAGCGATTTGCTGACCACGCGGCGTGCGCCCGCAACACCTCGGGATTTCCTGCAGGGTTATATGGAGTTTGCGCGGCTCATATCCTCTGGAGAGTTTGCTGCTGCAAAGGCGCTGCTTGCACGCATAACTCCTCGGCGCGATGTTGTCCGTTCCGATACTTACGGCGGTGGAGCCGACGATGCTTTCTACCGCTCCGTGGGTGAATACTTGCGCTCGGTGGGGTATGAGGTCAAGGCTTCGGAAGATGCGGACGCTTTCGGCCTTGATTACGCCATTGAGCACCCGGAGACAGGGCTGTTCGCCATTGGCATCGAGTGCGACTCTCCTCGTCATCCCCTGCTCGTGCACGCGAGGGCAAGGGAGGTCTGGCGTCCACAGGTGCTCCATGGTTCACTGTCAGTCTTGCACCGGGTTTCCTGCCATGGCTGGTTCCATGATGGAGAGCAGGAGCGCGTAAGGTTGCTGAACGCTGTGAAGACGGCGCTGGAAGTGAGGCAAACCGCATGAGTGGACCAAAGGTCGTCAGAGTAGTTGCCCGAGAAGAGCTCGTTGCAGCAGGCACAGCCCTTCTAGTCCGGCTTGATGCAGCCGTTCAAGAGTGGCAACGCGATTGCGGTGACTCGGTGAAGCCAGCCGATGTGCAGGCGACTAAAGGTCGGCGTGACGCTTTGGCAGCGATGCTGGCTGCGGACAGATTCCCTGAGTTTGGACAAGCGACCGTCAAAGAAATTGACTACTTGCAGGCCGATGCTGAACAGCGCCGCGAACGCGCCGCTCAAACTCGGGCTCAAGAACGAATTCGGAATGCAAACGGCCAGCAGTTGGCGAGAACACTTCTGCGGGCTGGCTCAAGTCTGCCTTCGCAAGTGCGCACAGAGCTAGAGAGAGCGTCTGAGGGGCTTATGTCTGTGGCCGAGATGGATGCAGCTTTGTCCCGCGCAAGACAAGCATTGTTCCCCGTCGTCTCTCAAGACATTACGCCCGAGCAAAAGGCGCTGGCGCAGCGACTGGGAGTGCAGGAGACGGAGAGTTCCTTCGAAACGTGGAAGGCCAAGTCGGCCAAGCCCGATGCTCGGCTTCATTCTGTATTCACGCATCTCGCGGAGCTCGATATGCTTGGCTTTGCAGCGGAATCGGGTGAGCTCGAGGCGCAGCTGCGCTCTGTGCAGTCGATCGACGATGATGCTAACCGCAACATGCGCCTAGACACGCTTGTCCTTGCGGTTCGCAAGGCGAAGGATGGAGCAGTTACCAAGGTGAGGCTTTTCAATCAGGTCAAGTTGCTTGCCGCGGAGCTATCCGCAGCCGCTGGCGACTCAGAGACGCTGAGTAGGCTGCGCAGCGTTTCTCTCACCACAAGTAAGGAACAGCTTCAAGCAATCGTCACGTTGAGTCAAACAGAGCTCGCTAAGGTGCAACAGGCTGCCAGCGCAGCTGCGCGTCGCAAGGCTGTTCTTGATGGTTTGCAAAATCTTGGCTACCGGGTGCAGGAGGGTCTATCGACTATGACGACCGAGTCAGCTCGACTCATTGCTCGTAGTCCCGTGAATAGCGACTATGGAGTCGAGCTCGTGATTGGCGCGAATCAGAAGGTTCAGGTCAGGTCTGTAGCTTTCGACGTTGCCCGTGACTCGTCCCAAGACGTAGCCGAGGAGCGCAGGTGGTGTGGAGATTTCGGGAAACTGCAGGCCGCTCTACAGGCAGGTAGCTGTGAAGTTGTGGTTGAGAAGGCGCTCGGGGTTGGTGCAAGACCTCTGCGAGTCGTGGAGATGGCCGAGGACAACCGACGTGGCCGTACCTCGCCCGAGATGGTCGACCGGAGTAGGTAAGACCGCCCGATGTCTCACGCTCCTATCGAATGGACAGACCCATGAAAATCCCAACGGCCAGTACTACCACAAGCAGTAACCACGACGGCGCACCCGAGCGCTGCGGTTCGGCCTGTGCCTGCTGACTGTCAGTCTCAGACTCAGGCAGATCCAGCCGTTTCGAATGTGAAAGACCGGTACCTGGAATTCCCACATTTCCGGTTAGCTTGCCGTCCCTAGCCGTCACGCTTACCCCACGTGTTCCCGCGGTCCAGGAGATGCCAGTCTTACTTACGTTTAGCCGTAGACCAGGCAAAATCTTGATTCGTCTTTGGAAGCGAAAACTCATAGGTCGAAAGGGTCTAGATCCTGGTACTTGATATGCATCCCGTGCCTCCTATAAAGAGGCGGCCACCGGATGCTACCAATAGATAATACAAAAGTCATTTCAAACGCGTACTGCCTGCGAGCGTTTTCTGGCTGGCGTCAGAGCTTTTTTGCAATCAGCCCCTTCATCGCTTTGTTCTCAAGGGTCAGATCGGCCACGATCTGCTTGAACTCCGATAACTGGGCTTCCAACTCCTTGATCCGCTTTA
>Ga0169931_10011429_pt1 | contig 12503 bp, 14 predicted proteins | sample Kivu_15m_20L_FD_129675 | JGI IMG/M metagenome (GOLD analysis project Ga0169931, IMG submission 129675) | Freshwater microbial communities from Lake Kivu, Western Province, Rwanda to study Microbial Dark Matter (Phase II) - Kivu_15m_20L... | ecosystem: Environmental > Aquatic > Freshwater > Lake...
CTGGCAACAATCTCGCAGCATCTTGAGCGTGCAGGCATCCGCGGAGGGCACCGTGCCCGAACGCCGACGTTTCTGCCAGGCGGGTAGGCCATGCACGGATGGTGTCCGATACGGGCGGGCGTCAAGACCGCGCTGGCCGCCCCTCATGATGCGGTAGCCCTGGACCAAAGCCGTGCTGTCGTTGACAGGCGGCACCTTTCGTGAAAAAATCCAGTGATGATGGAAAATTTCACGAAACTTGATAAATTGCTGAAAAGAAACGGATTATTTGATTCCATTCGCGCCAGTCTGGAGGCCTATCCGGTCGTGGCGCTCCTCGGTCCACGCCAGTCCGGAAAGACCACCCTTGCCCGGCAGATCATCGCCGCGCTCCTTCCTGGCGAGCTGCACCGACTGAATTTTCTCGATCTTGAAGATCCCACGACACTTGCGCGCCTCGATGATCCGAAACTCACGCTCGAAGCTCTTCGGGGACTTGTGGTCATTGACGAGATTCAGCGACTGCCGACTTTGTTTCCCGTCCTTCGTGTGCTCGCCGATCGTCCGTCGCGGCCAGCGACATTCTTGATTCTGGGTAGCGCGTCCCGTGAGCTCGTTCAGCAAAGTTCAGAGTCACTCGCGGGTCGTGTCAAATACATCGACGTCATGCCATTTGGTTTGAACGAAGTTGGTCGTGATGCACTGCGGAAACTTTGGCTCCGCGGCGGCTATCCGCTGTCTTTTCTTGCATCTGGCGACGTGAGCAGCGACGACTGGCGGGCCCAGTATGTTCGAACATTTCTCGAACAAGATCTTCCAGCACTGGGAATTCGCGTATCGCCGACGATGATGCGTCGCCTATGGATGATGCTGTGTCATTTTCACGGTCAGATTCTCAACACGTCCGATATCGCCAAGTCTCTCGACATCTCCGACACGACCGCAAAGAAGTACATCGACATCTTGTGCAGTACGTTCGTCCTGCGCAGACTCGAGCCGTGGTTTGAAAACATCGGCAAGCGCCAGGTGAAGTCGCCGAAGATTTACTTCCGCGATTCTGGGCTCCTGCATCAGCTGCTCGGCGTCAAGACAGAAACAGATCTCAGCCTCCACCCGGCCCTCGGACGGTCCTGGGAGGGTTTTGTTCTCGAACAGGTCGTGCGGCAACTGGGAGTGAGGCAGGAGGATGCTTTTTTTTGGGCCGTGCACAGCCAGGGCGAACTCGACCTTCTCGTCGGTCACGGCGCAAAGCGCCGTGCGTTCGAGATCAAATACACAACGACGCCGAAGATCACTTCGTCGGTCAACCTCGCATTGAAGTCGCTGGCGTTGGAACGCCTCGACATCGTCTATCCCGGAGATGTAAGTTTTCCGCTGTCGAACCAGGTTGGCGTTCTCAGCGTGGCGGATTTCTTCGGATCAGCCGATGGGTGACTTTGCAAAAAAACTGGCGACCCTGACGTTGGTCGTGGGCCACCAAAATTCTTCGATCTCGGTCGACACCTTCACAAAGAATGTCGTGAAGACGGTCACCAGTGCCGACAATTTAGGCTTCATTTTTGACGGCTGTGAATCCGCACTGATCGAAGAAAACTTCCACTACTACGCGACGACTCTTCGTGATGGTGCGAATAATGGTCTTGGCAATCCCGCGAAAGGCTGGCATGGCAAAGCCCATGTGATCGAACTTGCGCTCGGCAGCTCGGTGACCACACGCAAATTGGAAGTCAACGGCATGCGCCGGGTCATCAAGATCCTGCGCCGCCCAGGGGCCGCCAACCAACTCATCGTTTTTGGCCGCGACAACAATGGTTCGGGTATGGTCGTTGCGCTAAACTTACTGGGGAACCGAGTAGACGTGCACGTTGACGCGCTCGGTGCGCAGATCTGATCCGATCCACACTTCACCCCGATGCACGATCAGCGCTTCGGCGTTTTCAATTCCACTGTCGAGCGTCCACGCGCCCACTGGGACGACATTCGGTTCGCCGACGACAAGGGGCGGCAATTCAATGAGCTGACGGCAATTCTGGCTCAGTGCGAAGATGCGACCCGTTTCCCGATCGACCGTCAGTTCACTCAGATCGCACTGACTGCGATCGTCGCCGCGCTTCCACATCGCGAGTGGCACGTAGGCTGCCCGGCCGTCGACAAAGCCGCCTGCTGGCACGAATTCCGCGCCGCGTGGAAGCACAGTGCCGCCTGACAGGCCGAGCGGCACCGCACCAAAGGGACCAAACTCAACGAAGGCTGCCGGGCGACGTTCCTTGGCGACGAGAATATGTCCGTTGCGCAGGAGGACCATCCCCTCACCCAGCGGCGCTGAGGTGAGCTGCGGCTGGGACTGCAGCTTCAGGTAGCGATCGAATACCGAAAAATCGAGATCGACGACGCCCATGACGCGACTGGCATCACCGGAACCACCAACAGCAACGACAGCTCCACTGGTCTCCTGCAGAACCCAACGCGTGCCCAAGCCATCGACTGCGATAGCTTCCCACTGGGAGGTGATGTCAGCGATCATTCGATCACAAACCGGATTTCCGCCGCGACTGCACATGGAAAAACGCTGAGTGAGCGCGGACGCAAATGAATCACGAATCACTTCACCGTCGATGCGGCCGAGGCCTTCTCTGGCGATCCCGACTCGCACGATTTCCGCCATAGTATCGCCGACCACAAACAGCTCTTCGCGACCGTCCGCTTGCACGGGTCCCAGGGCGAATCCTGAAATTTCGGTTGTGGGGAGCGCGAGCTCACGGACCTTGCTCATTCGCTCGCCGTCGGCGGCAGGCCGCGGACCGGAGAGGATGCTCTTCGGGATCAGGGTGACGGCAAGGCCGACAATCCCGAACAAGACGAGAATGGAGCGCATCAGTCGACGATGCTCACTCGCAGCGCTGTGGCGAACGGAAGCCATGACAGGTCACCTCACGCGCCAAGGCGTTCGTTCGGGTAGAAAACGTTGACGTGCGCTTCGCCATCCAGCTGATGGAGCGTGGTATTGATCGCATCGTGCCCGTTGTCGGAAACTTTGCGCGCGTTGAAGACCATCGATGTGACTCCGTCATAGGCGCGCGAGCTGACAAACTCCGGCGAGACACCGACCTTTGCGAGATGCTCCGTCACTTGCTGAACCGGAAGTCCCTTCTTCGTGTTGAATGTCACAACGGCGAAGCGATCCTTCGAGACGAGGCGACGCATGAAGAAGTTGCGCGAAATTGTGTAAATGTAGAGAAGCCCGACCAGCGCACCAGCGATGACGAAGTTTCCGGTCGCACAGGCAATTGCGACGGCCAGAGCGATGATCACAAAGGAAATGTCTTCGGCGCGCTTGATCGGCGTCCGGAACCGGACGAACGACAGCGAACCGAGAAGACCAAGACTCAAAACCAGACTGGATTGAATCATCCAGAACGTTGCCGTCAATGCTGGCGTCAGGAGCAGCAGGGATCTTGCGAGACTGCCGTCCTGCGGCTCGTTGTCATGGAAGTAAAAGAAGTAGAGGGCCTGGAGCAGAAGTCCGAACACGACCGAGACGATCAGACAGATCGCAAACCCGACGACGTTCGAATCCCCGTCACCTGCAGTGGCTGAGACCGACTGCAGAAGATTCATCACCTGTACACCAGCAGCATCCATTTTCCACATCCTCTCGCGGAGATTCCGCCCAACAACGGCAACAACTCAAAATCAGGAGAACAAAACTCAAAAAACCTCGACTCAGATAACGCCTTCGCGCAGGAGTCCTAGACCGAGAAAAAACTTCGAATAGGAAATCTGCGGCAAGCGCAGAAGACCGAGCAGCGGCAAATGCGGCCGCGCTTCCATCGTCTTCACCTCAAGCACGTGATACGGGATCACCGCGTAGTCCTGGAACCGATCCCGACCATCCGAAAAGCTCATCACTTCCACGTTCGTGTCGAGCGTGATGCGATAGTCGTTCATGCGAAAACGATAGCGGTGATAGCGAACGCGAACAGCTGGGACCAGCGGGCCAAAATGCGAGGCGGCAGCCATGATCTTTGAGAACATCGCTGCGTTCTCCGGCGCGATCAACGGATGAAGCTCTTCTTCCCAATCTGGTGCACCATTGCGAATGCCAGCCACTGGCGTGATCTTCGCCTTGAGTTTGGCGACACCGTAGAGATTCTTTTCTTTCAGATGAATCTGGGCAAACTTGCCGTCGCCGTAGCCCCGGATGCGGAACTTCGTCTTGCGAGCTTCGCCGTTGAAGCACTGAAAGTATGAACGACGATCGAGCGTGTCGTAATAGATCGAGTCAACGATCCCTTCCGGGTAGGGATCCGTTCCGCCGTAGAGCGAGGTCAGAACCGTGCGCACCATCGGTAGGGCCGCGTTCGTGACCTTGAACTTGTATTCGTTGTATCCGGCCGGACCAGTAATCACGGGAACTTCTTTCTGCTACAGCTTCGATCAAAAGAATGCAGACAACACGAGATCATCTGGGAACGGTAAAGCAACGCGTGCGCCATGTTCGAAAGCGGACGCGACGTCAATTAATTCAGTGGGTTACTGGCATCAGACACGACTGGCCGGTAGGCCCATTTGGACACGTGCCAATTTTCTCGACAATCTGGCGTCGCACGACCGATCGCCGGCGACACCGCTCATGGGGTCCCTTAACGCGCCAGACCTGTTCCGTAACTCTTCGACATGTCTACTTCGGAACTGGTGGATCGATCCAGACATCACCCGCTGGTCTTTGGCGGATGAAGGTCGATGGCGAGGAAGTCGGCCGCTATGATCTCGAGGCTGCTGCTCCCATCAAGGACGGCAAGCCGCTGGTGTTCATCCCGTCGGCCAAGTTCACGACGACCGGCAGCAACATCACTGGGGTTGAAGTCCAGCTCCACCGCTGGAACGGTACGGCCTATGAACTCGTGACCGACCTCGAGCCAGTCAAGCGCCTCGTCCGTGAGATCTCCGCATCGATCGGCAACGACGCCAGCCGGACCAGGCTGACCATCGGCGACGACGGCAAGATCACCGGCGTATTCGATTCATCCCGCGTCGAAGACGGCGACCCGATCAACCCACCAGTTGCTGTCTCAGCCATCGGTCAGGGTGGCTTCGCGGTGGACTACAATATCGGTGGCGCAAGCTACCGTACCGAGTGGCGCAACCAGGGCAACTGATTCGTAGAACAGTCTGAAAGACGAGGGCGGTGCTGGACGTGATTCCAGCACCGCCCTTGGCATTTCGGAGATTCTGCTCGCTGGCGGTCACTGACCCGCGTCTTCGAGTTGCTTCACGCGTGTTTCGAGATCCGCGATTTTCTGCAGCAGTGCATCAATCTCGCGCTGCGTATCGCGACCATCAGCCACACCTACACGGCGATCCGTGTACCTGCAGGTGTAGGCGTTTGCATCGAAGTCGTAGCGCCAGAACCGGCAAGGTTCAAACTGGATGATGCCGATCGCTGCCGGGCGTGGTTCGGAAAACGCGGCGGTCGAGACGCCGAAAATGGACACGATCGCGGCGACGGACAAGGCCGCCAGCGCGAGTAACGACGTACGGGCTGCACGCATAAAGGACCTCCTGTGGTCGAAAGTCAGCCATGTGAATGAACGCTCTGGTTCAACTATATCCAGTCACCCGCTCAACGGCTATACTCAGAGCATTGACCCCATTCGAAAATGAGTCGTTCCGCAGGTCTGTTCGATCGCGAAAGATGATCCGGAGGTCGCGCACATGGTGAGATTTGACAGTCGTTTCGGCCGAATCCTTGCGATCGTGGCCCTGGTCACAATGCCGGTTGCCGCCACCGTTGCCTGTCGCACGACCACACGGCCGCGACCAAGCGACACCAATGAAGCGATCCGCCGCGGATTCCGCTATGACCGCATCGCGCTGACCGTGCGCAGTGCCGATGGCTTGCCGATCGCGGGCGTCCCCCTCGCATGGAACCTCTCGGCATGGGCCCCGGCGACCGACTCGGGCGGAACAACTCAGCCGATCGTGGTGGTACCAGGGTGGAGGGAGCGCATCGTCGGTGGCGAGGTTTTCGGCGAGACGAATGCAGCCGGGATCGTGAGGGTTGGTCCGGTTCGCGCGACGACCAATTTCGGTCAGCGTCCGTCATCGATCAGCATCTTTGCCACGGCAACCTCGCGTCGCGCCTGCCCGGGTGGCGGACCGCCGCAAAGCTACTATGCCATCATCGGCGAACTTACGATGACGAAGAGAACCCCGCCGGGAACGGCGACGGATACCGCCTGCTCGATCGATCTGGCCCATTCCAGCGATCGCGCCCGCGTCCTTGAACTTGAATGCAAGGCGTCGATGACGATGGAGGAGATTGAAGCGGCAGCAAAAGAATTCTCGCCCTGCCCACCGGCACCCGGCGATCCGGTCCCGACACCGAGTCCGACACCTACTCCTTCACCACAGGTGTCGCCGCCCTGACGGATCGCAGGACCGAGCGCATCAGCACGGGAAGCATCACGGTAAGGGCAATCGATGCCACCGCGAGGAGATCGATGCCGCCGAGACTCCCGTCCGCGTATTCGTGCAGAAAAGCCGCCGACAGGAATGCCCCGGCCGAAGAGGCCACGTGCTGGATCGCAGACTGAATGGAAAGAAAACCCGCACGTTCGTGTGCTGCGGGGACGCGTGATGTGAGCGTGTTGTAGGCCACGTTGCGAAACGACATCGCCAGCATGAACAGAATGAACAGCCCCATGACTGAGCACCAGGGCTGCCAGCTCACAAAACCAAAATACAAAACAAACACCAGCAACGCCGAACCGATGGCGCCTGTCACAAACGATCCGTAGCGATCCGTGAGACGGCCGGACATCCGCATGGCAAAGAACGACACTGCGCCCCCGGCGGCATAGAGAATCCCCATGCTCTCGCGCGGATAATCCAGATTGCGCTGAATGTAGGCGGCAATGTTCGGAATGATCATGAAGCTCGCCATCATGACCGTTGCCGTCATGACGAACGATACGATCACAACGGACCTTCGCAGGAGATCTCCGACGCGAAACTTCGGTCCACTCTCTTTGCGCTCGAGATGAATGCGAAGGGGAGGAAGAATCGCGATCACGGCAACTGCCGTGACGAGGCCGAGCAATGCGACGGCAAAGAACGGGGTCTGCCAGCCGCCGAATCTCGCCATTTCGAGGCCCGCCGGCACGCCGAAGACCGAGGCAAACGCAAAAGCCGAAAGCACTGCGCCCATCGCCTTGCCCCGCCTTTCAACCGGAATGACGTCGGCAATGATGGCATAGGAGATCGACGTCGCCGGACCACCGAAGGCACCCGCAAGCAGTCGCGCCGCGACGAGAGAATGAAAGTCCCAGGCGAGACCGCCCGCGGCCGTGCCGACGACAAGCCCGCCCATGATCACCGCGAGTGCCTTGCGTCGATCGAAGCGATCGAGAAAAAACGAACACGCGATTCCCGACACCGCAGCGGCGAGCGTGTAGGCGCCACCCACGATGCCAATCTCCGACGCCGGAACCCCCAGAGCCTTCGCAAAGTCCGGCCCGAGCGGCATGACCATCATGAAGTCGAGAACGTTGATGAACTGAATCATTCCGATCAGCAGAACGACGCGACGCTCATTGAACTGTGCAGGCACCATCGCCATCCTCAAAGGTCAGTGCTTGAGGATACGTGCCAGAAAATCCTTTGTCCTCTGCGAACTCGGCGCGGTGAAGAATTGTCCAGGAGGAGACGCTTCGACGATCTCCCCGCGATCCATGAACACAACTCGCTCGGCAACACGCCGCGCGAATCCCATTTCATGCGTCACACAAATCATCGTCATTCCAGAATCGGCAAGCTCGACCATCACATCGAGCACTTCCTGAATCATCTCTGGATCAAGTGCCGACGTCGGCTCGTCAAACAGCATGATTCGCGGCGCCATGGCAAGTGATCGGGCGATGGCAACGCGCTGCTGCTGACCGCCGGAAAGTTGTCCAGGGAACTTCTTCGCCTGATCCGGAATATGCACCCGCTCAAGATACTGCATCGCAACGCCGGCTGCGTCGGCAGGCTTCATGCCCTTCACATGCTCAAGTGCAAGCGTACAGTTCTCAAGAGCCGTGAGATGCGGGAAGAGATTGAACTGCTGAAACACCATGCCGATCGCGCCGCTCCGACGGAGCTTGTCGAGAGACGCAGTGTCTTCGTTGGGGAGGGGCAAGCGCACACCCTCGACATCGATCTCACCGCCGTCGTGTCGCTCAAGACCATTGATGCAACGGATCAGAGTTGATTTTCCAGATCCGCTGGGCCCGCAGACGACGATGCGCTCGCCGCTGCGCACCTCAAGGCTGACCTCACGCAATGCCATGAACGATCCGAACGTCTTCGACACCCGCGCAAAACGCACAGCGGGCGTTGCCGATGATTTGCCAGACCTTAAGTCAGTTGCTGCCAAGTTTGAGCTCCAGACGTCTGCTGTAATGCGACATGGCACCACAGATCACAAAGAAACAAAGACCACCGAACACATATCCTTCAATCGCGGAACCCAGCCAATCTGGGTGTGTCGATGCCGATTGAATCATGCCGAGCAAGTCGAACATCCCAACGATCAAAATGAGCGAAGTGTCCTTCACGAGACCGATGAATGTGTTCACGATCCCAGGGACCGCGATGCGCAATGCCTGGGGCAATACGATCAGCCGTTGCAGCTGCCACGGCGAGAGGCCAATTGCACGCGCCGCCTCAAACTGCCCGCGGGGAATCATCTGGAGACCGCCGCGCACAACTTCCGCCATGTAGGCCGAGGCAAAGAGCGTGATTCCGACAAGTGCCCGGACGAGTTTGTCGACCGTCACATCCCTCGGGAGGACGAGGGGCAGCATCACGGATGCCATAAAGAGAATCGTGATGAGTGGCACGCCGCGCCACAGCTCGATGAACGTCACGCTGCTCACACGAATCACCGGCAGCGCGCTTTGTCGACCAAGAGCGAGCAGCACACCAAGTGGAAGCGCGAGCGAGATCCCAATCGAACTCACGAGCAGCGTGAGCATGAGCCCACCCCACTTTGCCGTCTCGATCGGAACGAGTCCGGGGAGCGCACCATAGATGACGAGCCAACACAAAACCGGAAAGCCGACGATCAGAAGCGCCATGAATGGTTGTCTGAGGCGCGCGAGCGTCGATCCCTCTCGTGATGGCCAGAGGAGTGGTACAGCTGCGGCAGCGAATACGGCAAAGGTAAGGGCAACCCGCCAGCGCTCAGCTTCAGGATAAAATCCAAATACAAACTGCCCAATCCGCTCGCGCACGAAAACCCAGCAGGCGCCACCGCCCGTGCAGTCCGCCTGCGTCGTCCCGAAGAACGTCGCATCGAGAACGGCCCAGCGCAGAGCCGGAATCAGGGCAAGTGCGAGGATCACTCCAAGCACGAGAGTGGTGATCGTGTTGCCCACCGATCCAAGCAATCGGATGCGCCATGAAGCCAAACTCGTTTCAGCACCAAGGGTCACGCGGCACCTCGCTCGATGATGCGCGTGCGCTCATTCCAGATGTTCATCGCCAGAGCGATCAGAAGCGAGATGATGAGATAGACACCCATCGTGATGGCGATGATTTCGACGGCCTGGCCGGTCTGCGACAGAACCGTGCCCGCAAAAACCTGGACGAGATCGGGATAACCAATCGCCGCAGCCAGCGAAGAATTCTTCGTGAGGTTGAGATACTGGCTCGTGAGTGGCGGCACGATTGCCCTGAGTGCCTGCGGCAGGATGACCATGCGCAGCATCTGTGTGCGCGAGAGCCCAAGCGCAAGTGCCGCCTCCCGTTGTCCCGGCGGAACGGCGAGGATTCCGCCACGAACAATCTCGGCGATGAAACCAGCCGTGTAGAGCACAAGTGCGGCGAGCAGCGCGATGAACTCCGGAGTGATGGCGAGCCCACCAGTGAAGTCGAACCCATCGAGTTCGGGGACAGAGAAAAACCAGGGGACATAAAGTCCACGGTTGTTGAGAAAGATGACGTCTCCCAACGAAAGCGACTCCGACGGCGACGGCAGAAGGCGCAACACGCCAAAATAGAGAAAAAAGATGATCAGCAGCAGCGGGAGATTGCGCATCAGCTCAACGAAAAAACCAGCGACCTTTGCCAGAAGCCAGTTTGGCGACAGCCGCGCAACGCCGGTTGCAACACCGAGAATGGTGGCCAGAACGATTCCGAGACTCGAAACCAGCAGCGTATTGAGGAGACCCACGACGAGCGCGCGGCCATACGAGGAGGTCTCGGTCCACGGGATCAGACTGGAAATGATGCCAAAGCCAGCTGTCGAACTGAGAAAACCGAATCCGGAGGCAATTCCCTGGCGCTCGAGGTTGCCCGCCACATTGAGCGCCGCCCAGCCAAAGCCAATGGCGATGACGAGGGCGAAGACGATCTGAATCAAGAGTGGCTTGCGCATGACATCGAGTCGCAAATGTTAACGAAGCGGCAGCGGATACTGGAGACCGCCATCCTTCCACAGGCGATTTTGTCCGCGGACGATTTTCAGTCGTGTCGACGCGCCGAGATTGCGCTCGAAAGACTCGCCGTAGTTGCCAACCTGCTTCACGATGCGCATCGCCCATTCCGGATCAAGACCGAGCATTTTGCCGAAATCGCCTTCGACGCCAACGAGCCGGCGGATGTTTGGATTCGGTGATGCCTTCGCCTGATCAATCGATGCCTGAGTGAGACCAAGCTCTTCGGCCTCAAGCCAGGCGTTGAGCACCCAGCGGGCGATGTCGGCCCACGCATCATCCCCCTGACGTACGGCGGGGCCCAGCGGCTCCTTGGAGATGATCTCGGGGAGAATCACGTGATCGTCTGGATTCTTGAGTTTGTTTCGCTCCGAAAACAGGCCCGACTGATCCGTCGTGTAGGCATCACAACGTCCAGCATCGTAGGCGGCGACAACCTCGTCATTCTTCTCAAACGAGAGGATCTTGTACTTCTGGCCGAGCGTGCGAAACCAGTCGGCGAGATTGAGCTCGGTCGTGGTGCCGGCGTTGACGCAGACCGTGGCACCATTCAGCTTCTTTGCGGTCGCGATCTTCGATTTCTTGCGCACCATGAAACCCTGTCCGTCGTAATACGTCACACCGACGAAATCGAGACCAAGCGACGCATCGCGCGAAATCGTCCACGTCGTGTTGCGCGAGAGGACATCGATCTCACCAGACTGCAGGGCCGTGAACCGTTCCTTTGCCGAAAGTGGTCGGTACTTCACTTTCGTTGCATCCTTCAGCACGGCAGCTGCGATCGCGCGGCAGTAGTCGACGTCGAGACCGACCCAGTTGCCCTGCGCATCGGGGCTCGAAAATCCAGCGAGACCCTGGTTCACGCCGCAGTTGAGAAATCCACGTTTCACGATGGTCTCGAGTGTGGCTGGCGACGCAAGGAGACTTGGCGCAAGAAACAGACCTGTTGAAACAGCAAGCACAACGCGAGGCGAAAACCGGCGCAACCATGTCATCATTGGAACCATCCCGAAAAAAGTGAGCGTCCAGTCGATTGCAGTAGAGTACTAGTGACACCGATCAGGAGACTTGGCCGGTCGGTCCGAGGAGTTTTCGTCGACCGGCAAGGCGCGCTCAAGGGAGCGTACCAAGAGGTACGTGACCGAGAGCGCAACGAAGTCGGCGAAGAAAAGGACCGGTCCGGCCGGCCAAGTCTTCTGAGAGGGGTCACTAGCCTGATTTGTATGCGAGTCTTCCGACGAAGCGAAGCACCAAGTGCAATGTTTGTGGGCTGGAGGCGATTCAACCAATGGGCGATCCCATGTCCGATCAGGAACAAACCGCTAAACCAGGCCCGACACGCCTCCGTCGTTTTGTCCAGGAAACCCTGAAGACCGCCGTCTGGCTTACGGTCGCGCTCGTTGGCGTGAGCCTCTGGCAGGCTAGATCGCTTCTGCCACATGGCCGGGACGCCGCCGCCCCGGAATTGGCTGGGAGTCTCCTTGCCGCGGAAGGTGGCGGCCAGAGGTTCGACCTTGCCGCCCTGCGTGGTCGGCCCGTCCTGATCTATTTTCTGGCACCCTGGTGTGGCGTCTGCCGCGTCAGCGTCGGCACCATCGATCGCATCGCAGTGCGCCCCTGGCGGGAAGATCTGGCGGTCGTTGCGGTCGCGCTTGATTTCGAATCCGAAAAAGAAGTTGAGGCGTTCGTTCAGGATACTTCACTCAGATCTGGGCGCGTTCCGGTCGTACTCGGCGGCTCAGATGTCGGAGCGCGATGGAAGATCGATTCGTATCCGACCTGGTATCTCGTTGGTGCCGACGGCAATGTGCTGACCGGCGCAAAGGGCTACACGAGTTGGGCCGGATATCGCGTGCGCTCCTGGATTGCGGAAATTGGTATATGATGAAGGCGATTCGAAACAAAGCGGACCCACGACCGACATGGATCAAGCCACACTCGTTTCAGCCCTGATTTGGACCGCCTCGATCTCGTGCATGATCGGAGTGGCCCTGCTGGTTTGGTCGTTGCCTGCCTACCGCAGAACCCGCTCTTCTTTGTGGA
>Ga0169931_10011431_pt1 | contig 12502 bp, 13 predicted proteins | sample Kivu_15m_20L_FD_129675 | JGI IMG/M metagenome (GOLD analysis project Ga0169931, IMG submission 129675) | Freshwater microbial communities from Lake Kivu, Western Province, Rwanda to study Microbial Dark Matter (Phase II) - Kivu_15m_20L... | ecosystem: Environmental > Aquatic > Freshwater > Lake...
ATAACACGCGGAAAGAAATACTATCTTGGCGCAAATATATTAACCAGAAAATGGAGGCTAAACTTATTAGATTAATATCTATAACAATACTTGCACAACTTCCACAATGCTTGCTATATCACGCGGAAAGACATACCAACAACAACAAATGTTTTATCGCCGTTGCGCCCCTTAACAGTTGTGTCTGGCGGAGGAGCCATTACAGGGTCTCCTTCTTTATGAGGCACTCCTTTAGGCTGGCTCATCTTATTTAAATTATCAGCAATGTTAGCCATAAAATTCTCACCATCAAAGAACCAAATGCGCCCTGCTAAAACAAACATCTGGAAATCATCAGTGAAGTTATAGGCTATCTTGCAACCGATCATCGCGCCGACGGAGATATCAAGTTCAACAGTATCGTCTTCACAGCGCTTCCATACAGGCTGGCCTAACTCAACTAAGGCACTAAAGTTCGTTTCGCCGCTACGATGCATATGCTGAGTATGCCATGTGCCAAGATCAGGGATTGGCACTTCCGTTTCACGGTGCACGGCTAACTTTGTCTTCCTTGCAGCTGCATTTAATAAAACACAGAAACTAAAATCACCAAAATGCCTGCCAATATATGCGCCGCCAAAAACCAACGGCGCACGTTGCTGCATAATAGAATTGTTTAATACAAATGTTTTGTGTTTATCATTCTCAAACTCTTCTTGATTGATATGATGTTTACTCAATACTTTTTCATCTTCCTCCAATACTTTAATTGTTATTGCATTTGCTGCTTTCTGCCCTTTGCCTGCATCGCCAGTATGTGCTTGATATTTATTACTATCTTCCACAATTTCTTTCTTATCTTTTATCGATAGCACCTGCACCTGCTTCTTATATTCAGGCTGCACAAGACCATATAATATACCAAAATCAAGGCCTAGCACCCAGTTGTTGCTACGTATTTCAGCCTCAATAATACCGCCAATAACTGGCCCATGTGCTTTGTGCGGTGGAAGATAATGTGTTTTTTGTTTAGCAGGACCCGCTGCAGCCTTCGCCTGCGCTTGTCGCTGTTGGTTGACTTGAATTGCACTTGAGGCACCTGAACTGCCAGCAGCACCCATTGCTGATGATACCAACTGATCTTTGTTCGCGCTTATTAAAGGCTCTGGCGCATCAACCGCTTTTGGCAATGTCCATCCATGAAACGGATCGTTTGTTTGGAATGAATCACACAGATATGAGCCCATTAACCCGATTTTTACACGCACTGGGATAGCATGCATTTCTAGGCACCAAATTGAAGAAAGCAAAGCCCACAAGCCAGCCTTCAGCATTTTTCTCATGCCAATATTTTAGTAAGGAAGACTTAATTTTTGATTTATAGCAATTTTACGCTAATTCCAACCACACAAGCTCCACCTAAGCCCATGCTAAAAGTTTTAAACTCAGAGTAGCCAAACTGTTTCTTTTTTTTATCATCCCCAGCTGCCTCACCTTGTTGCCCCTGTCCGCTCCCAGATGGTTTTTGCGTATCTGTTTGATCTGCGCGCGTACCAGCTGAAAATTGTTTAAACAGTGCAAATTCAGCATATCCAGACATGAGAGTAGAAATTTTCACAATCAAACGCAAGCCACCTAATGCGCCTTTAATGGGAACACCTTCATTTGTCGGACGCTGCCCATCTTTAATATATTTTTCATATTTTCCAGGGCTATAAAAAGCACCCCCAAAAACCATAGAAGATATGCGATCGTTAAACTGCATGCCCAAATACATGTTCAATGTCCATAATGGGGCGCTTTCAAGACGCAAATTCCAAGGCTGTTGCTCATCTAGACTTTTAACGCTTGGGCTACTTCCAAAATGATAACAACCAAATGTTCCACCAAATAAGAATGCTTCTTTTCTCATGCCAAGATCAACAAGCAAACCTACTGCAAACGCTTTAGCAAACTTACTAATTAGCTCTTCACCTTTTTTCTCAGAGTTACCATAATTGTTAAATTGTGCTTGATCATTATTCAATCCAATTATAAGCCTTCTTGCACACAAGCCAGCAAAAGTTCTAACATTAAGCATTGTGGCCGCATTTGTATCAAAAATTGCAAAAGCTAAAAGACCAATAAATACTCTTCTCATCTTACAACACCTTTCATATCATTTTCTGCCATCTTATCGACAATTAATGCTTTGTATTGTAATATAAATCAAACAGAAAGACAACAGCATTATGAAAAAAATTATAAAAATTATCTTTTTGTTCGTATTAGCAGCAAAAACGGCATCGGCAGAAGGCCAAAAAAAACACATGAGATTTTATTCTGGAATATTTTTCGGAGGTGGTCTATCAGCAGAAGATTGTACCCGTTCCTTAAAATCAGATTTTATCTTGATAGGGCTAACTAATTTTGATAGTTGGGCTCAATGCGGCTTTACAACCTTGATAGGCGGCGGAGGTGCATTCACTAAGCAAGCAAATAATTGGAACCCAAAGGTATTGTTTGAATTTTTCACCGGCCCAACCTTTAACATGCAATTTGGAATTTTTGGCATAAATGCAATTTGGAATTTTTGGCATAAACATCTCTTACTTATTGGGATGCACCAATATGTTTAATGAAACATCTTTTACAACTGGCCCAATGATTCAATTTTATTTTAACCATAATAATTGTGAATACGGATTAGCTATAGGCTTGTTATCACGTACTGGTACAGATAGTAATAACCAATGGCACTATCCATTTAAAGGACTTGGGAATACGAATAACTTAGAGGGCGAACAAACTGTTCATGTTGTTGGAACCACGACATTTAGACTTTATTAAACTTGTTGCAATTATATAGATGAATTATATAGATGCATTTTCTAATCATGATTATCATTCACTTTCTTGTAAAATAAAAATATTTCTTGAATTACGCTACAATAAAAACTCACTATAGAGATATATGTGGGTTAATATATGTGATGGTGTTATAAGTGGTTGCTTGAAGCGTTACATGCATGCACGCATCTTTATCGCGCAACATGCCTATAGTTGGCATGGCGTTTTAAAACATCTAAAAGCGATTGAGAAAATAGACTTTAGGCAAACAAGCCTTGAGCAAGCAAATTCTCAGGAGATCAATTTTGGACAAGCAAATCCTGGTGGAACAAGTACTTGGAAAAGAAATATCTCATGCACGCCCCTCCTCTTCTTTCTTCTTTTGTGTAATTTTGCCTCTGCGCGCGGGTATAATCGTCAGCCGACTAGACGTAGCGATTACCAGATGCAATCAAATAAAGAATTAAACAAAGAAATTGAGTTGCAGGTGAAGGAAGTTAGTAAGATTCGTCTTGATATTGGCGCCGCTTATTGTGCGGATATTATTCCAACTGCTGGATATATTAGCGGATTGCGCGGTATCTTATCTTGCACTACAGATTGCGATTATTGGCTGCAATTTGGAATCATTGCGCTAAGCGGCACAGGTGGCTCGGTTGATGATAAAAAAAAATCTTTTGAGTTTTTGCTTGGCCCAACAGCAAAAATCCAATTTGGTAATTTTGGCATTGGCATATCTTATTTGTTTGGTACGAATAATCTTAATTGGCCAATGAACCTTGCGACTTCTATAATGCTCAAATTTGATTACCACCTGCAGAGCATGATTTTTACATGCGCAATTGCCTTAATCGCCCCTAATGATCAAGATGCTGGATTTCTTAAAGGATTAGGAACTTTTCAACTTTCAGAAAAACAAAGCATAAGAATAATTGGCGGCGCAACTTATCGATTTGTATAAAATTCAAAAACTATATTGCTACAACATCAACAGGATAATTTGCAAACAACATTGATGTATATGCGTTCATTTTCTCATTTTGCAAATGTGCAACAAGCGCTTGCTCACTTGGCTGCGCACACTCAGTAACCGCTTCTACGAAATATAATGTAACCACACCGTTTTCCAAATCATCTATTGAGAACAAATCTCCTGCATTCGCATTTTCAAGCTTTTGAGAAATCGCATTTGTATAACCATCATTATATATACCAATTGCTCCACCCTTTTGCGCGCTATAAATGGCAATCGAATGCTGCTTTGCTAAGCTGCCAAAATCACGGGCCTTGCTTTTGCTTGCTTCTATCATGTTTTTGTATATTGCTATGTTTTTCTCATATTTTTTATTAACTACTAGCTCTCTTAATGTGTATAATTTTTTACAATCCATATGCGAATACAATTGCTTTAAACGCAATACATCATCAACCGTAACTGCTATGTTCTTATTAAGCATTTGAACAAATTGCGCATAAATCATTTTATCCACTTCATAGGTCGCCATTTCTGCGCGCTTTATATCGTCAGGTATTTGTTTTGCTAACTTTAATGCAAGCACTATTGAACGGATATGAATCATTTGCTGCAACACACTTTCACGAGTCACGTTGTTTTTATCAGCAATTTGAGCATATTCTGCATCTACATCTTTGGGCGTGATCTCTATACGCCCACCAATTTTATAAGTTTGCTTGATATCAACAACTGCAGATGCGCCCATACAAAACATAAACACTAAAAATACTTTTTTAATTGATATAAATGACATAATAAATTTCAAAAACTACTCAACTGAAGATTAAAAACCTTCTTTTTCCATTCTCTTTTTCAAGAATTTGATGATCTTTTTCTTTTTTTCTGCGTTCTTGCGCGCATTGATTTCAGAAGGCTTTTCATAATGCTTTCTAAAACGCATTTCCTTGTAAACACCCGCACGTTGCATCTTGCGCTTTAAGATCTTGTTTGCTTGCTCGATGTGATTATCGCGTACAAATACTACCACGACATTCTCCTTACTTAGAATAGTAGCAGAAATATTTTGGCAAATCAAGCAAGAATGCTCAAGAATTGTACTTCATTTATAATTGCACTAGACTAAACGCATGAGTCGTATTATCTGGCAGCATTATCCAACGCTTGATTCAACACAAACTGCAGCTATCAAATTTGTCGAAACTAATTCAATCGATTGTCCTGTGCTAATATCAACAGATATGCAAACTGCAGGATATGGCACGCAAAATCGCAACTGGGTATCACAACCTGGAAATTTGTTTGCTACGTTTTGCATTAAACAAGAATCATGCAATTTTGCTCAATTCAAAGAGAATATGAGCGAAGGCGATGCGCTAACATGCGCGCGAATTATGCAAGTTGCCGCCCAACAATTGACCGGCGTTGAACTTAATTTGAAAGAACCAAATGATTTGATGCGGGGTAATAAAAAATGCTGCGGGATCATGATTAATAAGGTGGAAGATTTGGAGCATCAAACAATTTTATGCATCGGCATAGGATTTAATTGCTCTAAATCTGTCAGCACAACTCAAGAAACAACATTCACAAAATGCGATAAAACACAGCTGATGTTTAAGTGGATCGATGTGTTTAATCAAATGGTTCTAGAGTAATCAAATATATAGCATTTGGATACGCTCAAGTATATGTATTAGGATTAAGATCGTATTTGCAAGCTATGTTTTTTGGTTTTAGAATAACGGAATAATATCGCGTTTGGATGCCACAAATTAGCCGCCGTTAGGGCTTCTCAACGATATCCTATAGCAGGCTATGTTTTTCATTACATCATCCATAATCCGCCGTTGATTTCTAGCGTGTGTCCTGTGATATATCCTGCTCGCTCATGAGCCAAAAATTTAACGCTAAAAGCAACTTCCTCAGGCAATGCCATGCGCCCTAATGGAATGTTTTTGTTAATCATTTCCTCATCGAACATCTGCGTCATTTTCGTTTTTGTAAAACCTGGAGCAACTGCATTAACACTAATTTGCTTGGAAGCGAATTCACGCGCAAGTGTGCGCACCATTGCCTCTAATCCGCCTTTACTTGCTGAATAAGCCACCTGACCAATGTTGCCCATACGCGCTACTACAGAAGAAAGCACTATAATCGATCCGCCACGATTCATATTCATATATGCGCTTTGCATCAAACGAAATGAGGAACTAAGGTTCACTTCCAATGTTTTATCCCATAGCTCATGAGACAAACGGATTGAGAGCATATCAGATGTCATACCACTAGCAATTACAACACAATCAAGCTTGGCGCCAAGATTTTTAATCAGCTGCGCTTCTTCGCGCTTTGTGTGATCAAATACCATCCCCTCAATGTTTGGAAACTCTAGCTTGAGCGCGTCTAAATTCTCTTGCTTTGTGCTTGTTGCAAAAACTTTATAGTCAGCATAAAACTCTTTTAAAATTGCGACCCCGATTCCACCACTTGCTCCTACAATTAGCACTGTTTTTTCCATTTTTTGCTCCTTATTACTAGATATTAACACATATATGATAATAGCGACTATAAGCTATAAGCTATAAGATATAAGATATATGAAATATCAGAATCTAACCTCACATGCGCCGTGCACTACTTGCGTTATGCCTTGAAGAGCCCTAACAGAAAGTATTAAAACTGATATATCGTGATCAAACAAATATGCCAAACCAATTGCAAAAAAATCCAAATGCAATATAACGCTGCGTTCGCGGGTTATTTTCTATGTAGAAACTAGCTTATATCGAAACTGACCTTTTTCAGCGCAAACAACAGCATCCTTTCGATAAACTCATGCTATACATCACAAAATGCCATAATTAAGCGCAAGCTCATCTTGGATATACTTCATGCTATACGCATCACGACATGCCATATTAGTTAGCAACGTCGTTGGCCCAACTTCAATAAATTGAGCTGATTTTTCTGCACTAGAAGAAGTTTGCAACGCAGACATGTTTGCCAATGTTTCTTGCCATCTAACTGGTGAAACCATGTGCTGTGCAACGCTTTCTTTCCAATCAATATCGCTACTTGCGTAGATGTTGCTAAAAACTGGAATGCTCGGCGCGCTAAAAGTTAACTTATCAATAACCGGTAGCAGGTTAGTGCATGCATCTTTCATATATGGCGTGTGAAATGCTCCTGATACAGGTAGCAACATTCCCCTTTTACCCATTTTCTGCACAATATCTTGCGCGCGCGTAATCGCATTTTCGCTGCCGCTTAAAACAATTTGCGTTGATGAGTTGTAGTTTGCAACAAAGCATAGCTCGTTTGTTGAAATATCGCTTGCTTGCAAAGCAATTACATTCGCTTGCGTAGCACTGATATTCAATACAGCTAACATTTTACCACTATGCGCATGACTAGCTTGTTGCATTAATAAAGAGCGCTCTTTTATCAACAAACAAGCATCTTCAAATGATAACACTCCAGCTGCAGCAAGAGCTGTGTACTCGCCAAGAGAATGCCCTGCAAGCGCAATAGCCTTACCATGCATATCTTCAAGTTGCGTCTGATACTTCTTGAATAACGCATAACTTAAGACGAAAATCGCTAGCTGTGCATTTTGTGTTTGGTTTAATTCATCGCTTTCTGCGCTCATTATAAGATGCGTGATATCAGTATTTGTTATCTCACTCGCTTGCTGAACATAACCCATAATTTTTGAATCATGTTCCCATGCACGACCCATGTGCATTTTTTGGCTGCCTTGCCCTGGAAAAACTATAAACATAGTAATATTATATGCGTCTAACGCTGTTTTAGGAACAAGTGTTGAAAATAAAATTCGGGTGGAAGTGCAACCGAAACTTAATAAAAATCGTTCAATTTCCTAAAAAAGGAGAGCTGGAAATGCTTAGATCTTGATACCAGCGCTTAGAACGAACTTGAGTGTTCGAAATGCTTAGATAAGTTTCTTACCAAAACCAAAAACGAACTTAACTGTTACCGGAAGTTCACTTTTGGGAGCCAAACGTTTGAAGAATGTTGCGCCAACCGAGAATACTGTGCTCTTCATGTCAAAATCCATCTTCGCCAATACACCATGAACAAGACGTGTTTCCTTTTTTCCACTTCTCTCTAATGATCCATCATAACCGAGCAAATATCCTACACCCATTCCAAAGAAGCCAAATTGCAATCTAGCGATTGGTCCCATCATGAATTCTCCATAGAAACCAGCCTTTCTTGCTTGATAGAAACCAGGTGCACGTGCTGTAGAGCTATCAACCACAGAGTCTGAATTACCTGCGCCTGCCGCTGGATAGCTATTATACACACAGTCTGAAACACCTGCGCCTGCCAAGATTACTAATCCACCTTGCAATGGAAAGTTGAAATCAGTGCACAAAGCCAAATTCAAAAGCGCGCCTGCTTGTGTTGGGAAACGGTTAGCTCCCTCAAGCCTACCGTCGCTATTGTACTTATTCTGTCCCAAAGCCCATGAAAAATGACCTAAAACTCCCGCATCTAATCTTACAGCTTTTGCTTGTGTTTCTGTTGCGCCGATACATACGGCTGCTAATAATATTTTTGTAATGTTTTTCATACATAAAGATTAACACAAGAAAAAATTAATCGCAACACCTTACATGGCCCGACCATGGCTAAAAAATCGATATCTAAATTGATTAACGCAAAATTTTTGCAATAAAAAAAAAGAAATTTCAATATACATGATGATGACTGAAACAACCAAATATCTCATATCGTTCTGCTAAAGCGAGAATTTGTCAAATCAAAGATGACTGTTTAAATCATTTCGCTTAAGAAAAGAAGTTGCTTACTATCACACGAAACGTTTTGCTTGAATATTTTAAGCACAATGCTCTTGCATATGGCTGACACAGGCCATGCTTGAGAAGCATTAAAGATCAACAAAAAGCCATAAAAAAGTTGGCAAATATAACGTTGCATATTGTTAACATAACTAATTATGTAAAGCTTAAATAAAGAAAAGTTAAAAATATATTGCTCAGATATATAAAATATACCTATTGAATATAATTAATTTTTCAAGACTTATTTGTGAAAATAAAAATATTAATGCCTATTGTTAGAAATACTAGAAATTATTGTTTTTATGGGTTATTCTTGTGCGCTACTACCGCAAGCGAAATTTCTGTTGGCCTGTTTGGCGGAATGTGCCATCACACTTATAAAATTGACCCTGCAATTGATTGCATAAACAGTCTTCTAACATTTGCAGAAAAGCAGATTGAAAATCGCTCTATTGACGAAGTGACAAATGTTTTAAAACAGCAGGAACGTGATGGTTTGTTTTTATCAAAAGTTAAAAACTTTTTGCGTCCAAAGGTACAACAATTGAGCCAAAAGATGCAGAACGCAAGAACCAAAGATATCGAAAGCCTTTTGACCAAAGAAGAAATTGAGATAAACCCAAAATTTCGTCATGGCGAAGTAGGAATTCTAATAAACATTTCAACTAATGCAAAGGGCGAAAATACTTGGCCTAGATTGGGCACGCATCTATATTTAAGCACGCATCCAGGATTTGATCTTTATATCAGTAAATGCGATGAATTGTTTCAGGTTGCACTAGCAGTTGGCTTGGCGTGCTCATTTCATAAATTTCAATATAAATCAATAAATGATAAAGAATTATCATTGCAGTTTGATACAGTGCCTATACCAAGCGGATTCTTTAGCGTAGCAATCGATTTATATATAAGGCCAGATTTGAAATTGCATATAATCTATAAACATCACTTGAGATATAAAAGTGGTACTGATGACTCAGTAACATTTGGTTTGAGCTATATAACTGAATGAGAAAGTGCACCTGCTTCTGCTATAAATCTAAAAATTACACAATAGCAGCAAATAATCAAAGAGCACTTTTATCGCAAAATCATATAATCTTGGCTACAACAAGAAACCATTTATCCGCGCACGATATGCAAGCACTTATAAACAGCTTGTTTGATATCCTCAGCATTTGGCAATGCAAGGTTTTCAAGATTCTGCGCATAAGGCATTGGCACATCTTTGCCTGTAACGCGCATTGGCTCACAATCTAATTCATCAAAACATTGCTCTACAGTTTGGGCAATAATTTCCGATGCAATGCCAGCAAATGGCCAAGATTCTTCAACAACCAATAATCTATGCGTTTTTTCTATCGATTTTCTGATAGTCGCAAAATCAAGCGGACGAATTGTAAGCAAATCAATCAACTCGCAACTAATCCCTTCTTCCTCAAGTTGTTTGATAGCAGCTTGCGCTACATCCAACATGCGAGAAAAACCAACGATTGTTATATCAGTTCCTTCTTTCAATACTGCAGCTTTTCCAATTTCCATAACAAAATCTGGATCTTCTGAAACAATACCCTTCTGACCATAAATGAGCTCGTTTTCTAAAAATATTACTGGATTGTTATCTCTAATTGCAGCCTTCAACAATGCCTTTGATGACATGGCATCGCGCGGAGCAATTACTTTCAGACCAGGGCAATGAGCATACCAAGAAGCAAAACATTGCGAGTGTTGGGCGCCTACGCGAGCTGCCGCTCCATTAGGACCACGAAATACAATAGGACAATTGATCTGTCCGCCAGACATATACAATGTTTTGGCCGCAGAATTGACGATATGATCAATCGCCTGCATTGCGAAGTTGAATGTCATAAACTCCACGATTGGTCTAAGCCCCATAAATGCCGCACCAGTTGCAAGACCGGCAAATCCATGCTCTGAAATTGGCGTATCAAGCACCCGCTTTGGACCAAATTCTTTCAATAATCCACGTGTTACTTTGTAAGCACCTTCATTTTGGGCCACATCTTCACCTAGCAAAAACACCGATTCATCGCGACGCATTTCTTCTGCCATTGCATCGCGCAGCGCGTCTCTTAAACTAATTTCCATGATCTTATTTTAACCGAATGTAAGTTGTTTGCACAGAACTTCACCAATTTTTGATAATGCATAGCAATAAGCTGCGTTCAAACAAAAAGCAGAAAAACGGAATGATTATAAAAAGAACCAATATATTGTGAAATTTTCTACTGTAACAGCAAATCTTCAAACGTGAGCGCGTTGTATTGAAAACCTGGCTCAACATCTAAATCTTGCTGCGTATCAGGCATCGCTTCTAGAAAATAATAAGATGCAAGAACTGCTAAATTGCTTCCTGGCACATATGTCATTGGCTGATAATCATCTCGTCCATACCACACACCAAATACGTAATCAGGAGTAGCGCCGACAAAAGTTAAATCACGATAATCGTTTGAAGTTCCAGTTTTTCCGCCAACAATCAATTTGTTTGGCAATTTTGCTAACCTTCTTGCTGTGCCAGTTTTTGCATGCTGCATTAGCTTCCACATATACCACACCGTGCGCGCATCTAACACTTTTTCAAATTTTGTGCTGTGTTTATATAACACTTCATCGGTTGCTGCATCACGTATTTCATCAATGCAATATGCGCTCGTTTTATAGCCATGATTGATAATTGGCAAGATTGTTGTGCTAAGCTCAAGCAGCGAAGAATTGAATCCACCAAGCGCTATGCTTGGATTTTCTTTAATTTCTTGATTGATACCAAGCGATTTTACTAGCTCAATTGTCTTTTTCAAACCACATGCAAGCAGCAACATAATAGCACTGGAATTAACTGATTGTGCGTATGCGTCTTTAATTTTGATCTTGCCTTGTGATTTGTGAAGATAATTACTTGGCGTCCATGCGCCGAAAGATAATTGCTTATCCTCAATTGCGCTTTCTGGATTAAGTCCACGCCTGATTGCCTCAAGATAAATATAAAATTTGAAAAATGAGCCTACCGAGCGCTGAGCGCTAACCGTGCGATTAAACTGTGATTCTTGATAATTCAACCCTCCAACTAACGCACGCACTGCGCCATTTTTATCAAGCACAATCATAGCCCCTTGCTCTGCATTCCATTGCTGACCAAATTCTTCATGCGCTTTGTGCAATGCATTCATAGCATGTTCTTGCACTGTTGGATCAATTGTCGTTCGAACTACTAAATCACGATTTTTTAAATGTGGCGGAATTTTTGTAACAACCCAATCGCAAAAATATCCATAATTTGCCATGTTTCTTCTAGGCTCAAAATTGAATGTTTCAAAATCATCAAGTTGCTGCTTTGTAATATGCTTATGCTTATACATTGCCCTTAACACTCTGCGTGTACGTTTTTTCCAAGAATCTTGATTGCCAGCAAACCGACTTGGCGCCTGAATCAGGCCAACAAGAGCTGCAGCTTCGTATATATTCAATTGCGATGGAAGCTTGTTGAAATGCGTAACTGCGCCAGAATAAATTCCATAACAAGCTGATCCAAAATAGATACGATTAAAATAGAATGTTAGAATCTGCGTTTTTGTATATTTACGTCCCAACTGCAAAGCAAGCAACAATTCCTTGATCTTGCGCATGAGAGTTTTATCATAAACACTGACTTTCTCTTCATTTTGCAAAATATTTTTTGCAAGCTGCTGCGTGATTGTGCTTCCGCCTGTAACAATTTTGTTCGAAACAATGTTATATAAGGTGCTACGAACAATCGCAAGCACATCAACACCATAATGGTTATAGAAATTCTTATCCTCAACATCAATAAGCGCGTGGATAACATGTTTTGGCAGATTTTCTGCTTTCACTATGTTCTCTTGCAAAT
>Ga0169931_10011432_pt1 | contig 12501 bp, 8 predicted proteins | sample Kivu_15m_20L_FD_129675 | JGI IMG/M metagenome (GOLD analysis project Ga0169931, IMG submission 129675) | Freshwater microbial communities from Lake Kivu, Western Province, Rwanda to study Microbial Dark Matter (Phase II) - Kivu_15m_20L... | ecosystem: Environmental > Aquatic > Freshwater > Lake ...
GATCACTGATCACTGATCAAATCAACTGCATCGTCACGCAATGGATACTCCCTTGTCCCCATACAAGATCAGCACAGGGGATGCCATAGACCTTACGATCCGGGAAAGCACTGCGGAAGAAACTAAGTGCTTGCTCATCGTAACGCGGATCATAAATGGGCACAAGTACGCATCCATTGGCCATGTAGAAATTGGCGTAGCTAGCCGGAACATGCTCGGAACCATCCACCGTTGTGCCTTCGATACGGGTTTGGGGTAAGGGCAAGGTGTGGATGTCGAAAGGAGTGCCCTCTGGTGAGTATATTGATCGAAGGATCTCCAAATTTTCGGCCAAGGCATCATAGTTGACGTCAGATCGATCTTCACAGACCATCGTCATGATGCGGTTTTCACTCATAAAACGTGAGATGTCGTCGATATGACCATCGGTATCATCGCCAGCTAGTCCATCATTTAGCCATATGATTTGCTGGTGACCCAAAAAATTCTGAAGTCGTGTCTGAATATGATCTTGGTTAAGCTCAGGATTACGGTTTGGGTTGAGCAAAACCGATTTCGTGGTGAGCACAGCCCCTGCTCCATTCGTATCGATAGAGCCCCCTTCAAGAACGATGCCGGGCTCAAAACGGTAGATATCATGGCGCTCTGCATAACGACGCGGAACAGCATCATCCGCATCGTATGGTGGATATTTCCCTCCCCATGCATTGTAGTGAAAGTTATTCAGGGCCCGTTCCCATTCTCCTTTAACATTATATCGTCCGACCATAATCGGACCAAAATCACGAGCCCAGACATCATTATTAGGGATATCCCAAAGCTGAAGATTGGCTTTGGTGATTTTTGTGCCAACTAGTAGCTCTTCCACATGCTTACGAAGCTCAAGACTTCCTACAATCAGGATCACCATTTCATGCGCCGTTAAGGCCTCCAAAATCTGTATATAAACACGCTCAACGCGCTTTAGGCGCTCACCAGGCCATGTCTCAGGATTAGACGGCCAAGCCATCAAAGATGCAACATGAGGATGCCATTCAGCTGGCATGAAGTAGCCCATTGAGCGAGGGGTGGTCATGATCGATTTTGGTTGATTGATGATAAAATGTGTCGTAAAATACGAAGATATGCCTAGAGAGCCGGAATGATTCGATTTTTTCGACTGTTTTTGGGCAAAAAGAACCCTTTATCTGTTTATCTCACCATGCAAAAGAAAAAAATGTCACTCACTGTCATCTTTATCGCCCTCGCTATCATCCTTGGTGGCACTTATTATGCGCTTCAACCAAAATCTGTAAAAGCCAGTAATGATGTGACCGCTGAACAAATCAAAGCGATGTTGAACGATCCAAATGTGGTGATGCTCGATGTGCGCACCACAGTGGAAGTGAGTGGTGGTAAAATTGGTAATGCCGTCCATGTGGACTATATGAATCGCTCCTTCGAAAGTGAAATCGCTAAACTCGACCCAAGCAAAACCTATGTGGTGTACTGCCATAGTGCCGGACGCAGTCCAGGAGCTGTCCGCACTCTTAAGAAAAATGGATTCGAAAACGTACTCCACTACCCTGGCGGTTGGGCCGATTGGAGCAGGAAAAATTAAGCCTGAAGTGTTGAAGAGTTGATGAGTTGAAGAGTTAGAGAGCTAATGAGCTGAGCTTTGGAGGCTTGAGAGTAGCTATTGGTGCGGATGGGCGGTTGATTATTTCTGTGAGCCGACTCTGTTAGAGATTCGTTTTTTTTTCTATTATCCAATGTTCATGCCCTTTTTTAGGGTTCTTCAGGATTTATAAAACGTTTCTTCCTATGCCTTCCTTCAAAAGCCATCTGCTGATCCATTTTTTATTTATCACCCTTTTCAGCTCTTGTACTACGAAAGAGCCTTTTTACGTCTCGACTGATGGTAACGACACCTGGTCGGGAACTCTAGATGCTCCTAATGCTGACAGTACCGACGGACCCTTTGCAAGCCTGGAAAGGGCACGTTTGGCTGTGCGCGAGCTCAAGAATACCACTGACAATCAAGGCGGATACGAAGTGATTATCCGTGGAGGCGACTACCAACTCACCGATAGCTTCGTGCTCGATAGTCTCGACTCCGGCACAGAGGCAGCTCCTGTGATCTGGTCAGCTGCCCAAGGCGAACGCGTTCGCCTGATAGGAGGTCAGTCCATCAGCGGATTTAATCCTGTCATCGACGAACAGGATCTGATGCGTTTACCTGAAGCAGCTCGATCAAGTGTGGTCATGGTTGATCTCTTTGCACAAGGCATCACGAATCTAGGCGAAATCACCCCTCGCGGCGGACCCGGCCTGGAGCTTTTCTTCAAGGAAGAACGCATGCAATTGAGTCGCTGGCCCAACGAAGGCTTTGTTCAGATTGAGGAGGTTCCGCAGACAGGAGCACTTGTTTATGCCGGCGATCCACCCCACCTGCGACATAATCGCATTGTTGGGCGTCACTATGGTCGCTTCAACTATAGCGAGGAAGCCCCATCACGATGGACCAAAACCAATCAGGTGATTCTGCACGGCTATTGGACCTGGGATTGGTTCGATGAGTTTGTGAAAATTGACCGAATCGATCCAATGAAAAAAGAGATTTGGCCGGCTGATGGCATGTCACGCTACGGATTTACCAAAGAGCAGCGCTTTTACGCAATGAACATCCTCGAAGAGCTTGATCTTCCTGGCGAGTGGTATTTGGATCGAGAACTGGGTCGACTTTATTTCTGGCCTCCCTCTCCTATCGAAGAAGGAGATGTCTTTGTATCGCTCCTTGAAAAACCCCTTCTTGTGATGAATAATACAAGCCATGTCGAATGGAAAGGTCTGCAGTTTGAATTTAGTCGTGGGAATGCCGTCGAAATCAACGGCGGAAGGATGACAAGCATTCGCACATGCGGCATAAGCAATATCGGAGGGACCGGCGTGATCATCCGAGGGGGATTCAAGCATAGTGTGGATGGCTGCGATATCCACCATATCGGTGGTGCCGGGATGGAAGTAAACGGTGGTGATCGCAAAAGCCTCAGTCCGGGTGAACATCAGATCACGAATAACCACATCCATCATTACAGTGGATGGGTTCGCACCTACCTGGGAGCGATAAACCTGAACGGAGTCGGCAATCGTATCGCCAATAACCTGATGCACGACGCACCACATACTGGGATTTTGTTGAATGGGAATGAGAACATCATCGAGTATAATGAGCTCCACAGTCTGGCACAGCAAACCGGTGATGTAGGCGCTTTTTATATAGGCCGGGACTGGACCCAGCGCGGTAATGTGATCCGTCATAATTATTTTCACGACCTCGAGGGTCCGGGTTTACACGGGGTGATGGCCGTGTACTTGGACGATTGGGCGAGTGGCACCATCATCTACGGGAATATCTTTTATCGCTCCGGACGGTCGGTCTTTGTGGGTAGTGGACGCGATAATCTGATCGAAAATAATGTCTTCATCGAATGTGAGCCATCGGTACATTTTGACGTACGTGGCCGTAGTTGGGCCGTCTACTATTTCGATAAGAGCAATCCATTGTATGTGAATACCCTGTTTGATCGGATGGAGGCTATGAATTACACCCAGCCTCCTTATAGCGAGCGCTATCCTGAACTTTTGACCTATTATGATGATGATCCTGACCTGCCAAAGGGCAACAAAGTGCTACGAAATGTGTCGTATGGCGGCACATGGACCAATCTGATCGAAGGGGTTGACTTCAAGATGGTGGAGTATCGTGATAATCTCATCGCCGATCCGGTGATAGCTACCTGGGAACGAGCCGTTGGAGCACCTCAGGAGGTTTATGCCAATGGCGATACGCTCATCGCACGGGAATTGGAGGGCAATGTGATTATGCAAGGCGATCCGGGATTCATGGATCTAGAGAAATTGGATTTCCGCCTGCGGCAGGACTCTCAAGCCTTCAAAATGGGCTTCAAGGCGATTCCGGTTGAGAAGATTGGGCTGCGCAGGGATCGGTGATCGGGGATCGGGGATCAGGGATCGGGGATCAATAGTGATTGATAATGATTGATAATGACTGATAATGATTGTGAATGATTGTAACTTGCTGCTTCCCTTATTACTGGTCTTCACTAAATTTTATGAACAACACCTACATACGTTCCATCAGTATATCTCTGTTTCTCCTTCTATTTGCCTTAAGTTCTCTTCCTTCGCAAGCGCAACAAACCCTCTTCCCCGGGGTGACCGGTAACGCTCTCATCGACAGTCTTCGCAAGCATTATAAGCCTACTTTTGTGGCGAGCTATGACGTAGCGCGCGATTCGATGTTCAAAAGCTTCAATTACGAGGCGGGTGGCATAGAGTGCTTCTACACTGGTAATATCGTCAAAGTAAGTCAATCAAATGCCCGCATGGAAGCCCAAAATGCTGGTTATAACACCGAGCACATCTGGCCAGTATCCAAATTTATAGGTCGTGGTAATCCTTATTCCGATTTGCATCATCTCCGCCCTACCAAGGCCGATGTTAATGCCTCGCGTAATAACTATCGCTTTAGAGTACTAAACACCTCTGAGGTGACTACCTTCTGGCGTGGTGCTGTGAGTCAGTCCACCGTGCCTACTGGAAACCTTGGTGAATGGAGCAAGACCAAAAAAGGCGAAACCTTTGATGACTCCTTCTTCGAACCCCGCGATGTCGTAAAAGGAGACGTTGCCCGGGCTAAGTTCTATTTCTACACCATGTATGAAACCGAAGCCTTGGCTGCCGACCGCGATTATTTCGTGAGCCAAATGAACACCCTGCGTCAGTTTCATCAACAGGATCCCGTTGATGGCATTGAATTCCTGCGAACCCTCAAAATAGGGCGCATGCAGTCTGGCAAGGAGAACCCTTTCGTACTCGACAGCACATTAGTACGCCGTGCTTTCTTTACCAATTATACCGGACCTGTAATACCACCGACACCAGCCGGACGATTTATCACAGAGTACACCTTTTCCGGCACATCCAGCTGTGATGACGAGGACCTTGAGCCTAATCGCCAGAACCTAGGTATCACATTCAGTAATTTCTTCCGCAAAGGGGTCAACTGTAACCTCGTTGCGAATGCCTTCAATTCGAACGGTTGGCCGACCAGCTTTGACGTAAATACGTACATTGGGCTATCTGGTGAGACATCAACCAACTATAAAGCTGGATTCAGCAAAAAGGATACGCTCTCCTTGGTGATTCGTCGCTCAAGTACAGGACCCAACCAATACCGCTTGGTTCTGGCTCATGGGAACAGCCTAACAACTCTTCGAGAAGGAAGTCTTGAACCAGCTGGTTCGTCTATTGAGCTTAATGTTGCCATGCCAGAGATCACAGGCTTGACCCAATTTGAAGTCCGTATCTATGCCTGGAATTCTACCTCCTCAAGTGGAACATTCAGAGTAGCAACCCTTAAACTGGTGGGCGATGTGGTTAATACCAATGTGGGTACGACTCTGAATGAGGATACACCTGATAAGGCGAGACAATTCGAGCTTTTACCCGCTTATCCAAACCCATTTAATCCAAGCACTACCTTGCGCTATTCACTCCAAAGCAATAGTTATATTGCCTTATCGCTGTTTGATGTGAGCGGAAGAAAAGTAAAGGATCTATTCCAGGGATATCAATCTTCTGGTTTTCACGAGTTCCAACTACTTGCCGACGGATTAAGTTCAGGGGTCTATATCGCCAAGCTTCAACATGGAAGCCTGAGTCAGTCGATCAAGATTAGTTTACTGAAATAAAGAAATAATATGGGAATCCGAATTGTCATGCACTCCCACATTATTTTACAAAGCTCATAATCCTGGATTGAATTCCTTCAGGTGTTTCCATTCGGAAAATGTAAGCCCCGCTTGATAATCCCGATCCGTTAAAGCTGATCTGGTGTGTACCCGATGCCATCCTCTCTGATAGTACTGTTTGCAGATATCGCCCTGTTATATCATATATCTTGATATGTACCATATGAGCTTCCTTAATTTGAAACTCGATCATAGTGGATGGATTGAAGGGATTTGGGTAATTTTGCTTTAAACTAAAGGAAAGCGGCTTCTCATTGAGAACAACCTGTGAAGTGGTAGTAGCCATTTTTACAAACCGAATAGCATCCGCCACAATATAGGTTTGGTTAGCACCAGCGGACGAAGCCGATGCATTGTTAGTAATTCGCAAAGAATCTAATCCCATCCCTTTAAAATCATAGATTCCCAACGAAACCCAACGTGAGTTATTCAATTGTTGATTCACTCTTTGTACAGCTTGTCCGTTGGCATGAAATATAGTGTATGGCGTATTCGGAGCGCGATTAGAAGATGAAACCCACCATCCATAGACTTGATATTTACCTGTCTCTAGAGTGGGCTTATACGTTACATATGTTGAACCATCCCCTATGAGTGCTATTTGAGCAACAGAACTTCCATAATATCCTGAATTTGCAGTGGAACTCCATCCCTGACCATTATTCGAAAAGGTAACTTCTTTCATTTCAGTGTCGATGATCACTGGCTCATAACCGACTTCCGCCACCTTCAATGAGTCAGAAGGAACAACAGCTAAAATAGATGGAATCAATCGCTGAAATGTACCACCTTGCGGACGGTTAAAGAGACTTCCTCTAACTGCCATCGTTGTAGAGCCACCGCCATCGAGATTCATCGCCTGCTTGGCCCCTAGAGCGAGCATCATTTCGGCAACTTGTTGTAAAGTAGCACCTGCAGAGCTTGACGTTCCTTCTTCCACGATCAAGAGAATCAGCTTTTGATCATCCGTAAATCCAACCGCTGTCCTGGCTCGTGGGTTTGTCCAATCGATACCCGATCCAAAAAACACCTCTTCATCGTGTGTTATACGAATCACCCCATTCTTGATCAGAGTTGGTCCACCACCCAAACCCATCAGCAATTTCTCATACGTTGTTCCATTTTCGCGTCGAGGGGCGGCGGCAGGGCTTGTTGTCGTGTTTGGAGTAGGATTAGCATACTTGAAGATGCCATCCATCGTATCGGAAAAATGATAGATCCAATCTATAGACAGACTTTGATCATTGTTAATAGCAAAAAAAGATCTGGTAACCGGGAAAACCACTCCATTACGAGTTAATGCAGCAATATTGTTTGCTTTAACCTCATTGGGTTCAACCACGGCAGATGTTGAACCCGAAGTTGAAAAATATCCTCCGTTGACGGCAATAATTGCCCCTTTATCAGACGCTATTGCAGAGGTGGACTGAAAGGTCTCACTGAAATAAGGATGAATAATGTATTCCTTCTGCTTTAGATCAATCTCTGCATAATAGGCCAGCATAGCAGGACTATTCTGTTTACCCGAAAAAAGCTTTATCCCATCAGGTAATTTTTGTTCTGTCGTGATATTAGTCCAAATGATCTGAGCGTTTGCGGATGAACTAAAAAAACTTAATGAAAGATAAATGATAGCGAAAAACCTCACACTTGTAGAATGAAAAATCATTGGCGAACGGAGTAATTATTTTAGGACTGATATAAAAATAGGAAGCTGAGTCTAATAATCAATTTCTTAGTTGAAATACTGAATAAATGAATAGAAGAGCACTTCTAAAAAACTGTGCTTACCAGATAACTCGAGTATCCGATAAAGCAAGCCAATAAAAAGGCCCCTTCAAGTCGATTAATGCGACCTTTTTGTTTATAGCCGAAGCCTAGAATGAATAATGATAGAGTTAATACCACCATTACCGTAATATCGCGTGTAAACACCTCAGGTGGTACACTCATGGGGTGAATGACACCTGCCAGGCCAACCACTGCGAGTGTATTAAATAAGTTAGACCCTATAATATTTCCAAAAGCAATATCATGTTCCCCATGGCGAGCAGCCACAATGGAGGATGCCAACTCGGGTAATGAAGTTCCAATAGCCACAATAGTGAGACCAATGATGAGCTCATCAATTCCAAATGCTTGGGCTAGATCAACAGCACCCCAAACAAGTACTCTTGAACTTAGTATAAGTAAGAGTAAACCCGAAAAAAGCCAGCTTACTGATTGTTTGAGAGACATGGTCATCGTTTCAAGTTCTTGCTCAACCTCTTCAGCAAGAGCATCTGATTTTTTTGAGATGGCTTGCCAAGTGGTCCAGCCTAAAAGAAGTGAGAAAACTCCTAAAAGCACAAGAGCATCAGTGAATGAAAGCTCACCATCCCATAGTTGCCAGGCCGCAATACCAGATACCAAGGCCAAAATGGGAAGTTCTTTGTAAAGAACTTTAGATTCGATCACAATGGGACTGATGATGGCCGTCAAGCCCAAAATCAAAGCAATATTCGTGATATTGGATCCGTATGCATTTCCGAGAGCGATCCCTGGATTTCCCTCCAAAGATGATAATGCAGATACTACCATCTCTGGTGCTGAGGTACCAAATCCCACAATGACCATCCCGATGAATAAGGGAGATATGCCGAAATAACGAGCCGTCGATGCGGATCCCTTGACAAATAAATCAGCACTCCAAACAAGAAGTGCTAATCCCAGAACGATCGCAAGAAATGCTATAAGCATTAAGTAAGATTGGAGAGTTGATGAGTTGAAGATTGAAGTGGACCGATCCCTGATCACCGATTCGTGGAGATGCCGGGACTCGAACCCGGGTCCGAAACAGCTAGCCGACAAGCTACTACATGTTTATCCGATCTTTGAATCTCGCTTTAGGTAGCGCCGATCGGCAGGCAACCCAAAACCAGACAAGCTAAAATCTCACGTCTCAGGGCCTGTCAGCCATCAACGCCAGTTTGTCTGAGGGTAATACCCGAGTCACGAATCGACAAACGAACCCGTGAGGGGCAGCTAGCGGCCCTTAGGCGGCTAACGAGTAGCTTGTGTTTTCTACAAGTACATTTAATCCTACAGCTTTTTTACGAGAGCCACGGGGCCAACTCGACATGCAACCTGCAACTACACATGTCCCGTCGAAACCAGTACATCCCCAGTTTCTGAACGTTAGTACAGTCAACAAAGTTACGAAATATTTCGTTTGCAGCCCTCAATCTTTCTTATATTCAATGATTATCACTACAGTTCTAATTCCCATCCTTCTATTCTATGAAGATTGCGATCCTCGGAGCAGGTACAGTAGGTACCGCATTGGTGAAACTCTTCTCAGACAACCCAAAAACGGAAAGTTTAGTCCTCATCGACAGTAATGGGATTGCACTCGCTGAGATTGAAGAAATCATCAATAATCCGATACTGGTAACCTACAAACTGAGTATTGAAAAAGAGAATACGATTATTGGGCTTCTGAAGGGTTTCGATGTGCTCATTTCGGCTTTACCAGCAAAATTCAATCTAGATCTCACACAGTTAGCTCTTAAAATCGGGATTCACTATATCGACCTTGGAGGTCGTGATGGCATGTTTGAATCTCAAAAGAGGCTTCACGATGAGGCTGTGATGGCCGAAAAATGGATCATCCCAAACTGCGGTCTTGCTCCTGGGATGCTGAACGTGATGGTGATGCTGGGAATGGAGAAGTTCGATACTGTGAACTCCATTCGCATGCGCGCTGCCGGACTTCCAGTTGAACCAATTCCACCTCTCAACTACCAGCTTGGCTTCTCCCCTATCGGACTCATCGATGAGTACATCGAACAACCATTGATTATCCAAAATGGAAAAGCGACTTATGTTGATGCCTTAGATGGCTACGAAACCCTTAGTTTTCGCTCGCGCCCCGATCTTGGAGAACTAGAGTCCTTCTACGTGAGTAGCCGCATCACTACCTTAGCTCGGGAGCTCGAAGGCAAAGTAAATAGCCTCGATTTCAAGACGGTGCGTTACAAAGGTCACCGCGACATCTTTAAAGCCCTCTTCCTCCTTGGATTCGATTCCAAACAGATCATCGATATTCGCACAAGCTTAACCTTCCGTGATTTGCTCATCCGTCAAATATCCAGGAAAATGCCATCCGGTGGCAAAGATTTCGTCGTTGGCAAGGTTTTAGTGGATGGCACCTTTCAAGGAAAAGAGCGCAAACTAGATGTTGAACTCTTTCATGAATCACACATTGAGGGAATTTCCGCAATTATGGCCTGTACTGCCATTCCAGTAGTGGTCATGGCTGAGTTCATTACGGGCGGGCATCTCTCGGGTAAAGGTGGTGTCTACGCCCCAGAACATATCGTTTCTCATGAGGCTTTTTTAGACTCCCTCATCAAAAAAGGACTCGATATAAAAATCAGGGTTGAGGATCTTTAAAATCACCCTCAATCCTTTTTAGATCCTCAATCTTTCTTCTTCTTACCTTCGTCGGCAATACTTTTACGCATCTCAGTATCTGAGATAACATTGTTCATGTTGTAATAGTCCATGACCCCCAATTTTCCTTCACGGAAAGCGGCAGCGATCGCTTCAGGAACCTGAGCTTCGGCTTTTACGACTCGAGCACGCATCTCTTCAATCTGAGCCTTGTTCTCCTGCTCTAGAGCAACAGCCATCGCACGACGCTCTTCAGCTTTAGCACGAGCTACTTTAAGATCGGCCTCGGCCTGATCCGTTTGTAATTTAGCACCCACGTTTTCACCGACATCAACATCTGCGATGTCAATCGATAAAATCTCGAAGGCTGTACCACTGTCTAGTCCTTTTTCAAGTACCACCTTCGATATAGAGTCCGGATTCTCAAGCACTCTCTTGTGCGTATCACTCGAACCGATCGTGGTCACAATCCCCTCGCCTACACGAGCAAGAATAGTTTCTTCAGTAGCACCCCCAACCAGACGATCTAAATTTGCGCGAACCGTAACCTTAGCCATCGCCCTAACTTGGATACCATCTTTAGCCATCGCAGTAATCAATGGTGTAATAATCACCTTTGGATTCACTGATATCTGAACCGCCTCGAATACATCACGACCTGCTAAGTCAATGGCTGCTGCTTTTTCAAAGGTCAAGCCCAAATTTGCTTTATCGGCGGAAATAAGAGCACGAACGACCTTGTTCACATTACCACCAGCTAAAAAGTGGGCCTCCAAACCAGACATATTCAATTTGAGACCAGCTTTGGTAGCTGTAATCATGGCACGAACAATTGGTCCGGGCGACACTTTACGGAGGCGCATCCCAATCAAATCTCTGAATATGGATACTCGAACCCCACTAAAGAATGCCGTGACCCACAAGCCGATTGGTACAAAGTAAAAGAACAATAAAACGCCAAGAATGACGAGAATGAGAAAACCTGATCCTAAAAGAGCTTCCATGGTGTATGTTTTTAGAGAATAAAAATCTGTGTTTGAATTATGATTGCTTACTTACAATGACTTTACCACCGACCACTTCGACAACCTTGACCTCTTGTCCTTTGTCGATAAAATCACCATCACTGACCACGTCGTACCGTTTGCCGTCGATGAGTACCGTTCCAGCTGGCCGTAGAGAACTCAATGCTTTGCCTTGTAAGCCTAACAAATCGTCGTGCTCTGTGTAGGTCAAATAACCTGAGGCGGTGTCGGTCGATTCCGATAAAACAAGCTTACTGAAGAGGCGATTTTCGGGTAAATAACGGGCAAGCGAGCTTATCAACAATATGGTAAGTACTAATGTAATGGCTAAAGTCCAAATCGCCTGGGAAATAAGCTCCAATTCAGGAAAATCTAGTCCAACATTGCCCACAAGGGCTGCACCAAGGCTGAAAATAATTGCAAGGATCCCACTGATACCCACAAAACCAAACCCAGGCACAACAAATAACTCAACCACCAGAAGGATAACCCCTATCACAAAAAGAATAATTTCCCAGCTTTCAGCTAATCCCATAATGTAGAGAGGCGAAAAAAACAAAAGGGCACCGACGGCACTAATAGAACCCGCAAAACCAAAACCGGGGGTTTGAAGCTCAAAATAAAGTCCACCAAGCATCATGAGCATCAAAATACTGCTTACAATGGGATTCGCTAGAAAACGCAGTAAGGACTCCATCCAGAGTTCCTTGATATCGATCTTAGCAGCATCAGACCAATTCATCTCAGCACGAACCTGGGTCATCGACTCCATTTCCGCATCGGCGATACCAAATTCGATAGCTTCACCAGTACTTAATGTAAGCAGTTTACCTTCTGCTATAATACCCTCAATGGCGATTGTTTCATCTACCATAGCTTCTGCGATACGGGGATCACGACCATTCGCTTCTGCTGTAGCTCTCATGAGTCCACGCATATAACTTTGCATTTTCTCAGAAGCCTTGGTTCCATCTGTCCCTTCAATAACAGTTGCTGCCCCAATAGATGCACCCGGAGCCATAAAAATGGAATCACAGGCCAAGGATATCAGTGCACCAGCAGAGGCCGCATTCTTATCGATATAGGCTACCGTGGGTATGGGAGCATCCAAAATGGTCTTTCGGATACGGTCAGCTGCATCGACGAGTCCACCAAAGGTATCAACATGAAACAAAATACCGCGCGCTTTGGCTTCAACAGCTGCCTTAACACCACGATCTACATAA
>Ga0169931_10011433_pt1 | contig 12500 bp, 10 predicted proteins | sample Kivu_15m_20L_FD_129675 | JGI IMG/M metagenome (GOLD analysis project Ga0169931, IMG submission 129675) | Freshwater microbial communities from Lake Kivu, Western Province, Rwanda to study Microbial Dark Matter (Phase II) - Kivu_15m_20L... | ecosystem: Environmental > Aquatic > Freshwater > Lake...
AACGTGAATTCTACCTGGTATGCACTCGAAAGCATGAAGACACCAACGGTTTGGATTGCAGGCGGACAAGACAAGGGTAATAACTACGCCGACTTGAACGACTTGGTGAAAAACAAGGTGAAGGCGATTGTTTGTCTTACCAAAGACAGCAGCAAAATCCGCAAAGCATTTGCCGGTACCGTAACTCAAATCGTGGATGTACAAACTGCCGATCAGGCTGTGCGTGTATCGTATGACCTATCGCGTGAGGGTGATACTGTATTGCTTTCACCTGCCTGTGCATCGTTCGACCTCTTCGAAAACTACGAAGACCGCGGACGACAGTTCAAAGCTGCTGTGCATAAGCTCTAATTAAATGCTACCGCGGTGATAATTTTTTAACCGCAGAGTCGCAAAGAATCGCAAGAAGAAACTCTCTGCTATCTCTGCGCCTCTGCGGTAAATAAAATCTCCATGGTTAAATTCGCGCCATGAAAAAAGCAATCATCCACACCGATAAAGGCGACATGCACATAGAGTTCTATCATGCAGACGCGCCGGGCACCGTTGACAATTTCATCAAGCTTGCTGAGAGCGGCTTTTACGACGGACTCACGTTTCACCGCGTTATTCCTGACTTTGTTATCCAAGGAGGGTGCCCGAATGGCATCGGCACCGGCGGACCCGGTTACAAGATTCCGTGCGAACTCGACGGTGGCAACCAGTACCATGATCGTGGCGTATTGAGCATGGCACACGCTGGAAGAAACACAGGAGGTTCACAGTTCTTCATTTGCCACTCGCGCAACAACACAGCGCACCTCGACCGCAACCACACGTGCTTTGGACGCGTGGTTCAAGGACTAGAAGTAATCGACCAAATTCGTCAGGGTGATAAGATGACGAAGGTGGAGATTGTTGAGGGGTGAAATAGTGAAATGTTGAAATAGTGAAATGGAGGGGCGCACTGCGGTGTGTCACTGTAATTACATCACCAACAAAAAATTGAAAGGACGCACAGCAGTGCGTCCTTTTTTCATGTAACAGGAATTCTGTGATTTCTTCTAAGTCCCTAATATTGTGCGAATAAAAATCTAATGTGGCGCAACAAATTCTACTTTCTGATATCAAATATGTATCTGCCCGGAGTAGATCCACTTTCCATACCTGTAATCTTAACTACAAAGTACCGTGGCGCACCTGTCATGTTCTTTTTAAAGACATAAACGTCACCTACTACTAAAGAGTCCGTGTAATCCATACAGACATTCGACTCGAATACAACCCCCAATTGGTCTTTAGTTACCTCATTAAAATTCAAATTCGGCACTCGCGCAATACCGCATTGAGTAGGTGAATACCACCTATATGATAACTGATATGGATTGGTACTGGTATCGTTCGTAAGCTCAACCAAATCTGCAAGCCCTTGCGAATTGAATCCATCAAAATTCAAGGATGAAGCCTGCTCCAACGAAAACGCATTGAACAACTCACTGTTGCGCGAGAAAAAAGAGGCATCTTCGACTAGGCTAAGTGACACTTCTTGTGTAAGGTCGAAACGTTTCAAATACTCCAATCGCTTTCCCTGAATATCAGTTAAAACAAACTTGCCATAAACAGAGGTCCCACGATTGAAATCAGGGCTGAAGTCGAGTGTAACCGTTGAGTTCTCGCTGATGGAGCCACTATACGTCTTGGAAAACGCTAACTGTTCCGGTCTTTGATCAGAGCTCAAATAAACATCTAACGACGATAAGCCTTCTGATGAATACAATTTGAGATTCATATCTAAACTCTCCAAATCAACGCTTATAATGTCAGCAGCAGGAGAGAATATGATATAGAACTGATCAACTTCTTTTTTCTTACAAGCAAAAAGAAGAACAAGAATAAATACGATACCACTAAAACGATTATTCATAGAATTTTCTAATCAAGATAGAAGCAGAAAATACCCCGAATGCCCTTATACATCGAGATTTGGTTGTCCGACATTTTCAAGTCGCTGAATTGGGTACCCGGATACCAATCATCGCTTGTGTAGTATTCGCGATCAACCGTTGTTCCTCCAAAACTCTGACTCTCCTGAATTTTACTTACTCCCGCTCCCTTCTGGAAGTCGCCTCCAAGAGCAATCATTTCCAGGCCAAGTGAGAACCTCTCGAACATGATGTTACAGCCGAAATAAGCATCCAAACCTAGGGTAACATAGCGTTGAGTTAACTTCGAATTTGTGTAATCACCTCCAACATATGATCTATTATCTTCAGTAACCTGTGGCGAAAGTCCGAGCGAACCCGCAACTCCCCAGTAAGGATCCAAATCAAATCGACGGAATCGAATGGTGTTAAAGTGCTTATCATTCGCAACACGCAAAGCAATCTTACGCTTTTTAGTTTTGAACGTGTAAGATTCCGGAGAACCTGTGGTTGTATCCGCTAGAACATCACCTTGGTAGTTACTTGAAGTTTGTGCATAAACAATACCGATGGTAGTAACAGCCTTTTCTGAGCGGTAAAGGCGGATGTTAGGGAAAATATACTCAGGCAAGCGATTGTCCAATTCATTGTCTGTTGTGTCGCCCGCATCCAAAATTTTCGGCAAATCAATAGGAAGTAATCCCATAATGGCAATAGCCTTTGTTCCTGATTTGTGTGTGCGCAAATCCTCAATAGGACCGACATTTATGTAGGTTAAGTCGTAATTACTTGCAGACTTGATTTCATTGTCCTTTGTGTACTGAGCCGACACAGTCAAACTTCCTGTGCACAGTAGAATTCCGATAATATGCTTCTTCATGGTGATTGTCATTTTTAGTCTCTTTTGTAAGAAATTGATCGTGAATACCCCTTCTTCTTTTTACCGCGTTTGAAAAAACTAACGTCGTCAGATAAAGTCGCTGACCGAGTTGTTTCTTGTTTCGGCAATACAGCTATTTCAGCAGAGCCTCCGATAACAGTTTGATTGGTGCCTGTTCCTGTAACAACTGCATTATTTGTAATATATCCGCCCTTATCATCCAATGGAATAACATAGTTATGATCCGTTGTGATTCGTGGTACCAATTTAATTTGCGGATCATTCGTAATAGCTTGTACCGAAGCTAGCTGTAGAAGAACCGCATTGGCGTCATCCTTACCGGCATCAGTTATCATAGCGGAAAGCTTATCACCTTTAAAAGACACGTACAGTTTTCGCCATTCCGTGTAATGAGGTGCACCAGCCTTGCGAGCAGCCAAACCATCTATATGGTCATTTTGAACCGCACTTCCATCCGAGACTCTCGTTGAAGAATTCGTTATCGGAACTCGCTTCTCTGTTAAACGGTAGTTATAGACATAAACATCCACTCCATCCTGTAAGTAGTAGAAGTCTATTGGACCTACCTCCAAAGTGGACGAGACGTCCGATTTAGACATTCCCAATTTCAGGGACTCGATGTGTGAAATGTCGGTAAATGCCGGCATGACAACAAATCTCTGTTGCGAGCAACCCATTAGAAGGGCAGCCGACAGTAAAGAAATAACAATTGATTTCATTGTTGGTGTTAGTTATAGACAGCAATAATACAACCTCACCCTTGATAAAAAAAATCAAACCCATCCCCATCCCTCAACACCGGAAATTTCTCGCGGAAATCGTCGATAGCATTACGCGAACAAACCACAGTGTGCACGTGCTCTGCTCCGTCATTGAAATGTGCCATGTACTCTCCGCGCGGATCGATGGCTACTGAGTCTCCGCTGTAGGCGTTGCCATTCGCGTCGGTTCCTACGCGATTAACCGCGCACACATAACACTGGTTTTCGATGGCGCGCGCAAGCAACAACTTCTGCCAGGGTGCTCTGCGCACCTCGGGCCAGTTGGCAACGTAGAGCAACACATCATACGCAGGCTCGCCGCCAACGAGGGTATTTCTGCTCCATACGGGGAAACGCAAATCGTAACAGATCAGCGGACAAATGCGCCAGCCACGCCACTCTTCGATGATGCGCGAAAAGCCCTTTGCATAATGCTTATCCTCACCGGCAAACGTAAACGTGTGGCGCTTGTCATAGGTGTTGATGCGTCCATCGGGCAGCACCCAATAGAGACGGTTGTAATGTGTACCCTCTTCATTCACCGACACACTGCCCGTGATCACGGCATCCAACTTCTTCGCCCATGCGCGCATCCAATTCAACGTGCGCATATGCTCCGCATCATGACGCTCGGCAATGCCCTCGGCTTGCATGCTAAAACCGGTGGTAAACATTTCGCACAACACCACCACATCGGTGGATTCGCTGATACTGTTCAAGTGTGTGTCGAGATGCTTCAAGTTTGCTTCTCTGTCTTCCCAGTGCAAATCGGACTGCACCAGCGTAATCCGCAAATCAGGTGTGTTACTCATATCGATTGAAGTATTTCGGCTGCGCGCAGCAACTCATCATCATGCTTAGCAAAGCAAAAGCGCAACACTTTGTCATCTTGTAAATCGGGGAAAAAGACAGAACACGGAATACCCGTTATTTTTTTCTCTTGCGTAAGTCGCTTGGCAAATTCCACATCCCCTTCCTGCGAAATAGCGCTGTAATCGAGCAGTTGAAAATACGCTCCGGCGGCAGGCTTCAAGCCAAAACGCGAACCCTCGAGCGCACGCACAAACACGTCGCGCTTGGCTTCATACATTTCGGAAATATCGGCATAGGTCTTTGCATCGCTCATGTATTCGGCAAGCGCATATTGCACGGGTGTATTCACGGAAAAAACATTGTACTGATGCACTTTGCGAACCTCGGCGGTGAGCTCGGCGGGCGCGCACACGTAGCCCATCTTCCAGCCGGTGTTGTGAAAGGTTTTTCCAAAGGAGTATACGATTAGACTGCGCTTCGCCAAATCAGGATAGCGCACTACACTTTCGTGCCTGCCGCCGTCAAAAACTATGTGCTCATACACCTCATCGCTCAGCACAAGCAGATCATGCGCTTCCGCAATGGCTTGTAATTCGAGCATATCATCGGCCGTCATGCACATACCGGTTGGATTATGCGGTGTATTAATGATGATCATCCGCGTGCGAGACGTAATCTGCGCGCGCACTGCTTGCCAGTCAATGTGGTAATCGGGATAGCGCAAATTCACCCACTTCATCGTACCTCCTTGTAACTCCACTGCCGGTGCATAGCAATCGTAAGCCGGTGCAAACGACAATACCTCATCGCCTGCATGCACCAAGGCTGTAATGATGGTGAAAATAGCCTGCGTTCCGCCTGCAGTAATGGTAATCTCACTCTCGGGATCATATGAATAGCCATAGGCTGCCTTCATCTTGTTCGAGAGCAACAACCTCAACTCCGGCACACCCGGCATAGGCGCATATTGATTGCGATTGGCACGCATCTGCTCATGCACTAAATCACACAGACGCTGATCCATTGAAAAACCGGGGAATCCCTGACCCAAGTTCAGCGCGCCATGTTCTGCGGCGAGCTTCGACATGATGGTGAAGATGGTGGTGCCCACATGGGGCAACTTGCTTGGACGGTGAGGCATGCCCCAAAGATAGGGACGCCCTTCATGCACCACACCTCACACTCGCCTCTCCCTGGGTCAGGACGCACTGCTGTGCGTCCATCTGCCTTTCAGCAAGCCCTTCAACTAGCCACACCGCTCCCTTGCCTAACCCTAGGTCCGGACGCACTGCTGTGCGTCCACCAACCCCGCGGACGCGTCGCAGCGCGTCCACGACCGAGGGAGAGGCCGATGGTTAGGGAGAAGATTAAAGGCACGCCCTTCGTGCGTAAATTCGCACCTCAAAATCCAACCACATGTCCGCCTCCACCCAAATAGCCACACTCGACCAAGCACGTGAAATGGGCCTGCGCCCCGATGAATTCGATAAGATTACCGAGATTCTCGGACGTACTCCGAACTTCACTGAAATGTGCGTCTACTCCGTGATGTGGAGCGAGCACTGTTCTTACAAAAACAGTATCAAGTGGCTCAAGACACTGCCCAAAGATGGCCCTCACATGCTGGTAAAAGCGGGAGAAGAAAACGCAGGCTTGGTGGATATTGGCGATGGAATGGGTTGCGCATTTAAAATTGAATCGCACAATCACCCCAGCGCCATCGAGCCCTATCAAGGTGCAGCTACCGGCGTAGGTGGTATCAACCGTGACATCTTCACCATGGGTGCAAGACCGGTCGCACAATTGAACTCTCTTCGCTTCGGCAAGCTCGACAACCCGCGCACCAAGTGGTTGGTGAGTGGTGTTGTTAAAGGTATCGGTGATTACGGCAATGCGTTCGGCATTCCGACCGTTGGTGGCGAGGTGTACTTCGATGAGTCTTACCAAAGCAACTGTCTTGTCAATGCCATGTCAGTTGGTTTGATTGACACAAAAAAAATCATTTCAGCAAAAGCAAAAGGTCCGGGAAATCCTGTTTTTATCGTTGGCTCAGCAACCGGTAAAGACGGAATTAAAGGTGCTTCGTTCGCATCCAAAGACATTACCGCTGAGAGCGCTAAAGACCTTCCCAGCGTGCAAGTGGGTGATCCTTTCCAGGAAAAACTCTTGCTCGAAGCCACGATGGAGCTTGCAGAAACCGATGCTATCGTGGGTATGCAAGACATGGGCGCAGCCGGTATCACATGCAGCACTTCCGAAATGAGTGCCGGCGGTGGCGTGGGCATGGACATCCATCTTGATAAAGTTCCTACTCGCCAGGCAGGTATGCAGCCCTTTGAGATTTTACTCAGCGAATCACAAGAACGCATGCTCATCGTTGTTCGCAAAGGACAGGAGGAAGTCGTAAACCGCATTTTCGAAAAATGGGACCTACACGCCGTTCACATCGGCGATGTTACAGAAGGCAATACCCTTCGCTACTTCATGAATGGTGAACTGGTGAGTGAAATCCCGGCTAAAAGCTTAGTGCTGGGTGGAGGCGCTCCCATATACGAGCGCGAATACACGGAGCCTGCGTATTATGCAGAGGCGAAGAAGTTTTCGATTGATTCGATTGCAGAGCCAAAAGACCTTGTCGTTGTTGCGCGCCAGCTCATGGCCAACCACAACATCGCAAGTAAGAAGTGGATCTACGAGCAATACGATAGCATGGTGGGCACTGCCAACATGAGCACCAACAAGCCATCTGACGCAGCCGTAGTCAATATCAAAAACACAAACAAAGCATTGGTCCTTTCGGTTGACTGCAATGGAAGGTATGTGCAGGCCGACCCGGAAGTGGGAACTATGATTGCCGTATGCGAAGCTGCCCGTAACATCGCTTGTTCGGGTGGCGAACCCAGTGCAATCACCAATTGCCTCAACTTCGGAAATCCATACAACCCGGAAGTGTATTGGCAATTCGTGGGCGCTATCAAAGGAATGGGTGCTGCTTGCAAGAGATTCGAAACCCCCGTTACAGGCGGCAATGTGAGCTTCTATAACCAAACCGTCAATGCCGATGGCTCCGCTGCACCGGTGTTTCCGACTCCTACAATCGGAATGCTGGGTGTCATGAAAGACAAGAGCCTGCAAACCACACTTGATTTTAAATACAAAGGCGACCTTATCTATTTGCTGGGCGTACCACGCAGCGATATCAACTCATCCGAATATCTCTATTCGTTTCATGGTGTAAAAAACTCTCCGGCTCCATTCTTTGATTTAGAGGAAGAATACAAGGTGCAACAATGCATCAAAGCGCTTATTCGTAACAACTACATCAGCTCTGCTCACGACGTGAGCGACGGTGGATTGTTTGTGACTCTCTGCGAAATGGGACTTCCCAATTCACTCGGTTTCGACATTGTTACCGACAGCGAAATACGTCGTGACGCTTTCTTGTTCGGTGAATCACAAAGCCGCATTGCGGTGACTGTCGTTGAAGATTACGAAGATGAGTTTCTCGACTTTGTGGGTGAAAGCGGAGTGCAGGTTATGCTGCTCGGCCACGTAACAAAAGGCCGTGTAACCATCGATGAAGAGAACTTCGGTTTTATCGAAGATTACAGGGCAATCTATGAAAACAGTATCGCTGAGGCTATGAGCTGAACCGAAAATCGTTTCAACGCATACGAAATTACTATTTGATTATTCGCAGTGTTTCACTGCCTTGTGAAGTGATGCACTCCAGATAGTAAGCCCCGCTAACCAGCGATTCAACATCCAAAACGAACGAATTCAGATTACCGGAAGTTTGTTTAACCCCCGTGTCACGTGTCAATCTACCCATAGCATCGTAGAGACGGAAGTTCACGAAGCCTGCATTGACATTGGAAAAATCAATGTGCAGTAATTCCTCAACGGGATTAGGCCATACTTGAAGGCTGGTGAAACCGCTCCACTCCTCCACACCGAGCACCACAACCGTTTCACAAGAAGTAGCAGAACAAGTAGCATTTAACAAATCGCCATAGGTTACACAGATTTCGAACACACCTTCATTTTCATAGGTATGAGAGCCTGTTGAGGTAAGAAGTGGCAAGGCACCATCGCCCCATTCAATAAAATAAGTCGGCTCAACAGCGCCGGTTCCATTTGCATCCACGGTTACTTCACTACCCGATTGACTTACGGAAAGCACCACATCACAACCACCCGAAGAAGAGCTAACGGTTACACTCGCACATACATTTATCTGGCACGCTATCGGATTACTTAAATCCGTGTAGGTACCGCAAATCTCATAGGTGCCCGCGCCGTTGTATACGTGCGAAGCCGGTATTCCATATTCCCCGTCAGAACCGTCACCCCAGTCAAAAAAATACTCGGGCTCAATGGCTCCGGCCGCCAAAACCTCAATGTCTACAGACAAATCAGTTACAACCGGAACAAAATCAAAATAACAATCACTGGCAAAAGGGTCAATATTTACTTCGGTGCAATCACTGGTCTGACAATCCGTATTCCCATCTATACCATAGTAAACACATACGGTGTAAATGGCCGGAATAGGGTATGTGTGCTCAACAATCGGGTTGGAATCAAACTGCCCGTCACCCCAGTCAATAATGTAATTCGCATTCGAGCCTCCGCTCCCTGAAATGACTGCCGTGGCCGTTTGCACATCAACCTCCACCTGTAAGTCAACAGCGCAGCCTGTTCCTTCATCGAGTATCTCAATATTCTGACATTCGTAAAGCTCACATGGCAAGGAGGGATCTGCATCCACCATTTGGACACACACCAAGTAATTACCGGGTTCTGCATAAACATGTAAAAGCGATTGACCCACCTCCGTTGGCCCGCCATCTCCCCAATCAACTGTAAAAATCGGTATCGAAGTATTGTCGCTAAACGCTTCGAGCGCGGCTGCGAATGCCACGGTCTGCACATTAAAGCCCATGCTGCAAGAGCCACCGGTCAAAATGATTGAATCGAATGAGGAGAAATAGCAATTCGGATTGTCCAAATCCTCATAGATGTAGAAGAGCACAAACTGGCCATCCGAACTGTAATTATGCTCGAAGAACGGAGTCGAAGAAGTATCAGCGGAACCATCACCCCAGTCGATGATGTACTGAGCATTGACAGCTCCATTCGCTATGAACTCTATGGAAACATAGGAACCGATTCCACCGATATTCAGGTAGGCATCGCATTGTCCTATACTCGTGTTTGCCAGTACTAAAAGAAATAAAACGGAAACCAGTGCTTTCATGGAAGTGTGATTTTTCAATGAAACAAACTTAATCGGTTGTTGGAAGTAACGCTCTTATTTTCGACCAAAAACAAGAGGCCGCCCATTGGCAGCCCCATGTCACTAAACCTTTAACCAAAACCTACCCACTTGAATTGGGAGAGTCTTAAACATGAAACCAACCAACTTCCCAAACGGTTCACGGAAAACAAAAAAAAATTACATTTCCACTCCATTCAACCTCTAAAATCCATGCGCGTCGTTATTCAGCGAGTTAAAAGAGCATCTGTCACCATTGAAGAAAGCGTTACTTCTTCAATCGGAAAAGGCCTGCTCGTTCTACTAGGAATCGAAGAAAACGACACCCCCGACGATGCCGTTTGGCTTGCCCAAAAAATCGTGGGTATGCGCATCTTTTCGGATTCTGAAGAAAAGATGAATCTCGATCTTATTCAGGCAGGCGGAGAGATACTCGTGGTAAGTCAGTTTACGCTGCATGCTCTGACAAGAAAGGGAAACAGGCCTTCTTTCATCCGAGCAGCCCGCCCGGAAAAAGCTATTCCTCTTTATACTTTTTTTATCGAGCAAATTCAAATGCTTTGCGGAAAGACCATTCAAACGGGAACTTTCGGCGCTATGATGGATATCGAGCTCATCAACGACGGTCCGGTAACCATTTGGGTAGATACCGCTGCCAAGGAATAATATGCCCCGCCTATTCCATTGCGTCATGATTATGCTTGCGCACTATTGCAGGCAATAACTACCTTCGGCGCATGCTCGACAAAGACATACTCTATCTCAAAGGAGTGGGGCCTCAGCGCGCTGAAGTGCTCAAGGCAGAGTTGGGCATTCGAACCTGGGAAGACCTTCTGGAATATTTCCCGTTCAGATATATCGATCGATCTCAAATTACTCGTATCGCCGACATTGAAAGCGATGCCGCCAATGTTCAACTCATCGGACAGATTATTTCCACCCGTGAAATCGGCGCAGGTAATGGCAAGCGCCTTACAGCCATTTTTCGCGACGACAGCGGCGATGTGGAACTGGTGTGGTTCAAAGCGCTCAAATGGCTTGCACAAAGTCTGAAGTTAAATCAGCCTTACGTGCTCTATGGCCGACCAACAGAATTCAAAGGCCGATACAACATAACCCATCCCGAGCTTGAACTGCTGGAAGATGCGCGCATCACTCAGGGAAGCGAACTCAAACCCGTCTATAACACTACACAGAAATGCACCTCAAAAGGGTTGCATAGCAACGGCATTGCAAAGCTTACCCGTCAATTAATAGAAGATGCCAAGCCCGTTGTACCCGAAAATTTGCCGGACTATATCCTCGAACGATTCAAACTCATGCCTCGCAATGAAGCGGTAGCGCAGGTGCATATGCCTTCCACTCTTGCGAAACTGGAGGCTGCCCGACGACGGTTAAAATTCGAGGAACTGTTTTACATTCAAATTCAACTCGGCAAACAAAAGCTCAGCAACACTCAACACGAACGAGGAGTGGTATTCGAAAAAGTGGGGGAAATTTTCAATGCATTCTACCACCAACATTTACCCTTCGAATTGACGGGAGCGCAAAAGCGTGTAATGAAAGAAATACGCGCTGACGTGGCACGAGGTCATCACATGAATCGTCTCATTCAAGGTGATGTGGGTAGCGGAAAAACAATTGTTGCGCTGCTTTCCGCGTTGCTGGCCATCGACAATGGCTACCAGGTCTGCCTCATGGTTCCTACCGAAATTCTGGCCATGCAGCACTTCGCTTCCATCAGCGAATTACTAAAACCCACCGGTGTAAAAGTGGCCTTGCTCAAAGGATCGACACCCAAGTCAGAACGCAAGAAAATTCATGCAGAACTCGAGTCAGGAGAACTACCCTTCATTATTGGAACGCATGCCTTGATTGAACCCACCGTAAAGTTCATCAATCTCGGTCTTTGCATTATTGACGAACAACATCGCTTCGGTGTGGCTCAACGTGCATCGCTTTGGAAAAAAGCGGCGTTACCTCCTCACGTCATCGTGATGACCGCCACACCAATACCCCGCACACTGGCCATGACTCTTTACGGAGATCTCGATATAAGTGTCATCGATGAATTACCACCGGGCAGAAAACCTATCAAAACCGAATGGAAAACAGACGCCAAGCGACTGGAAGTTTTTCAATTCATTGAAAACGAAATTCGCAAAGGGCGCCAGATATACATTGTGTACCCGCTCATAGCAGAAAGCGAAGCCATGGACTACAAGGACCTGGAAGATGGCTATGAGTCGATTGTTCGGCGCTTCCCGCTTCCGAACTACCGTGTGAGCATTGTGCACGGTCAAATGAAATCGGAGGCACGCGATTATGAAATGCAAAATTTTGTGGAGGGGAAAACGCAAATTCTGGTGGCAACCACGGTTATTGAAGTAGGTGTGAATGTTCCCAACGCTTCTGTCATGATCATTGAGAGCGCAGAGCGTTTCGGGCTTTCGCAACTGCATCAATTGCGCGGCCGTGTTGGGCGGGGGGCAGAACAGAGCTATTGCATTCTAATGACGGGTGTGAAAATCAGCAAGGATAGCCGCACACGACTCGAAACGATGGTGCGAACCAATGACGGATTTGAAATCGCCGAAGTCGATTTGCAATTGCGCGGCCCAGGCGATTTATCAGGAACTCAGCAAAGCGGATTGCTCGATTTGAAAATTGCAGACCTCGCTAAAGATCAGGTTATGCTCTCGGCTGCGCGCGAACTGGCGCTCGAAATACTCGATGAAGATCCGAATATGGAATTGCTGAAAAATCGCTGCATCGTCGAAGAGGTCAAGAAAATCAAAAAGAAAAAAACGGACTGGAGTAATATTTCTTAATAGTGGCGAGTGACC
>Ga0169931_10011435_pt1 | contig 12499 bp, 12 predicted proteins | sample Kivu_15m_20L_FD_129675 | JGI IMG/M metagenome (GOLD analysis project Ga0169931, IMG submission 129675) | Freshwater microbial communities from Lake Kivu, Western Province, Rwanda to study Microbial Dark Matter (Phase II) - Kivu_15m_20L... | ecosystem: Environmental > Aquatic > Freshwater > Lake...
AGCGAGCCAACCGGGACTGCCGATCGCGCTCCCTGCTGCGTATTGTCCGTACCAATCAGGTTGACCATCGATCCCCGATAGAAACCGGAACGGAACAGATAGCCACCGAAAAAGAGTTGGTTGTTCGCGGTATCGTCGACGTTTCGAACGATCACGGAACCAACGCGAATTCGATCGAGAATGCCGCGGACGTTTGCATCGAGTCCACCGAGGTAGTCACCAGCGGCCAGCTGGGCTGCCGATGGGGGCGGGAGAGCACCGCCGACCAGAGTTCCACCGAGACCGTCGTAGAGACCACGGAAAAACGAGGTGTCCGTGCGCAGGAACGCGCCGATGCCGGAGTTTGCTGCTCCGGGCTGAGTGCCGGCGCGATAGTAGCCTGCAGCCCCGCGCATCGCGTCCGTCATACCCATCGTCCGCGCTGCAGCTGCAGTCATGATTTCACCGGCACCGGCTGGACCGTGCGGATTCACGACCCGCGCGACACCCCAACCACCAGCCAATTCGATATTGAACACCGGTATGCCGCTTCCACCAGCACCGGAATCACATTGGAGCTGGGCGCCTGCGTCCTGACCCTTTGCTGCTGCCGAAAACATCGTAAGTGCGCTCGGCACCATCATCGCGCCGGCGACGGTCCCTGCTGTCTGCGCGAAGAAGTCGCGGCGAGTCAGGATCGGGCGATGCGAAGCATCGTGCTGGTAAGACTGAAGCTGCTCAGTGGACTTGATGACCTTGCTCATTTCGTGGCCCCCGGTGTCTTGATGTCCCGATGAATTTCCCGCAAATGTTCTTCAACGATTCCGTTCAAAACAACCCCACGGTTTGTCCAGTCTCCGGGGGATTCGGCACATTCTTTATTGAACTTGAACTGGATCGGCGTGGAGCTTCAGCAGCAGTGAGGGGCAACGCAGAGAGGAGTCAGAATCGACTTTCGCGACTAGTACAAGGTCCCGTAAGCGCTGGCAGAAATCGCGACACACATGGCAACGGCCAGGCGACGCTCGTTGTTCGACTGCATTCCACGCGCCATGGTCACCAGACCCGTCACCATCTCAGCTGGCGGCGCTACGCCGAGGAGATCGTAACCAACGAGTCGCGAGGCAAGCTGGGTCGCAATTTGAGTCAGTCGAACGTCCGAAGGCTTGGCGGTCGCGTTCGGCTGGTCAACCACGGCCACTGTGCCCATCAACCGGGTCGAAAGCGCCGCCGTTTCCAGCGCAAGGCGACAGCCGCGGGCAGCGACGCGAACCATCGCATGCTGAACGGTTCCAGAGAAATTCGTGAGGTTGCTTTCCGCTGCCATACCGGCCCGCAGAGCTCGGAAGTCCACCGAGAAGAAGCGAGGGTCCAGAGAATTATCAGAGTTAGCGCTCTCTGAATAGTTCAGTCCAAACAGTGCCCCGAGATGCTCGATATACTCGTTGGCCGAGCGCAGACTCACCGGCTGCTTCGTCAATTGAAGACCAGTTTGATCGGTCGAGCCGGGATTCGTCTCTTCGATGACGATCGGCGTTTTTGGTCTCGTCGCGACGGTCACATCACCACTGTTCTTGACGGTAACGTTACCTTCGCGAGATTCAGACTCGCTACTGCGCTTGCTGACCAGTAACATTTCGTTGGAACAAGCGGCAAGTGCTCCTGCAAGCACCAACCCTGCCAGCGAACGACTTACCTTTGTCGACGTGCCACTCATCTTTAGTCCCCCAAACTGGTTAAGCCCATCTCTCAGCGTTGCCTACTTGCACAGACGGTCACTTGCCCGTCGACATCAGATCGAAACTTTTGGCGTGCATCGCGCCGCAGCGGAAGCGATGGAATTCTTGAGATTGAACTTGTCCGCCTTGAACTCAGCGGCCAGCTGTTCGACCAGCGGCTTATAGGCCTCGGCCTTGGCATCCACAACCTTACAACCAACTTCGAGAGCCAGACGCGCCATCGTGGTCGTGAAGGCAGTGGTGTTACCAATCATCTCTCCGAACGATTTGGCGCCGCGGCCGTCGCGCTGCGCCGGCCATCCAACAAACGCGTTTTGACCGCCGTCCGCTGCCCAGAGATTGACCCACGAGTCATCAACGGTTTGGAAGCCGTCTTCGAACTCGTTCGAGTTACGAACACACTTCTCTTGAATGACACCTGGCATGTGAACCAAGGTCATCGGGCCGTTGGCCACAGTCGACCGATAGTTGTAGTAGCAGAAAGCTCCAGCCATCGCGTCCATACCTGCGTGGCAACCTTTACAGTTGTTCACGAAGTCGGTGGCGTTACCACCCGGGATGCGCGGGACGTCTTTCCGGACGCGGAAGTCTGCGATGGTGGTGTCCTTGAAGCGCTCGATATCTTCGCCAAGGAAGTGCTTCAGCACGTACTTGAACGCGCGACGGTTTGTTCCGTCGATGTAGAAGGCAGCGGCGAACCCGCGCGTCGACATGATGCCCGCGACTCCGGCAGCCGGAAGTCCCATGCCAGTTGCCGATTGCGGACTCTCCGCAAGGTTTGCCGGGTTATTCAGGGCGAGATCGCGAGTGTGAACTGTAGCGTAGTGGTTGTTGTTCGCGAGTGAGTACGGCGCTGCGCCGGTTCCCTGCTGCACTGCCGGGCTGAAGTAGAGAATATCTGCCGACAGAACCTGATTGAACGGCTTGTCGTCGCGAACCATACCGATCATCGTCGCGGTCATGTCGTTGATCGGCTGTGCAGGATTGAACGGGGAAAGATCATGCACGCTGAGCGGCGCAAACTTGTCGCGGAGGACGATCGTGTAGAACAGGCCGCGCGAATCGTTGATGGCGGCCAGAGCTGCCTCACGCGGCTTGCCATCGCGAAGCAGCGCTTCCATCTCAGTGAGCTTCTCAGCTGTCGGCAAAACGCCTGCGTTGAGGCGAACGTGGAGGTCGACCGCAATCTGACGTGCGTTGGCTGTCGCCGTCTCGGCCACGACCAACATCGATGCCGCCAGCCCGAGTACTGAGCAGGTTCGGAGTGTCCTGGAAGCGCCGTTGCGTTTGCGTGCTACGTTGGTCATCGATTCCCCCAGTTGCTTGGATCCCGTGACGATCAGGCGACGATGCGCCTTGCTAACCCACGTATCGGCTTCCGGAGCGCTGACTTGAGCAGAGCACAAAAAATTCCATTTTTAGTTAGTGAATATGGGTGCTTACTAGATCGCATTTCTGACGCCCTCCCTGCCGATGCCCGTTGGCAGTCCCCGAACGGGCCGATTTTCGAGCTTTGGTAACTCCTTTTTAGTTCAATAGATTTCATCAGTTACGAGACTCGAAGTGGAACTCCCACAAGAGACTTCAAGTTTTGGCAGAAATTGTCCGAATCAATCAGTAGACCCCGCGGCATCGCGGGCAGGACAAATCGCGCCACCAAACTCTGGAGCATCAGTTGGATATGATCCGAATCCAAAACTCCCGAACCGGAATCGTCGCCGTCGCGACGATCGTATTCCTCGTATCGTCCTGTCTCGAGCCCGAAGAGCCGAAAAAAGCCAGTACGCTCGCATCGACTCCGATACCGAGCTCGACTCCGAGCGATTGCAACACTCCTGCGCCCGCTCCGGTCGATCTCACTTACGAAGGATCCATCAAGGCCCTGTTGACGACCAACTGCGTCGGCTGCCATGGACCGTCCGGGGCATTTCCTGATCTTTCTACGTTCAGTCTCGCTGTGGACTCCGCTGACATGTCCAAGGAAGCGATCGATAAGGGCACAATGCCGAAGGGTGGACCACTGAGTGCCGACAAGAAAAAACTCTTCAGCGACTGGGTTGCTGCAGGAAAGCCGGAGAAGAAGTCGACGCTGAGACTGGTCGACGAATCAACGACTGCAGACGACTGTTCGAGCTTCGGTCCTGAGCTTGAGGAATCGGCGTACACCGCCCTGCTTGCTGCTGATGTTCTCGCCGAGTGCAAAGCCGCGGGAACGATCTACGATCGCGCCTTGGGCGCTTGCAGCACGACACCAATTGCTGAGTACGCATGTGACCGCGGAGGTATTCGTGCCGCGTTCGTCAGAACGGGCTTTCAGATCGACGAGATTCTCGATCGATCGTTGGGCAAGGCCGACGATCCGAATTCTCGCGGACTCGGCTTTACGATCGATCAGTGTGGAGTGAAGGAGTCCGGTGCGCCGATTGTGTACCTGATTAAGAAAACATCAGTCGACAACGAACCTCGACTTCAACTCCGCACGCTCCAGATGGAATAGTGTCCGCCCATGATAGGATCCCTCCACCCAGATTTTTCGTCTGGGTAATGCAGGAGTCCTCATTGCATGGAATGGCAAATCCTCGGCGCCCCATCATTCGCATACATCAAGATGAAGCTCGCGCCAGGAGATGAGCTCACCGCTGAATCCGGCGCAATGTCGAGCATGGATCCCGCGCTTGGGATCAAGGCCAAGCTCAATGGCAGATTTCTCACTGCGCTTGCGCGACGCTTTCTCGGTGGGGAATCTTTCTTCGTCAATCGTTTCTCCAACGCTAGCACGGCACCAGCCGAAGTAACCCTGGTCGCTTCAACACCTGGCGATATCAAGGAACTGAGTCTCAACGGCAACGCCATCTGTCTCCAGCCGGGAGCATTGGTGGCGTGGACGAACGGTATTCGGATCAGCACGCGTTGGGCAGGCCTTGTGTCCTGGATCAGTGGCGAGGGTCTATTCAAACTCATCGCCCACGGCCAGGGGACGATCTGGATTGGCGCGTATGGTGCGATCTTCTTCAAGGACATCGCAGGTGAGGAAATCGTCGATTCTTCACACCTGGTAGCCTACGAACCGCACGTGAAGCTGAAGCTGCGACTCGCCGGAGGAATTTTTTCGAGCTTCTTCGGCGGCGAAGGACTTGTGACGCGCGTGATCGGTCCCGGCAAGATTGCCATTCAAACGCGCAGTGTTTCTGCACTTGCGGGCTGGGTGAATCCGCACTTTCTCGATTGAGTCACCGGCAAACTTTTCGATCCAGAATCCAAGCTTTAACTGGAGAACCGGCAAGTGCAATTCGATGTGTCACACGGGCCAAGCAATGCGGTCGTCAAGGTCACCCTGAATCCGAACGAATCGATCACAGCCGAAGCAGGCACCATGATCGCGATGTCAGGCGGTGTGACGATCACGACAACAACACGCCAGCGTCCGGGTAGCGGGATCTTCAAGGCGATCAAGCGCGTCCTGTCAGGTGAATCGTTCTTCCTCAACCATTTCGCTGCTGGCAATACGCCCGGAAGTGTCTGGCTCGCGCCCGTGCTGCCGGGCGACATTCGCGCGATACAGCTGACCGGTCGCGGCATGGTCGTCCAGGGTGGTTCGTATCTCGCGTGTAGTCCGTCTGTTTCCATCGACCTGAACTTCCAGGGGTTCAAATCGCTGTTTGCTGGCGAGGGGCTCTTTTGGTTGAAGGCGACTGGCTCCGGCTCACTCTGCCTGAGTTCTTTCGGCGCGATATATCCGATTGAGGTCAAGGGCGAGTACATCGTCGACTCTGGACACATCGTCGCCTTCGATGAAGGTCTCGAGTTCTCACTGACGAAAGCGGGAACGAGCTGGATCTCCTCCTTTCTGGGTGGAGAGGGAATCGTGACGCGATTTCGTGGTCAGGGAACAGTCTGGTGTCAGAGCCACAGCCCACGCGGGTTCGGCCTCGCACTGGGACCTGAGCTTCGCCCTCGCCGCGCGTGAACCAACTTCCGAATTTCTGAATGGCCAGTGGCGACGTTCAAGCATGAGGAGTGAGACACATGATAGCACCGGTTTACCAGCACGCGATCGTCGCCAAACCCGACTACGCAATGATTTCTGTCGGACTGCCAGCTGGAGCAATGATCAAGGTTGAATCGGCAGCCATGGCGACGATGTCGCCCAATCTGATCATGAAGACGAAAATGCGCGGCGGCCTCGGTCGTGTGTTTACCGGAGAATCACTGTTCATCAATGAGTTCGTTGCTCAGGACGGAGAAGGACGCATCAGCATCGCTCCGGGTTGTCCTGGTGACATCGAGTATCAGCGCATCCAAGGCAAAGCGATTTTTCTACAAAGCTCAGCCTATCTCGCGTCATCACCTGGAGTGGTGCTTGAAACGAAGTGGCAAGGATTCGTGAAGGGATTCTTTGCCGGCAAAGGATTTTTTCTCGTGCGGTGCAGTGGGGATGGTGACCTGTGGTTCAACTCCTACGGTGCCCTGATACCAATCGATGTCAAGGACGAGTACATCATCGACACGGGATACGTTGTCGCCTTCACCGATACGCTGCAGTACGAAGTTGGACGCGTCGGCGGCTACAAATCGCTCTTCTTCTCGGGTGAAGGTCTGATCTGCCGCTTCAGGGGGCAAGGAACGGTGTGGATGCAGAGTCGAACGGCGCCTGCATTCGCCGCATGGGCCAATGCGTTTCGTCCGGTGCAGAAGTCGAATTCGTAATTGCCCCCTCGGCTTTGTGCCCGAACCATCAAAAAGACGTCGGCACACAAAACCGAGGAGGCCTCCGAAACAAACTCAGCTGATCACAGCCGGGGGTGCCATGATCCCTGAGCCATTCGTCCGCTTGCGGGCAAGCCCGCCCTTACGTCCAATGAGAGCCATATGCAGCTGATCTTTGCTGACGGCGATTCCGCCTTTGCGACCGGCTGCACTTGCTTCGGTTGGTGAAAATTCGTGGGCTGTGCCCTTCTTGTGCGCTGCGATCCCACCGATTCGTGCGATCGCACGTTGCCGGTCTGGACTCATGGCGGCAAATCCGCGGCGCTTGCGAACAGGCGCACTTTCGATTGTTGAGTTATCAGCCACAGAATTCGATTCCACCCGGGATTCCATCGCGTCCATGCAGGACCTCCGTCTTTGAGTTCGCAATACCTATGCGATTGTGTTCGTGGGACATGGATGAGCAAGGTCCATGCCGATCCCGGTGCCTCAAGGCGGAACTCACGCATGACACGATTCAAGGCCGTGAAACCGGCACTCCCCAAGGACATTTCGCCCATGCGAAAAAACTAGGCACGACGCCGTCACGCGATCCCGGCCAAAAACTGCGTAAGGATTGAGCTGATTTGCGTATCAGATCTGAGACAAACAGATGAGACAGCGTCTCATCCAGGAAACGGACCCATCCACACGCCCGCGGCGGCCAGGCATGGTGATGCAGTACATTCTTCGAGCAGTTTGTGCTATTCGACGGGATCTCACATGGAGAACGCCTTGCCTGCCAACGACGACAAAGACTCCCCGGGTACAGCAACGAGAAGCCCGCTGCGCCGATCAGGCGCAATCTCCCGACCGCATCGAGTCGGGGCAACCCATCGTACCGACAAGACTCTCGACGACGGGCCTCGCGTTCGAACTCAGAGCATCGTGCTCGTTGACGAGAGCTTCACCCGTGCCAGCGCAATCGCTCGATATGCGGAACAACATGGCGTTCCGTTGCAGGTTTTCTGGTCGGAAGACGAACTGGAAATGCTGGTCGACGCGGCCACGATTGGCGCCCTGATCGTCAGCGATGGGATGCTGATGTCTCTGACGCGCACCAGATCAGTGCACCTGCGCCAGGCGATCTCGTCAGTGTCCCTCCTGATTCTCGGCGAATCGTCGAAACCAGGGCTTGAACAGGGCTCCAACGTCACGGGGCGCGTCGTGATGCGATTTGCGTCAGACGAGGGTCCGGGACGAATTGTTGAGGCTGCCATGCGCGCCTACAGCACGGCGCCGAAACGGCAGGTGCTCGGTCACAATGTGGTTGATGACCACGAACTGACGCCGAGTGGCGCGCAGACTGCTCGATCAGAGCTATCAGGCAACTGAGCTTCGATACGAGTTACCAGGGTTTGGCAGAGCTCTCCACGGCTGCCTTGCACCCAGCCGACAAACTCGCTGCATTCGCCTTGAGGCACTTCCAAACGCCGCCGCCCATCGGCGGTACGTTCGCGCAAAGTTTGGAGATGTCGCCGGCGCAGGCCTCACGCCCCGCTGCCATCTTAGACTTACGATTCTCTTTCATCGCTTGCTTCCGGTCGGCCACGTGCTGGCGGCAACCCTCTGACACTTTGTCGATGTTGTCCTTGATGCACTTTCGAATCGCGCCGCCGCCCTTCTGCACGTTCGCGCAGTGCTGAGCAACATCGGCTGTACACGGGCCCGGTTCCCAGGCAGCACCCCTTGCACTTGCTGATTCGGCAGAGAATCCAGTCAAACAAACAGCAGCAGCAAACATACCGATGATCAATTGGCGTTTAGCGATCAACATGACTTGAGGCCTCCCGGCACTGAGCGTTGAAATCTGTCTTTGAAGTTTGATCCTTTGGACTTGAATCAGTCATACCGGATAAAGTCGTCGACGGCGAGGTCACCCTGAACAAGAACATCCCCATGACGCGATCATTCAACGGATCTCCGCGGCGAGTGCTCATCGTGGCGCTCGACAATCTCGGTGATCTTGTGTTCACGAGCGTGGTGTTCCGAGCGCTCGCGCAGCGCTTTCCCAAGGCCGAGTTTGGAGTCTGGTGCAAGGACTACACGAAGGCCGCCGCCGAACTACTCCCTTGCACCCCCGAAGTATTCGCATCAGATCCATTCTGGGACCGGTCACCGGGGCACGGGCGCGGCAGCTTTCTGCGATTTGCCGCGACATTGAACGCCATCCGCCGCAGACGGTTCGACACCGCCATTGTGTGCTCCCAGCAATGGCGTGCAGCAGCGGCTGTGCGAATTGCCGGCATCCCGAAACGTATTGGTTACTCGGGAAAAAAGACATCACGGTGGCTCACAGACGCCGTCGATCGTCCCGACCATGTCCACGTCACGCGCGAACTGCTCGCACTGGTTGAACCGCTCAGTGGTCCGGCTTCGCTTGATGCGAGTTCAGTTGCTTATAAGCTTCGACGTGAAGCGCTGCGAACCGACGTGGACGCGATGATGCGCAATGGAGCTTCGACTGATCTCCCCAATGGATATGTCTGCCTTCACGCGTTTGCCGGTGATCCAGCGCGATGCTGGTCGCTTGGAAACTGGATTGAGCTAGCAGCTCGCATCAGCGCCAACGGGAAAGAAGTCGTGTGGCTGGGAAGCCCACGAGAACTCGCGGCGGTTCGCACCATTGCCGACAAGAACGGACAGCGCGTTCTGAGCGCTGCCGATATTGCCGGCGCAGCGAAGGACCCACTTGCAACCACCATCGCCGCAAGTGCGGCGTTTATCGGTCATGACAGCGGGCCATTACACGTGGCGGCCGCACTCGGTGTCCCAACTCTCGGGCTGTTCCTCCCCGGAACCCCTGGACGTACGGCAACCCAAGGGGTTGGACCAGCCAAGGTCCTTGTTCGAGAGCGGCCGGAGGCATTGACCTTCGCGGACGTCTGGGGGGAGTATTCGGTCCTCTCCGGGCGTATTCAATAGTTTTCATCTTGATCAGTAATAATAACGATTAACATTGTAATCGTGACCAATAGGTTCTAAAAGCACCCTTCTACATTCGTGCGTCACCCGAGATCTCCGAAGGGGTCCATTTTTGAGTAATGATTTCAGCAACCTTACGCCTTCAACCCCCGATTCCGGTGACGCGTCATTCGTCGCAGCAGACCCAGCTGGACGTTCCGAAACGCCAGAAACTGACGATTCGAGCGAGCCGGCGACCCAACCCGCGCCCAATCCGTTTGCTGCCCTCGGCCTTGGCTCGGAACTCGTCCAACGCCTTGCCAAGCTGAAGTATGAGGCGCCGACGCCGATTCAGGTCGAAGCGATTCCAGCCCTTCTGAGTGGTCGGGACCTCGTTGGTCAGGCCGCGACTGGAACCGGCAAAACCGCCGCGTTTGCCCTCCCGATGATCACCAGTTTCCTGAGACGTCCTGCGGCGAATCCGGCCGCCAAAGCCCCGGCAGCACCGACCAAGGGTCGCATCAAGTCATCGCGCCAACCCTTCGGTCTCGTCCTCGTTCCAACGCGCGAGCTCGCCATGCAGGCCGTCGCGGCGATTCAGGAATACAGCGCCAGCCAGGACGTGCGGGTTCTCGCAATCTTTGGCGGTCAGTCCTATGACATCCAGCTGCGCGCACTCGACCGCGGCGTCGACATCGTGGTGGCCACTCCGGGTCGTGCGATGGATCACATCGACCGCCGGACACTCGATCTTTCGCAGATCTCCATGGTCGTTCTCGACGAAGCCGACGAGATGCTCGCCATGGGCTTTATCGAAGACATCGAAAAAATCCTCGGTGGCCTTCCGGAAAAACGCCAAACGGCGCTGTTCTCCGCGACAATGCCCGAGCGAATCGCCAACGTGGCGCGGAAGTTCCTCAACAACCCCATGCGAATCGCGATCGCGAAGCCAAAAGTTTCGGAAGACGAAGTCGCATCGGTTCGGCAGAACGCCTACATCATGCCGCGAGCGCACAAGAAGGAAGCTCTCTGTCGAATCCTCGATTTTGAGGTTCCGACCGCTGCCATCGTCTTCTGCCGCACCCGCAACGAGACTGATGACGTGACCACGGGACTCAATTCCCGCGGGCATCGTGCGGAAGCACTGCACGGTGGAATGGCGCAGGCGCAACGCGATCGCGTGATGAAAAATCTCCGCGAGGGATCGACGAAAATCGTCGTGGCAACCGACATTGCGGCGCGCGGACTCGACATCGACCATCTCTCGCATGTCATCAACTTCGACATGCCCGAGTCTCCGGAAACCTACGTTCACCGAATCGGCCGCGTTGGTCGTGCCGGGCGCACCGGAATGGCCATTACGCTTGCCGAGCCGCGTCATCGTTTCCTGATGCGCGATCTCGAACGCATTACGAAGCAGCCGATCTGGCCGACCAATGTGCCAGCGCTTGCCGACGTTGAAGCAAAGCGCACCCAGGCCCTCGGTGAAACGATCAGAAAAATTCTCGCGGCAACCAACATCAATCTCGATGTCTACCGCGCAGCGATTGCAAGTCTGACGAGCGGAGCCGAGCCACTGAACGTTGTCGACGTCGCCGCCGCAGCGATTTTGATGGCTGGCGGCCCTGTTGAACGTGCGGTCGCTGCAGACGCGGGTGCAGGAGCACTCGGCGGAAACCCGCGCAAGGGCCCCATGGCTGCCTTGCGACTGGACGGCGGACGAATCGACGGGGTCACCGCACGTGACGTTGTCGGTGCAATCGCCGGCGAGGCGAAGATCGACGGACGTGATATCGGAACGATTCACATCGATGACCGCGCTTCACTTGTCGAAATCCGTGCCGATCTTGTCGACACCGTGCTTGACCGCGTGCGACAGGTCGAGATTCGCGGCGTTTCGTTTGCGTTGCGCAAGCACAACGGCCCGGTTCCATCACGACTTGAGGCAAGTCGCGGAAGAGCCAATGACCGCGATGGTGTCAGGCCAAGATACGCCGGAAATCGCCCGAGCATGGGCCGAGGTGAGTTTCGTGGCCGCGACCAGGCTCGGCAGGGAAGATTCGTCCCGCGCGCAAAGTCAGGCCCTCGCGGAAGATCGCCGTCATTTTCGAATTAGTAGAATCGCTTCCCCAAGTGCGTCGAACGGCGCCGCGCAGATCCGCTGAACGGGTCGCGCGGCGATTTCGTTTTTGTGCACCCACGCAGCCTGAAGAAAAGACGCACCAAGTCGGTGCGCACCTTCAGCATCGCTCGCGCTGTCACCAATGACCACGACCGGCCGATTTCCGGCGAGGTCCTGCAGTGTCGGCGCTGGGTTCGGTTTGCTCGGTTGGTCCTCGTCAAACGCAAAGACTCGCACAATGTACGCATCGAGACCTGCATCGGACAGGAACTCCTCAGTTGTCTTCAAGTCTCGAGCAGTCCAGACCGCGACGTCTATGCCTTCTGATTTCAAACACGACAGAGTCGACTCGATCCCGACAGGAATCGAACACTCGGTCCGCAGATCCTGCCAGTGTCTTTGAAACGCCGAGATCACGGCACCGAACGCATCGCGATCACGGATTCCGAAGTTGGACAGAAAATCTGGAAACGTTGGGCGCGCTGCTGACGCAATCTCTGAGGACGAGATGCTTCGGCCCAGATGTTCTTCAAGAGCCTTGTGCATCGCGCGCAAGAACGGGCCCTTCGACACGACAAGAGTATCGTCGAAATCGAGCAGCACCAAACCGCGCAGCCTGGTACGACCTGCAATCTCCTCCTGCTCGATACGAATGACGTCCGCGAGACTTTGCTCATGAAACTTGACCAGACCGGATTTCAACTCGAGCCCAACATCCCGATTCAGCGTGGCGTTGAAGTTGGAGCTATCGAACTTCAGATGAGGATGTGCGGCAAGAAAACTTTCCAAAGAATGTCTGGTCACGCATTCGATGTGTTCAAAGCCTTCTGAGTAACTTTTTCCGGGTTTCGGTGCAGGAAGTTCAAGGACCGCAACAGAATGCCCAGATGCGAGCTGGACGGGTGCGTGCAACCGAAAAGACGCTATCGGCCGACCATTGATGAACGCCTCCGACAGAAGTGTCGATGACTCAAGAAACTCTCTGCGCAGTTTCTCATATCGTTCGAGC
>Ga0169931_10011436_pt1 | contig 12498 bp, 7 predicted proteins | sample Kivu_15m_20L_FD_129675 | JGI IMG/M metagenome (GOLD analysis project Ga0169931, IMG submission 129675) | Freshwater microbial communities from Lake Kivu, Western Province, Rwanda to study Microbial Dark Matter (Phase II) - Kivu_15m_20L... | ecosystem: Environmental > Aquatic > Freshwater > Lake ...
GAAGTGCGCGACGATGGGCTTGTAGCCTTCGGGCTTGTCCTTGCTGCCGAACGCCTTCGTGAGGTTGCGCGCCTCGATCACCTTGCCGCCGAGGCGGTCGGTCTTCACTTCCAGTTTCACCTCGTCGCGGTCGAAGCGGCGTGTGGCCTCGGCCTTGATCTCCTCGAATTTGTCCAGGCGGCTCTTGCTCTTGGTGCCGCGCGCGCGGGGCATCTTGCGCACCCACTCCAGCTCGCGCTTCATGAGTCCGCGCAAGTGCTGCTGCGTGGCCTCGCGCACCTCATCGGCGGCGGCCTTCTTCTCCAGGTACCAGGTGTAGTTGCCCTTGTAGCGCGTGAACTTCCCGAACTCCATCTCGATGATCTCGTCGCAGACGTTGTCGAGGAAGTAGCGGTCGTGGGTGACGATCAGCAGTGTGAGGCCCGGAAGGTTCAGCTCCTCCTCCAGCTGCTCGATCATGCTCACGTCAAGGTGGTTCGTGGGCTCGTCCAGGATCAGCACATCGGGCTGGTCGATGAGCACCTTGGCCATGGCCAGGCGCTTCTGCTGGCCGCCGCTCAGCGTGTTCACCGGCTGTTCCAGGTCGCGCAGGCCGAAGCGGTGCGCGAGCGCCTTCACGCGCGCCTCATGGTCCCAGGCCTTCAGCTCCTCCATGCGCTCCACGGCCTGATGCATCAGTTTCTCATCGAGGTGTTGCGCCAAGGCATGCTCGTAGGCCTTGATGGCAACGCTCACCGGATCGTCGCGGTCCAGCATCTCGTCCACCACGCTCCACGTGCCGCTCATCACCACGTTCTGGTCCAGGTAGCCCACGCGGATGCCCTTGTTGAAGGTGACGATGCCGCTATCGGGCGTCTCCACGCCGGCGATGCATTTCAGCAGGGTGCTCTTGCCCGTGCCGTTGCGCGCCACGATCGCCGTCTTCTGCCCCTTCGCCAGCCCGAAGCTCACGTCCTCGAAGAGCTGGCGCGGGCCATAGCGCTTGCTGAGTTTCTCTACGGAGAGGACGTTCATAGCGGCGATTGAGCGGGCGCGAATGTCGGGAGAGCGATAGCATCTCGCAGCCGCAGGTCATCAATGACCTCTGAATACATTTCCCCCATGCCCCTCACCCGCATCGCCCCGACCCCCAGTGGCTATCTGCATGCGGGCAACGCCATCAATTTCCTCATCACGGCCGAGGTGGCGCGCGAAGCAGGCGCTGCCATCCGACTGCGCATCGACGACCTCGACGCCGAGCGGATGCGGCCCGCGTATGTCGATGACATCTTCGCTTCGCTGCGCTGGCTGGGCATTCGCTGGAGCGAGGGCCCGCGCGACCGCATGGAGCACGAGCGCATGCATTCGCAGATGCTCCGGTTGGCGCGCTACGAGGAATGCCTGCACGTGCTCAAGGAGCAGGGCGACCTCTATGCCTGCATCTGTTCACGCGCTGATCAGAAGCGCTCCGGTTGCGATTGCCGCAAGCGGGAATTGCCTCTCACCTCGCCGAACGCATCGTGGCGGCTGCGGATTCCATCAGACGCCGTGGTGCGCATGGAATCGATCCATGGCGGACCGCAATGGCTCAGCCCCGCCAGGCTCATCAACGAACCCGTGCTGCGGCAGCGCGCTGAGCTCGGCGGCAGGCCATCGTACCAGATTGCTTCCCTCTGCGACGATGCCGACCACGGCATCACGCACATCGTGCGGGGCGAGGACCTGCTCGCGTCCACCGCCTGCCAGCTCCATCTCGCTGAGCGCCTTGGGTTGGAGGTCTTCCAGCGCGTGCGCTTCCTGCATCATCCGCTCATCGCCGATTCGACCGGGGCCAAGCTCTCCAAGAGCGAGGGCGCTGCATCGTTGAAGGCGATGCGCGAAGGCGGCCAGTCGCCCGACGCCTTGCGCGATCAGGCCATGCTGCTCCTGGACAGTTTGCGCACGGGCACGGCTCAGAGCTCGGTGCCGTAGCGGCCTATGCTCATCAGGGTGATCAGCGCCGCCAGCACGCCGATGATGAGCGCCGCCATGGTGAAGCCCTTGCCAGCCTGATCCTTGCGGCGGATGCGCGCGATGCTCCATGCGCAAAGGATGAAGGTGAGCGCGATGGCGCCCACCAGCAGCCAGAGGTCGGTGCCGAAGCCCAATGCCACCGCTCCCAGCGCCGAAACGAAGGCCGGCACCGCCACCGCGTTCCATTTCTTGCGCGGCATCAGGTTCTCATCCTCTTCCTGCTGCTGGGTCGGCGTTGCAGGAACGACGCTGCGTGTTCTCAGAGGCTGCTTCATGGCCACGTGTTGTGGCGCATCGACAAGAGCAGGATCGAGCCCTATCGATGCGATGGGCTCCCGCGCATCAATCGGTGTGAGCTCTGCCAGCGGAGATGTGCGAGGAGACAACTCCTTCAATCGCACGCGTCGCGGCGCGTCGCTGTGTCTTGCCCGCAAGTCGAGCTGCCATCCGCTCAGGTGCCTGCGCTTCTGGATGCGCGCCTCGTGCACACTCCCGCGCGGGCCCGAGCATCCCATGAGAAGCACGCCGATCAGAAACGCGACGAGATTGCGCTGCAAGCTGCGAATGTACCCGAGCGCACCGCCTCACATCTCCATATCCCCGCCCTGTTCGGGCCGTTGCTGCTGGCGCCTGCGGAAGAGCGATTGGTTCTGCTCGCCGAATCTCCACGTGAGCGTGAGGCGCGCGAAGCGCATCTCACGACGGCGGAAGCTCTCCTGATAGAGCGCGTCCGTATCGACGATGTTGCCCCACTTGCGCGTGTAGAAGACATCGTTCACGTTGAGCACCACGTTGATGCGCCTGGAGACCTCGTGGTTCACGCTGAAGTCGACGCCATACTGGGCGATGCTGCGGCCTTGCGCCTGGATCCGCGGGCTCTCGTACTCGCCGTTCACCTGCATGCTCCAGTCCTTCATGAACCGCCAGGCCACCATGGCCTTGCCGTTCCAGTTCAGGCCCTGGTTGCGCGCGCCGCCGTCCGATCCGCGCAGCGCCACATCGGTGTACTGCACGGTGCCGCTCAGGGTGAGCTGCAGTCCGGTGAGCGGCTCCACCTTCACGATGTTCTCCAAACCGCTGCTCAAGCTGTACTTGCCGTTCACGAAGGTGCTCAGCAGCACAGTGGTATCGGAGGGCAGCGGCCTGGCGTAGCTGGTGATCGGATCCTGCGTGCGCCGCGCGAAGAGGCTGGTGAGCCAGCTGCCCTTGTCCTTGAGGAAGGGGAGCAGATGGTTCAGCTCGGCGACAGTGCTGAGCTCGGGCGCCAGCGCGGGATTGCCGATGCGGACATTGCGTGCGTCGGCATTCATCACGAAGGGCATGATCTGCCAGAAGTTCGGTCGGTTGATCTTCCGCGAGACATTCACCTGCACCTCGCGCATGCTCTTGTCCCATTTGCGCGAGAGGTAGATCCCGGGGAATAGGGCCTTCGCGATGTTCTCCGAGCCATTGGGATATCGGTAGCTGTACGTGATGCCCTTGTTGCGCACATCGGTCTCGAACCAGGTCTGCTCGAAGCGGAAGCCAGCCTGCAGGCCCCAGTGCTCCGTGAGCTTGCGCTGCAGGTTCACGTATGCCGCGTTGATGATGTCGGTGATGGCGTAATCGTTCGTGAGGCTGGTGTCCGGCACATCCTGGCCCAGGACGGGAGATGTGGTGAAGGCATCGAGGTAGGTGTCGTCGCGCTTCACGTTCGACTTGATGCCGACCTCCAGTTTGTTCTTCTCTCCCAGCGGCTCGGCCCAATCGGCTTGCAGGGTGAATTGATCGTAACGGCTTCCGCCCAGGTTGTCCTGCACGCGCGGGCTGGCGGGCAGTGGTTCGCCGGCCGCATCGTTGTTGCGCTGGTCGAAGCGCGCCAGGCTGCTGCGGCCCCACGTGTTGTACGTGAGGTCGGCGCCCCACTCGCGGCCCTCCTTGGGCGCCTTGCGGCGGAAGGCGAGCTGCGTGGTGGCACTAATAGTCTCGGAATTGGAGCTGTTCTCCTGCGAGGAAGAAGAGAGCAGCTCACGGCCCGCGCCAAGGATGGTGGCGCTGAGGCGATCCGTCCCGTAGTGGTCGTGGAAGCGCAGGTTCTGCGAGAAGCTCAGCACGTTTCGGTTGGTCACTTGCCAGTCCACGCCGAAGCGGCCTCCGTGCATGCGCCGTGTCTGCTCGCTGCCGGTGACCTGGTCGAAGTAGCCCGAGGTGATTCCCGCGTTGCGCTCGGTGCGCGCGGTGGTGCCGTCGGTGATGTTGGTGCCGGTGTTGTAGTTGTAGCCAAGGCTGAAGTTCCAATGGCCCTCCTTCATATTGAGGTTGAGGCCGCCCTGGTACCGGCTGTTGGTGCCCGCTCCGGCCTGTAGCTGGCCGCTGTATCCCGGTTTGGTGGTCCTCTTCAGCACCACGTTGATGATGCCGCCGGTGGTATTGGCGTCGAAGGCCACCGACGGGTTGGTGATCACCTCCACCTTCTCGATGTCCTCGGCGGGGATCTGCTCCAGAGACATGGCGGTGGGCCTGCCGTTCACCAGGATCTGCGGCGATGACCCGCGCATCTGCACATTGCCGTCCAGGTCCACGCTCAGGCCGGGAACGTTCTTCATCACGTCCACGCCCGTGCCGCCCTTCGTGCTCAGGTCCTTGTCCACGGTGAACACGCGGCGGTCCACCTGCATCACCATGGTGGCGCGCTCGCCGGTCACTTCCACTTCCTTCAGCAGCTCGGCATCGGGCGTCAGGTTCAGGTTGCCCAGGTCCAGCTCCATGCGTTCGCGCGTGAGTCGCACCTGCTGCTCGTTGGGCGTGTAGCCAATGAAGCTGATGGTGACCTTGAGCGGCGGGCCGATGGGCAGCTTCTCCACCTCGAACTCGCCGCTGCTGCGCGTGATGGCGCCGCCGACGATGCTGTCCTTGAATGCGAGCCGCACCGCCACCGTGGTGTACTCGGCGCCCTTGCCGGTGCCGGCGTCGATCACGCGGCCATAGATGCGGCCGATGGAAGGGCTGCGCGGCGGGCCATTGCGGCCTGGCTGCGCCTGTGCCAGAAGCGGTGCGAGCAGGAGGGCGAGAAGCAGCGTGCGCATGAGCGGCGGCGAAAGTACCTGCATGAGCGGCTGACGGACCTGCGATAGAGCGCGCTTGTGGCGCTTGGTTCAATCGCTAGGCGACTTTTCGCCACGCGGCAAAGAGAAAGGGCCGCCTCGGATGAGACGGCCCTCGTTCTTCTTGGTAGGACTAGCCTAGTAGTCGTCGCGTCCTCCGCGGTCGCTGCGCTCACGGTAACCACCGCGATCTCCGCCGCCGCCGTAGCCGCCGCGATCACCGCCACGGTCGTTGCGATAGCCGCCACGGCCACCACCGCCGCCGTAGCCACCACGATCGCCACCACCCTCAGTGCGGGGGCGGGCCTCGTTCACCACGAGGTCGCGGCCGTGGAAATTCTTGCCATTGGTGCCTTCGATGGCCGAGCGGCCAGCGTTGTCATCGGCCATCTCCACGAAGCCGAAGCCGCGGCTCCGGTTGGTGGCGCGATCCATGATGATCTTGGCCGAGGTCACTTCTCCGAAAGGCTCGAAAAGCTCGCGGAGGTCTTGGTCCCTAACAGTGTAAGGCACGTTGGCGACGTAAATGTTCATGAGTTCTACTGACGGGTTTTTGTTTGAGATTGCCTGTGCCGGGGAGGTCTCGCCAAAGAACGCCCGGCCGTTGGGCGGGGCGAATGTAGGCCGAAAACCCACATCGGCAAGAGGGACAAGGGTTTACGGGCCAGGGGTGCCAGGGGGCGAACGAGCATGATCGGTATCCGATGGTCCTCTTCCAAGCGCGGATCATTCCGGCTCCACCGTGCTCGGCAGCGCTTCGTAGCGCCCGGTAGGGGCGGTGAACCAGCGCGGGTCCAGCCAATCCTCGGGAAGTAGCTCCCAACGCCGGAAGACGAGGCGATCGAGCTGCTGCGCCACGTCGTCGAAATCGCGATCCTCCTGGGTGATGATGGAGATCGTGCAGCAGGGGTCGGCGGCCGAGGAGAGGAGCAGGCTCTCCACCGAGACCGACCAGGACAGCTCCACGCTATGCGCGGCGTCGCCGAATGACCGGAACCGCGGCCCGATGGCCTTGCGCATGCTGTTCGCCCGCGCCTCCGCGATGTAGCCCTCGATGGCCTTGGTGCGGGCCGCGTAGAACGGCGCCACCTGCTCCGCGCGTGCCATGCGGAAGAGCACAGCGAGGCAGAGCGACGCGAGCAGGACGGTGCGCGCCCGTCCATCGCCCCACGCATGCAGGCAGAGCGCGATGATCACAGCAGCGATGGCCGGGAAGTTGAGCTGCTCCCGGTAGCGGTCGTGCAGGGGGTCGGTATGCTTGATGGCGATGACGAGATGCAAGGCGATGAGGCACGCGATGAGGAGCATGCCCTTCCAACGGTGCCCGCGGTCGCGCAGCAGGAAGAAGCTGGCCAGGAGGCCGAGCGCCAGCACATCGGGGTAATGCGCAATGGCATAGCGCAACGAGGCGAGCACATGCGTCGCGGTGAACAGCCCAGCGAGCACGCCCGGTTTCCACGCGCGCCGCAGCATGCTCAGGTGGTCCTTCTCATAGTCCGAGACCGTGAGGGCATGCAGCACGAGGTAGATGGAGCCAATGATGACCAGCGCCGGGAGAAGTCGGCGCTCGTGCCAGGCCCTTTCGAGCAGCAGCGCGAAGGCCATGAGCGCCATGCCCATCAAGTGGCAGCTGATCACCGCAAGGAAGAGGGCCACGAGCATCACGGCGCGCACGCGTCGATCCAGGTGCTCGGCGCGCCATGCGGCCAGGAAGAGGATCAATAGGTCGGCGCCGTAGTACAACTCGAAGATGGGGCAGAAGAGTCCGTGCGCGAGGCCGATGAGGTGCAGCGCTGCGATTGCCATGGCGGCCTGCGGCGCGCGCAGCACGCGCCAGGCCACGAGCATGCAGGCCACGAGCCAGAGCACATTGTTGATGGAGTGGAGCAGAATCAGCGCGCGCAGCGAGGCACCCAGCTTCGCGCCAAGGAGGGGGAGCGCTTGTGACAGCGTGAGCGCCCACCGCCCATGCTCGATGCGGAAGGCGCCCTCGTTGATCACCTGCATCAGGTAGTAGCCGCTGTCCGCGTAGAGGCGCTCATCCGCGAAGCGCAGGGCGAAGAGCCCGAGGTAGGCCGTGATCAGCCCGATGAGCAGCAGTGGCCAGCGCAGCTCCGATCGCCGGGGTGCTCGTTCCATCGTCGCGCTCATCGCATCAAAGAAAGCCGGGAACGGGCATGGTACTTTTCCGCCATCGGCCATGCTCGACAGCCCGATTGAATACCTGAAGGGCGTAGGCCCGCAGCGCGGCGAGCTCCTGCGCGCGGAGCTGGGCATCGCCACCTGCGGTGACCTGCTGCAGCATTTCCCCTTCCGTTACATCGACCGCAGCCGCTTCCACACGGTGAAGGAAATCAGCGCCGCGACCGAAGAGCCGGCTCAGGTGCAACTGCGTGGCCGCATAAGCACGCCGCGCGCAGTGGGCGAGAAGCAGGCGCGACGTCTCACCGCCACCTTCACCGATGCCACGGGCAGTTTGGAGCTGGTGTGGTTCAAAGGAGTGAAGTGGGTGCAGCAATCCATCAAGCCGGGCGAGGAGTACGTCGTCTTCGGCAAGCCCGGCGCCTTCAAGGGGAAGGTGAACCTGCCGCACCCGGAGCTCGAGTTGGCCAGCACATGGGACAGCGGAATCGAATCCGCCTTGCAGCCGGTTTATCCCACCACGGAGAAGCTCACGGCCAGGGGCCTCACCAGCCGTGCGATCTGGAAATTGCAGAAGGCCCTGCTGCCGCAGATCAATGGGCAATTGCAGGAGACGCTCGGGGCCGAGCAGGTGCAATGGCTCGGCGGCATCTCGCGTGAGGAGGCCTTCCGCCAGACCCACGCGCCCGCCGATGCGCAGCGCATGGAGCAGGCGCGCAAGCGGCTCAAGTTCGAGGAGCTCTTCTTCATTCAGCTGGGCCTGCTGCGGCAGAAGCAGCTCACGCAGCAGAAGTCGCGCGGGCATGTGTTCGCGCAGGTCGGCGAGCACATGAACACCTTCCACGCGAAGCACCTGCCCTTCGAGCTAACCGGCGCGCAGAAGCGCGTGGTGAAGGAGATCCGCCGCGACATGGGCAGCGGCAGGCAGATGAATCGCTTGCTGCAGGGCGATGTGGGCAGTGGCAAGACCCTCGTGGGCCTGCTCAGCATGCTCATCGCGCTCGACAACGGCTTCCAGAGCGCGCTCATGGCACCCACCGAGATCCTCGCGCAGCAGCACTTCGCCACGCTCACGCGCTTGCTCGGCAGCATGCCCATCACCGTACGGCTTCTCACCGGCAGCACCAAACAGGCCGAGCGCAAGAGCATCCTCACCGCGCTGGCACTGGGGCATGTGCACATCATCGTGGGCACGCACGCGCTGCTGGAGGACCGCGTGGTCTTCGAGAAGCTCGGCCTGGTGGTGATCGACGAGCAGCACCGCTTCGGCGTGGCGCAGCGCGCGCGCCTCTGGGCCAAGAGCGAGGTGCCGCCGCACGTGCTGGTGATGACCGCCACGCCCATCCCGCGCACGCTGGCCATGACGCTCTATGGCGACCTGGATACCAGCGTCATCGACGAGCTGCCTCCCGGCCGCAAACCCATCCGCACCGTGCACCGCTTCGACAGCGCGCGCAATGCCGTCTTCGGCTTCCTCGAGGAGGAGATCGCCAAGGGCAGGCAGGTCTATGTGGTGTACCCGCTGATCGAGGAGTCGGAGAAGACCGATCTGAAGCACGTGATGGACGGCTTCGAGAGCCTGAGCCGGCGCTTCCCGCTGCCCCGCTACGCCGTGGGCATGGTGCACGGCCGCATGGACAACGCCACCAAGGACTATGAGATGGCGCGCTTCAAGAAGGGCGAGACGAACGTGCTGGTGAGCACCACTGTGATCGAAGTGGGCGTGGACGTGCCCAATGCCAGCGTGATGGTGATCGAGATCGCCGAGCGCTTCAGCCTGTCGCAGCTCCACCAGTTGCGCGGGCGCGGGGGGCGCGGCGGTGAGCAGAGCTTCTGCATACTCATGACAGGCGATAAGCTGGGCAATGATGCGCGTGAGCGGATCGCCACCATGGTGCGGACCAATGACGGTTTCGTGATCGCCGAGACGGACCTGCGCCTGCGCGGGCCCGGCGACCTGCTGGGCACCCAGCAGAGCGGATTGCCGCAATTGCGCATCGCCGACCTGATCGAGGATGCCGAGCTGCTTCAGCAGGCGCGCGCTGCCGCCCAGCGCGTGCTCGATGCCGACCCAGCGCTCAGCGCGCCGCAGCATGCGCCCATCGCGCGCACGCTGCGCGGTGGCAAGCAGATGGAGTGGGGGAGGATCAGCTGATCAGGTATCCAGTGCCGCGCGCCGCCGCATTTCCTCGGGGTCGAGCACATGGCGCAGCGCTCCGCGCGCGATCAGGTACTGGCCGGCAGCGTAGAGCAGCAGCACGCTCCACGCAGCGTGGTCCAGAGGCCGGATGAAGCGTGTGGTGGCCATCAGGCTGTCCGATGCGATGAAGAGCGCCGCGCCGGCGAAGACCATGACGAAGCTGGGCAGGTAGGTGCGCCCGAAGCGCAAGGCCGCAGCAGCACCCATCAGGGTAATCACGAAGGCGTAGGTGCCCACGGGCACTTGCACATCCGGGTCCAGGTAGGGGAGAAGCTCGAAGGCGAAGATGCCGCCATAGGCCAGCACCACTGCCATTAGCAATGAGGCCACCAGCAGGCCCTGCCCGCCGCCCACATCGGCCACATTGTGAGCGAACGCGATGCAGTAGCAGAGCTGCGCGAGCATGAAGGCCCCGAGGCCGATGAGGAAGTAGTACTCGTCGAGGTGGTCGAGCATCAGGGCCATGTCGCCGAGCCAGGAGAAGAAGAGCCCTGTCTGGATCAGCAGCGTGAACCGGTCGCCGTATCGGCGGCTGCTGAAGAAGAACCAGCTTCCGAGCACCAGCATCATCAGCGGCTTGCAGGCGTACACCACCTCATGCTGGCCTCGCGCTTCGCCGATCATGGCGCCGATGGTCGCCAGCGTGTAGATCACGCCGTTCACCAAGTTGTTGCGGAGCAGGCCCATGGCAGCAGGGCTAAATGTAATGGAGGCATTCGCGCGCGGTTCGCCGGCCGGGGGGCGAAACGACGAACGGGCCTCGGCTTTCGCCTCGACCCGTCCGTCCCCCTTTGGTCCCCTAACCCCGGACCAGTTCCAATCGTCGCAGCAGGAGGTTCAGCCTGCCGCGGTCATTTGCTCAGCACCTTGAACTCGGTGCGTCGGTTGCGTTGATGTTCTTCCTCGCTGCACTTCTCGCAGGCGCATGCTTCACTCGGCTTGCTCTCGCCATAGCCCTTGCTCTTCAGGCGGGCTTGCACGATGCCCTTGCTGATCAGGTAATTCACGGCGCTCTTGGCGCGCTTCTGCGACAGGCTCCTATTGAAGGCGTCCTTGCCGCGGCAGTCGGTATGGCTGCTCAGCTCAATGGCCACCGTGGGGTTGTCCGTGAGCGTCTGCACCAGCTTGTCCAGTTCCAGCGCCGCATCGGGCCTGATGTCCCACTTGCTGTAGTCGTAGAAGATGTTGTCCAGCCGCACCACTTGGTCCACCTTCAGCGGGAAGAGGTGGAAGTCGTTGCGGATGATCGGGCTGGTGGCGGTGCGCGTGTTCACGCGGGCGCTCTGCTTGAGGCGGCCCTCCTTATCGGCCTGAAGGCGGTACTCGCGCTCCTTCTCCAGCGGGAAGCTGTAATTGCCGCTGGCATCGGTGGTGTGGCGTGCCACTTCCTGGCCATTGGCATCGGTGAGCAGCACGGTCGCGCCCGCCTGCGGCTGTCCGGTCTCGCCATCGAACACGGTGCCCTGGGCGAGGTAATCGTACTTCTCCATCTCGATCACGATGTTCTCCAGATCGTCATCGTTGGTGGCCACGGGCTTCTCAGCCTGTTTGTAGCCCGTGGCGTTGCCCACCAGGAGATACGCTTCCTGGTAGGGGACATCGACGATGAAATGCCCATCGGGCTTCATCTCCACCAATGCGTTGCGCACGGCCATACCATTGGCGCCCTTCGCCACCACGTTGGCGGAGGTCACGGGCTCCTTCGTGGCCTTGTCAATCACACGGCCGGCCATGCGGATGATCTGCGGGCGGATGGTGCATCCGTAGATGTCGTCGCTGCCCTGTCCGCCACCGCGGGCGCTGGCGAAGAAGCCGGTGGTGTCGTTGATGAGGATGAGGCCGTGGTCGTGCGCACGCGTGTTCATGGGATAGCCCATGTTGAACACGTTGCCAGGGCCGTTGGCGCCGATGCGCGTGAAGAAGAGGTCGAGCCCGCCGAGGCCGGGATGGCCGTTGCTGGCGAAGTAGAGCGTGCCGTTGGCCGCGCAGTAGGGGTGCATCTCATCGCCGGGCGTATTCACCCTGGGCCCCAGATTCTCCGGCGCGCCCCATTGGTTGCCCAGGTTCTGGCACACCCAGATGTCGATGCCTCCCTCGCCGCCGGGCCTGTCGCTGGCGAAGTAGAGCTTGCGCCCGTCGGGGCTCACGTTAGGGTGGCCCAGGTTGAACTCGGGGTCGTTGTGGTCGAAGGGGATGATGTTGCCCCATTCCTCCTGCCCGAACTCGCCCTTCACCACATCACTGAAGTAGATGCCGAGGTTCAGGTTGCCGCTCGTGCTCTTCTGCACGGTGCTGTACCAGACGTTGTTGCGGGTGAAGTACACGCGCTTGGCCAATGAGTCGAAGCTCACGGTGCCATCGTGCCAGCGGCTGTTGATGTGCTGCCGCATCACCAACGGGTTCTCGACGGTCTCGCCCTTGAGCTCAGCGCTGAACAGGTTGAGGAACGGCTGATGGTCCCACGCGTAGTCGCGCGCGCCTCCGGTGCCTTCGCCGCGCGCGCTGCTGAAGAGGAGGTACTCGCCCATCACGCTCATGCCCAGGTCGGCCTGCGGGCTGTTGATGGGCAGCTTGCGGATCGTGGCGCTCAGGCTGTCGCGCCGCAGGCGGAAGAAGAGGTCGGGGCTGCGCATGTAGCCTTTCACGCGGGGATCGTCGGGGCGCTCCTTCGCGTAGATCTGGTACTGCTCCAGGGCCTCGTTGTACTTGCCGCTCGCGCGCAGCGCATCACCGAATGCGCGCACGTCGTCCGTGGTGCGGCCGGGCGCGATCATCAGCCGGCGGTAGGCGCCTTCGGCGGCAGGCGCGTTGTCCAGCTTGGTGTAGGCCCCGGCCAGCGCGCGCAAGGTGGCGGCGTCGGCCTTGCCCTTGGCGTCGAGGTCCTCGTAGATGGCGGCCACCTTCGAGTAGTCGAACTGGTCGTTGTAGCGGTCGGCCATGCGCTGCTGCAGCTTCTGCGCGTCGGCGTGCTGAGGCAGGCCGATGCAGATGGCGATCAGCGGCGCGGCGAGCTTCACTGCCGTTGCAGGCGCGAGGAGAAGTCGGGTGCGTTGCGTGCGTGGGCTCATGATCAGAAGTAAC
>Ga0169931_10011437_pt1 | contig 12497 bp, 12 predicted proteins | sample Kivu_15m_20L_FD_129675 | JGI IMG/M metagenome (GOLD analysis project Ga0169931, IMG submission 129675) | Freshwater microbial communities from Lake Kivu, Western Province, Rwanda to study Microbial Dark Matter (Phase II) - Kivu_15m_20L... | ecosystem: Environmental > Aquatic > Freshwater > Lake...
AAATACATCCCCGCCTTCGCCAAGCCCACCGTCATCGAGCGGTTCCACGCCACCGACACGACATGGACCGCGGAACCTGCGAAGTCGGAGATCACCGTACGGCAGCTCCTCAGCCACAGCTCCGGCATCGGCTACGCCCAGATCGGCTCCGCCGAGGCCCGGGCCATCTATTACAAGTATGGCATCAACGGTGGCATCGGCACGCCAGGCTCCACCCTGGGGGAGATGATCCCCCGCCTCGCGAAGCTGCCCCTCTTCCACCACCCCGGCGAGAAATACCTCTACGGCATGAACGTGGACGTACTCGGGTACCTGGTGGAGATCTGGAGCGGCATGCCCCTCGACCGGTTCCTGCAGGAACGGCTTTTCGGTCCCCTGGGGATGAAGGACACCCATTTCTTCCTGCCCGGCGAGAAGCACGCCCGGCTCGTGCCGCTGTACAAGCAGGACGAGGACATGAAACTGCGCAGGCAGGACTCCGTGATAAGGCTCAACGGCGACTTCCACCGCGACTTCCCCAAGGCACGGGGCACCTACTTCTCGGGCGGGGCCGGCCTCACGTCGAGCGCGCTCGACTATGCCGTCTTCTGCCAGATGTTCCTCAACGGCGGCACCTACAACGGCGTGCGCATCCTCTCGCCCCATACGATCCGCATGATGACCAGCAACCAGATCGGCACGCTCTCCATGGGCAGGCCCAACGACCCCAACCGTTTCGGCCTCGGCTTCGGGGTCTATACGAAGGGCAGCGAAGCCGTCACCCCCGCGCAGGAGGGCAGCTTCGACTGGGGCGGCATGTTCGCCACCCATTTCTGGATCGACCCGGCCTCGGACCTCGCCTGCGTCTTCCTCCGCAACATCTGGCCGCTGCGCAACGGAGAGCTGCAGGCACGTCTCAAGAACCTCGTCTACCAGGCGCTGACGGACTGACGGGAAGCCCTTGGCAACGACACGCGACGCGATCATCGCCAACCTGCTCACCTGCCTCGACCTCGAAGAGGCCGAGCAACGGACGCGCTATGCCGCCGAGCCCGGCTACCTCCTCAAGGGGCTCCGCGTCACACGCCGGGGCATGGGCTACCTCGACTACCCCGAAGTGGCTTTCCGCCTCCCCTTTCCCACCGACGCCTCGCTGTTCCGCGATGGCACGCCCGTCGAGTGCCTCGGCAGCGGCGAAGACCCTGTCAAGGGACTCCTCGTCGAGTTCGACGGGCGGCAGGGACTGGTCAGGCTCTTCGCGCCCGACTTCCCCGAATGGCTCGAAGACGGCGGCCTCATGCTCCGTGCGGCGCCCGACACGCGCACCACCGGCATCCTCAAGGCGGCGCTGAACCGCATCGCGACCGACGCCAGACTCGCCGACCGCTTCGCAAGGGTCCATGGGTTGGAGGCCGGCGGGGAGGATGTCGGCCGCCGGACCCTCACTTCGATCGGCTTCCGCAACCCTTCCCTGAACCCCAGCCAGCGGGAGGCCGTCTGCGAGATGCTGACGGAGCGCGGGCTGGTGGTCCTGCACGGTCCGCCGGGCACGGGCAAGACGACGACACTGGTCGAAGGCATACGCCAGCTGGCGGCTGCCGGAAGGAAGGTCGTGGTGACGGCGCCCAGCAACGCGGCGGTCGACAACATCTCCCGGAGCCTGCTCGGCTGCGGGGTGCGCGTGCTCCGGGTCGGCAATACGGGCCGGGTGGACCCTGCCGTCTTCCCGCACACCCCCGAAGGCCGGCTGTCGGGCGGCCGGGAGCAGAAGGAGCTGAAGGACCTGCGCATCCGGGCCGAGGAGTTCCGCCGCATGGCGCTGAAGTACAAGCGCAGCTACGGGAAGGCCGAACGGGAGCAGCGCGACCTGCTCTTCAAGGAGGTCCGCTCCATCCGGGAGGAGATCCGCCGGCTGAGGGACTACCAGGAGGACCGACTCTTCCGGGAGGCCGAGGTGGTGGCCGGCACGCCCGTGGGACTGCTCGACGCGCGGGCCGACCGGTACGCCTACGACACGCTCGTGATGGACGAGGCGGGGCAGTGCACCGAGCCCTTCGCCTGGTGCTCGCTGCCCCTGGCGGGACGCGCGGTGCTGGCAGGCGACCACCTGCAGCTGCCACCCACCGTGATCAGCCGGAAGGCAGCCGCGATGGGACTCTCGACGTCGATCCTCGAGACGTTGGCCAAAAGCGGTTATCCGTTGACGTTACTCGACACCCAGTACCGCATGCGGCCCTCCATCGCCGCCTTCAGCAGCGAGCGCTTCTATGGTGGCCGTTTGCAGACTTCGCCCGGACGCGAGGACACGGGCGTGCACGTGACCTTCATCGACACCGCCGGCTCGGGCTTCGAGGAACAGCGCGGACCCGACGGCGCTAGCCTGTGGAACGAAGGCGAGGCAGGGCTGATCCTCAAACTCATGGAGACGGAGGGACTGCCGGCCGATGAAACGGCACTGATCACGCCCTATTCGGCGCAGGCGGAGGCCATGACGCCGATGCTGCCGCCCGGCATGCGCTGCAGCACGGTCGACAGCTTCCAGGGCCAGGAAATGCGACATGTGGTCGTCTCGCTGGTCCGCAGCAACAGCGACGGCGAGATCGGCTTCCTGAAGGACTACCGCCGGATGAACGTGGCACTCACAAGGGCGAAGGAGTCGCTCTTCGTGATCGGCGACAGCGCCACCGTGGGCAACGATCCTTTCTACGCCGCCTTCCTGACCCATGTGGAGCGAAACGGCGCCTACCGCACCGTGTGGGAATTCGAAGGATCCTGAGTTCGCGCGCATCAGGATCGTCGAAACCAGCGAATTCGTTTTCGACGGCCGCCTGTGGAAATGAATATAGGTCAGTCGCCACCGGGTAGTGTCCATTTCGGGTGATGCGAGACCGCATATCCACCCTGCATGGTCGGCTGGGGGCTGATGGGTCCGCTCACCAGAGCCCGCCCACGCCGGCCGCCCACATCGCCTTTTCCAGGGCCGGGATGCGATCCTTCAGCAGCGCCTCGCCCCGCTGTTTGAGGAGGGTCCACTGTGCGTCGTATTCCTTCATGAGGTCGAGCGAGGGCTGGTTGACGCGGGGGATGTCGCTCTCCGTCTGGTTGAGGAGGAACATGTAGTTGGCGGTGAAGCGGTTGGGGAAGTTCTCGACGTCGTCGTAGGCCTTCGACTTGCGCTGTACCATCTCTTCGTCCCAGGCTTTCATGTCGACGAGGAGTTGACCGGCCATCTGGCGGACGGCGGCTTTGGCGGGTTCGGCGTCGAGCGACCTGACGAGTTCGGCCAGCCGCGACTGCTTTACGTGGAGGGTGTTGACGAGCCGGTGCATCTCGGAGACGTTGGCTTCCATGCGGGACATGACCTCGTCGTAACGGGCGTAGTCGGCATCGGTGACCGGGTAGAGGGGGTTGCGCAGGATCTTCGCCTCGGTGGTGAGGGAGCGGCCGTCGGAGGTGTGCAGGGAGAGGGTGTAGGTGCCTGGGGGTGCCTTGTGGCCGTTGAAGCTGCTTTCGATGTACACGTCGGGGATGCCGGGCAGGGTGGCATGGCGCATGTTCCACACGAAGCGGTTGAGGCCGGTGTGCCGGGACAGTTGCGGGTCGCGGGCGGGTGCGCCGTCGTATCGACGGTATAGGCTGTCGGGGCGGGATTGGAAGCGGCGGACGAGGGTACCCTTCGCATCGCGTATGTCGAGGGTGAGGTGGGCGGTGTCGGCCAGTCTGGGGAGGCGGTAGTGGATGACGACGCCGTTGGCGGGATTGACGCCGTCGAAGGGTGCAGCGCCGTTGAAGGAGGGGTCGTTGCCGTTGAGGGGGCTGCCGCCGTTGGCGAGGTAGGCGTCTTCGGGGCGGTAGATGGCCAGTGAATCGGTGGAATGGTAGTACTGCCGGAGGAGGCCGAGGTCGTCGAGGATCCAGAAGGACCGGCCCGAGGTGGCGGCGATGAGGTCGCCCTGGTGGATGCGCAGGTCGGTGATGGGTGTCACGGGCAGGTTGAGTTGGAAGCGGTACCAGTCATGGCCGCCGTTCCACGAGACGAAGAGGCCCAGTTCGGTACCGGCGAAGAGGAGGCCCTTGCGTTCGCTGTCTTCGCGTACGACGCGGGTGAAGGCGTTGGCGGGGATGCCGTGGTCGATGCGTGTCCAGGTCTTGCCGTAGTCGGTCGTGCGGTAGAGGCCGGGGCGGTGGTCGTTGAACTTGTAGCGGGTGGTGGCGATGTAGGCGGTGGCCTTGTCGTGCGGCGACACTTCGATGGCGTTGACGAGGCACTCCTCCAGTCCGGCGGGCGTGACATTCTGCCAGGTGGCGCCGCCGTCGCGGGTGATGTGCACCAGTCCGTCGTCGCTGCCCGTCCAGAGCACGCCCTTCTCATGGGGCGATTCGACGACGTAGCTGAGGGTGCCGTAGTTCTCGGCGCCGACGGCCTCGTTGGTATAGGGCACGCCGGGGCGGCCCTGTTTGGTGGTGTCGTTGCGGGTGAGATCGGGCGAGGCTTCCGTCCAGGTGCGGCCCATGTCGCGGGTGCGGAGCAGTCGTTGTGCGCCGTGGTAGAAGGTGCCGGGTTCGTGTCTGGACCAGATGATGGGGGCGTTCCAGTTGAAGCGGTAGCGGCAGTCCCTGGCGTCGCGGCCGAGGTATTGGATGGGGGCGGCCATGACGTTGGTGGAGGCGTTGGCGCGGGTGTCGAGGATCTCGATGGTGCCCTGGTAGCTGCCGCCCATGACGAGGTGTGGCGAGTCGGGGTTGAAGGCGAGGAAAGCGCTTTCGCCGCCGGCGGAGGCGGCCCAGCTGGAGGTGCCGATGCCGTAGCCGCCGAATTCGCGATGGGCGATGGAGAGGGAGCTGTTGTCCTGCTGGCCGCCGTAGATGCGGTAGGGGAAGCCGTTGTCGACGTTGATGCGGTAGATCTGTGCGGTGGGCATGTTGGACTGTGTGCTCCAGGAGCGGCCGCCGTTGAGGGTGATGACCGACCCGCCGTCGTCGGAGAGGATCATGTTCCTGGGGTTGGCGGGGTTGATCCAGAGGTCGTGGTGGTCGCCGTGCTGCGTGTCGAGCCGTTCCCAGGTGTGGCCGCCGTCTTTCGAGCGAAGGGCTGGGGCGCTGAGGACGTAGAGGGTGTTCTCGTCGGTTGGGTCGGCGAAGACCTCGATGTAGTACCAGGCGCGCTGGATGAGGCGGTGGTCGGCGCTGATGCGCGACCAGCTGTCGCCCGCGTCTTCGGAGACGAAGAGTCCGCCCTTCTCCTGTTCGGAGTCGCTTTCGATGAGGGCATAGACCTTGTCGGGGTTGGAGCGGCAGACGGAGACGGCCATCTTGCCGAGTTCCTTGGGCAGGCCGGCGGACAGGCGCGTCCAGGTCTCGCCGCCGTCCGTCGACCGGTAGAGTCCGCTGCCGGGTCCGCCGCTGGTGATGCGCCAGGGTTCGCGGCCGTGCTCCCACATGGCGGCGTAGAGGATGCGGGGGTTGGTCATGTCCATCGACAGTTCGGCGCAGCCGGTGCGGTCGTCGACATAGAGGACCTTCTTCCACGACTTCCCGCCGTCGGTACTCTTGAAGATGCCGCGTTCTTCGGAGCGGCCGTAGAGGGCGCCCTGTGCGGCGACGAACAGGGTGTTCTCGTCGCGGGGGTGCACGACGATGCGGGAGATGTGCTGTGTCTTTTCGAGGCCGATGTTCTTCCAGGTCCGGCCCGCATCCGTCGACTTGTACACCCCGTCGCCGTGATGGGTCATGACGCCGCGGATGGCGTGTTCGCCCGTGCCGACGTAGACGACGTTGGGGTCGGTACCGGCGACCGCGACGGCGCCGACGGAGCCGGTCCGGAAATAGCCGTCGGACACGTTCCGCCAGGTGATGCCCATGTCGTCCGTCTTCCAGAGGCCGCCGCCGGTGGTGCCCATGTAATAGGTGAGGATATCACCCGGCACGCCGCAGGCCGCGTTGGCGCGGCCGCCGCGGAAGGGGCCGATGGAGCGCCACCGGAGGGGTCGGAGGGCCTGTTCGTAGTCGGGCTTTGGCGGGGCGGGGGGCGGCGGCGTCTTTTTCGTTTGTGCGTAACCGTCAGTGGCGGCGGCGGCGAGGAGCAGGGCGATGGGCATCCATCTCATGGGGAGGGTGTTGAAGATGAACTTGTGACGGTGGCGCCTGCCTGGGGGAGGCAAGGCGGGTGCCGGTGATGGACAGGGGTACGTCGCGCGACCGCCCGGGATCACATCCCCGGGAACAGCGGGCGGCCGACGTCCTTGAGGAAGGGCCAGGGGACGCGGATGAGGATGAGCACGAGGGCGATCAGGAAGTAGCGGAAGGCCTTTTTGTATTTATCTGCATCGGCCAGCGGCTTCTTCGCCATCCCGTAGCCGAGGGTGACCAGGGCGATGGCGGCGATCATGGTCAGCGGGTGTTCCATCTGGTAGAAGCGGTAGAAGGCGTTCTTCATCATCGACACGCCTTCGGGGCGTTCGTGGGTGAGGAGCCCGAAGCGGCCCGCGAACCACTGGTAGAGGCCGAGCAGCAGGGTGATGTGCGATGCGATCAGGGTGAACAGCCAGGTCTTGCGGTCGCCGTCGGAGAAGGCGCGACCCTGCTTCCAGCCGGTGTAGCTCTTGACGATGCTGAGGGCGAGCAGTGCGAGGATGACCCAGCGGAGGAGGTTGTGCAGGTGGAGGAGTCCGGTTTGCATGGGATGGGGTTGTAGGTGATGTCTAAATTAGGTCCTGACGGCCTTCCGCTCAATTATTTTTTCGCGGCCAGCCATTGGTACAGCCGGTGGGCGTCTGTCGGCTGGAAGAGTTGTGTGCCGGGGTTCATGGTGGCGGCGGTGCCGCAGGCGACGCCCATGCGGAGGGCCTCGGCCATCCCTCTGCCTTCGTGGAGGGCCCAGGCCATGCCGGCCACCATGCTGTCGCCGGCGCCGACGGTGCTCTTGCGGGGCACGACGGGGGCGGGCGTCTGCACGACCGCTTCGTCCGTGACGAGCAGGGCACCGGCCGCGCCCATGGAGACGGCCACGGCCGCAAGGCCGCCGGCCCGCAGCAGTCGCCGGGCTGCGTCGTCGACCTCGTCGAGTTCGAGGGTGGTGCGTCCGCTGAGGGCGGCCAGTTCTGCCAGGTTGGGCTTGACCATCCAGACATGTCCGTGCAGGGCCGCCTGCAGGGGTGCTCCGCCCGTGTCGAGGATGACACGGGCGCCGCGGGCGTGGAGGCGAGCGGCTAGGGTGGCGTAAAAGTCGGTCGGCAGTCCTGCCGGCAGGCTGCCGCTGAGGACGGCCCAGTCGGGGAAGGGGTCGATGGCGTCGATGGCGCGCAGCAGCGCTTCGGCCTCTTCGGGTGTCACGGAAGGCCCTTCGGCCACGATGCGGTACTGGCGGCCGGTGGCGGCTTCGACGACCATGATGCTTTCTCGCGTCTCGCCGGCGATGGCGGAGGGGTGGAGGGGGATGCCTTCGGCTGCCACGAGGTGCTGCAGGTGCTGTCCGTTGCGGCCGCCGGATAGCAGGAAGGCCTCGGCAGGTCCGCCCAGGCGGCGGATGCCGCGGGCCACGTTGATACCGCCGCCGCCCGCCTCCACCAGCGGGTTGGGGCAGCGGAGTTTGTGGTCGGGCTCGAGGCGGTCGACGTGGAACGACTTGTCGAGGGCGGGGTTGAGGGTGATGGTGAGGATCATGTCGGCCGGCTTGGGGGGTGTCAGGGGGCCAGGAAGAGGCTGTCGACAAAGGCCTCTCTGTCGAAATGGAGGAGGTCTTCCGTCCGCTCCCCCACCCCGATGAAACGGACTGGGATGCGGAACTGGCTGGCGACGGCGAGGACGACGCCACCCTTGGCGGTACCGTCGAGCTTGGTGATGGCCAGTCCGGTGACCTGTGTGGCGGCGGTGAAATGTCGGGCCTGTTCGACTGCGTTCTGGCCTGTGGACCCGTCGAGGACCAGCAGCACTTCATGGGGCGCGTCGGGGATGACCTTCTGGATGACGCGTCGGATCTTGGCGAGTTCTTCCATCAGGTGGGCCTTGTTATGGAGGCGGCCGGCCGTGTCGATGAGGACGACATCGCTGCCCCTGGCGACGGCGCTGTTGACGGTGTCGAAGGCGACGGAGGCGGGGTCGCTGCCCATCTCCTTCTTGACGATGGGGACGCCGGTGCGTTCGCTCCAGATGCTCAGCTGGTCGACGGCTGCGGCACGGAAGGTGTCGGCTGCGCCGAGGAGCACCGACTTGCCGGCCGACTGGAAGTGATGGGCGAGTTTGCCGATGGTGGTGGTCTTGCCGACCCCGTTGACGCCGACGACGAGGATGACGAAGGGTTTGCGCCCCTCCGGCATCGGGAGACCGCCGGCGGCGCTGTCGGCCAGGATGGCGGCCGTCTCCTCACGGAGGACGCGCTGGAGGTCTGCGGGCTGGAGGGTCCTGTCGCGCTTCAGCCGGTCCTGGATGCGTTCGATGACCTTTACGGTGGTGTCGATGCCGACGTCGGCGCCGATGAGGGCCTCTTCGACCGCTTCGAGGAGGGCGTCGTCGATGGTCGTCCGTCCGGTGACGGCGCGGCTGAGTCGCGACAGGAAGCCCTCGCGGGTCTTGCCGAGGCCGGCGACGAGGCTTTCGCGTTCCTTCCTTCCGAAGAGTCTGTCGAAGATTCCCATGGGATGTAGATGTGTTCAGTCTTGGATGTCGTGCCGCATGAGGTGGTCGTCGGTCCTTTCGTTGCCGAATTCGAAGGCGGCGGTCTCGTATACGCGAAAGCCCTTGGAGCGGTAGAATCCGATCGCCTCGTGGTTTTGTTGCCATACCTGCAGCCACAGGGTGGCGTCGCCGGCGGCCCGGGCCTCTCGGAGGGCGATATCGAGCAGGGTCGTGCCGATGCCGGCGCCCTGGAAGCGTTGGAGGACGTATATGCGTTCCACCTGCAGGCAACGGGTGTGGTCGATGCCCTTGGGCTGCCTGTCGCGACGGGTCTTGAGGTATCCGGCCGGTTCGCCCGCCACACGGGTCATGTGGAAGGCGAAGCCGGGGTTGGCGAGTTCGGCGAGGAGGCGTGCCGCGGTGAGGTGGGTGTCGATATAGAGGCGGAGGTTGGCGGCGTCGGTGCGCCCGCCATAGGTCTCCCGGAAGGTCTCGCGGGCGAGTCGGGCGAGGGTGTCGGCCTCCTCAGGGCCGATACGGACCGTCTGGCTGGTGGGCGTCTCCATGGTCAGGGGAAATGAAAAAGCCGTTCCAGCGGGGGTTGGAACAGCTTCGTCAGGGCGGTCGGCCGCATGATGCGGTTATTGGCCCAGGAATTCCTTGATCTTGTCCTTGTGGACGATGGCCTCCTTGAAGGTGTAGGCGCCCGACTTGTCACTGCGCACGGCCTTGATCACCTTGGTCCAGTTCTTCGCCTCGGCGGCCGCCTTCTGGTCCTTCGTCTTGATGGCTGTCTTTGCTTGCTTGGCCATGGCTTACTTGATTTCCTTGTGAACGGTGACTTTCTTGAGGATGGGGTTGTACTTCTTGAGTTCGAGCCGCTCGGGGGTGTTCTTCTTGTTCTTGGTGCTGACGTAGCGGCTGGTGCCGGGCATGCCGCTGTTCTTATGCTCCGTGCATTCGAGGATGACCTGCACCCTTGCCCCTTTCTTTGCTGCCATGTGGATGGGTTTGTTTGGGTCTTTGTCAGATGTTCATGCCGGCGGCCCGGAGTTCCTTGACGACGGGGTACAGGCCGTTCTTGTTGATGGTACGGATGGCGTCGGCCGAGAGCTTGAGCGTCACCCACTTGTCCTCTTCCGCCAGGAAGAAGCGCTTGGTCTGGAGGTTGGGGAGGAAGCGGCGCTTCGACTTGATGTTCGAGTGCGACACCTTGTGTCCCGTGACCGGGCGCTTGCCTGTGACCTGACATACTCTTGCCATGACCTTAACCTTTTTGGGAGTGCGAAGGTCGGAAAAAAATTCCGTCCGACAAAAAGAATCGGCTTTTTTCCCATCCGGCGGGGGGGCAGGCTCCGGGGGGACAGGCGGACAAAGGTGACGGATGTCACCTTTGGACCGTGGGGCGATGTGTAATTTTGCATAAATCCTCCACCATGAAGAAGAACATGGGTCGTAACGACCGGCTGCTGCGGGTCGGCATCGTGGCCGTCATCTCCACCCTGTACCTGACCGACGTGATCGGCGGGACCCTGGCGACGGTGCTGCTGGCGCTGTCGGGCATCTCGCTGCTGACGGCCCTGGCAGGCTTCTGTCCGTTGTACGTGCCTTTCGGGTACAGCACCTGCCGGAGCGGGAAATGAGACTTTCGGGCCAGGCGCCGCCGGCCGTTGCCAACCCATGAAAAACAGTTGAAGATGAATCGTTTCCAGGAAGTCATCGGAGGCGACCAGCCGGTGCTGGTCGATTTCTTCGCCGAGTGGTGCGGTCCCTGCAAGGTGATGGCGCCCGAGTTGAAGAAGCTGGTCGACCGGATGGGTGGCCGGGTGCGGGTGCTGAAGGTGGACGTGGACCGGAACCCCGAGGCGGCGGCGCACTACGGCATCCAGGGCGTGCCCACGCTGATCCTCTTTCGTCAGGGGCGGCAGCTCTGGCGGCAGAGCGGTGCGATGACCGCGGTCCAGCTCGAGCAGGTCGTGGCGGCCCATACGGGGCAGTGACGGTCTCGGGGGGTGCCCGGCGGGGGTTCGGTATGCGCGTCCCGGATGGGATGCTTGGCATTTTTCCGCTACTTTTGCGCCGGATAAAAAAATACAAGCATACCCATGGCATACGACGTCATCGTCCTCGGCAGCGGTCCCGGCGGCTATCCCGCCGCCATCCGCGCCTCGCAGCTGGGCCTGAAGGTGGCCATCATCGAGAAGGAGAGCCTGGGGGGTGTATGCCTCAACTGGGGCTGCATCCCCACGAAGGCGCTGCTGAAGAGTGCGCAGGTGTACGAGTACCTGAAGCACAGTGCCGACTACGGCATCCTGAGCACGGGCGTGCAGCACGACTTCGGCGCCGTCGTCAAGCGGAGCCGGGGTGTGGCTGACAAGATGAGCAAGGGTGTGCAGTTCCTGATGAAGAAGAACAAGATCGACGTCGTCATGGGCTATGGCAAGGTGGCCGGCAAGGGCCGCGTGCAGGTGACGGGGGCCGACGGCCAGGTGAAGACGGTCGAGGGCAGGTATGTCATCATCGCCACGGGTGCGCGCAGCCGACAGCTGCCGTCCATGCCGATCGATGGCAAGAAGATCATCGGCTATCGCGAGGCGATGGTCATGCCCGAGCAGCCGAAGCGGATGATCGTGGTGGGCAGCGGCGCCATCGGCGTCGAGTTCGCCGACTTCTACAATGCGATGGGCACGCAGGTGACCGTCGTCGAGTTCATGCCCCGCATCGTGCCCGTGGAGGACGAAGACATCAGCAAGGAACTGGAGAAGCAGTTCCGCAAGAAGGGTGTGACGATCCTGACCTCCAGCGAGGTGACCTCGGTGGACACCTCGGGTGCAGGCGTGAAGGCGAAGGTGAAGTCGGCCTCTGGCGAGACGGTCCTGGAGGCCGACGTGCTGCTGAGCGCCGTGGGCATCGCCCCCAACATCGAGAACATCGGCCTGGAAGAGACGGGCGTGAAGGTCGAGAAGGGCCGCATCGCCGTGGACGCCCACCAGCAGACGAGCGTGCCGGGCATCTACGCCATCGGCGACTGCTCCCCGGGGCAGGCCCTGGCGCATGTCGCCAGCAAGGAAGGCATCACGGCCGCCGAGCATATCGCCTGGCTGGAGAAGAAGCTCGCACACAAGCCCGAGGCGATCGACTACAACAACATCCCCGGCTGCACCTACTGCAGTCCCGAAGTGGCCTCCGTCGGCTATACCGAGAAGGCCGCACGCGACGCCGGCTACGAGGTGAAGGTGGGCAAGTTCCCCTTCATGGCCAGCGGCAAGGCGAGTGCCTCGGGCAGTACCGAAGGTTTCGTGAAGGTCGTCTTCGACGCCAAGTACGGCGAGTTCCTGGGCGCCCACATGATCGGCGCCGGTGTCACCGAAATGATCGCCGAAGCGGTGGCCGCACGCAAGCTGGAGACGACACACCACGAGATCCTCAACGCCATCCACCCGCACCCCACGATGAGCGAGGCCCTCAAGGAGGCCGTCGCGGCGGCGTATGGCGAGGCGATAGATATCTGAGCGGACCGAACGCCGAACGTACGCGGATGGCGATCTGTCGGCAGGGGGCGGCTTGAGTTGTCTGAACCGGGATTTCCCCACCGGATGCCTGCCAGCCATTCGTGTCGCTCGGATAGCGATCTGTCGGCTGTGGGTCTGCTGTTGAGTTGTCTGAACCGGGATTTCGTTGATTCTAAGATTTGAGGATTGGCGGTTGAAACGGCTACGCGCATCCCTTATGGCGATCGACCAAGGGCGTTGCTATGTGATGTGCCAATCCCCTAATCATAGAATCAACGAAATCCCGGTTCTGATATCCCACCCCTGATGCCTGCCTGCTATCCGTATCGCCCGGATGGCCATCTTCCCGCTGTAGTCCGGCTGTTGATCTGTCTGAACCGGGATTTCGTTGAT
>Ga0169931_10011438_pt1 | contig 12497 bp, 7 predicted proteins | sample Kivu_15m_20L_FD_129675 | JGI IMG/M metagenome (GOLD analysis project Ga0169931, IMG submission 129675) | Freshwater microbial communities from Lake Kivu, Western Province, Rwanda to study Microbial Dark Matter (Phase II) - Kivu_15m_20L... | ecosystem: Environmental > Aquatic > Freshwater > Lake ...
CTAATTCCCTATTAGCCGATGTCATTGGACCCGAGGCCTTCAGGCCTCTCCGAGAGAATTTTGGTTTTGCAGGCGTTGAAACAACTATTTCTTCTCCGTTTGAAGGAAAAATTAATACGGGTAAAATGTATCGAACCCTCCTTCAACATGCCCGAAATGCGGGAGTAGATGTACATTTCGGCATTGCCATTTCTTCCATAGAGCAACGCCCGGATAGCTCAGTACTACTCACCCCGAACGGCACCATTCACGCGAGAAAGGTTGCTGTTTGCACGAATGGGTTTGCCCGCCATTTGTTACCCGATTTGGATGTTCAACCCGGCCGCAATTTGGTTATGGTGACTCAGCCCCTAAAAGATTTGCCCGGACAGGCTTTTCATTATGACCAAGGATATGTCTATTTCCGCGAGATAGATGGTCGTTTGCTTATTGGCGGGGCGCGCAATGCAGACTTGCAAAATGAGTTTACTGAAGCTTTCGACACCAACGAAAACATTAAAAACAAGCTCATCGAAATTGTAAGACACGTGCTTTTCCCGGAACATGACATCCGAATAGACTATATATGGTCAGGCATTATGGGGTTGGGCGAAAGCAAAACCCCGTTGGTGGGCAAAACCCATGAAGGGCTTCATTATGCCGTGCGCATGGGCGGCATGGGTGTAGCTTTGGGATCATTCACAGGTCGAGAATTGGCCGAAGGCCTTTTAATGGAAGAATTATGAAACACTGCCACAAGAATCAAGTAAGCAGAGGTGTGAAAAAAACACTGAAATCAACAGTTGGAATATCTGCTATGGTATTGATTTCCACATTGGCGGCTGCGCAATTGCAGACCAAAGACGGTCTGATTCTCAAGCCGCGTATAGGTTTTGGTGTTGGCACCTTGATGTTCAGGGGGGACGTTGGCGGTGACTCGCGCGGGTATACCCCATTGACGGCCGATGCCGGATTCAGTGCATCTGCAAGCCAAGAAATCACGCCTTATTTGGAATTGGAACTTCAGACTATAATCGGACGAGTCAGCATCAACGAGATGAATACCGACAGACGCTACAACTTTCGATCATCCGTGCACAGTCTGAGTCTGAATGGGGTGTATAATTTTTCTCACTTTTTACCTAAAACGCGTTTAGTGGAACCATGGGTTTCGTTGGGTTTTGGGTCTTTGGAATATCTGAGTAAAAGCGACTTAAAAGACGCCAACGGCCATTATTATCACTACTGGACGGATGGCAGTATTCGCAATTTGGCTCAGAGCGACCCCGGAGCTGCAAACGCGATTACGTTGGAGCGGGATTATGTCTACGAGACCGACTTGCGGGATTTGAACGCAGATGGTTTGGGAAAATACCCTGATCGCACTTGGTTTGTTCCGGCAGGCGCGGGCTTTACCATGCACATTTCAGAGCGATTCAGGATGAAAGGTGGCACTGCTATGCACTTCACTTTCACTGATTTGGTTGACAATGTGTCAGACGCAGGTATCGGTGAACGAGCAGGAAAAAAGAATTCCGACAAGTTTCTTTTCACTTCGGTCGGCATCAGTTATGATTTGCATTTCACCCCAAAAAACCAACCCATTCCACCGGAGCTGATGGATGAAAATGGCGAGATGTACACCGCCTGGCTAAGCCAAGATATGGACGAGGACGGAGTCAATGATTTTGAAGATTTGTCAGCCGGAACGCCACCCGGAGCCAAAGTGGACAGGTTTGGGGTTCCCATTGACTCAGACGGAGATGGATTTCGGGACTATGCCGATTTAGAGCCTTTTTCTACCGACCTCTCCACCATAGACATCACAGGCGAGGCCAAGGGAGATGATTGGGTTCAATTCAGATATGGTGCTTGGATAGACTCGTTGCGCTGGTCGACTTATTTTGGCGACAGCCACATGAGACGGGATTTCAAGCGTATCAACGGCAGTAACGGATACAATCCCAAGCAACGCTATTACGATGTGTTCTTTGCCAAAGATGAAGACATCAATACACAAGATGAAATAGATGCGCTCCTTTCTGTGAAAGACCTGCGGTCAGAAAAGGTAGGCTCCGAAACTCGCTATTCCGCAGGCCAATTTGACGAATTAGCCGAAGCAGTCCAACGCAAAATAGAACTGGAGGATATGGGCATTGACGGACGGGTCGAACTGACAACGCCCCTCAAGCGCATCGACATGACCGCGGTGGCCAATGTCATTGCCGCTGAATTGCGCGAAGAGGCCAAAGCCAATGTGCCTAATATCACCTCAAGCGATACGGGCCAAAACGCGCCTCCAACATCTGAGCAAAATGGCACAGTAGGAACAAATGCGAACCCCGTAAACACGGGTCAGAGCATTGCTCAAAACGGCACGGGTAGCCCTTCTCAGAGCAGTGTCGGCAACAACGAGGGAAGCAATACACAAACGACAATTAGTCAGAACCAAAACATCGCCCAAAACACAAACTCGGTCGGAAGCAACACCGGAAACAATAGCCAAAGCAATGGAAGTAATACCCAAGGCACGGAGAGCAACAATCAGAACCAAAGCACGAACAGCCAAGGACAGAACACCAATTCAATCGCCAAAGAGGAAAACAATACCCAAGGCGGCACTCAAATTCCACAAGGAGAAGGATCCGGCACTGTTGGTTCATCAAGCGCTTTAACTAACGCATCCGAAGAAACAGGTGTTTTCTATCGCGTGCAATTGGGCGCTTTCAGAAAACCCCTGAGCGAATCAATGTTTGCCGGAATCAACGGTGTGATAGCCGTAAAAGGCGCTGATGGTCTAACGCGTTACACAGTAGGCAGTTTTGACAATTTGCAAGATGCCGCCAAAAAGAAAATTGAGATGCAATTGGCCGGTTTTGAAGATGCCTTCATCACTTCATACAAAGGAAAAAAACGCATCGAAGTGGAAGCTGCACCCACGCAAGCACCGTTGTCGCAAACCGCACTCGAAGGCAGCAACAATCAAACGGGCAGTGCGGCTCAAGTCACAGGTAGCACACCGGCCTCCACCAACGCAGCTCCCGCAACTGTCAAAGACCCCGAGACGAGTTATGTCAATTCGGACAAAATCAGATTCACAGTGCTGCTGGGTACTTTCAGTTCGCAAATTCCGTCTGAGACTTTGGACAAATACCTGGCTTTGGGCGGTGTGAAACCGGTGCGAAATCCGTCACTTGGGGTAACATCATACATCAAAGGCGATTTTGCAACAGCCGAAGAAGCAGCCGAAGTGCTAAACGAATTACGCGCAGCAGGCTTTGGAGGTGCTGCTGTATCGGGCAAGTTCAACGAAAAAATCATTTCGGTTGAAGAGGCCAAACGCCTCAAAAACCCCGGGCAATAAGCCACTCGTTTATTCGCGAAGGAGTTTCTGAAAGTCCACCACACTCTCCGGGCTGCCGAAAACGTAAAGGCAATCATCGGCCAGAATAGTGGTGTCGGGCGTGATGTCTGTGATGTATCGCCCATGACGCCTGATGGTCAGAATGGTGATGCTGTATCGGCTTCGGATGGCGGCCGATCTGATGGTTTTTCCCACCACCACTTGGCTGCCCGGCCTCACGGACAAATTGGCTATTTCGGCATTGGGCACATCCACGTGCAGGTGAGGCATAATCGAGTTGGGTCCCATTTTTTCGCGCAGCAACTCGTAATTATGGTGGCGGACGTGACGAGCAAAATTTTGGATTTCATCGGCCGGCACCATGTATTTATTGAGCACGCGGGTAAAAATCTGAACCGAAGTTTCAAACTCCTCGGGTATCACCTCATCGGCACCCACTTTTACCAATTCCTCTATCTCACGGACATAGCGCGTGCGCACTATCACCCAAGCCGTCTCTGTGAAAGTGCGAATTGACTGAACAATTTTCTTGGTGGCGTTGGGGTCGCTGATGGCAATGACGATGGTGCGCGCCTCGTGGACATGCACGTGTTTCAGAATGATTTCGTCAGCCGCATTGCCATAAATCACAGGCTCATCATCGGCCTCAGCTTCTCGAATCACCTCCGGGTCGAGTTCCAAAATGACATAGGGAATGTCCGCATGGCGCGCGGCCTTGGCCACATTGCGCCCGTTGATGCCAAATCCCACAATGATGAGATGGTCGTGCAAAGACTCCTCCGCTGTGTTGTGATTTTCGCCCAATTTGGCAAAAGCCTGCATCCGCCTGCGCACTTTGGACGGCAGCGGTGCGCCCAGAATAAACTTGACTATGCGGTCGGCATTTTGGATGACAAATGGCGTGGCGCCCATGGAAATGATGGATACCGCCAAGAAAAACTGATAATTGACGGCTGAAATCAATTCGAATTGCAACCCGGTGACCGAAAGCAAAAAGGCAAATTCACCCACCTGAAACAGGCTGAGCCCCACCAGCAAGGCCGTCTGCATTTTGTAGCGCAACAAAGCCGCAGCCAACATGGCCACACCGAATTTGGCCACCATCACCCCACCCGCCAACAGGTGGACGGAAATAATGTGTTCCCAAAAAAACTTGATGTCCAAGAGCATCCCGATTGACACAAAAAAGAAGCTGATAAAGATTTCCCTGAACGGCAGAATATTGGCCGTGGCCTGGTGGCTATAAGGCGATTCGCTGATGACCAATCCCGCGAAAAAAGCACCCAGTGCCAGCGACAATCCCACCGAAGATGTTAGCCAGGCCGTGGCAAAACACAACACAACGATGGTGAGCACAAACAACTCGCTGCTCTTAGCCCGCACCACTTGCAACAAAATGCGCGGCACCACATAACGCGCCAGCAGGATCACCACTGTTATGACCAACACCATTTTGGCCACCAAAACCAATACAGTGGTCATCAAATCATCCGTTTGGCCCGTCAGCAGCGGAGTGACCAACATCATGGGCACCACGATGATATCCTGAAAAATCAAAATCGCCACCGAAACCCGCCCGTGTGGCGCTGTCACTTCTCCCCGCTCCTGCATCATTTTGAGCACTATGGCAGTGCTGCTCAGGGACAACAAAAAACCCATAAACACCGCCTCGGCCCATGACAAATCGAGCAGCCACGTGCCCAACAGCGTGAGCCCAATGGTGCCGCCCACCTGCAACAAACCTCCCCACAACACGGTGCTCTTGATGGCAGCCAATCCCTTGAGCGAAAACTCAATCCCGATGACAAACAACAGAAACACCACACCGATTTCGGACAGCAGCTCCACCTCGTGGGTTCCTTTGATCAAACTGAGCCCATGCGGGCCGGCTATGATGCCCGTGACCAAAAACCCCAAAATGGCCGGGATTTTCAATCGCTGAAAAATCAGGATAATCAAGACCGAAAGGCCCAGTATCACCACAATGTCAGGAAGAAGCGGAAGTTCCAAATCAGTAGTTTTTGTCGGGTAAAAATACAGGCCCGTGCTGCGAAATCCTTTTTCTTTGCCGCCAAAGAAAGCCATGATAGACCTGATTAGCGACACAGTCACACGCCCCGGAGCGGCCATGCTCCAAGCCATGATGAGCGCCCCTGTGGGCGATGATGTTTTTGGCGAAGACCCGACCATCAACCAATTGCAAACCATGGCTGCCGAGATGTTTGGCAAAGAGGCCGCCCTTTTTTGCCCATCGGGCACCATGACCAACCAAATAGCCATCAACACCCACGTTCGACCCGGTGACGAGGTGATTTGCTCTGACTTGGCCCACGTGTATCTGTATGAAGGCGGTGGAATAGCGCGCAACTCGGGAGCGCAGGTCCGGTTGCTCACGGGCGATTTGGGCAGGCTCAAAGCGGCCGATGTGGAAGAAGCAATCCGCCCGTCCGATGCCCACTATGCCCGCACTTCGATGGTCTGTTTAGAAGACACAGTGAACAAAGGCGGTGGCGCCATCTATGACCACGCGGACATCATGGAAATCAAATCGGTGTGTGAGCGCCATGGGCTCAAGCTCCATCTTGATGGAGCCCGGCTGTTCAACGCGCTGGCCGAAACCCGCATGGATAAACGCGCCTATGCCGCGCCCTTTGACAGCATCAGCATTTGTCTGAGCAAAGGATTGGGCGCTCCTGTAGGTTCTTTGTTGTTGGGCAATCGCGATTTTGTCAAAGAAGCACACCGCACACGCAAGGTGATGGGTGGCGGCATGCGCCAGGCGGGCATTTTGGCCGCAGCGGGCATTTTTGCTTTGAAGCATCACTTGGAAAGGCTGCGCGATGACCATGCCCGCGCGCGCCAAATGGCAGATGCCTTGTCTGCCGCTGACTTCGTGAACAGCGTAATGCCTTGCCCCACCAACATTGTGATTTTTGAACTGCGCCCCGGCTTGCACTCGGACCGCGTTTCGGCCGATCTAAAAACACACGGGCTGCGCGGATCCACCTTCGGGCCGAGACAAATGCGCTTTGTCACCCATTTGGATTTTGACGACAATGATTTGGACCGCGCCATCGGCATCATTCGCCAATACCGCGGCTGATGCTCAAAGCCACTTTCTTTTTCTGAAAAACCAAAGCAGCCCCAAACTCAGAAGCACCATCACCACCCACACAACGTGGTAGCCATAGTGCCAGCGCAATTCGGGCATGTAGTCGAAATTCATTCCATAAACCCCGACCAGGAAACTGAGTGGTATGAAAATGGTGCTGATTATGGTCAGCACGCGCATGATGTTATTGAGCTTGAGGCTCATACCCGACATGTATGAGTCCTTCAGACCGTTGTTCACCTCTCGGTAGTTCTCTACCAAATCACCCGTGCGCTGCAAGTGGTCGCTCAAGTCTTGCAGAAAAGGGCGAGTGCCCGTTTGTATTAAATCAAATTCCAGGTGTTCAGCACGGCTCACAGCATCGCGCAGCGGCACAATGGCTCTCCTGAATGAAATCAATTTTCGCTTGTTTTCCTGGATTTGAATAAGCGATTTGTTATCAGGTTTGATAAAAATACGGTCTTCCATATCGTCCATGGCCTCACCCATTTCTTCCAGCAGGGTGAAATAATTGTCCACTATTACGTCCAGGAGGGCATACATCAAGTAGTCCGCGCCACGCTCATGCACGCGGCCCGTCTTTTGGCGAAGCCGCTCCCTGACAGGCTCAAATACATCAATCGGATGCTCTTGGAAGGTGAGTAAAAATCCATCACCCAACACAAACGAAACTTGCTCTTCAACGAGTTCGCCCGATTGGACATCATGATAGAGCATCACCGCAACCACAAACAGCGCATGCCCGTGGTCCTCTGCTTTGGGACGCTGGTGTGGGTGCATGATATCTTCCAGAATCAACGGGTGCAGGTCAAAAGCGTGCCCCACATCTTGGATGAGTTTGGTGTCGTGGACACTGTCAAAATTGATCCAAACCGGCTGCCCGCTGCGGGTCAAGTCGGCACGGTCGAGCGGCAGGCGGATGTTTTTTTCCTCCAAAAAATCCGGCCCGAAGCGCATCAATGAGACGGTGGTTTCGCTTTTGGAAAAATCACCTGTGTGCACCAGCGACCCGGGTGGCAAACCCGATTTCTTAGCATAGGAATTATGGCCTTTCTTCTTGCTCATCGGAGGTAAATGTAAATCCCCCACAGGGCATCAGCGTGTGCGACCGGGATAAACTTTGAGCGCTTCGGCCAAACAGCGCACCGCAGCTCGGAGGGAATCTTGGTTGAGCACATAGGCCATGCGCACTTGCTTGCGTCCGCTTTCCGGAGCTGCATAAAAGCCCGTGGCGGGTGCCACCATCACCGTTTGGCCTTCAAAATCGAACGACTCCAGCATCCATTGGGCAAATCGGTCCGAATCGTCAATTGGCAGCTCGGCCATGGCATAAAAAGCGCCCGAAGGTTTGGGACAAAAAACACCGGGAATACTGTTGAGGCCATCCACCAGAATGTCTCTGCGCTGCACATACTCGGCTATCACGTCATCAAAGTATGACTGAGGCGTTTTCAGCGCTGCTTCTGCGGCCAACTGGCCCAAGGTAGGCGGGCTGAGGCGGGCTTGGGCAAATTTGAGCGCGGCTTGCATCAGCTCGCGATTGCGCGAAATGAGCGCCCCGATGCGGGCACCGCACATGGAATAACGCTTAGATACCGAGTCTATCAGCACCACATTGTTTTCGAGGCCGGGCAAATTGATCACCGAAAATGGCACCGCACCGTCATAACAAAACTCGCGATAGACCTCATCGGCATAGAGGAACAAATCGTGCTTTTTCACAATTCCGGCCAGTCTTTCCAACTCTTCTTTTTTGTAGAGATAGCCGGTGGGATTGCCCGGATTGCATATCAAAATGCCGCGCGTGCGGGGCGTGATGCGCTTTTCGAATTCGTCCACGGGCGGCAGGGCAAATCCATCGTGAATGGAAGCCGTCACGGGCACCACTTTCACCCCCGCCATCATGGCAAAACCGTTGTAATTGGCATAAAAAGGTTCGGGAATGATGACCTCATCGCCCGGATTCATTGTGGTCATGAATGTAAAAACCAAAGCTTCAGAACCACCGGTGGTAATCATAATATCAGCTGGTTGGATGCCAATGCCCACGCGGGTGTAATAGTCGGCCAAACCCTTGCGGTATGAGGCATAACCCTCTGAATTGGAATATTCAATCACCTTGCGGTCAATGTGGCGGATATGGTCCATCACCACTTCGGGCGTGTGGATGTCGGGCTGGCCGATATTGAGGTAATAGACTTTTTTGCCCGCTTTCACCGCGGCTTCCGCATAGGGAACCAGTTTGCGGATAGGCGAGGCGGGCATTTGGGCGGCTTTCTGACTGATAGTCGGCATGGGTGCGTTGGTTTGTTTTTGTTCTAATTGCGGGCAAAAGTATGCCGGGCGAAGGAGTAAGCATGCCGCGCAATGAGCAAACTTCCTCACCCGCCCACGGCATCTGCACACGTATGGTCGGACTGATTCCCACGGTACTTCACCGCAAAATTTGGAATGCCACGACCTGTCGGAAAATCCATTTGCGAAAAGCCGCGACAATCGAATGTAAAAGCCAAATCCCGGACTTCTGATGGCCCCGGCCAATGATGAACGGCCTATCATTTTCTTAACGAAAATTCACATCCGTCCTCAATTTCACTACATTCGCTTCTCCGATGCTCTCCGCGCTGCTTCATAGCCTCCTTTTTTGCCATCCGATTTTTGGTTGCATTGTGGTGCTTTTAATGGCCTTGTTGAGCAATCGGTTTTTTCTTACCCTTATCCATTTTCAGCCGCCTTCAAACTCCGACTCTTTCATCTGCTCTCACCTGGTAGCTATAGGGTCTCCACTCTCACTCTCCGCTCTCACTCTGCCATACGGGGGGGGTAAACGCCACCTCACATCAGATGCAGCCCCGGAAGGCGGCTTTGCGCTCTTTGCATGTCACGCTGAAACCCCTCATGGGACTGCACCTGTGGGCCCACCCTGTGAAGAGACCGGTGCGCAGATGAAAATCTCCTCCCCTTTCACCCACCTCCGGGTGGCAGGGGGGTTGCACCCACCCCACTGAGCCGAACCCCGGCCCAGGAGCATAAACCCCTCCGCGGACCGCACTGCCGGTGAAAGCCTTGCGTGCAGGGAAAAGAAGATTCATACAAACCGATATTCAAATTTCACTTCGATGAAGCACATTGTCCTTATCTCATTTTTTCTTTCAATCGGAATGGTCTCTCTGGCCCAAAACCCCGATTTGAAACGAACCAATCATTGGTATTTCGGGCACCATGCATCTTTGGATTTCAGTTCCGGTAGTCCTGTTCCGGGAGATGAAAGTGCCATGAGTGTGTTGGAACGTTGTGCTGTCATCAGCGACACCACCGGGCAATTGCTGTTCTACACCGATGCCCACCGGGTTTGGAACCGAAATCACCAAATCATGCAGGGTGGCGACAGCATTGGTCCCTTTGTGTCAAGCCCGAGAGACGGTGCGGTGATTGTGCCCAAGCCGGGAGATGATAACATCTATTATATCTTCAATGTGGATGGATGGGAAAACCAATTTCAAAGAGGCATACGATGGCACGAAGTGGACATGACTTTGGACAACGGTTTGGGGGCGGTCACCTCATCCAACAATCTGCTTTACACACCTGTGAGTGAGCAATTGGCCGCCACACGACATGCCAACGGCTGCGATTATTGGGTTTGCACCCATGAGCGCAGCAGCGATAAGTTCCTTTGCTTCCAAGTCACGGAAGACGGGGTGATTCAGGAGCCGGTTGTTTCTGCCGTTGGGCAGGATTATGCGGCTACCCAAATTTCGTATAACTTAAATGGAGGTAATAATTTGGTTTTCTCTCCGGGCGGTGTATTGGCCTGCTCGCAAGTGAGTTGGAGCTATATTATTACCGGTCTACCATCGCAAATGCAGATTTTCCAGTTTGATAAAGGGGTTGGTAACTTCACTGGTTTTGTGGAGTTGCCTGTTGATACCACTTGCTCCCAAGGTTTTTTTTCTCCTGATAATACTAAGTTCTATTTCCAGTCCGGATTCTCAGTTTCAGCCAAACATTATCAATTTGATTTATCAGTTTTTAATCAGGAAGCGATATCTCAATCACAAACGCTTGTTCTGCAAAGTCCTTTGGCCATTATGCAAGATGGACTTGTTGGAAGTGATGGAAAAATATACGTTACGGTAGAATGGGATTATATCAACTCGCAACCAAATCCTCATTTTCTTTCTGTTATTGAATTTCCAAATGAACCGGGAACGGCTTGCAACATTGTCTATGGTTTTCAATCACTTGGAACCGGTCGGGCTACGCAGGGCTTGCCCAACTTCGTTACGGATTTCACGGCTAATGTGGCTCCTCCAACCTGCGGATTGAGTGCTGAGAGCATGAAATACGAAGGAACTGTTTGGAGTGTCTTTCCCAATCCGGCTTCTCACCATATAACCCTATCAAACAAGGAATCTGTCAATCACGAAATCGAAGTGTCGCTATTTGATTTCACGGGTAAATTGAGCCTCAAACGGCTGATTCCCTCCGGGCGCAATGATTTCCGAATCAACCTACCGGCTTTGCCTTCGGGCCTTTATCTGCTCGAGATTCGAGCAAAAGGCGGTTTCGACAAAATCGAAACCTTTAAAATCATTATTCATCGATAATTTATGTCATGAAAACAAATTATTACATCATTTTACTTTTCACCTTAGTTCAATTTAAAATTGACGCTCAGTTGCTTATTAACGGGAATAATCAGAACTTCTTTGGGCAGTTAGACAATTCTCCAATCAATTCCGACAACTGGACCCGTTCAATTGGCATCGGTTATTTCGGTTCGGGTTTCACAAATTCTTTTCTGCACATTAATTCCAATGTCGCATTGTTGCCGCAAAACGGGAGCATAGCCAATTATGGAGAGGTGTTTCGCACCAATTCTCCGGCAAACGAAACAGCGGCATGGCGAATGTTCAGCGGCAATGTTTCGGCTAATGAAAAGTTCAATATCCGTAACACAACCGGAACCAATCATGTGGTTTTCGGCACTGTTCAATCAGGTCATTTGGATTTTCACACAGGCAATGCCCTTCGGGGTAGATTGACATCGGATGGGGCTTTTTATATTTCGGGGGCATCGGGCTCTAACCCCAATCTGGGATCAGGCACACGCCTTATGTGGGTTCCGGATGGCGGGGCATTCAGAGCGGGAGGCTTGGATGCATTGGGGGCAACACGATGGGATAGCCCTAATGTGGGGCAATATTCTATTGCCCTTGGTCTCAACGGTATGGCTTCAGGAACATCATCCGTTTGCTTGGGCTCAGCAGGTGTAGCCTCGGGAGACAATTCAATGGTCCTTGGCAATGGAAATACTGCTTCTGGACAGAATTCGATTGCTATGGGTACTCAAAATTCTGTAACCGGCTCCAATTCAATTATTTTTGGCCAAACATCTTCTGTCAGTTCTGTTAATTCAGCATCATTGGGCCATACCAATAACGTGTCAAGCCCTTCCGGCATTGGGGGCAATTTGGCCATGGGTTTGGACAATAACATTCACGCAGATCAAAGTTTTGCATGGGGGTTGCTCAACTCCATAAGCAATGGAGGTGGCGCCTGTGTGACCAGTTTTGCGGTCGGATGTTCCAATTCAATAACAGGAGCTACCAATGCCTACACGCTGGGAGTCAATTTGGCAATTACCACAGACGAAGCATTCTGTATTGGTACCGGATTGGCGGCAAACCCTCTGCTAAACTCATTCTCGGAGAGCCTGATGGTCGGCTTTAACAGCAATGTACCCACCCTATTTGTTTCCGGTGGCAACGGTACCATCGGAAGTTTCGGCCGAGTTGGGTTTGGCAATATCACCTCCCCAACCCATCTGATAGACGCCAATGGCAATGCCCGATTCAGAGATATACCCACCACAGCAGGAGATGTCCTCATCACGGGCGTGCAAGAAGGGGGTGCCGGTGATTATTCGCTCAGCACATTGGAGTTTTCTGCTGATGGTGATGAGTATCTGGGTGGAGATGGCGCCTGGCACGCTGTGCCTAATCCACCTGCAGAACAGTGCGACTGGATCATAAGCAG
>Ga0169931_10011439_pt1 | contig 12497 bp, 6 predicted proteins | sample Kivu_15m_20L_FD_129675 | JGI IMG/M metagenome (GOLD analysis project Ga0169931, IMG submission 129675) | Freshwater microbial communities from Lake Kivu, Western Province, Rwanda to study Microbial Dark Matter (Phase II) - Kivu_15m_20L... | ecosystem: Environmental > Aquatic > Freshwater > Lake ...
AGCCGGCGTCTCGCCTTTTCCGCGCGCCGCGAAGGGGACGACGTTCCGCAGATCTACCTGCTCGATGTCATCGGTGGGGGCGAGGCTCAACGCGTCACCCAGCTGAGCAGTGGCGCCCGGAGCCCCCAATGGCGGCCCGATGGGCAGGCGCTCCTCTTTCAAAGCTCCGTCTATCCAGGAGCACGCAACGACGAGGATCAACGTCGGCTGGCCGCCGAGCGCAAGGCGAGACGCTATCGGGCGAGGGTCTATGACACCTTCCCGATCCGCAACTGGGACCGCTGGATCGAGGAGACCCAGACCCACCTCTTTGTCCAGACGATCGGGAATGGCGCGGCGGCGACGGATCTCCTCGCCGGCACGAGCCTCGTCGCCAGCCCGGGATATGCCGGCGCGACGACCTCCGGCGGGGATGACCTCCAACCGGTCTGGACGCCGGACGGAACCGGGATCGTCTTCGTCGCCTCGACCGACCGCCACACCGCGGCGTATGCCGAGACGAGCACGCACCTCTACCTGGTGTCCCTCGATAAGGGAAATGGCGGCGAGCCCAAACGGCTGACCAGTGGGACAAGCAGTTATACCCGGCCCCTCTTCAGCCCCGATGGAAAGGGGCTCTACACCCTGGTCAATCCAGCGACGGAGAAGGTCTATCACGAGAGCCGCCTCTCGCGGTTCGAGTGGACGAAGGAGCTCAAGGACCCGGTTCTGGTGACGAAGGGCTTCGATCGATCGCCGACCAGCGTGGCGATCTCTCCCGATAGCCGCGTCGTCTACCTTCTCGCCGAGGAGGCAGGCCACGAGAACCTCTTCGAGGTACCGGCGATGGGGGGCGAGGCTCGCCGCGTTCTCGAGCTGAAGAGCGGCGTCCTGACCTCGCTCGCAATTGGCGGGAGCGGCAGTGCCCCGGTCCTCGTCGCCAATTGGGAGAGTGCGGTCAGCCCGGCCGAGGTGGTTCGTCTCGACCTGGCGAGGGAGGGTGGCCAGTACCGACCCCTCACCCGCTTCAACGCCGACCGCGTCGCCAGGATCGATTGGCAGCCGCTCCGCCATTTCTGGTTCACCAGTAAACGCGGCAAGCGCATCCACAGTATGCTGGCCCTCCCGCCAGGATTCGATGAGCAGAAGCGCTATCCCCTCTTCGTCCTGATTCACGGTGGACCGCACACAATGTGGCGAGACCAGTTTTTTACCCGTTGGAACTATCACCTGCTGGCCCAGCCGGGCTATGTCGTCCTCCTGACCAACTACACCGGCTCGACCGGGTTTGGCGAGGCCTTCGCGCAGGCGATTCAGCTCGATCCGCTCCGCGGGCCCGGAGAGGAACTCAATGAGGCGGCCGACGCGGCGCTGGCCCAGTATCCCTTCCTCGATCGGACCCGTCAGGCAGCGGGCGGGGCCTCGTATGGTGGTCACCTCGCCAATTGGCTACAGGCGACGACGACGCGTTACCGCTGCCTGATCAGCCACGCCGGACTGGTCAACCTCGAATCCCAATGGGGCACGAGCGACGTCATCTACTCACGCGAGCGGAGCAATGGCGGGCCAGTCTGGGAGCAGGGGCCGGTCTGGCGCGAGCAGAACCCGATCCGCTACGCTGCCAGGTTCGCCACCCCGATGCTCCTGACGGTCGGCGAGAACGACTTTCGGGTCCCGCTCAACAACACGCTTGAAAACTGGAGCGTGCATCAGCGCCGCCAGATCCCCAGCCGGCTGATCGTCTTTCCGGAGGAGAACCACTGGATCCTGCGCGGAGAGAACAGCCGCTTCTTCTATCAGGAGGTCCACGCCTGGCTCCAGCGCTGGCTGCAGTAGCCGTTACCCGGCAACGCTCGAGGCCACGGCGGCGATCTGCTGCCCGTGGCGGTCCTGGTGCTCGTGGAGCAGGATCATCCACTGGTAAGCGGTGAGCGCGCCGAGCCGTTGGTGGAAGAAGGTCTGCGCGCTGAGATCGATCGCTTCGAGCTGTGGCTGCAGACCACGGAAGCCCTCGAGGGCCTCCCTCATCTGAGCGAGGGAGGTCTCAACCGCCACGCCGCCCGTCGGCTCGACCTGCGGCGGCGCCTTGACGGGAGGGAGCGGTTGCTCGGTCGTTCCGCGGGGTAGCACGGAAGTGAACTCGAATGGGACCGCCGGGCCCGCGCCCGATTCGGTCGCTTCGCGAAGCAGTTTGCCCGTGATCCGCAGGAATCCCCGGTTGACCAGGCTGAGGTGCTCGACGATCTCCGCGATGGTCCAACGATCTTCGGCCGGCCGGAGGCTCCAGCGATCCTCCGGAATCGACGCGAGAAGGGTAAGCAGCCGTTCGTGGGAAGACTCGTTGGCGGCGAGAATGTCGGCAATGGATTGAAACGTCATACGGGTATCTCCTCCAGACGAATAGACCAAAGAGAGTTGGCTCCAAGGGGCGGTAGTTGTTGCGCCCTGGCGGTTCGAGCCGGTACCCTCCAGGCTGGCCCCGGAGGATTGGTCGACGGGGGGAATTAGACGCGACAACCCGGGGTTGAAGCAAGAAGGGACGGGTGAGAAGAGGGCAACCTCGCCCGCTTTTTTGAGGAAGGCAAGTGGGAGTCTGGTCAGATTGGCTGGCACGTCTTATGATGCACAGCATCTACAGATTCAAGATGCACAGCATCTACAGATTCAAGATGCACAGCATCTACAGATTCATATGACGTGTGGCATCGACAGATGCAGATCAAGCCCAGTATCAAATGGCTCGATGGGAGGTCCTGGTGGGACGCAAGGTGCAACGACTGACGCAACTGCTCTTGGTTTTGGGAGTCGTCCTCTGGGGGGCCTTCTCCGCGACAAGGCTGACTCCGGTCACCGCGACGAAGGAGGGGGCGATCGATTTCAATCGCCAGATTCGGCCGATCCTCTCCGACAAGTGCTTTCAATGCCACGGCCCGGACGAAGGGAAGCGGATGGCGCGATTGCGGCTGGATACGCGCGAAGGCGCGATGAGCCGCACCGGGGTGATTGTGCCAGGAGATGCCGCCGGGTCTCGCCTGATTCGGCGAGTCCGGTCGACGGACCCCGCGACGGTCATGCCGCCGCCGGAGTCGGGTCATCGCTTGTCCGGGGCCGAGATCGACCTTCTCACCCGCTGGGTGGCGGAAGGGGCAGTGTGGCAGGAGCACTGGGCCTTTGTCGCCCCACGGGCAATCGAGCCCCCACGGCCGACCGATCCGCGCGGCTCTGCCTGGATCCGTCAGCCGATCGACGCCTTCGTCTGGCAGGGGCTGTCAGCGCAAGGGCTCTCCCCCTCGCCTGAGGCCTCGCGCGAGACGCTGCTGCGCCGCGTGACGCTCGATCTGACGGGGCTGCCCCCCACCCCGGCGGAGATCCAGTCCTTTCTCGCCGACCGGTCCCCGGAGGCCTACGAGAAGGCGGTCGATCGCCAGCTGGCTTCCCCCCGCTACGGCGAGAAGATGGCCCTCCATTGGCTGGACCTCGCCCGGTACGCCGACACGCACGGCTTTCACATCGATAGCCATCGGGTGATGTGGCCCTGGCGCGATTGGCTGATCCGCTCATTCAACCGCAACCAGCCTTACGATCAGTTTACCGTCGAGCAGTTGGCGGGTGATCTGCTGCCGGGGGCGACGGTCGAGCAGAAGATCGCTTCCGGCTTCAATCGGAATCATATGATCAACTTCGAGGGCGGAGCGATTCCCGAGGAGTATCTGACGGAGTATATCGTCGACCGGGTCGAGGCGACCTCGACGACGTGGCTGGGGTTGACGGTCGGCTGCGCCCGCTGCCACAACCATAAATACGATCCGATCACCCAGAAGGAGTTCTACCAGCTCTACGCCTTCTTCAACCAGGTTCCGGAAAAGGGGCTCGACGGCCGCGACGGAAACGCGGCGCCCTATCTTGCCCTGGCGGAACCCTCGCAGGAGGAGCGGAAGCGGGCACTGACGGCGGCGATCGAGGAGCGGCAGGCCCGGGTGAAGGAGTCCGTGACCGAGCCGGCGCAGCTCGAGTGGGAGCGCACCCGGCTGGGCCAGCGGCCCGAACTCCCCCTGCCCGCCGGGGCAACGGTGGCCTATTTCCCCCTCGATGGCAGCCTGAGTGAGGCGTCCGGCCGGGATCTCTCGGGCCGAACGATCCTCGGCGATCCGACCTTCGGCGGCGGGATGATCAGTCGGGCGGTGCAACTCGATGGTCAGACTGAACTGGCGTTTGGCCGTGAGATGCCATTTGAGGTCAGGGAGCCGTTCACCTTCTCCTTCTGGATGCGTCCCAACCTGGGAAAGGTGGGGAACTATGTCTTCGAGAAGGTCGAAGGCGAGGGGACCGCGCGGCGCGGTTTCGAGATGCTGATCGAGCAGACATCGTTGATCGGCATTCAGCGCTGGGGCGGTCTGTTGACCGTTCGCTTTCTGGGAGGAAGTTCCGAGTCGACGCTCTCCGTGCGCACCCGGCAGCAGATCCGGACGGGCCAGTGGTATCACGTCCTCCTGACGGGCGATGGGTCGGGAACGGTCGCCGGGCTGCGCCTCTACCTCAACGGCGAGGTTGCCCCGCTCCACACCCTCCAGGGCGCGACCCTCGGAACGACCGCCAACACGGCTGAACTGATCGTCGGCCGCCGCCAGACGGGACGAGGCTACAACGGAGCCCTTGACGACCTGCGCTACCTCCGTGCGGTCCTGACGGAACCACAGATTGCTCAACTGGCGATCGACCATCCGATCCAGACGATCCTCTCCGGGGTCACCGGCAAACGGAGCAAAGAGGAGATCGAGCGGCTGCGTGAGCACTATCTGACCCGAGTCGCCCCGGTCGAGCTGCGGCAGGCTTATCAGGAATGGAAAGATCTGCGCCAGCAGAAGGCCGACCTCGAGAAAGAGATCCTGACGGTCATGGTCATGGGCGAGAGTGAAAAACCGCGAGAGACCTTCCTGCTGGCCCGGGGGGACTACCGAAACCGGACAGAGAAGGTTGGGGCGGGAGTTCCCGCAGTGCTTCCGCCGCTCTCTGGCGGACGGGAGGCACGAGACGTCAATCGTCTCGCGCTTGCCCGCTGGCTGGTCGATCCCTCGCACCCCCTGACGGCCCGCGTCGCGGTCAACCGCTTCTGGCAGATGCTCTTTGGCCAGGGGATCGTCAAGACGGTCGAGGATTTCGGGTCGCAGGGAGACCCTGCCTCCCATCCGGAGATGCTCGACTGGCTCGCCGGTGAGTTTGTCCGCAGCGGCTGGGATGTCAAGGCACTGGTTCGCCGGATCGTTACCTCGTCGACCTACCGGCAGTCCTCCGCCGTCACTCCGCGACTGATCGAAGTTGACCCGGAGAACCGGTGGCTCGCCCGTGGCCCACGCCACAGACTCCAGGCGGAGCTGATCCGGGACAACGCGCTCGCCATCGGGGGGCTGCTCGACGACCGGATTGGAGGCCCCAGCGTCAAGCCGTACCAGCCGGGTGGCTTGTGGGAAGAGATGGCCTTCGGCGATGGCTTTACCGAGCAGAGTTACGTTCAGAGCAAGGGGCGGGATCTCTACCGTCGCTCGCTCTACACCTTCTGGAAGCGGACCGTGCCGCCGGCGGCGCTCGCGACCTTCGACGCGCCCGACCGTGAAAAGTGTGTCGCCCGACGGGCGACGACCAACACGCCGCTCCAGGCCCTGATCCTGCTCAACGACCCCACCTATGTCGAGGCGGCCCGGATGTTGGCGCAGCGAACGCTGCTCGAAGGAGGGAAGGGGACGCCCCGCCGGCTCGACCATCTCTTCCTGCGCGCGACGGGACGGGCGCCGACGGCCGAAGAACGGCGCGTGCTGGCCGCGCTCCTCACCCAGCAGCAAGAGCGATACCGGCGCGATCCGGCGTCCGTCAAAGCGCTCCTGGCGGTCGGAGAGACCCCGGCCGACGCGACCCTGCCGGCGGCAGATCTCGCCGCCTGGACGATGGTCGCGAGTGCCGTCCTCAATCTGGACGAGACGATCACCAAAGAGTAGATGAGGATCCCCGAACCATTGGCCCGCGGGAGAGGCCCGCGGCGGGATGTCTGAAAAGGAGTTGGTGCGATGAAGGATCAGGAGACAGATCGATCAGATCAGCGGCAGGAGGCCCAACGGATGACGCGGCGGGAACTCTTCGGCCGCTCGGCGCGCGGGATTGGAATGGCCGCGCTCGCCTCGCTGCTCACCCGGGATGGCTACGCCACGCCGGCCCCCCTCACTTCGAACGCCCCCTCGGGAGGCGGACTTCCGGGAATCCCCCACCATCCTCCGCGGGTCAAGCGCGTCATCTTCCTCCATCAGTCCGGCGGCCCCTCGCAACTGGAGACCTTCGACTACAAACCGAGCCTGGTCAAGCTGCACGGCACCGAACTGCCCGATTCGATTCGGGGAGGACAGCGCATCACCGGCATGACCTCGGGACAGACGACCTTCCCCTGCGTCAAGTCGCTCTTCTCCTTCGCCCAGCACGGAGCTTCGGGAATGTGGATCAGCGAGCTGCTGCCCTACACCGCCCGCCTCGCCGATGAGCTGACGGTGATCAAGACGGTCCACACCGACGCGATCAACCACGATCCGGCCATCACCTTCATTCAGACAGGGTTTCAGCAGCCCGGGCGTCCGAGCTTCGGCTCCTGGGCGAGCTATGGTCTCGGCAGCGAGAACCAGAACCTCCCGGCCTTCATCGTCCTCCTCTCGACCGCGCACGCCATCAACACCGATCAGCCCCTCTTCTCCCGGCTCTGGTCGAGCGGGTTTCTCCCCTCCAGCTATCAGGGGGTTCGATTGCGGGGAGGGGCGACCCCGGTCCTCTACCTCGAGAACGCTCCGGGGGTGACCCCGACGACCCGACGCGAGATGCTCGACGCCGTCGCTCAGCTCAATCGGATCAAGCACGAATCCTTCGGGGATCCGGAGATCGAAACCCGCATCTCCCAGTACGAGATGGCCTTCCGCATGCAGACCTCCGTACCAGAGTTGACAGACCTTTCCAAAGAGCCGGAGCACATCCTCGACATGTATGGACCGGAGGCGCGCCGGCCCGGCACGTTCGCCGCCAACTGCCTGCTGGCTCGTCGACTCGTCGAGCGCGGAGTTCGCTTCGTGCAGCTCTACCATCGCGGATGGGATCAGCACAACGACCTTCCCCGCGACCTCGCCCTCCAGTGTCGCGGGACGGATCAGCCGACAGCAGCTCTCCTGCAGGACCTGCGTCAACGCGGTCTGCTCGACGACACCCTCGTTGTCTGGGGCGGGGAGTTTGGCCGGACGGTCTACTGCCAGGGAAAGCTGACCGAGACCAACTATGGGCGCGATCACCATCCGCGCAACTTCGCGATGTGGATGGCCGGCGGGGGGCTTCGCCACGGAATGGCCCTCGGGGAGACCGACGACTTCAGCTACAACATCGTCGCCGATCCCGTCCACATCCATGACCTGCAGGCGACGATCCTCCACCTGCTTGGCATCGATCACAAGCGGCTGACCTACAAGTTTCAGGGGCGCCATTTCCGGCTCACCGATGTCCACGGGCAGCTCGTCGAGAAGATCCTTGCTTGATTGGGCGTGAGCGAGCCGTGGTCGATCAGAAGGTGAGTTGTCCGCCGTCGATGACCAGCGTGTGGCCAGTGATGAAGCTGGCGTCGTCAGAGGCCAGGAAGGCGACGGTCGCAGCTACCTCGGCCGGCTCGCCAAAGCGGGCCATCGGGATCTTGTCCTTGAGGTAGGCGGAGGCCATCACCGGGTTCTGGTCGAGAACGGCCTGCGAGAGCGGCGTCCGGATCATTCCCGGGGCGACAGCGTTGACGCGAATCCGGTGGGGGGCGAGTTCGATGGCCGTGGTCATGGTGATGCCGACGACACCGAACTTCGAGGCGTTGTAGGCGACCAGGTCGACCTCTCCGACCAGCCCGTTGGTTGAGGCCATGTTGACGATCGCACCCGGCCGCTGCTCCGCGACCATCTCCCGTGCGATCACCTGCGAGCAGAGAAAGACCCCTTTGAGGTTGACGTCGATCGTCGCGTCCCACTGCTCATCGCTGGTCTCGAGAAAGGGAGCGGCGGGAGCGATCCCGGCGATGTTGCAGAGGATGTCGACCGGGCCGAGGGTCTCCCGGACAGACCGTACCATGGCTTCGACCTCGGATCGGGAGGCGACATTGGCGCGAACGGCCATCGCCCGTCCTCCACTGGCCGCCACCTCCCTGGCGACTGGTTCGGCGCTCTCCCCCAGATCGACGACACAGACCGCCGCGCCCTCCGCCGCCAGCCGGAGCACAGTCGCCCGGCCAATCGCTCCTCCGCCACCCGTGACGATGGCGACCTTTCCATAGAATCGGTTGTTCATCTGCCTCTTTCCGTCTGCAAGTTGGGAGACTCCCAAGGGGGAGTTCCGCTATTCCAGCTCCCTCTGGAGCTGATCGATTCGTGCGAGGATCTCGTCCGACGCCTGTTGCCGACCGAAGAGTCCGCCAGTGGCCAGCCGGGCGACCTCCTGGCAATGGGCCAGGATCTGCGCGCGGAGATGATCCCGATCCGGTGCGGCAGCCGCCAGCAGCTGGGCGCGGAGCGCCTGGCGGCAAGCGGAACAGAAGCTCTCCGCCGGCCGCGCCGAGAGCAGACGGGCGAGCGCCTGGTCTGCCTGACTACCCGCTTCGATGCCTTGCTGGCGGGCAGAGCGGGTCAGGTAGTCTGCTTCCCGCGACGCGAGTCCCCCCTGGATCCAGGCGATCTCGATCGGGGGGATGAGGGGGAGCAGGGCCACCGTCTCGGCGGTGAACCCCATCTCTTGTATGGCGAGGAGGGCCTCCGGGTCGGCGATCCTTGTCGCCTGGCCGATCCGCTCCCGATCGGCTTCCCGGGCGAGTCGCGCATGGCGCTCCTCCAGTTTCCGCTCCTCTTCGCGGCGAAACCAGCTCTCCTCCAGCCAACGTTCCCGCTCGACAAACCCGTCTTTCTCCTGCATGACGACTCCTCTCCACGGGGATTGCTGAACTCCTCGCTCCGTGGCAACCTCCGGTCGCGACCCCGGTCGGATCCAGAACTGGCGGCCTTTCCCCTCATTGAATCAGAGATGGCCGGGAGTGGCAAGATGAGGCGGTCGTGCGCCCGCCTCCCGGACGAGCGTCAAATTTGACAAAGAGGGAATCGATCGGTACTCTTCGTCTTTTATCTACCCGTTTCCGGTTTTGCCGCCAATCGAGGCTGGCTCGGCCAGGATTCACGATGTGACGCGACGCCCACTCGCGTCTCAGAAGAGAGAAGACGCCCCCGAGAGAGTCTCCGATGAGGCCACCCATGAGAAAGATGACTGGAAATGAAGTTCGCGCGAAGTTCCTCGGCTATTTTGCGGGGCAAGGGCACAAGGTCGTCAAGTCGTCGCCGCTCCTGCCGGCCAACGACCCGACCCTGCTCTTCATCAACGCGGGGATGAACCAGTTCAAGGATGTCTTTCTCGGCGCGGAGCGGCGCGACTATCGACGCGCGACGACCGCCCAGAAGTGCGTCCGTGCCGGAGGCAAGCACAACGACCTCGACGAGGTCGGCAAGACCGCCCGGCATCACACCTTCTTCGAGATGCTCGGGAACTTCTCTTTCGGGGACTACTTCAAGGCGGACGCGATCCGCTTCGCCATGGAGCTGCTCGTCGGGGAGTTCGGGATGGACCCGGCGCGGCTCTGGTTCAGCGTCTTTGCCGGGGATGACGAGGTCCCGGCGGACGAGGAAGCGATCGACCTCTGGCGGCAGGCAGGCGCCGCGCCCGAACGAATCCTGCGGTTTGGACGCAAGGACAACTTCTGGCAGATGGGTGAGACGGGGCCGTGCGGACCCTGCTCCGAGATCCACTACTACATGGGTGAACACCCCGAGGATCCGGCTTTCAACCGCGCCGAGTACGTCAATGGAGCCGGGGACGAGACGATCGAGATCTGGAACCTCGTCTTCATGCAGTATAACCGGATCGAGGAGGCGCCAGGCAAGTACCGCCTCGAGCCCCTGCCGGCTCCGTCGATCGACACCGGCGCGGGTCTCGAGCGGATTACCGCCGTTCTGCAAGGGGTTCCGTCGAACTACGAGACAGACCTCCTCCGTCCGATCATCGAATTCACCGCCGGGATCGCCGGGAAGCCGTACGCCTACACCGACGCCGAAGACCACATCTCGATGCGGGTCATCGCCGATCACGCCCGCGCGACCGCCTTTCTGATCGCCGATGGGATCTTTCCCGGCAACGACAGTCGCGGCTACGTCCTGCGCAAGATCATGCGCCGGGCGATCTGGCACGGACAGAAGCTGGGGATCCGGGATCTCTTCTTCGCTCGCGTCACAGAGTTTGTCGTGGGCCAGTTCGGAGACGCCTATCCGGAACTGCGCGAGACCCGCGCGGTCATCGAGCGGGTGGTGACGATCGAGGAGAAGCTCTACAGCTCGACGGTCGGCGCTGGCCTGGCGGTGCTCGACGAGGTGATGGCGCGCTCGCAGGACCAGCGCATCGCCGGAAGCGATGTCTTCAAACTCTACGACACCTTTGGTTGCCGCTACGATCTGATCGAGTATGTCGCGGCGCAGCGTGGCTTCACGCTCGATCGGGAAGGCTTCGAGGCGGAGCTCGAACAGCAGCGCCAGCGCGCCCGCGAGTCGATGAAGGGGGCCGCCGCGAAGGTCCTCCGCAGCGTCTACCGTACCGTGGCTCCGTTGGGTCCAGTCCAGTTTACAGGATACCAGCCCGGAGATGGTGCCACGCGGCTGGAAGGGGCGCGGGTTCTCGCCCTCATTCGCGGAGAGGAGGTCGTCGAGCGCCTGACGGCGGGAGAGAAGGGCGAGGTGGTCCTCGACCGTACCCCCTTCTACGCCGAGTCTGGCGGGCAGGTTGGGGACAAGGGGCTGCTTCTCAACGAGGAGGTCCACCTGCGGGTCGTCGATACCCTGACGCCGACGTCGGGCTTGATCGTCCATCAAGTCGAGGTCGAACAAGGCAGCATTGCCAAGGGTGACCAGGTGATGGCCCTCGTCGATGTCGATCGCCGTGCCCGAACCATGGCCAATCACACGGCGACCCACCTGCTCCACGCCGCCCTGCGGGAGGTCCTCGGCCCGCACGTCAAGCAGGCGGGCTCCCTGGTCGCGCCCGACCGGCTTCGCTTCGACTTTACCCACTTTGCCCCATTGACCGACGATGAGATGGCCGAGATCGAACGACTGGTCAATACGCAGACCCTTCGCAACACCCCCCTCAGCAAGCAGGAGAAGACGCTCGACGAAGCGCTCAGCGACGGGGCGATGGCCCTTTTCGGGGAGAAGTACAGCGACCGGGTCCGGGTCGTCAGCATTCCTGGCTTCTCGACGGAGCTCTGCGGCGGGACGCACGTCACCGCGACCGGCGACATTGGCGTCTTCAAGATCCTCTCCGACGCCTCGGTTGCTTCGGGGACGAGGCGAATCGAGGCGGTCACTGGCCAGGGCGCCTACGAGCGGTTCCAACATTCGGAATCGCTTCTGGCGGAGACCGCGGCCCGGCTGCACACCGCGACGGCCAATCTTCCGCGGGAGGTCGAGCGGCTCCAGGCGATGGTCCGCGAGCATCAACGCGAGATCGAGCGGCTCAAGCTCAAAGTCGCCCAGGGCGGAAGCGGCGCCGAAGATCAGGTCGAGGAGATCGCCGGGCTCCGTCTGCTCGTCCGCCAGGTGGAGGGGCTTGGGAAGGAGGGGCGTCGTCAACTCGCCGATCGGCTCTCCCGTAAAATCGCCCCGGGCATTGTCGTTCTCGGGGACCTCGAGGAAGGGAAGGCGTCCCTGCTCGTCATGCTCTCTGGCGTCCCCGCCGGGCGGATCGATGCCGGGCGAATCCTGCGCGAACTTCCAGGGGCACGGGGTGGGGGAAAGCCGGAGCTGGCCGAAGGGGGGGTCGCTCCCAACCTGCTTGTCCAGACTCTTGTGGAGGTTCCTCACGCCGTGCGTCGCATCCTCGGTGCCGGATAGGGGTGCCGGATAGGGGTGCCGGATAGGGGTGCCGGATAGGTAAGCCATTCTGTCCCCCCTTCCGCTCCGATCGTTCGCTTGGAGATTGGCCCGGGAGAAAGGTTTCGATCGTCTATGAACAGCCTGGTCTCTGCAAATCTGCGCCACCACCCGACTCGGACACTCGTCAGCATTCTGGGAGTCTCCGTCGGGGTGATCCTGGTCGTCATGACTGTCGGACTGGTACGGGGAGCCCTCCGGGAACGCGCGACCCGGGACGCCAATGTTGGGGTCGAGCTGATGCTCCGTCCGGGCGGGCAGGGGCTCTCGATGACCTCTGCTGACTTGACCCTTCCCCTGCGCCACCTCGAGACGGTCCGTCAGGTACCTGGCGTCGCCATCGCCACCCCTGTCGGCCAGAACCTCGAAATGGGAGGGCGAAACGGACTCGGCCTGCAACAGATCGATGGCATCGACTTTCCGACCTTCGTCCAGGCTTCGGGGTTGCGCGTCATTGCCGGAGAGTCGCTTCCCGAGACGGGAGATGTCGCGATCGTTGACGAGAAG
>Ga0169931_10011440_pt1 | contig 12495 bp, 11 predicted proteins | sample Kivu_15m_20L_FD_129675 | JGI IMG/M metagenome (GOLD analysis project Ga0169931, IMG submission 129675) | Freshwater microbial communities from Lake Kivu, Western Province, Rwanda to study Microbial Dark Matter (Phase II) - Kivu_15m_20L... | ecosystem: Environmental > Aquatic > Freshwater > Lake...
CATTACTTAGTCCTACACCAGATAGCAAAGACTTAACATGTCCGCTTGAATCGAGTGAATAAAGTTGAGCAGTTCCCATCGCGGGTTCATACCGCATAGTTCCCGCGATGAAATTACCAAATGGATCACACTTACCATCATTAAATCTAATACCTTCATCATCAAGAACTCTCTCAACGTAGCTGATCTCTCCAGTTGAGTTATTGATGGTTGCAAAACCATCTCTTACAGCCGCGATGTATCGCTTGTCATCCATCAGACCAACGGCGCCAATATGTATTCCGATATTTAAGGAGTAGACCCTCTTTTTTACGGGACTAAATCTATGAATCTCGCCTTGAGTAACATCTATGAAAATCAACTCTTGTGCATCACTATCCCAAAGTGGGCCTTCGCCAACCTCGGCATTGATGCGGAGAGCTAGGTCAACGCTCATCGCTGAACTCGAGCGCTGCCCCCTTCAGCTAACTTCTTCACCTCAGCGAGCGTTGCCATGCTGGTGTCACCGGGGGTTGTCATTGCTAGAGCCCCGTGAGCTAATCCGTACTCAAGGGCTTCTTTGAGCTTGACTCCATTCAATAGCCCAAAAATAAGACCTGAAGCAAAACTATCGCCACCGCCCACTCGATCAAAGATCTCTAAGTCTTCATAACTCTTACCCACAATAAATCCTTCGCTCTTGGACCAGGCAACTCCAGTCCAATCGTTGAGACTTGCACTCTTGACAGTTCGTAACGTAACTGCGATTACCTCGAGATTTGGGTACTTTCTACTAGTCGCTTCAATCATCTTCTTATAGGCGTCAAGATCTAATTTCTTATATGAGCCATCCGAACCTTCAATTTCAATTCCAAGTGCAACTTCAAAGTCCTCTTCGTTGCCAATCAAAACATCGACGGTACTGGCAAGTCGCTGATTTACTTCCTGCGCTTTCGCTTTACCTCCGATTGACTTCCATAAGCTCGGTCGGTAATTAAGGTCATAAGAAACAATTGTGCCGTTTGCGCGAGCGCTTGATGCGGCCTCGTAGGCAACTTCGGCTGTGGAAGATGAGAGAGCGGCAAAGATTCCACCAGTGTGTAACCAGCGCGAACCTTCTTTTTGAAAAACCTCACCAAAATCAAAGTCGCCAGGTTTTAGCTGAGAGACCGCTGTATTGCCTCGGTCAGATACGCCGACCGCACCTCTTACGCCAAATCCACGTTCCGTAAAGTTAAGCCCATTTCTGACCTCGCGCCCAACGCCATCAAAGTTACGCCAGATTATTTTCTCGGTATTCACGCCTCCCTGAAGAATCAGATCCTCTACAAGTCGTCCAACTTCGTTATCTGCAAGTGCGGTAAGAATTCCCGTCTTTAAACCAAAACATTTACGAAGACCGCGCGCGACGTTGTACTCTCCTCCGCCTTCCCAAAGATCAAAGCTCCGTGCTGTACGAACACGACTATTACCCGGGTCAAGGCGGAGCATCACCTCTCCCAAAGAGATTAGATCGAATCGAGCATCACTCTTTATCTTCATCAATTGCTCCTAATTCAATCTTGCAGCCTGAGCCGCAAGCCGCGCTATTTCGGGCAGATTCTTCTCTGACATTGCCGATTTTGGAAACATCCAGCTGCCTCCTACGGCTAAGACGGATTTCTCTTGCAGATATTGACCGGCATTCTCCTGAGTAATGCCGCCCGTAGGAATGAATCGAGCTTTAGGGAACGGGGCAGATATGGCCTTAAGGGCACTAATTCCTCCCAGGGTTTCAGCAGGAAACCATTTGAGAATCTCAAGTGATAGGCCAATGCCCGAGAGGACTTCGGAGGGTGTAGCAACTCCAGGGAGATAGGGAATGCCTAACGCTCTCGCTTTTAAAACAAGGTCGTTTCTTAATCCCGCTGAGACAGCAAACTCAACTCCCAAGTCTTTGCCTCGATCCAAGTCAGTTTCTTTCGAAACCGAACCCATGCCAACTGTTAGACCACTTATCTTTTTCATTGTTTCAATAGCTTGCCAACTGGCATCAGTGCGGAGCGTTACTTCAACTATAGAAACTCCTGAATCCAGAAGACACTTTCCAAGCTCACTCGCCCACGAAGCATCTTCAATCACGAGGACCGGAATAACTCGGTTCTTGCCTAGAATCTCCATAGCGCGTTCAATTCTTAATCATGTAGCCACCATCAACAATGACTACAGAGCCGGTCATAAAAGATGATTCAGATGAGCACATCCAAAATATAGATTTGGCAATCTCTTCAGGTGTGCCAACTCGATTTAGCGCATGCATCGACTCTACATCGCGACGATACGCAACTGGATCGGCTGATTTTTCTAGCCCCTCAACGGTGAAGGGCGTCTCAATCCAACCGGGCGCAATGGCATTGACGCGAATCTTCGGAGCAAGCTCTAACGCCAGCGATTTTGTTAACGAGTCGACGGCCCCTTTCGTGCTGCAGTATGCCGCGTAACCAACCGAGCCTATGTAGCCAGAAATCGAACTCATATTAACGATTGCTGGTGCTTCGCCTCTATCTAGTAATTTCTTGAGATGCTTTATTGAAGTCACCATTCCTATGACATTAACTTCAAACATATTCCGCCATTGTTCGAGATCAGCAGAGTCAATCAAAGATAAGTAGTTCCGACCCGCAATATTTACTAGAGCATCTACGTTGCCGTACTGTTGTGAGATAGCAGTTGCGATTGCGCTCCAAAGGCGCTCATCGCAGATATCGCCTTCAAAAAAGTGATCACATTCAGCGTTGCCACTCTTGGAATCTATTCCTATGACTACATACCCCTTGGATTTAAACTCCTTGACAGTAGCGCGCCCCATACCGCCAGAAGCGCCCGTTATAACAGCGATGCTGCTCATGAAAGAACTCTATGGTCAATTATCATTGCTGAATTCGCTCCAATTTTAAAGCTATTCCTGGCTGCTTCAGCGCTTCCCACCAAGAGATCCATGAAATCTATGTGCCAATGCCCGGGAAGTTGCCCGGTTATTTCACTATTTCCTGTATTAACTAGAATACTTTTGCCCTCGTCATTGTTCATATAACTAATACCGAAGAGACTTTCATTCACCTTCTCTTCGACCCACCATTTAACTGCCCCGTTTTGATAAGCCAAGCTCTGCTTTAGCTCCGACAGTTTCGGCAACAATTCTTCAATACCTTCTTCTCCTCCGATGAACATCATGAATGGGCCTGGGAGAGAAGCGAACATGACCGTCAAAAGTTGCGTCATTTGAATTCCAAATTGTTCGCGACGCCACTTTTTGCCCCATGATGGCCACCAAAAAGTGTCATGTGAATCTATGTGATGAGCAGTCATTGATCCTCGAGGCAGTAGTGAGTCTCGATCTGCCATCCATCGTGCAATATCCTTTCCGTTACGAACTCCCCAGGGCTTGCGTACCGCCTCGTTGGCCAGTGCAGTTACTAGCCATTGCTCATCGTAGTTATAATTCAAATCCATAGAGCGTCTCAATGAATGACCTGAGGGCTCGGTATAGAAAAGAAAATCTGGTTTCATTTTTTTGAATATTGGCCGCATCTCCTCAAAAAGTCCGGTACAAGCTAACGCTGAGGAGCTAGCGCGATAGCGGGCCCAAGGAGCCCAATTATTGAAGTCGTTATATGTGGGTGCATCAAACCGAAATCCGTCTATATCCAACTCATTAACTAGGTATTTCATGCCCTCGGTAAAATAGTCTCTCCAAGTTGCATTTCGAGCATCAAAAGCCTTCGTATAAACACCAGCAATCTCTCCGTTTGAGAATCGATAAAACCAATCGGGGTTCTCACTCTCAAGGTGAGATTTGTCCGGACTACCCGCACTCCAGTAAGGTTCAAAGTCAATAATGTGACGCGACCAAGCAATGAGATAGTTTTGCCAGTCTTTTACATCGGAACTGAAGCTATCATCAGTATCCGAGTTGATTAACGCTTGAAATGGGCCACTGCGCACCCCATCTGCCGCAATTTTTATAATCTCTTTATCCAATACCCCATGGAGCAGGACATCTAAAATTACGCGGATCCCCCGCTTGTGAGCTTCCTGGACCAATGTCTTCATCTGATCTTTTGGACCATAAGAGACATCAATATTCCAATAGTCATGAACGTTGTAACTCGGATAAGGCTGCCTTGGCATCAATTGAATACAACTGAATCCGAGCGACTTAATTCGGTCTAAATCTAATATCAAATCCGAGACCTGAGGATAAGGACCATATTTATTCACTTGGGAGAAAACTGAATATCCGATCTGAGCCTCAAAGAGCATCGCGCCCTTTATCCACTCTGGCGGATTTGCAGGAGAAGAAATATCTCTTGAGCGTAACCATGAGTCAAAAATAGGTGGAAATTCACTCCAATTCGAGCTCGTCATTTCAAGGGCTAATAATGGAATATCTATTGAAGAGACAAGGCTTAAGTCAGATGCAAAGCCGCTCTTGATGGTAATTTCAGCCGATTGACTTGAAAGTCCTTCGAAAACTACTTGTGGTATCTCAATGTCATTGATGCTCCACAAAGCAAGTGAAAATTCGGTACTCGATAAATGAGCAAGTCCGGAGGAGCCCCTTAAGCCTCCTAATGGAGAAATTCCTGTAGTTTCACTAATGGTTTCTAGGGGCACATTTGCTCTCAGTCCATTTCCGGGAATATTCACGACCCACTCGCCGGATTCAAATTCAAGCCGAGTGGAAAGTGTTAAATCGCGCACGACTACGGACTCATGTCCAATGATAGTAAGGGATATTTCCAAAGCTGGGCCATGCGTTGGGAACAAATAATTAATCTGAGCAGAGAGGACGCCAATCTTAATTGGTTGAGAAAAAACAAACCCTCGTGAAGTTGCTTTTGTAGACATTGCGCCATTAGTTTCGCACTCATTCGAAAGGTTAGTATTTAAATACTCAATGCCACCAGACGGAGCACGAACTTCGCTGCCGTCAGATTCCAGGGCAAGCACCGCCATAAGATTTACTACATGCTCTCCGTGTGCACTCTTAAGTCTTAATCTCCTCGGAAGTCCACTTTTATCGTCGATTTCTAACTCATGGTTCGACTCAATTGAAGAGCAGAGCATTACAAATTCAATTTCTAGAAAATTATCGAGTTAATCGTCCAGAGAACCAGCGATGGCCTAGCAAGGAGAGCACGATCACCAGACCGAAGCCAAGTGATGTCCAGTAGCCATCCAAGCCTGCCGCGACCACGCCAGTTTGTATAAAGACAACAGTCGCCGCACCAATTACTAGACCACCTATGGTCCCTCGACCCCCTGTTACAGGAGTTCCACCCACGAAGACTGCGGCGAGAACTGGGAGGAGATAGCCCTCACCCATCGTGGAAAAATAAGTGGAATTCAGCAAAATAGAAATCACAGCAGTGATTGAAGAGCAAATTCCCACCAACACAAAACAAAGAGTCTTGGTGCGCTCTATATCAACACCCATTGCTCGACCGGCTTCAGGATTGTCACCTGCAACGTGACAGTGAATTCCGAACCTATGGCGGTGAAATATGGCCCCTAACAAAAGTGCTATTCCGGCCATCCAAAACATTTGTGATGGTATCGACCCAATCTTGCCTACAAATAGATTCCGTAAAAAAGTCTCATTCAATTCTGTAAACATTCTTACTTCACCCTGATTTATAACGTTAGTCAATCCTATAAGGGCAAAATTCATTCCAAGGGTAGTAATGAGAGATGACAAACCTAATTTTGTCACAAGAAATCCATTTATTAATCCGCAAAGTACTCCTGTTACCAAAGCTGCAAGTAACCCCGCATAAAAGTTTAAAGATGTTTGTTCGAGGGTCCATGAAAACATGAAGCCAGAAAGTGCAATAGTGGAGGGAAAAGAAAGATCGATTTCACCAGCAACAGTTACAAATACGAGGCTGAGGCCAACAATCGTAAACAATGGAAGCGATAAGAAAATTGCAGTATAAATGCCTCCAGTCAAAAAAACATCTGGTGCAAAACCTATGAATGTCACCAACATTATTGCAAAGAAGATTGCGGCACCCACGACAGGGCGAAGTCTTTCCTGCAGATAGAAACTTGACTTTACCGTTTGCTCTCTTGCCTCAGTGCTCACAATTCTCCTTAGAGTGATTCACTAGCGCTTCTTTAACTATTCTTTGCAAAGTTATGTAATTTCGCAATGAAATCTTCCGGGGTCATATCTCCTTTGGGTCCATCAAATACAATTCGTCCTCGGTCCAAAATAACAAAACGATCAGCGACTGAATGAGCGTCCCATGGATTGTGGCTAATGAAAATCACGGACTTTCCTTGATTCTTTAAGTCCTTTATAAAATCAATAACTTCTCCAGCTTCTGATAAAGCCATAGCAGTAGTTGGTTCATCAAGCATTACCAATCTACTTTCAAAGAGAATCGCACGGGAAATAGCAACGCCTTGCCGCTCACCTCCGGAGAGCTTATTTACCGAAGAATTGGGAGTCCACACTTTTGATGTGTATCCAATCCGACGCATCAACTTTTCAGTCTCTTCAACTTCCTTTTTGCGTTGGACAAAACCAAATTTATTTGTTAACTCTCGGCCCAAAAAAACATTTGCAAAAATACTTTGTTGCTCGCTTAAAGCTCGACTTTGATGAACAGTCTCAATTCCATGAGATCTCGCCTTGGCCGCATTCCAACCTTTTACTTCTACCCCATCAAAAAATATCTGCCCACCAGCGTCAGGCTTTTCTGTACCAGAGATAATTTTTGTGAGTGTTGATTTGCCGGCGCCGTTATCACCCACTAAAGAAACTATTTCGCCAGGATATAACTCGAGATTTATCTGCTCTAATGCATAGACCCGACCAAAGGACTTTTGGATGTTCACAAGCTTCACTAACGGCTCACGCTTCATCAATCTCTCCTTTGGTCAGGTTTCTGCTATTTACTTTTTACCGGAATCCGGCAGGTAGCGCAGCAACAGTCTTGTAATTTGCTGTTGTCACGAATCCTGCAGAGGTATCTACGCTAGCTGGTGACAATCCGTAAACCTTTTGTAGGCATAGGGATAGAACTGGCATATAACCTTGTTTGAAAGGCTCCTGATCTGCAGAAAGTTGGACATGTCCGCTTTCGAATGCAGCCAAGACGGTCTTGCCTAGATCGAAGCCTGCTACCTTGACAGAGCCGGCTGAAAGGCCAGCAGCATCAAAATAGTTCTTCATATTTCCAAGAACAGGACCTGCAGCAACTATCAACTTAAGTTTTGACTTATTTGCCTGAATCAAAGCAGTCAGAGTTGGAGTTACTAGATTTGGATTTCCATTGGTATCACCGAGAGGTTGAAGATTTAGCGTCTTAACAGTTACACGCGCTTTCTTCAGCGCAGCAACAGTGCCATCTTCACGGTCTGAGCGACCTGGAACACCGAAAGTACCGATAACAATTGCTACATCTCGAGCCTTAAGGCCAAAGTCTTTTACGGCTTTCTTGGCCAAAAGGTCGCCCATTGACTTGAGGTTCGCGCCTGTATAGCCAGCACCTAGCTCTGCAATCGATTCTTTTGCTGGAACGTTAGCGAAATCAACGAGAATTCCAGCCTTCTTAGCTTCTTTTGCAAGAGGCAGAATCGCTGCATCTCCTGGGTGTCCCATGAATGAGATCGCATCCGGCTTCTTTGCTATCTCTTCGCGGAATTGCTGAACCATTTGAGGGAAGTTCCAACCTGAGCTGATTATGGTGACGTTAGCACCGGTATCTGCAGCAGCTTGTCGTGCACCTTTTTCGAGGATGTCAGAGAAACCGTCTGCAGTTCCTCCTTTAAAATATGCAATTTTCACACTGGAGCACCATGTTCCTGCCGAGCTTTGACCGGCTGATGAAACTCCGAGCATGAGTGAAGCAACCAAAGCACCAGCAGAAGCAAGTGCTGCGGCTCGACGGGATTTCTTCATGCTTTATTCTCCTAAGTTTTTTGGTTATCTGACTTGTCAGATAAGCCAAGGTGGTGAGAGAGTCTGCTCCGCGGAAAACTCCTTGTCAATGATTTGATTAGATGTTTCCAAACTTTAAGAAAGCGAGTTCCAGTGCAGCAGCTAACGGGTCGCACGATCCTTGTAACTGGTTCGGCGGGTGGCATCGGAAAGTCCGTTACCCATTTGTTACTAAACCTGGGCGCCCGGGTAATCTCAATTGATAAAGCGCCAGCAGCTGCCGAATATACGACTTCCAACTACCTCCACATTCAGGCAGACCTTTCAAAAGTTTCAGATTTAGAGCGGATTGTTCAGGAATCAGCGCCCGAGAAACCCGATGCCATGGTGGCGCTTGCCGGCATAGTCGTAAGTGGAAATCTAACGGAGCAAAGCGACGCTGACGTTGAAAATGTCATTCAATTGAATTTAACCGCGCAAATAAATTTATCGAAGCGGTTGATTTCCAATTGGGTCTCCCAGAAATCTAGGGGGAATATTGTTTTCGTCAGTTCCTGGGTCGATCATGTTCCTTGGCCAGGTATCACTCCTTACTCCGCCTCGAAAGCTGGGCTTGTTGCGGTATGTCGTGGCATAGCTCGTGAGTACGCTAAGAACGGAATCCGTGCCAATCTAATCGCTCCTGGAATCGTCGACGTTGGAATGGCGGCCAAGCAGTGGCGCGAAGAACCAGATTATCAAGCACGAGCGAAGCGAGCGATTCCGTTAGGTAGATTGCAGCACCCGGATGAGGTTGCAAAAGGAATTGCATTTTTATTATCAGATGATTCAAGTTATATGACTGGATCAACTTTACTCATGGATGGTGGAGCAAGTCTTTACCCGCTAGACCCAGAGGAAATCTCATGACTTTAAGAGCGGTACAGCGGCGAATCGGAATCACACAAGATGCCCTTGCCCAGAACCTTACCGAGCGGTTCATTTTTGGCAGCGAGGCAGTAGATGGATTAATGCCCTCCGCTCGAATTCTCGCTGAAGAATATGGCGTCTCGCGGCTCTTTCTCCGTGAAGTATTGGCTGGGTTACAAAGACAAGGGCTGATAGAAACCATTCCTGGAAAGGGCGTTTATATCCGGAAGCCGAATATGTTAAACGCAGCTCGAAATGTTCACGCCACAATCCGACAGTCGTCTGCCACAGCAAGAGATTTGATTGAAGCGCGTGGAAACCTCGAAGAACAATGCGCTGCCCTCGCGGCAATGCGGGCGACGGATCAGGACATCGAACAGATGGAAGTTGCGCTAAAGGCTTTTGATGAAGCTAATTCGCTTATTCCAAGGGCGCAGGCAGATATTGCTTTCCACTCTCTGGTGGCAAAAGGTACCCATAACCCTGTTCTACAGATTATGTTTGGATCAATTACAACGCTCGCCTTTGATACGATGCTTCGAAGTCTTTCTGATCCAGAAATCTTCAAAGTTGGAGCCCCGCTACATCACACGATTTTGCAGGCAATCAAGAACAGGGATGACATCGCAGCGAAAAGAGCAATGTCTAAACATATTCACCTTGCGGAGAAGTCATATAAATCGGATTTGGATCGAGAACTAAGAGAAATTGCAGAGAGAATTGTTAAGGATGTCCTCCAATCAAATCTTACGATTGACGAGATCCTTGACTCGGCCTTGCAGAACTATGAAGTGGAGCTGAAGCGCAAATGAGAATCAGCTCGGTAAAACCATTTGTACATCCCGACTTCCCTAATTTGGTCTATGTCGAAATCACAACCGATGAAGGCGTAGTGGGCCTTGGGGAGAGCTACTACTTTGGCTCAACTGTTGCCCACTTTATTAATGAATTTGCTGGCCCTTCCATTCTTGGAAAGGACCCGCGAAAACGTGAGGAGATTTCAAAATCACTTACAACCTATGTTGGCTACAACAGCTCTGGGGTCGAGACTAGGGCGCGCTCAGCCATCGATATCGCGCTTTGGGATATTGCAGGAAAAATCGCCAATAAACCCATTTATGAACTATTGGGCGGAAAGTCATCTCGGCCGCTTCGAATCTATAACACCTGCGCAGGTAAGGAGTACATGCGCAAATCCAATCAGAGCTCGAAGTCATGGGGCCTTGATAATGAGTCGAGCGAATACGAAGATTTGAAGGCCTTTATGAACGATGCCGGAACCCTGGCACAAGAATTGCTCACTGAAGGCGTTACGGCGATGAAGATTTGGCCCTTTGACTTATTCGCCGAGAAGAACTGGGGTAGCGAGATTTCTTCCACAGATCTCAAGGCGGGATTGCTACCGATTCAAAAGATTAGAGATGCTGTTGGTGATCGAATGGACATCATGGTTGAACTTCACGCGCTCTGGTCACCCAAAGCGGCTAAGGAAATCATGATTGCGCTCAAAGACTTTGGCATTTTCTGGGTCGAAGATCCAATATACCCAGACAATCTTGATGAGCTTGAATCATTACGTGGCGCTGGAATGCCTGAAATTGCACATGGAGAGACAATTGCAAGTCGCAAACGCGTAGAAACTTTAGTTAAACGGAACCTGATAGATGTACTTACGCTAGACCTATCTTGGTGCGGTGGTTTAACTGAGGGTCTTCAATTCGCCGAATTGGCAAAAGCAAATGGCGTTCGAATTGCGCCGCATGATTGCACTGGCCCAGTAGGTCTGACAATCGGTGCTCATCTATCCACTTCGGATGAGAATGCGCTAATTCAAGAAACAGTGCGGGCCGCTTATCGCACCTGGTATCCCCACTTGGTTGAAGGAATTCCACAAATAAATGGTGGAACTCTCGTTGTTGGTAATGAAGCGGGCTTGGGCGTAAAGATGCGGGAAGATTTCCGAAAGGATATCCAAACCCTAAGACTCGCTGTTAATTCATGAGTAATCAAAATCTAAAGCGGGTCTTTCCAAGTCCAGCGAGCCTCCGTAGAACGCTGAGATTCAAAAAATTAATACTCTCTGGGAAAAAGCGGCGACTATCACGAGCTTTAACTATCTCCGATCTACGGCTAATTGCTAAGCGCCGCACGCCAAAAGGTCCTTTTGATTACACCGATGGAGCTGCAGAGTCTGAGACTTCACTCGCCAGAGCCCGCGATAGATATGAAGCAATTGAATTTATTCCAAATATTCTCCGCGATGTCTCCAACTTAGATACATCTACTGAAGTACTAAATGAAGATTTTTCACTCCCTTTCGGAATCGCCCCGACAGGCTTTACCCGAATGATGCATTCGGAGGGTGAGTTGGCCGGTGCGCGAGCAGCTGAGAAATTCGGAATCCCCTTCGTGCTCTCAACTCTTGGCACCACAACAATCGAAGATGTTGTTTCAGCAGCTCCAAATGGCAGGAACTGGTTTCAGCTTTACATGTGGAAGGATCGCGAGGGTTCGATGCGCCTGGTCGATGCGGCGTGGCGCTCCGGCGTTAAGAATTTAGTTCTCACCGTTGATGTGCCAGTAGCGGGTGCACGTCATAGAGACACAAGAAATGGCCTGACTATTCCGCCTTCACTGACTCTTGGAACGTTGTTAGAGGCGGCGCCAAAGTATGAATGGTGGTGGAACTTCCTTACTACCCCCGAATTACGTTTTGCCTCAATGTCGGAGTGGAAGGGCACTGTCGCTGAACTCCTTGATTACATGTTTGATCCAACAATGACCTTTGAAGATCTAAAGTGGATAAGAAATCAATGGAAAGGAACCCTTACCGTTAAGGGAATTCAGAACGTCGAGGATGCGAAAAAGGTCTCTAAATATGGAGCAGATGCGGTGATTCTCTCAAATCACGGCGGCCGGCAACTCGATAGAGCTCCGATTCCACTCGAGTTGTTAAGTAAGTGCAAGAAGGAACTTGGCAAGGATTTAGAGATTCATATCGATACAGGAGTCATGAGGGGTTCTGACATTGTTGCGGCTCTAGCCCTTGGCGCAGATTTTGTTTATGTAGGTCGCGCTTATCTATATGGATTGATGGCGGGCGGCCAACAAGGCGTCGAACGTGCTCTAGAAATTCTCGCGGGAGAATTGCGACGAACCATGAAGTTACTTGGGGTCGCATCCGTTGCGGAATTGAACCCCAAGCACATCAACTTCTTGTAATTCCCAACTCTTGCATGACGCGAGAGACGATCTGACCAGAGAAGCCACGGCGCGAGAGCGCTCCGTGGAGCCTTCGATAGGCAACTTCGTTCTCAAGCTTTGCGTAAGACCGGGCCTTTCGCTCAGCAAACTTCATTGCATTCTCAAACTCGGCTTCATCTGAGATATCGGTAGTAATCCATTCGATAATCTCATCGCTTACTCCTTTGGAGCGGAGTTCGCCGATGATTATCCGGCGCGAGACTTTCTTAGTCCGCTGGCGAGATTCGCTCCAATAGCGGGCGAACTCGTAATCATTTACAAAACCCTGTTCTTGGAGGCGGAAGAGGACTGCGTTTGCGACCTCTTCGGCGATACCTCGCTTCTTGAGAAGAGTGAAGAGCTCTCCCCTACTTTTCGCCCGACGACCCAGCGCAGTTAGCGCAATCGTCGTTCCTACTTGGTAGGGGTCGCTC
>Ga0169931_10011441_pt1 | contig 12495 bp, 3 predicted proteins | sample Kivu_15m_20L_FD_129675 | JGI IMG/M metagenome (GOLD analysis project Ga0169931, IMG submission 129675) | Freshwater microbial communities from Lake Kivu, Western Province, Rwanda to study Microbial Dark Matter (Phase II) - Kivu_15m_20L... | ecosystem: Environmental > Aquatic > Freshwater > Lake ...
AGGGACGGGCTCTTGTGCCACAGTCCGCCGCGGTGACGACGCCCGAAGATGACCTGCAACGGCGCCTTGAGGCGATCGACGACCTCGAGCGCGCGCAGCGTCAGCCGCTGCCGCGGCCCTTTGGGCCCTACTTGCTCGTCGAGTCGATCGCCAAGGGCGGCATGGGCGAGGTCTTTCTCGCCCGCACGGGCGGCGTCGCCGGCAACACCCAGCTCGTCAAGCACTGCGTCGTCAAGACGCTGCGCCCTCACCTGACCGACGACCGCGAGTACGTCGCCCGCTTCCTCGATGAGGCCCGCGTCGTCGTCCAGCTCAGCCACGCCGGCGTGTGCCAGGTCTTCGACGTCGGCATGGTCGGCGAGCGCTACTACCTGGCGATGGAGCTGATCGCCGGCGAGGACCTGCGCGTCGTCTCCGACACGATGGGGCCGATGGACCGAGCCACCGCCGTCTTCATCGTCGCTGAGATCTTGGAGGCCCTCGACTACGCCCACCGCCTCACCGACGTGCGCGGCCAGCCGCTCAAGCTCGTGCACCGAGACATCTCGCCGCAAAACATCATGGTGAGCTTCGAGGGCGAGGTGAAGCTGATCGACTTCGGCCTCGCCCAGTCGGCCGTCAAGGTCGAGAAGACGTCGCCGCAGACGGTGATGGGCAAGCTCGCGTACATGTCGCCCGAGCAGCTGCGCGGCGAGACGGCGACGCGCGTCGTCGACCTCTTCGCCACCGCCGTCACCTTGACCGAGCTCCTGCTCGGCGAGCGCTTCTACGAGGCGCGCAACAGCCACGACACCTGGCTGCTCGCCGCCAAGGGCGGCCACCGGCCAAAGAAGTTCTTCTCGGCGATCGAGCCCGGCCTCGCCGCCATCCTCGACCAGGCCCTCGACCAAGACCCTCGTGAGCGCTTCGAGGACGCGCTGAGCTTTCGCGCGGCGCTGTTGGGCTGGATGCGCGAGCAGCGGCTGTGGGCCGATCGCCCCATGTTGCGCGAGCTCATGCAGCGCCGCTTTCGGCCTCAGATCGAGGCCCACCGCGCCCGGCTGCAGATCGTCGAAGGCATCCAGATCTCGACGCCACCATCGCAGGCGGCGCCAGAGCCCTCGCGTTCGATCGCCCGCGCACCGTCGTCTGAGATCCTGCTCGGCCCGCCAAAGACCGAGGCACCAGGCACAGGCACGACCGATCCTCAGGTTGCGTCGACGACGCCCACGACCGTCACGCAGCCCGGGCCGCCGCTCGCGCCGACGACCGAGGTCACGAGCGCCGTCGTCGCCGCCCGCCTTGGCGAGACGCGCGGTCGCGCCTTGCGCGCCGCCGCACTCGTCGCTGCCGCCATCGCCCTCGTTGTCGTCGCCGTGATCGCCACGGGCGAGCGCCCGCGCGACGTCGACGCCCGCGCCGCGCGCACCAATGCCGGCCTCACGACGGACAAGGCGCGGGCGATCACCGCGGCCGCGGCGATCGCGTCGTCGTCGTCGTCGTTGTCGTCGCCGCAGCCTTCGCCCCCGCCAGCTGAGCCTGCGCCCCCGCCAGCTGAGCCCGCGCCCCCGCCAGCTGAGCCTCCTTCGCCCACGCTTGCTGAGCCGCCGCCTCCGCCACCGCCCGACGTCAAGGCAGCTGAGCCGCGGCGCCCGCGCCGTACGCCACCGCCACCGCCGCCCGCTGTCGTCGACGTCGCGGCGCGCCCGTCGCCACCACCGTCGCCGCCACCAGCAACTCCGCCCTCTCCGCCGCCCTCGTCGCGGCCGCCGCCACCGCCGACGACGAAGCAGGCGTCGCCGTCGTGGGACGACCTCATGCCGGCGGCGCGCGCGGCCTATCTCGCGGCCAAGTGCCCGAAGCTCGCTTGCGCGCGTGAGCTCGAGGTCACAGGACAGAACTGGGGCAAGCTCGGCGCGCCCGAGATGCGCGCGTTCAAGGCCAACCTCGAGGCCTGCCGCGCCAGCTGCGGCGTCAAGTAGGGCGTTGCGTGTCAGGATACCGCATACATTGGCCTACATTGCGCCGCGCCAGAACGCCGTTTCCGCGGCGTTTTTTTGTTTGGTTTGACGACGTGCATTTCAGTCGGGAGTTGGCCTAAAACGCCCCCGCGTCCGTGATCGCCCTCGATCCGGGTCTCTCTTTTTTCGGCACTGAGGTGGGGTGATGAGCTTGAACAAGATCCAAGAGCTGCTCGGTAAAGACGCGGACAGCCTCTTGAACCACACGAGCAAGACGATTCCGAAGTCGTCGCTGCACCTGCCGGGTGCGGACTTCGTCGACCGCGTCATGAGCTCGACCGATCGCTCGCCGACGGTGCTGCGCAACTTCCAGCACATGATGAACTCGGGCCGCATGGCGGGCACCGGCTACGTGTCGATCCTCCCCGTCGACCAGGGCATCGAGCACTCCGCCGGCGCCTCGTTCGCGCCGAACCCCGAGTACTTCGACCCGGCCAACATCGTCGAGCTCGCCATCGAGGGCGGCTGCAACGCCGTGTGCTCGACGTACGGTGTGCTCGGGGCCATCGCCCGCAAGTACGCCCACAAGATCCCGATGATGCTCAAGCTCAACCACAACGAGCTCCTGAGCCTGCCGCAGGCCCCCGACCAGACCATCTTCACGACGGTGGAGCGGGCCTTCGAGATGGGCTGCACGTCGGTGGGCGCGACCGTCTATTGGGGCCACCCCGACAGCCGTCGCCAGCTGCAAGAGATCTCGTCAGCGTTCGCACGCGCGCATGAGCTCGGCATGGTGACGGTGCTGTGGTGCTACGTGAGAAACGACGCCTTCAAGAAGGACGGCGTCGACTACATGCTCTCGGCCGACCTGACGGGCCAGGCCAACCACCTCGGCGTCACCATCCAGGCCGACATCATCAAGCAGAAGCTGCCGACGAACAACGGTGGCTACACCGCCGTGAACTTCGGCAAGACACACAAGAAGGTCTACTCCGACCTCACGAGCGACAACCCGATCGACCTCTGCCGGTACCAGCTGGCCAACTGCTACATGGGCCGCATCCCGCTCATTAACTCGGGCGGCGAGAGCAAGGGCGCCACCGACCTCGGCGAGGCGGTGACCACGGCGGTCATCAACAAGCGCGCCGGCGGCATGGGGCTCATCTCTGGCCGCAAGGCCTTCCAGAAGACGCGCAAGGAAGGCGTCGAGCTGCTGCACACCATCCAGGACGTGTACTTGGAAAAGGCGATCACCATCGCTTGACGGGGGAGTTTCCAGGCGCCGCCCCGCGGCGGCGCGAGATCAGGTTCGTTCACGCGTTCGCACCACTTCGTTTCGTTCGTTTTTTTCAAGCAGTTCGCCTGGTGTGGTGAAAACCCGCACCAGAGACTGTCTCAAGTTGATCGGGGGACCGCCGATGGTCCCCCGCCACCGGGGAGCCGCGCTAAAGCGCGGACCTCTGCATCAAGAGGAGCCGTTCATGAGTCGCTTTGTATTCCCCAAGCTGGCGCTCGTCGCCACGGTTACGACGGTCGGCGTCGCCTGCGGTGACGTCGACAACGGCATCGACCTCGGCGCGCCAGCCACGGCGCGGCAGGCTGTAATCACCACGTTTGCGCCGCAGATCAGCCGCGCTGGCGTGCCCGTCTCGGCGATCAATGAGGGCGACACCATCACGGTCACTTCGTCGCTGTGCGTCGACACCGCAGCAGACGTGACCGTGCAGGTCACCGACTGGACAGACGGGGTCGCCCCGGTCGCGGGCGACACGATCCTTCGCGCGGTCGCCGACTTTGCTCCGAACACGCTCACGTGCCCTGACCCAGACGGGGCAGGGCCGCTCTTGAACTTTGAGGTCTGCGGGCCAGCGACGTCGCCGTGCACCATCACGCATACCTACGCCGACGACAACGGCGGTACGACCGTCAACGTCAACGTGAGGGCGACGCAGGGTGGCAGCGAGTTCAACCAGGGCCTTGGTCTCGCGCGCTTCAACTTGCCCCCCACCATTCAGCAGGTGAACCGCGTCGGCGGCATCAATGAAGGGCAGATCCACAACATCACCGTTCTAAACGTCAACGATCCCGGCACGCGAGCCAACGAGATCGCGTCAGTCGTCATCACGATCGAGCCCGCCGGCGCGCTCGCCAATGCGTTCCCGAGCACGCCCATCACCTGTTCCTGCCAGCCGTCGGGCTTCGTCTGCGACAACGGCGTCACGACGGGCGCGTGCCGCGGCGACCTCCCCGTGCAGTCTCGCTGGCTCGACAATGGAGACTTTACTGTTCGCGCGACGGTCACCGACAAGGAGACCCCGGCGCTCACCGACACGGAAACCACGGTCGCGCTCGCGGTCGCGAACGTGCCGCCGACGCTGGGTCTCTCGATCACGAACGCCGACACAGACCCAGGCGACACCTCGAACCTGACGGACTTCGGAAGCGGCACGGTCGTGAACCCGCTTGCCGTCACGACGGTCGTTGAAGGCTTCAACTACCGCTTCAACTTCGCGTTCAATGATGTCGGCACCGACGCGCTCGACTGGGACTGGGACTTCGCCAACGGCCAGCAGATCGCGAGCGAGCGCTCTTCGCCCGCCGCCCGCCTGACGGGCAGCGTCGGCCGGCCCGCGCAGATCGGCGACCCGCTCACGCTCACGGCCCCCGCCGCCGACCTCGTCGACAACTTCGCCTGGGACCAAGCCTTCCTGCCGAACGCCGCCATCTTCGTCGACGTCGGTGACGACGACAACGGCGACTCCGACGCGACCCACCAGATCAACGTCATCGACGTGGATCCGATCCAAACTGCGGTCGCTGACAGCGCGGTCATCAACACGGTCGACGAAGGCACCCAGGTCGTGTTCACTGTCTCGACCCGCTCAGGCGACTTCGCCTCGGGCTTCGACCCGATCTCCACCACGGGCTACGCGTGGGAGGTCAGCATCGACGGCACCTTCTCGTCGATCACGAACCTCGCCGTTGGCGCCATCGTCAGCGTCGCTGGCCGTGAGCGTGTGCGCATCGACGCCGGCTGCGACAACGTCGGCACGGGCGGCGCGACGGGTGAGAACACCTGCACCGTGACGTTCCTGGACGGCGGTCCTGAGTTCGCGAACAACACCTACGCGATCCTCGCGACCGTGCGCGACGAGGACAGCTTTGCGCAGGCGACGTCGGAGACGATCACTGTCAATAACGTCGCTCCGACCATCACGAACTTCGTCGTCAGCCAGGGCGGCACGCCCGTCGTTCAGGCGACCGGCATCCTCGAGAACACGACGGTCTCTGTTGACGTGAGCGTCGACGACGAGTCGGGCGTGCGCGACGGGCTCTACACGCTGGCGGTTGCCTACGGCGACACCGACAACAACACCGACACAGCGACCGTGTCGCTCGGCGCGTTCGCGACACAGTCGCGGCTCATCGTCGACAACAAGCGCTGCAACGGGCCGGGCTCGAGCGCCACCGTCGGCCTGTGCACCATCACCGTCACGGTGTGCGAGGCCGCGGCCCCCGCTGGTGACGTCAACGCCTGCGACAGCGACAGCTTCGTGCTGCGCGTGAACAACGTCGCGCCGACGGCCGACGCCATCGCTCCGGCCAGCCCGACCCTCCTCGTGGAGGGCACCGCGTTCACGTTCGATGGCGAGTTCAATGACCCTGGCGCAGAGAACGACCAGAACTACGCCGTGACCTGGACCTGGAACGACGGCGTGGCCCCCGGCATCGTCACCCCACGCAGCACCTCCGTGCCGGGCGGCTCGACCTTCGCTGACCGCCTGACCTCGCCCGACCTCGCTGGCATCGACTTCGTGAACGTGCCGTCGGCCGGCCTCAGCAACGTCTCGCTCCAGCTCGCCGTGACGGACATCGACACGCAGACGGACACGGACACGATCACGGTCAACGTGCGCGACAACCGCCCGACCATCCGCATCGTGTCGGCTGACCTCCTCAACGCCAACGACCTCAACACCGCTGATGTGCGTGAGAACGCCTCGACGGGTCGCGTCGTCCTCACCGTCGCGCCCGAGACGACGGCCGACCTGCTCACGACGATCACGGTCAACTGGGGCGACGGCACGATCTCCACCCTCACGGGCGTCGCCGCGGCCCCAGGCGCAGGCCAGTTCCTAAACACGGGCGACACCGTCACCGTGATCAAGCCCGGTCGCTACGCCGACAACTGCGACAGCGCCCGCAATGTGAGCCACACGTGCGCCGCCGGCCGGTTCGTTGTGACGGCGACGGTCAGCGACGAAGACAGCACGGATCGCTTCGACCCGATCAGCCAGGCCAACCAGGCTCGTGTGGTCTGCTCAGGTGGCCAACCCTTTGTGGCGGCATGCCAAGAGACCTCGCTCGACGTCCAAAACCAGAACCCCATCGTCTTCGCGTCGAACCCGGCGGTCGCGAGCACGATCGTCGTCGCCGAAGGCCAGGCGGCAACGATCGTCATCACCGCCGACGACATCGCGGGCGCCGACATCATCGGCGCTGGCGGCAACCTCATGGAGTTCGAGTTCAATTGGGGTGACGGCACCACCGACGTCCTGACCGGCACGCAGACTGCGGGCGGCCAAGACTTCGGCCCGCCGGGCAACATCCAAGACAACTTCACCCGCGTCGGCCGCGGCGCGCACATCTACTCGTCGCCGGGTCAGTTCAACGTCGTCGTGACGATCACCGACAAAGACGGTGGCGTGGTCGCCGCCGCCTACACCGTCGACGTCATCAACGTCGCGCCGGTCCTCACCGACCTGTTCGCGACGCTGCCGACGTTTGAGGGCATCGAGCTGTCGTCGCTCGCCGTCGTCGAGAACCGCGGCGCTGACACCCTCGACTACACGTTCAGCACCTCGAACGACGACTGTAACCCTGACAATGGTCTGAGCGACGCTGATTTCCCCGTCGCCCGCCCGGCGTTTAACCTCGTGACGCCGGACCCGACCGACCTGCTGCGCGCGCAGCAGACGAGCGGCGTCTTTAAGACGACGTTCCCCGACAACGCGACCGAGACGATCTGCGTCCGCGTCTGCGACGACGACGTGCAGCTGAACTCCTGCGTGTTCGGCTCGGTCGACGTCGTTGTGCGCAACGTTGATCCCGTCATCACCGCGTTCACGGCGGCGGGCCTCGCTGTCGAGGGCGGCGCGATCACGTTCACGACGACGGCGACCGACGTCCCGGCCGATGCGCTGACGACGACGATCGACTGCGGCAACGGCACCGCGGCCGCAGCCGGCGTCTGCCAGTACCCGAGCAGCGGCGCGTTTACGGCCGCCGTGACGGTCACCGACGGCGACGGCGGCAGCGCCATCAAGACGGCTCAGGTGGCGATCGCGAACCTCGCGCCCGCGGCGCCGAGCATCGTGGTCGGCGCAGGCACAGACCTCGACGTCGCTCAGGGCGAGACGGCTCGCGTCACCTTGACGGCCACGGACCCTGGCGCGGACCCGATCCAGTTCGTCTTCGAGAACGGCTTCATCTCGCAGACGATCGCCTCGGGCGGTCAGGCGACGCAGAGCCTTCCCTTTACGACGACCACGACCGTGAACGTCCGCGCGTGCGACATCGAGGGTGCGTGCTCGGCCCCGGCCAACGTCGTCGTGAACGTGACGAACGCGCCCCCGGTCATCACGAACCTGACGGTGCCGTCGCTGGTCCGCCAAGGCACGACGTTTAGCGTCGCGGCCACGGCGACCGACCCCGGCAACGACGCGCTCGAGTTCGAGTTCGAGTTCACGGCGCTTGACAACCTCCCGCCGGCAGGTGCGAACACTGGTCTTCGCGACTTCGACGCCAACAACACCGTCCAAGGCGTTCGCATCGACGAGGCTGGCCGCATCCGCGTCGATGTGACCGCTCGCGACATCCCGACCGGCGCCACCGCCACCGCCTCGGCGTTCATCGACGTCGAGAACGTGCCCGGCCGCCTGGTGTCGTTCACCGCCAACGACTCGACCGTAGACGAAGGCACCACCGTCCTGCTCGACGCCGTCGCCAGCGACCCGTTCAACGGCGGCACGACGTTCACGTTCGCCTTTGATTGCGGCAACGGCACGGCCGGCGTCATCACCGGCAGCGACGCGCTGAGCGCCGATGCGAACTGTGTGTACGGCGACAACGGCAACTTCGTTGCCACGGTCACCTCCACCGACAACAACAACAACGTTGACACGCGCTCCGTCGTGATCGCTGTTGCCAACCTCGCGCCGGTCGACGTCACGCTCACGCCGAGCGCAACGACCGTTGTCGAGGGCAACCCGCTGACGTTCACGGCGACGGCCGGCGACGTGGCGGCTGACCTGCCGCTCACGTTCGAGTTCGACCTCAACGGTGACGGCGTCATCGACAACCGCAACACGACGGGCCTGTCGTCCTTCACCTACGGCGACAACGCCTCGGTGAACGCGACGGTCCGCGCCTGCGACAAGGACGGCGGCTGCACCGCGGCCGCGCCGGTCGCTGTCAACGTCGTCAACGTCGCCCCAGTGATCGCCGCCAACGGCATCATCTTCCCGGCGTCTATCCCGGTCGGCAGCCCGTTTACGGCCACCGTCCAGGCTACCGACGTCGCCGCCGACACGCTCTCGTTCACGTTCAACTTCTCGGGCGCCAACACGCTCGCGAATGTGAACACCGGCACGACGCCGTCGACGACCCAGGTCTTCGCGAACGCCGGCACGACCACGTTCACGGTCACGGTGACCGACAAGGACGGCGGCTCGGTGACGAGCGACCCGCAGTCGTTCACGATCGAGAACGAGGCCCCGCGCCTGCTGACGTTCACGCAGACGCCGATCTCTTTCAACGAAGGCGCGTCGACGGCCCTCGTCGCGACGGCCAGCGATCGCGGCGGCGGCGCCCTGACGTTCACCTTCGACTGCGGCGCCAATGGCACGCTCTCGGCGGGCTTGACGCCGGAGACCGCGAGCTGCGCGTTCGCGCAGAGCGGCACGAACCTCGTGACGGTGACCGTGCGTGACGCTGGCACCCTCAGCGACACGCGCACGGCGACCGTCGTCGTCAACAACGTCGCGCCTGTCATTGAGACCATCACGGTCCCGGACAGCGCGAACCAGGGTGCCGTTGCGACCTTCAACGTCTCAGCGAGCGACGTGCTCGGCGACACGGTGCGGATCGAGTACGACTTCAACAACGACGGCATCTTCGACACAGTCGGCGCCAGCGGCGTGAACGTCACCACGACGTTTACCCGTGCCGGCGTGACGACGTACACGTTCCGCGCATGCGACAACGAGGGCGCGTGCTCCGACCGCGAGACGCGGACCATTACCATCGACAACGTCCGGCCGGTTGTCGCCGTCGCCGATGTCGCCAACACCATCGTCGGCGCGCCGGTCACGGTGCAGGCGACTGGCACCGACGCGGGCAACGATGCGCTGACGTTTACGTTCACGTTCACGCGCGGTGTCACGGCCGCGGGTTCGTTTACGCAGGCCTCGCCGGTCCTCGTGACGTCGTTCAACGAGAGCGGCTCCTACCAGGTGTCAGTCACAGCGTCCGACGGCACGATCGACTCGCTGCCGGTTACGGATGACTTCGTCGTTGCGAACATCAACACCGACCTGAACGTGTCTGCGACGCCCTCGACCCTCTTCGAAGGCGGCAGCACGCGCATCGACATCACCTCGGCCAACGGCGTCGGGCCGTTCGAGCTCGAGCTCGACGCCAACGGCGACGGCACCATCGCCGACACTGAGCGGTTCAACTGCCTCGCTGCTGCGGCGATCGGCGACTGCTTCCGCAACATTACGTTCAGCAACAACCGGAGCGGCGACCAGCCCTTCCGTTTGAACCTGAGCGTGAACGACATCGGCAGCTCCGGCACGGTCAACACGACTATCGTCACCGTCGACGTCGCGAATGTAGCCCCGACCATCAGCGCTGGTGGCAACGTCACCATCGCCGAAGGCGCGAACTTCAGCCGGACGCTCACCGCGACCGACCCGGGTGCTGATATCCAGACGTTCGAGCTCGTCAGCGGTCCTCCGGGCCTGACGGTGAGCTCGGCTGGCGCCGTCGCATGGACGCCCGCGTTCACGGACGCCGCGGCCGCCCTGGGGAAGGAGAACATCGTGCGCGTGCGCGTCACCGACAGCGACAACGCGTCTGACCCAGCCCTCTCTGAGGCGTCGTTCACGATCAACGTCACCATCATCGACACGAACGACAACGGCGTTTCCGACACGCAGGAGCTCGCCCTCAACAATGGGGAGCTGCTCGACGCGCGCGCCGGCGAGACCGACGCGGACAACGACGGCGTCTCCGACCTCGACGAAGTCCTCGCGGGCACGAGCCCGAACGTCTCCGACGCGCCGCGCGCCCCGACGCCGATCAGCCCGAACGGCGTGACGGTGAACACCGCGACGCCGGTGCTGACGGTGGCCAACGCCTTCAGCCCGCGCGGTCGTACGCTGACCTACACCTTCGTCATCGAGGATGACACGGGCGAGGTCGGTCGTATCGAGAACGTCGCGAGCGGTGAGACGACGACGTCGGTGACGGTGCCGACCACGCTCGTCCTCGAGGAGGAGACCAACTACACGTGGTTCGCCTTCGCCGAAGATGGTCTGCGCAACCTCGCTGGCACCGCCGACATCCAGGGCGTGAACTCGACCGACGCGACGTTCCTCGTCAACGCGGTGAATGCTGCGCCTGGCGCGCCGAACGCGCTGTCGCCGGCCAACACGGCGTCGTTCCTCGACGGCACGATTGTGACGCTCGAGGCCCGCGCCTCGGTTGACCCGGACGGCGACGCTCTGACCTACACGTTCGAGCTGGCGCGTGAGGCTGCCTTCGCGACGATTATCCAGACGTCGCCGGCGCGTGACGTGCCCGTGTTCACGATCCCCGAGCCGCTCGCGGTCGGGACGTACCACTGGCGCGCTCGTGCCAACGACGGCGCGCTCAACAGCGCGTTTGGTACGCCGGGCACGTTCGCCATCGAAGCCATCGAGATCAACCAGGCGCCGTCGGCGCCCGGCATCTCGGCCCCGACGAACGTGACGCTCGACGCCGCGACGGCGACGCTGACCATCACGGCCAGCATCGACCCGAACGGCGACGCGCTGCAGTACGAGTTCGAGCACGCGACGAACGCAGCCTTCGCTGGCGCCACGGCTTCGGGCCGTCAGGCTGGCCTGACGTTCGCGGTCTCGAGCCTGGCTGAGGACACGCAGCACTTCTGGCGCGCTCGCGCGTTCGACGGTGAGCTGTACTCCGACTGGAGCAACGCGACCTTCGTGGTCGACGCCGAGAACGGCGCTCCGTCTGGCCTGGCTCTCCTGAGCCCGACCAACGGCTCGCTGCTCCTCGCGGCCCCGACGGCCTTCACCGCTACCGAGGCGGAAGACCCCGAGGGCGACGCGCTGACCTACACGGTCGTCGTGTCGGCCGCCGAGGACTTCTCGGCCCCGCTCGTGAACGCCTCGGCGACCGTCGCCAACGGCGTCGTCACGCTCGCGGCCCCGGCGACGCTGTCGACCGACCTCGAGCTCGGCGAGACGTACTTCTGGCGCGTCACGGCCAGCGACGGCACGAACGACATCGTCGCTTCGGCGTCGTTCACGCTGTTCCTGCCAGAAGACGACGGTGCGTCGGTCGGCGGTGGTGGTTGCCAGTGCTCGAGCACTGACAACAACGGCGCCGTCGGCGTCCTCGGCGCCGCGGCTGGCCTCCTGGCCCTCCGCCGTCGTCGTCGCCGCTGAGCGGTTGAGCTGAGGGCCTCTTGGCCCTGAGCGAGGAAAGAGGGAGCCCGCTTGGGCTCCCTCTTTTTTTGGGCGCTCGTCACCGATCGCCCTGCGGTGTCGTAGACCTCAGCAATGATCGCGGCCGAGGTCAGCGATGAGGTGCTCATGGACCGCTACTGCGCGGGCGACGTCGCGGCGTTCTCGATGTTGTTTCATCGCTACGCGCGCCGCCTCGTGCGCTTCGTTCAGCCCTATACCGGGCCGGCCTCGGCGGAGGACTGCGTGCAGCAGACGTTCATGAACGTGCACGCGTCGCGCGGATCGTTTCGCGCTGGCGCCCGCGTCGCGCCATGGCTCTTTGCCATCGCCCGCAACCAGGCGATCGATCTCACCCGCTCGGCGCCGCGGCGACGCGAGGTCGCAGACGGCGACGAGCGCGCCACACAGACGGCGACCGACGCGCGCGTGCACGACCGGGGGCTCGACCGCGCCGTACGCGAGGCCATTGGCGCCTTGCCCGACGATCAGCGCGACGTCGTCACCCTGCACTGGCTCGGCGGCTTGTCGTTTCCCGAGGTGGCCGCCGTGGTGGGCGCGTCGCCGCTGGCCGTGCGGGCGCGCGCGACGCGTGCCTACACGACGCTGCGCACGACGCTCGGCCCCCTCGCTGCTGAGCTCTCTTTGCCGCAGGAGGAGGCGCCATGAGCGCGGTCCCCGACGAAGACGTTCCGGCCGGGCTGCGCGCCATCGAACGCGACATCGCTCGCGACCTCGAGGCGAGCCAAGGGCCGTGGCGCATGAGGTCGCTCGCGCTCCGCGTCCTGCTCGTGGTGGGG
>Ga0169931_10011442_pt1 | contig 12494 bp, 11 predicted proteins | sample Kivu_15m_20L_FD_129675 | JGI IMG/M metagenome (GOLD analysis project Ga0169931, IMG submission 129675) | Freshwater microbial communities from Lake Kivu, Western Province, Rwanda to study Microbial Dark Matter (Phase II) - Kivu_15m_20L... | ecosystem: Environmental > Aquatic > Freshwater > Lake...
CCATATTGATCATCGGCTACATCAATGTAAAGAAACCAAAACTACCCAGAAGCGCCTGGCTAGCGATGGTGGCTCTATCTGTAAGCAACATAGCTATAGCGGTGGTTTGGTAGTCCGTTAACTACGGAAAGGTTGTCAATCTAGAATTAGAATAGCCCTCTGTACGATAATCATACAGACACATAAGTTTCTCTACTCTTATAAAGATTCTTTTGGAAATCTAAGAAAAGTTTTCTAGCAACTTCAACCCCACCTAATATTTGGACGCCCTCTATAGGAGTTTTATACTTGATAGTTAATAAGGTTTCTAATTTTGATTCATCTAAGATTTCGACCCCACTTAACACATATTGCTGAGCTAGAAAATCCACAAACTCTAATTGTTTAGGAGTTAAATCCCCTGCTAGAGATCGTCGAGAAACTTTGGCTCGAGAAGTTCGCATTATCGGATTCAAATTGAATTTTACGTACTCCAATACATCGAAAAGATCACTTTCTCGAGCTTCTATCATCTCCTGAATATCAAGAAGTTGTTTGGCTGCGAAGCCTCCCTCTTCAAGTCTCTTCAAAAGTTCACGTCGCGTTGACGGAGATGACCAAATTATTCTCAGCTGTTCTTCATCCTTAAAAAGATCTGGCATTTCAAGATGTCCAAAAAGAGTTTCAATGAATTCCGCTAGTGTCATCACCTTTCCATCAACTGAATAAAAAAGTTTTTCAGTCATGCTTTGAAATGCAAGTTCTCTGCCTGAACTCAGCCGTATAACTATTTTCTCTGGACGAGGATTTCCGCCACCACCCCCACCTCCGCCGGGAGGAGGATTTGGTGGACCTGGATCTATAGGGGCTATTGGATCTCCATCCCACTCCGGATCATAAAAATTGTTAGTGGCATCAAAAAAGTCATGAATCGTAAAGAAATCTTTGCCGTCAAAGAGCCGCGTTCCTCTTCCAATTATTTGTTTGAATTCAACAATTGAGTTGACTGGTCTCAAAATTACAATGTGCCTTACATTTCTTGCATCTAAACCAGTCGATAATTTTTTAGAGGTTGTTAGTATCGTAGGAATCGATTTTTCATTATCTTGGAACTGCCTCAAATAATCTTCTCCAATATCTAAGTCATTTGCAGTAACCCGAACGCAATAGGTTGGATTTGAACTAATTCCCTTTTGGTTAATAATATCTCGAATAACTGCAGCATGAGTCTGATTTGCGCAAAAGATAATAGTTTTTTCATTTGGCGAAATATTCTTCAAGAAAAGATCTACTAAGTACTCTTCGCGTTGTCTAATTTCAATTTTTGTGTTCCAGTCTGAGCCTGAGTACTCTTCTCCTTTTTCTATTTGCCCTTCAACAACATCATCGTCAGGACTATAGACATATCGATCAATATTGGTCGAATACTTTCTGACTTTATATGGAGTTAAGAAACCGTCCTCAATGCCATCTTTTAGTTTGTAAGTAAATTTTGGTTCACCAAAATATGCATAGGTATCAATATTATCTGTCCGCCTGGGTGTCGCAGTCATACCAATTTGCACGGCTGATTTAAAGTATTCGAGAATAGTTCTCCACTGGCTTTCATCATTGGCCCCACCGCGATGACACTCATCCACAATTATCAGGTCAAAGAAATCGGAGGGATATTGACCAAAATTAGCCTCTTCGCCTGTTCCCGAGAGAAAAGTTTGGAAGATGGTAAAGAAGATACTTGCATTGGTCGGAACAGATCCACGTTTGGAGATGCTCTTCGGTGAAATTCTGACTCTCTCGTCCTCTGAAAAAACAGAGAATTCATTGTAGGCGTGATTTGCTAGGAAATTTCTATCTGCGAGGAAAAGTATTCTAGGCCTTCTCCTTTTGTCACCTTTCACGGTCCATCGCGTCTGAAAAAGCTTCCATGCTATATGGAACGCGATTCTGGTTTTCCCAGTGCCGGTTGCCAGATTCAATAGGATTCGACGTTCTCCGTTAGCGATGGCATCAAGTGCGCGCTCCACTGCAATTTCTGCAAAGTAACGCATGGATTGACCCTTGTTTTCGTAAGGTATAGATCTGAATTGATCTCTCCATGAATTCGAGTTTTCATTCAGTAGTTCATAGAGCTCTTTAGGTGTTGGAAAATCTTCTAAATCTTTCTCTCGGCCCGATTTAAGATCTATTTGCCTGATCTTCCGTCCATTAGTTGAGAATGCGAATGGAATTCTGAGTTTTTTTGCATATTCAATTGCTTGGGCTGTTCCTTCGGTATAGTGCAGATCTAGTTTCTTGGCTTCAATGACCGCGATGCGAAGACCATTAATTTCTAGAACATAATCTGCTTCAGCAATTTTGCCCCTTCTGCCTCCTCCAAGAATTTGGCCAGCAGTAATTTGATAGGAGCGACGTATCGCAGTCCCGCCGACGCCCCAGCCCGCTTTCGCTAAAGCGGGATCGATGTATTGAGCTCTGGTATCTGATTCAGTAAGAGTCATTAAGCAACTTCCTGTTCTTGGGTGACAGCATTGCTTAGGATCGACTGGCGAAGTGCGATAACAAAGTCTCTTTCTATTTTTATTTGTGCTTTCAATAGTTCAATATCGGCAAAAACGGTATCAAGTTTCTGAGCAATCTTACGTTGCGCCATTTCGCCATCAGGAATTGATACTAAAAAAACTTCAATGTCGCCCTTTGAAATAAATGGTTGCCCAGCACCTCTTTGTGGAAGTTCAACATGGTTGAGGAGGTAGTACAAAAATTTTCCATCGACAATGTTTGGTTTTGGAGTTAATGTAATTGTATTTTTAATAGCAGTAAATCTCACACCAGGGTAAAACATTCGCCCACATTGCGCGCCAATTGCGGAAAGCACCGGAACATTTGCTTCATGTTCATAGTGATTAATGTGTCCATCCGCCCCTGCGGCGGAAACCGCCAGAAACTTTCCATTAGCCACATAAGAAGACTTTGTAAGCTTGGTATTTCCCCAATCAACATCACAAATTTGCTTGAGGGGAACTTCACGCCATGCGCAAACAACTCCCTGATTCTTAGAGGAATGCTGTGGGCGAATTTCATGAATGGGAGGGGTGAACGCAACGCTTAAGAATGACTTGAATAGTTGATTTACTTTTTGATTTCTTAAGTCGAGGTTTTGTTCAAGGAAATCAATCCTTAAGAAAGCGTGATGAAGCTTCTCGACAATCTCTCGTTGTTTTTCAAGTGAATCAGGGAACACAACTCTTAATTGCTTAAAAGCAGTCACGTCCAAATTCTTCTGTGCGGTGCCGCGAGCGATATCGTAAATTTCATCGTTTAGGCTCAAAATATAATAATCTAAATAGTCTTGTCTCAATACTGAAGTATCTTTCGGTGATAGCGTTAAACCACTGTCATTCAGAGCAAATTTTCCAAAGACGCGGCGGGTACATCTTTCCGACATGGCAAATCTCGCTATGACAACCCTATCTTCTCGATTGAAAGTATCTAAAAAGAATGTTTTGCCCCCGCCTCCATAAACTGGGTACAGAGTTCCGGCGTCTTTTTTCCTAACGACGCGAGTTCCATACTCAATATTGCAAATTTTTTCTATGGTTGAAGCATGAAAAACCTTAGTCACAATGATTCCTTGATTCGCTTAAGAGTTTCTAAACTCTTGGCTTCCAACTCTTCTATATCAGCAATTATGGATTCAGGAGATAGACGAATAGTCTTATGATTCCTATTTGGATTCGTTACTGAGAGGTCCCAGGTTTGCTTATTTACAGCTTCAACATTAACAATCCAAGATGAGTTTGTCTCCTTAGAATCTTTTTGGAGCTCAATGAATTCCTTTAGATCGTCTTCACTCAATGGATTAGTTTTTCCCATTTTTCGTCCTGGATCTAACTGGTAGTACCATATCTGCTTAGTTGGTTCTCCCTTCTTGAAAAATAGGACTACCGTCTTAACTCCTGCGCCGATAAAAGTCCCTGCAGGACAATCCAATATTGTGTGTAAATTGAAATTTTCTAAAATATCTTTTCGAAGCTGAATCGAAGCTTTATCAGTATTGTTTAAGAATGTATTTTTTATTACAATTCCAGCACTTCCGCCAGAACGAAGACTTTTCATAAAATGCTGTAAGAAAAGATATGCAGTTTCACTCGTTTTAATCGCAAAATTTTGCTGAACTTCAGATCTTTCTTTACCTCCAAACGGTGGATTTGCGAGAATAATGTCATAGCGATCTATTTCTTGTATGTCAGCAGAGTTTTCAGTAAGTGAATTGGTATGAATAATGTTAGGAGCATCAATGCCATGTAAAATCATATTCATCGTACCAATAATGTAAGCAAGTGATTTTTTTTCTTTTCCAAAGAATGTATTTCTCTGTAATATTTCGACATCTGCAGGAGTTAGTTTTTTCGACTGCATAAGGTAGAGAAATGCTTCGCATAAGAATCCGGCAGAACCAACAGCTCCATCATAAATAGTTTGTCCTATTTTCGGATTCACAACTTTGATGATTGCTTTAATTAATGGTCGTGGAGTGTAGTACTCTCCTCCATTTCGACCGGCATTGCCCATATTTTTGATCTTGTCTTCATATAAGCTCGACATTTCATGTTTATCTGCTGAAGTTTGAAACTTTAGAGAATCTACCAATTCTAAAATTTCTCGGAGGTTGTAGCCACTTTGTATTTTATTTGTAATCTCGGAGAATATTTCACCAATTTTATAGTCCAAAGTATCAAATCCACTTGCGGCAAATTTGAATTTTCCAAGGTAAGAGAAAAGTTCGTTATTAATAAAATCTCTAAGGTCATCTCCAGTTAATGCAGAATTAAAATCTATCTTTCCATTTTTATCTTTTGGACATGCCCAACTCTCCCAGCGATACTTTGGCTCAAGTAATGGCGTGTGCTTTTCTCCAGATAATTGCTTTGCGAGTTTTCTGGCCTTATCTAGGTCATCTAAATATTTAAGGAATAGAACCCAGGATGTTTGCTCGATGTAGTCAAGCTCACTAGAGCATCCGGCGTCCTTACGTAAAACATCGTCGATCTGCTTGAAGACATTCTCAAACAAATTTGTGCCTCCCTTTAGTGATGCAACTTTAGTGGTTGTGGGAACCCTTTTACGCGAAGTGGTCAGCAATCCTCGTCTCCCCCTTCGTTCTTGATGGAAGCGGTTTTCAGATCTTGGCGAAGTCGCTGGAGCATCTTGGGCATGGAGTTCTGCACTTCAAGTTCAACGAGAAATTCCTGTGCGATGCCAAGATCGGCTGCCACAAGTAAGCTCGTTATTTCTGAGACCATATGGCTTGCTTTATAGTTTTTCTTCTTCTGGCATTCAAGATATAACTTTTCAAATGTAGGTAGAAGATTCACAGTCTTATTGGGACCTATTGCTCGATGAATAGTAATTGGAACTTCACCCTTCTTAGAAGCTTCAAATACAAATCCAGATTGCAAAAGATGCTTTAAAACGTACTCGGTTTCTGGAATATTCTCATTATTAAGCAACTTGCGTTTCTCCTGACTCAGCCACTTTTGTAAGTCTATGAACTTGAAATTCAACTGTCGTCTTTATTGAGATTCGAGCAGATTCAATTTTGTCTAATGATTGTCGTGCAGTCTTAACCGCACCCTCAATGAAGTCGAGGTTACTCATCGCGCTTTGAAGTTGTTCTGAAACTTCACTAAAGATCCTTTGATCTATTTCAGATCCATAAAGCTTCTTAGTTATAGCAACAGCACGGGCAAAATTGAGCATGCACATTAATACGGCAGGATCATCAATTTCAGGATCATAGGCAACGAAAAGTTGATTTGAGTCTGCCAGACTAATTCTGTTCTTATTGGGCATTTGATCTACTTTTTGAACTACCGCGATAGCAATTTCCGCCCCTCGATTCAACATTGCTCCATCAAGTTCCCGGCGCCATTCTTCCCGTGAAAGATTCATGGATTTTGTCTCAACAACAATTCTTACGTTTTGCCCTCGGGTTAGACTCTTGTTAACTGAAATTGTAAAGTCTCCTTTTTTACAATTTTTTATTGTTCCAATGCTTTTACCCGTGTGTATCGCCTCGTCTCCTGATGCAGTTGAGATCTGAGAACACATTTCAAATACACCTTCCTCGAATGGGAGACCTTTCTTGGTTGAATTGCCTATTACTGCTTTGCGAGCATCTAGCGATTCCATCTTGAGGCGAAGTTGTTCGAGTTTTTCCCCAAGGGATCGATTCATCTCGTGCGTAGTTTGAAAAATGTCAGATTTTAGGGCTCGTAGTGGTGAATGCTCAGAATCCAAACTAAAGACGCTTCCGATATTAACTGAAGCTTGCGAAATGACCCTGTGCATCTCTCGAGAGAAATGCTCCAATCTTTCATCGACTTTTTTCACAACCTCCTGCGGAATTATGGCTTTTTCACCAATAAAGAGTTGGTTGATTGATTCACGAGTTCTATCCACTGTCTCATTCGCGGTTCGAATCATCACACCATCTTTCGGATCCACAAGTTTTCTTACTGCTGCGTCCATAATTGAAATAGTTTCTTTTGAACTATCTTCTAAGTTTTTCGTTAGCGTTTGAGTAATCGCAGTCATTCTCTCGAGTTCAACGGAGGTAGAGCTTAATTTCAGTATTTCACTGCCGAGTTGTAATAAAGTTTCCAAGGCGTTTTTAGCATTGAGATTTAAAGGCGAACCCATGAGCTGCAACATCGAATCGGCAATTGGCTTTGAATGAATTGCCAAGGCCTTTATTTGAATCCTATCTCCGTTGACGTAAATCTCTTTCAATATATTCCTTTTGTAAATTGATGATTCTTTTAAAGCGTGGCCGGTTAGGCCACGCTCGCAAACTGTCGTTGGTGCATTTTTAGATCTGGTACTTCTGATATTTCGCGGCCTAGGACCTGATTTATTAGGACTTCGAAGGCGAAGGTGGAACTTACTGAAACGTTCACCGATATTGAACTCTTGATCTGGGGATCAAAGAGAGCTTCCTGTAAATCCTTTTCAGTTGAGAATTTTAGATTGATTAATTCATCTGGAATTCTTGTTGCTACTACGTACTGCCCTGGAACAATTTCGTGCTTTATTGGCTGTATAAATGAGTGACAGGTACCTAGAAATACCGAGAATGAAATTAGTTCGTCTCTAGTTGCAGGAATTACCTTGAAATTTTCGCATTCATTATTTGTATACTTCTTGACTTCAACTTGCATCGGACATCCATCTTCCGATTGGAAATCTAGTAATGGAACTATGTTCAGTTCCACTACGTCAGCATTTTGGCGTATAGCCACTGCTGCCCGTTTACTCATTCATCTCCGTTTCTCTCGCTTCTCTTACTCTTTACTCTCCCTTGGCGCCAAATTTGTAAAGGGTGGTTTGTCTTGGAGCCAAGGAAGTTTCGCGGCCTTACAAGTTACCTACTCTGGCTTGACGAAAATTTTGTAAAGCTATTGTTCTGTCTTGCCAGACTGGCGCTCTGCAGCTTTCCTCATGAGAACACGTAGATCTTCTGCGACATGGTCAAAGAAGCCCTTAGGCCACTCACTAAGGTCTCCCCGATCGTCAACGTTTACGGTGCGATAAGTCGTTCCTTCTTCCGAATCCCTTTCTACGAAGATGATCGTGAAGTATTTATGATCTCCTTTACTGGAAGCGGCATTACGACGCAGTCTTGTTATTAGGTACTCCGAATGAGTTTCTACAATTACTTGACGCCCCGTCTTAGACATTATTAGTAGAAAATCTGCAAGTTTTTGCTGCATTCCAGGATTAAGGTGAAGCTCTGGTTGTTCAAGAAGAATAAGTTCACCTGGACTTGCGCCTAAGCACAATCCAAGTACTGGCAATATCTGAGAAGCGCCAAATCCGACATTTGCAAGAGTCCTTTTCCCCAACTTCAATGGGTAACCCTGGCGGTTCGGTGCTTCGACATTGATGTTGTGAACTTCATTTGTCGAAGATAATTCTTGATACCAATATGAAACGGCTTCTTCTAAAGTCATTCTGGAATCTCTTAATTGTCCATTCTCTACGACCGGATAAGCTCTTATGGTTTTGTCGACGAACAACTTCTTAGCAAGAAATTCTCCACTTTCTCCGAGTGGAAGATTGTAGTTTTCTACCGAGGAACCAATTCCGTAACTCGCGCGCGGCCCGACTCTTAAAGGGCCAAGATAAAGAATTTTCTCAGATAAGTAACGATTCCAATACCTGATCACATTCGATAAAGGTGAATCACCAAGTCCAGATCTTGGATTGACAATTCTTCTACCGTTGGGCCCACATAAAGTTGTTTCTTTGGTCCACTCTGCGTCACCAAAAAGTTCATTAAATTTTTTGCGCAAATCTCTAAACATTATCCAATGAAAAGATTTCTCGACAATCGAAACTTCAGTAGTTGGATCATTCTCAACTCCGAAAAACCGCATAGCCATCTCAGGAAACTTTTCAAATGGAATTACCGGGAACTGCTCCACATTTCGACTCAAACTATTGATATCTCGATCTTCCGCGATTCGATCTTGCTGAACGATTCTCTTACCGTATTCAGCTAATTGAATTACGTAATCGTCTATAAACGGTGGGTAGCCCTTATATCTATTTTCAGCGATTTCTGATTCGCTTAACTCTGGGTCGATTGAAGGGCCCATTTCCATAGCTTCTGCAATTACTTGTTGCTGATTATCAAATAGGTATTCGACAATATTTTTACGAATTAATCCATTGGTTGGAAGGCCAGCTTGAAACGATACAGCATTAAGGCGAAACACAGGAGAAGCTTCGTCGTCTTTCGAATTTTTTCGATAATCCGAAATACTCGCACGGTGTGCAAAGCTGAAATTTTCATATTTTGACTTAATTAATTCATCATTTTTTGATGAGCTGGATTTTGTGGTGTATTCCTGCTCTTTAGCTCCTTTTCTAAAATACTCAACATTTGAGTCATTGACGACGGCAATTCCACTATCTATTGATCGATCAATTGGACGGATACTCAGTCTCCAATTGATAAATTGTTCGCCTACGCGGGTGATGCCGGTTCCAAAATCACCTGAGGCTCGTGCAGAAACTAATTTGTCACTAGAGAACCATGTGCCTCCAAATTCAATTAGTGGTTTTTTTTCTTTGATTAAATCGCAGCGAGTTTCTTCAAAAGTTCCCAACTGGACAAGCGGTCCATTTAATTCAAAAATGCCCTGGCTTTTAGCCGTGCTTCGCTCATCAAATCTCATGGCATTCTGCGCCATCAACAAGATACTCTGGATTAATGTGCTCTTACCAGACGAATTAGCTCCAACTACAATCGTAAGCGGTGCTAATTCAATTTCAACAGGATACGCGACACTTTTGAAACTACTAAATCGCCACTTTCGCAGACTCGAATACCTGCTCTCCCATTTAAATGCGATTTGATCATTATTTTGGATCACGCGGCCACCTCGATTCTTTCGCTAGAAAGAGAACGAAACCTGAGTGCATCGAAGGGAACTTCGGGCTCAGAAAATACTTTTTTGTTTTCGACATTTAATTGATAGAACTTCACCGCGTAATCAATTGAAATCTTATTTCTTACAAAAGTAAGTAGTTCGAAATTTAAAGCTTCTGCATCTCTAAAATTCCAAACAGAATCATATTTTTGTGCAGGATAACTTCCGATTTCAATTGAAAACTGAGTTTCGTCTATGTTTAACCGCCCAAAAGGTGAATCTACTTCTGCCTTCCTAACTGCTTCTATAAGATCTCTGCCCAATTCCCCAAGTACCGGATTATTAACTAAGCGTCCTTGATCAGCTCTGGAAAGGTAATCTCCCATTAAAGCAATTTCGTACGAGAGCTTTGAGATTTTCCTTGGAATTACTACATCTCTTGGTGTTGCTGCATCAGTTGAATTACTGAGAAGAAATACAAGGCATGTGGCATCCAAAGGATCAATTTCTGCTATTGCAACTAATCTCGCTGAAGCAATACCTTTTATTGAGTCTAGTTTCCTTACTTGGCCAACAGCGAAGTCTTGAAATATGGATCTCTTTTTCATTTTATGATTTCTCCATCTGAAATTCCCACCCCTAGAACTGAAAATACCTCTCCCAGAATTCTTAACTTGTGATCGTCATCAATCCCAATAGATTTGAATTCTTTAATCAACAACTCCTCCGTTTGTTTAATTCTCTTTACGGCTGTAGGCCTTGAAACTCCAAGAACGCTCGCGACTTCATTTTGAGATGCTCCTGAAGCAATCAAGAATGAAATCTCGCTTCCTTCGGAACCCAAAACCTCCAGTATGCGGGCAGCGTCCGCCGAAAGACCCTCAGCCGAATCCAGGTCATCCACCCATTTGAGTGCACCGAGTCCGGCCACGGCTCCAAACTCCTCCTGCGTACTCCCCACAGCTTCCATACTCATCCTTGGCGAGATTTTTGTTAACGCCTCACGGAGAGCCATTTGGATTACGTATTCCGTGGCATTCGGGTAGTCAAGGACTATTTCCTCCGCGAAACCCCTGAGCGTTTCACCCGCGAAAAGCGGAGAAAGTCTCTGTTGCCCTCTATTTCTGAGCCTCTTGAGGTTGAGCACTTTTCGAGCGATGATACTTATTAGGGCCTGTTCGCTTTCATTTTGACCTCCCGGTTCCCGACCCAGCGGCTGCCAGCCTAAATCTCTCAACTTCGGTTCTAAGTTAGACCAAACGTTGTCCACTTGGTTTGGAATACGCCTGTCTTCAAGAGTGAAAGAAACTTCATTGGAAAGCAGTCTTAATGCATGATCAATATCATCAACCGTATCCATTATGTACTTGGCCTGCCCTCTCGATAGGAGACGCTCGGTAATTACAGTCTGAGTCAGATCTTCAGAATCCCATTCTACAAATCCAAATAGTTCTGCGGGCAGATTTAGATTCTGCTTTTGTCGGATTCGGAAGCGGCAAATCCTTTCAACTTCTGCTCTCCAAAGTTTCCCGAGGCCCCCATTTTCTGAATACTCTTGCTTGAGTTCTTTCCAAGTAACTTTAGATGTCATACGCCAGCCTCAGATATATCGAGTCTGAAGCCGGCATCCGATAGGTAGTAGATAAACCTTGAGAGGAACTTGCGATCCTGTTCAATACAGAAGTAGGGAAGTTTTTCAAGTTCTTTGGTTCGGGCATAATCTCGAATTCCGGGTTCATAACTCTTATTTACCCGTGTCCAAACATAAGCTCGAAGATTCAAAATACAACCGCCCGGATGTGAGTGCGGGTGCGCCGAGTGTTCGACGGCCTCGGGAGGCTCCCCTTCACGAGTCGAACGTAGAAATATTGGCTCCACTTCAGAATCGAATTTGATGCCCTCAGCGTTTTCCACTTTAACTCCGCGAAGGCGGAGCCAGCGATGATCACTATTTTTTGTCGTTCTTATTCCACGCTCAACATTCAGAAAGGTGTACCACTCGCCGTAGGTTGCTTCGAAGTCGAAACCTGGCTCACCGCTCCTAAATAGGAGACTCAGTAAATCTTCTGCGCGAACTGATTTAGGTTTTGACATGTAACTTCGACCTTAACCTTAAAAGGATCAATTGATATTCCTGAAAATCAAAGAGGGCTTGATCTAACGGCACGATGCTCTCTCCAAATACCTCCGGGTTAACAAATTTTCCATCAACAAAGAGTATTTCGCTTGGAGGGCCAGTCAAGGCTTCAGTGAAGAATCGAGGTCTAAACCTCACCTCTACTTGCTCAAAACTTGAGTCAAAATTACCCATTCATGGCCTTAACTTTTTAATTTTGTACATCTAATCTGCGGTCATGGCACTTTGGGTAGTCCGCTGTGGCGGCGATTCTGCATTTGAACAAGAGGCTTATGAGCAAAAGTTCGTTGGCATTGGTTGGGGCAAAATCCAGCATTCCCCATGCTCTCTATGGTTACAGATGCCTTCTTAGCGACGAAATCAAGGTCTCATAAACCTCCGACTACTTTGGTAAATCGCTTCGCAACTCTGGGAAGTTCTTCCAGTCGCTAGAGACATCCCACTCGGCGCCCGTGAATTTCTTCCCTTCAACAACGACAGTGCCACCAAGGTTTATATAGTTACTAACAATTTCATCCACTCGACCTTCATAGACGTCCCTTGGAACGATGCGAAGAGTATTGAGAAAGTAATTATTCCCATCTGTAGTGGCATCTAATAACCAGAGGTAGACAGGAACTTCATGCCGTGTTCCCTCTGCACAACTCGGATCGCAGTCATTAACCGAGTAAACACCGCTGCCCTTCGCGCCCTCTGCGCTCCACATACTCCACTTAATTTCAAAGATGGCCATGCCGAAGTCAGCACAGGTAGTTGAAAAGGCGGTGGGCTTTCGAAGAACTAGTTCACATGAGAAGGTGTAAACATCACTTGGTTTGACACCTGCAGGGGGATCAACAATTTGATCCATCCAAGCAGGGTAGTCACTCTCATCGAACTCTTCGTATTCTTCAGTAACGCCGAACTCTTGATTGCTTGTCTCTGTGTAATCCTCTTGAAGA
>Ga0169931_10011443_pt1 | contig 12493 bp, 14 predicted proteins | sample Kivu_15m_20L_FD_129675 | JGI IMG/M metagenome (GOLD analysis project Ga0169931, IMG submission 129675) | Freshwater microbial communities from Lake Kivu, Western Province, Rwanda to study Microbial Dark Matter (Phase II) - Kivu_15m_20L... | ecosystem: Environmental > Aquatic > Freshwater > Lake...
GGGCTACGACGTCTCGCGGGTGCTCACCACCGAGGATCTCGTGAAGGGCGACAACTGCTTCTTCGCTGCCACCGGCATCACCGACGGTGAGCTGCTGAGGGGCGTGCGCTACGAGCCGGGCCTTGTGCACACCCAGAGCCTCGTCATGCGCTCGCGCAGCGGCACGGTGCGCCTGATCGACGCCCAGCACCGGTTGGACAAGATCAGCGAGATCTCCGCGATCGATTACTGAGTCAAGATCTCGCGAGGCGCGATCAATAGAAGACCTACACCCCGTTAGTGGTCGACCCCGCCACCTGAGTGACCCAGGGCGGGCACTCCCGCCAGGATACTGTGTGATGGTGCACGAACTTGCGATCACATAGTTTCTTTGCCATGGACGAGAAGACGACCGAGACACAACACATCATCAAGATCGAATGGACTAAGGCCGGAAATGTGGCGCTTGCCGGCAAAGAGTACGAGCTCAGGTTCGACCCGAATGTGCCCGATCGAGGTGGGGTGTACCAACTCATCTCGCATGATTCACGCGAGATCTACGTCGGAGAGAGCGAGAACCTCCTCAGGCGCATGCGCGACTACGCAAAGGCCGGTTGGCGTCCTGAGCGAAAGGCAGCAACTAACCGGACAGTTCAGGGCTGGATCTACAACACTCTCAATGACGGGATCTCAACCGTGGAACTGATCATTTGCACACGCGCTTGGTTCGAGACAAACGATGGTCACCACGCAGCGATCAATCTCGCGAGCAAACATGGGCGACGGACCGTGGAGGGATTGACCATCCTGTCCGTTCAAGAGGGCTACAAGCTCAAGAACAAGTGAGTTCGCACCGCTAATCACGCCGCGGCTCGGGCGCGTTGTCGATGACCTTAGTGGCCGGTGGCGATGCCGCCAGTGGCGGCGATGCGCGCATGAGCGCGGCGCAGGTCGGCCTCGACCTCGGTGGAGTGCTCCTTGCGCAACTGCTCCTCGGCGCGGCTCAGCGCCTCGCGGGCACGGGAGACGTCGATGTCCTGGGCCAGTTCGGCGGTGTCCGACAGGATCGTCACATGGTCCGGGCCAACCTCGACGAAGCCGAGGTGCACGGCGAGATCCTGCACGGTGCCACCGACGAGGTAGATCCGCGTGTGGTTCTCGGTGAGTGCACCGAGGAACGCGGCGTGACCGGGCAGGAACGCGATCTCTCCCCCACCGATGGTGCGGGTGATCACCTGTGTCGCCTCGCCCGAGTAGAGCACCCTCTCGGGTGACACCACCTCGACGCGCAGGGTCCCGGTCGCCTCAGCCATCAGACGTCAGCCCTCCTGGAGCGCCTTGGCCTTGGCGAGCACCTGCTCGACCGAGCCCACGTTCAAGAACGCCTGCTCCGGCACCTCGTCGAGCTCGCCGTTGATCAGCGCCTCGAACGACTCCACGGTCTCGGCCACCGGCACGTACTCGCCCTTCACACCGGTGAACACCTCGGCGACGTAGAACGGCTGGCTGAGGAAGCGCTGCACCTTGCGGGCACGCGCCACGGTGAGGCGGTCCTCCTCGGACAACTCGTCGAGACCCAGGATCGCGATGATGTCCTGCAGCTCTTTGTAACGCTGGAGGATCTCCTGCACGCGACGGGCCACGCGGTAGTGGCGGTCACCGACGGTCTCGGGCGTGAGAATCGTCGAGGTCGACGCCAGCGGGTCCACCGCCGGGTAGATGCCGAGCGATGCGATCTGGCGCGAGAGCTCCGTGGTGGCGTCCAAGAAGGTGAACGTGGTGAACGGTGCCGGGTCGGTGTAGTCGTCGGCGGGCACGTACACGGCCTGCAGCGAGGTGATCGAACGACCCCGCGTCGAGGTGATGCGCTCCTGCAACTGGCCCATCTCGTCGGCGAGCGTGGGCTGGTATCCCACCGCCGACGGCATGCGGCCGAGGAGCGTCGACACCTCGGAGCCGGCCTGCACGAACCGGAAGATGTTGTCGATGAACAGGAGCACGTCCTGGTTCTGCACGTCACGGAAGTACTCGGCCATGGTCAGGGCCGACAGCGCCACGCGCAGGCGCACCCCCGGCGGCTCGTCCATCTGGCCGAACACGAGCGCGGCCTTCTCGAACACGCCCGACTCCTCCATCTCGAGGCGGAGGTCTGTGCCCTCACGGGTGCGCTCGCCCACACCGGCGAACACCGACACACCACCGTGCTTGGAGGCCACGCGGTTGATCATCTCGGTGATGAGAACGGTCTTGCCCACGCCGGCGCCGCCGAACAGGCCGATCTTGCCGCCCGCGAGGTACGGGGTGAGCAGGTCGATGACCTTGATGCCCGTCTCGAACATGCGCTTGGACGGCTCGAGGGTGTCGAAGGCCGGGGCCGAGCGGTGGATGTCCCAGCGCTCGACGTCGGCGAAGTCCTTGTTGTCACCGTCGAGCACCTCGCCCCACACGTTCCACACGTGACCGAGCGTCTTGTTGCCCACCGGCACCTGGATGCCGTGGCCGGTGTTGCGCACCGCGGTGCCGCGACGCAGACCGTCGGTCGGCTTCAGGCACACCGCACGCACGCGGCTGTCGCCGAGATGCTGTGCGACCTCGGCGAGGATCCTGGTGGTCCCGCCCTCGACGGTCACCTCGAACTCGAGCGCGGCGTTCAACTCGGGCAGCGACCCGCGCGGGAACTCCACGTCGATCACCGGTCCGGCGATCGCCACGACCCTTCCGTCTGTCTGTGTGTCTGTCATGCTCATCTCGGATTTCTCCTCTTCCTCGAATGTGCCGTTTCGTTCTCAGTCGCCCGACGACAGGGCCTCGGCCCCGCCGACGATCTCCATGATCTCGGTGGTGATCGCGTCCTGACGCGCACGGTTCATCACGCGCGACAGGTTCTTGATCAGCTCTTCCGCGTTGTCGGTGGCGGACTTCATCGCCCGCTGACGGAACGCGTGCTCCGACGCCGCGGCGTTCAGGAGCGCGGCGTAGACGCGCGCCTCGACATAGCGCGGCAGCAGTGTCTCGAGGATCGCCTCGGGACTCGGCTCGAACTCGTAGTCGGCTCCGGCCTCGTTCTTGCCGTCGCCGCCCTCGGTGATCTGGGTGTCGAGCGGCACCAACGGGCGCTGCACGACCTCCTGGCTGCCGGCCGAGATGAAGCGCGTGTAGACGAGCTCGACCCGGTCGACCTCGCCGGCCACGAACAGGCCCGTCACGAACTCGCCGATCTCCTTGGCGACCTCGTAGGAGGGGTTGTCGGTGAATCCGGCGAAGGACTGCACGATGTTGTAGCCGCGGAAGCGGAAGTAGCCCTCGGCCTTGCGGCCGACCGCCACGATCGCGTGCCCGCGACCCTGCACCGCGTCCTGCTTGATCTCGCCCTCGGTGGCGCGCAGCACGCCGGCGTTGTAGCCGCCGCACAGGCCGCGGTCGGCCGAGAGCACCACGTAGCAGACCTTCTTCACCGTGTCGCGACCCGCGAGCAGCGGAGTCTGCGACCCGGCACCGGCGGCGGCGAGGTCGCGCACGACCTCGGTGATCATCTCGGAGTACGGCACGGCGGCGGCAACGCGCTGCTGTGCCTTGACGATGCGAGACGCCGCGATGAGCTCCATCGCGCGCGTGATCTTCTTCGTCGCCTGCACCGAGCGGATTCGCCCGCGCAGGATCCGTTCCTGACCGCCTGCCACTTAGACCACTGTCTCCCTGTTACTCCGTGGCGAGCGTCTTGGCGCTCTGTGCCTCGCCGAGTGCGTCGGCATCGGTCGCTGTCGGGTCGGCGGCGCCGCGCGAGGTCGACGACACCTTGAACTGGGCCTTGAAGGCGGTGACGATGTCGCCCATGTCGGCGGGCACGTCGGCCTTGCCGTTGGTGCGCAGCTCGGCGAGCATCGCGCCGTGGCGCGAGCGCACCCACTCGAGCAGCTCGGTCTCGAAGCGGCGCACATCGGCCACCGGGATGTCGTCGAGGTAGCCCTTGGTGCCCGCAAAGATCGACACGACCTGCTCCTCGACCGGCATCGGCGAGTTGAGGCCCTGCTTCAGCAGTTCCACCAGGCGGTATCCGCGCTCGAGCTGGGCCTTGGAGACCGCGTCGAGTTCGGAACCGAACGTGGCGAACGCTTCCAGTTCACGGAACTGCGCGAGGTCAAGCTTCAGGGTTCCCGAGACGCTCTTCATGGCCTTGGTCTGTGCCGCACCACCCACGCGCGACACCGAGATGCCCACGTCGACGGCCGGACGCACACCCGACTTGAAGAGGTTGTCCTGCAGGTACACCTGACCGTCGGTGATCGAGATCACGTTCGTGGGGATGTAGGCCGACACGTCGCCCGCCTTGGTCTCGATGACCGGCAGTGCGGTGAGCGACCCGGCGCCGTTGGCGTCGGAGAGCTTGGCGGCACGCTCGAGCAGACGGCTGTGCAGGTAGAACACGTCGCCCGGGTAGGCCTCGCGGCCCGGTGGGCGGCGCAGCAACAGCGACATCTGGCGGTAGGCCTCGGCCTGCTTGGAGAGGTCGTCGTAGACGATGAGCGCGTGCTCACCGGTCTCCATCCACTCCTGGCCGAGTGCGCACCCCGAGTAGGGGGCGAGGTACTTGAACGGTGCCGGGTCCGAGGCCGGCGCAGCCACGATCACGGTGTACTCGAGCGCGCCGTACTGGCGGAGGGTCTCCACGGTCTGGGCCACGGTCGAGCCCTTCTGGCCGATCGCGACGTAGATGCACTTCACGCCGAGACCGCGCTGGTTGATGATCGTGTCGATCGCCACCGTGGTCTTGCCGGTCTTTCGGTCACCGATGATCAGCTCGCGCTGACCGCGACCGATCGGGGTCATCGCGTCGATCGCCTTGATGCCGGTCTGCAGCGGCTCGTGCACGGGCTTGCGGCCCATGATGCCGGGGGCCTGCACCTCGACGCGGCGCATCTTGGCGCCCACGATCTCACCCTTGCCGTCGATCGGCTGGCCGAGCGCGTTCACCACGCGGCCGAGCAGCGCATCGCCGACGGGCACCGACAGGATGCGTCCGGTGGCCTTGACGGTCTGGCCCTCCTCGATGGAGTCGGCGTCGCCGAGCACCACGGCACCGATCTGTGCCTCCTCGAGGTTCAGTGCGAGGCCGACGGTGCCGTCCTCGAACTCGAGCAACTCGTTCACCGCGCAGTCGGGCAGACCCGTCACGCGCGCGATGCCGTCGCCCACCTCGGCGACGCGTCCCACGGTGCGGGCCGCGAGCGAGCGGTCGACGCCCTCGAGCCCCTTGGCGATCGCAGAGGCGATGTCGGAGGCGGAAAGTGTGATGTCTGACATCTTCGTGTTCCTTGCTTCTTTCCCGGTTCGTGTCCCGTGCGGCGCCCGCTAGAGACGGCCCTTGATCTGGTCGAGTCTGTTGCGCACCGAGCCGTCGATGACCTTGTCACCGACGGTGGCGACGAGTCCGCCGACCACGCTCGGGTCGACGATCACCTTCAGGCTCACCTGACCGTTGGTGGCCTTGGCGAGCGCATCGGCGAGGCGGCGCTGCTGGTCGTCGGTGAGCGCGACGGCGCTGCGCACCTCGGCCACGCCCTTTCCGGTGGCGCCCGCCGACCGGCTCGCGGCCGCATCGACGATCTTTGCGAGGTCGCGTCCGCGACCCGCGCCGATCACCATGCCCACGAACTGGGTCGTCACGGCGTGCGCCTTGCCACCGAGCAGTGCCTCGAGGGTGCGCTGGCGCGCCTCGACGGGAACCAACTCGTCGGTGAGGTGGGCACGCAGGCTCTCGTTCGACTCGAGAGCCGCCTTCACGTCGCGCAGCTCGCCGACGACGCGCTCGAGGACACCCTCGGCACTCGCCAGTTCGCTGATCGCCGATGCGTATGCGTCGATGCGTGCGTCGCTCATCGTGCGGCCCCCACGTTGGAGATGAAGTCCTCGATCAGGTCCTGACGGGCACGATCGTCCATCGCTTGGGCGACGACGCGCTCGACGGCAACCGCCGACAGGCGCGAGATCTCGGCGCGCAACTCGTCGCCCACACGGGCGCCGGCGTTGGCGATGTCGGCCATGGCCTTGGTCTCGATGTCGGCCATCTCGGCGTCGATCCGGGCGCGTCCCTCGCGTACGAGCGCCTCGGCCTGGCTGTCGGCCTCGGCGAGGATCCGCGCGCGCTCCGAGGCCACGTCACCGAGAGCCGAGCGGATGCGCTGTGCATCAGCCTCGGCCTGGGTGCGCGCCTCGCGTGCACGGTCGAGCTCGCCCTGGATGCGCTCGGTGCGCGCCGCGAGAGCCTTCTTTGCCATCGGGCCGGCGAACTTCACGAGCGAGCCGATCACCAGCACGGAGGCGATGCCTCCGTAGATGATCTCCTTCATCTCGGGCCACAACCAGTGGTGGCTCGTGAACTCCTCCGACGCGACGATGCTGAACACAGCGCTCATCTGCTTCCTCCGGACTGCATCGCGGCCTGGACGGCCTGCTGCACCATCTGGGCGTCCGGGGCACGCCCGGTCGCCAGTTCTGCCGCGCGGCTCGCCACCTGGGCGACGGCTGCGGCCACCTGACCCTTGGCCGCCTCGCGGGCGGCTGCGTTGCGCTGGTCGGCCTCGGCACGAGCGGCCGCCACGCGCGAGTTGACCTCGGCGAGACGGGTGTTGCGCTCGGCGTCGACCTTCTGACGCGCCGCATCGAGACGACCCGCCGCCTCGGCGCGGACCGAGGCGATCGCCTTGTCGTACTCGGCCACGTCGGACTGAGCGTCGGCGCGCACCTTGTCGGCTCCCTCGAGGTCACCGCGGATGCCCGCGTACCGCGCGTCCATCCCCGTGCGCAGCCTCGGATAGAGAACGACGCGCATGAGCACCGCGAGCAGCAGGAACGAACCCCCTGCCCAGTACAGCTCGTTCATGGCCGGCGAGATCGGGTTCGGCGGGGTGCCCTCGGGCTTCTCCCCTTCCTCTGCCGAGACGCGGCCGGCCGGGTGCGACGTGAGTCGCACCTGCAGGCTTCCGTCGTTCGACGTGGTGACTATCGCAGTCAGCATCTCAACTCCTGGGCTCCGCTTCCGCGGAGATCGTGACGATCGATTCCTTCAGCGTCCGCGCTCAGGCGAACTTGAGGAGAATGAAGACCACGAAGCCGATCAGGGCGAGCGCCTCGGTGAAGGCGATGCCGAGGAACATCGTGGTGCGGACCATGCCGGCCGCTTCGGGCTGGCGGGCCATCGCCTCGACGGACTTGCCGACGAGGTAACCGATGCCGATGCCCGGTCCGATCGCGGCGAGACCATACGCGTAACCCGCGCTGGCGGCCGCCGCGTTGTTCTTCAGTTCCGCGGGGGTGGGATCCGCCGCGATGAGCCGTGCAATTGCTTCCATTGTTGTTTTTCTCCTGGTTGTGGTTGTTGGTTGGAGACCGTGCCGGAACTCAGTGCTCCGGGTGGGCCGCACCGCCGATGTAGACGGCGGTGAGGATCACGAAGATGTATGCCTGCAGGAAGGCCACGAGGACCTCGAAACCCGTCAGGAAGATCAGCATGAACATCGGCAGGATGCCGACGGGGATCAGGACCTTGTCCTTGGCCTGGAAGAGCGCCTCGGACAGGACCGCAAAGGTCACGAGGAGGATGTGGCCGGCCATCATGTTGGCGAAGAGTCGCACCGCCAGCGAGAAGGGGCGCACGATGATCGCCGAGATGAACTCGATCGGCGTCACGAGGATGTAGAGGGCCTTGGGCACACCGGGCGGGAACAGCGTCGACTTGAAGTAGCCGCCGAAGCCCTGGTGCTTGATGCCGGTCGCGTTGTAGATCACCCACACGAGCAGTGCGAGGAACAACGGCACTGCCATGCGGGCGGTGGCCGGCATCTGCAGGAACGGGATGATGCCCGGCACGTTGCAGAGATAAATGAAGAGGAACATCGACAACAGGAACGGCGTCCAACCGAGACCGTCGCGACCCATCGTCTGCATGATCACGCCGTTCTCGATGAACTCCACGATCGACTCGGCGAGGTTGCGCACTCCGCGCGGCGCCTCGTTGTGGTCCTGACGCGCGGCGAGCAGGAAGATGACCGTGCTGATCACAACCGCCATGACGGCGATGAGCGAGATCTTGTTGAACGTCGGGAAGAGGTCCTTCCAGACGAGGATCTCGTACATTTCGGGGAACTTGAGGGCGATCACTGTCCGGGTCCTTGTGGGGTCTCAGTGGCGGGAGCCGCCTTCGATTCTTCTACACCGGGGCGCAATCCCGGAAATGCGAGGGAGGCGGCGATGAAGCGCATCTCCCAGAACAACAGACCGAGGTGGGACACGATGATGGTTATCCCCAAGGCCGGCAGCGACACCCACTCGAGGTCGCGCACCATGAACACCACGAGTGCGATCAGGCCCAGTCTCACGAGGTAACCGAACAGGCTGACGCCCATCATCAGACCGAGCGAGATGGGTGCCGACCACGCCACCAGCGCGGCTGCGAGGGCGAAGTTGCACAGCACCAGGGCAAGCCCGAGGGCCGAGCTCCACACCCCGTCGCCGCTCCATATGACACCTGACACAATCAGGAACACCGGGGCGGCGATCACCCCGCGCCGCACCATGTCGCGCGACACCGAGACCTCGGGGGCGCGCCCCTGTGCCGCGAGCGCGAGCGGCGAGAGCTGCTCGGTCACTGGTGGCTCCCCTTCGCGGCGCGCTCGGCCTGCAGTCGGTCCATGTCGCGGGAGTAGACGAAGTAGATCTTCACGAACTGCCCGATGCAGGCGAACACGGTGAGCGCGAGCATGAACAGTGGCATCGTGCCGAGCCATACATCGAGGGCGAGCCCGATGAGGAAGAAGACGACGATCGACCCGGCGAGTTCGGCGCCCTGGGACATCCCGCGATCGACGGGCTGCACGGGCTTGGGAACGGGGAGGAACTTCACGTGTCGCGGGGTGGTGATCACAGAGGCGATCCCGACCGCCGGGCACCTTGTGAAACCGCGAACAATGTAGGGGAGCCGCCGAAATCGGTCAAAACACTCACGCCGAATTGTGGGGCAAATCGGTCACATCGCCGACGTTGGTTCAAAGACCCTCGCGCCCGCAGCGAGGTGTCGGGGCGGCCCCCGGCGCGTCGACTCCCCTACAGCGCAGTGGCCACGGTGGGGCCGAGATATTCGGCCAGACACCGCAGAGCGAGCACCTCGCCAGAGCCCGGGGCGTCAGCACCTGAACGATCAGCCCCAGGGGAACCAACGCCAGAGAAAGAGGTGCCGGTGCCACCCGAGGGGAAGGTGGCGCCGGCACCGGAGGGTTCGGCTGTGCCGTTCCCCGACCATGAGTGAACACGCCACGTCACGCCCCGCACCGATGAATCGGTACCGCGACGGAACCTCAGTGTCACAACCTCAGTGACCCGCGGCCTACAACTCGAGTGCGTGCTCGTTGAAGAGCAGCGCGAGTTGGGTGCGGTGCTCCTTGTCGAAGCGCGAGAGCATCCGCGAGACGCGGTTGCGCACCGTCTGGAGCCCCAGGCACACCGACTCTGCGATCTGCTTGTCGGGTAGTGAACTATCGACTCGTCACACTGCGAGTATGTGCATCATCTGTGGATGAGTGCGCACGGTGATGCGTGCGTCGCATGAATGCCGTATGAACGATGTTCATGCGGCATACCTAACGTTCGCGACTCTCGCGATGCAGATCGGGGTGCAGCACCGTGTAGAGGAACAGAACCAGTGCAACCAGCCCGAACGGTGCGAAGTTCGTCGCCGACTTGTTGAACACCGGATACAGCACGAGACCCGAGAAGAACGCCGTCCACAGCCACAGGATCGCCACCGCGCGGCGCGGCCCGTGACCGAGTGCGATCAACCTGTGGTGGAGGTGACCCTTGTCGGCGGTCGCAAAGCTCTGCCGGCGACTCACGCGCCGGATGATCGCGAACAACACGTCGACCACCGGCACCCCCAGGATGATCAACGGGATCACGAGTGGGGCGAGGAAGAAGTACGTCTGTCCGTTGAAGGCCTGGGTGGTCGGGTCGGCCCTGCCCCCCACCACACTCGTCGAGACCGCGACCAACAGACCGAGCAAGTATGCGCCGCCATCGCCCATGAAGATGGTCGCCCGATTGAAGTTGTACGGGAGAAAGCCGATGCACATCCCCACCACGATGATCGCCACCAGCGGGCCGATGTTGGGCTCGGTGAGCAGGCCGAGCCCCGACAGGTGGCGCGCGTAGACGAAGAACGCGATCGACCCGATCGCCACGATCCCGGCCGCCAGCCCATCGAGCCCGTCGATCAGGTTCACGGCCTGGGTCATCACCAGCAGCCACACCACGGTCACGATCGGGATCCAGTCGTCGGAGAGCTGCAGAACCCCCACGAACGGGACGCGGAAATAGAACATCGTCACGCCGAAATAGACGAGCACCAGGGCCGAGAACACCGTGGCGAGCACGCGCCCGGGCGCCGACACCTCTTTGATGTCGTCGCGGGTGCCCACCAACAGGATCACGAGCGCAGCGAGCACCACCCCGAGGGGTTCGGAGTTGCCGTCGAAGAGCGGCGAGAACCGGTCCATCTGCGAGGCCACGAGGAATGCCGCGAGGAACCCCACGAACATCGCCAGGCCCCCCACATCGGGGGTCGGCACGGTGTGCACCTTGCGGGCATCGGGCATCGCCACCCATCCCCTGTGCCGGGCGAGGGCCCGCACCAGCGGGGTGGTCACCGCGGTCGCACCGATCGCGACCGCCCCCACGATGAGGTACCCCGTCACGTCACCCATCAGAGTTCCCCATCCCGGGCGAGCCTAATGAGCCGGCACCACGGGGCTCCCGACGCCACGGCATGTCCATTCAGAATTACGGCATGTCCATTCAGAATTAGGGCTGCTCACGCAGCACAGAGTCCCCGAGGGATTGCTTAGAGCGGGTTCGGATACACCGGGAACTTCGCGCACAGGTCGGCGACCTCGGCACGAATGCGGGCCACCTCGGCCTTGTCGTCGCGGTGACGCAGCGTGCGCGCGATCAACGATGCGATCACGGGCATCTCGGCTTCTTTCATGCCCTGGGTGGTCACCGACGGCGTGCCGATCCGCACACCAGAGGTCACGAACGGGCTGCGCGGGTCGTCGGGCACCGTGTTCTTGTTCAGGGTGATTCCGGCCTCATCGAGCACCACTTGTGCGACCTTGCCGGTGCACTCGGCGTCGAAGGGCCGCAGATCGACCACCATCAAGTGATTGTCGGTGCCACCGCTGACGAGCCGGAAGCCCTCGGTCGCGAGTGCGGCCGCGAGCGCCGAGGCGTTCTTCACGATCTGATGCGCGTAGTCCTTGAAACTCGGGTCGAGCGCCTCGTGGAAGGCAACTGCCTTGGCCGCGATCACGTGCTCGAGCGGGCCACCCTGGCTGCCAGGGAACACCGCCTTGTCGATCACTTGTGCGTGCTGAGCCTTCGAGAGAATGCACCCGCCGCGCGGGCCGCGCAGAGTCTTGTGCGTGGTGAAGGTGACGACATCGGCGAACGGCACCGGGTTCGGGTGCGCGCCACCGGCGACCAACCCGGCGAGGTGCGCGATGTCGAACATCAACAGCGCACCGACTTCGTCGGCGATCGCGCGGAACGGCTCGGGATCGAGTCGACGCGGATAACTGGTGGTGCCCGCCACGATCATCTTCGGCCGGTGCGCGAGCGCCAACTCGCGCACGTTGTCGAAATTGATCCGCTCATCCCCGGGCGTGACGCCGTAGGACTTGAAGTCGTACAGAATGCCGCTCGCATTCACCGGCGAGCCGTGCGTGAGGTGACCGCCGTGGTCGAGGCTGAGCCCGAGGATCGTGTCGCCGGGGTTCAGCAGTCCCAGGTACACCGACATGTTCGCGCTCGCCCCCGAGTGCGGCTGCACGTTCGCGTGTTCGGCACCGAAGAGCTGCTTGACGCGCTCGATGGCGAGAGCCTCGATCACGTCGACGTTCACGTTGCCGCCGTAGTAGCGCTTGCCCGGGTATCCCTCGGAGTACTTGTTGGTCAGGATCGACCCGGTCGCGCGCATCACCCCGGGCGAGGTGAAGTTCTCGCTCGCGATCAACTGCAACCCGGTGGTCTGGCGGATCCGCTCGACCTCGAGCAGCTCGAAGACCGTCGTGTCGGGGAGGGAATCAGAGGGGAACGGCATCAGCGACCTGCTTCCTCGGCTTCGATGTCGGCCAATTGGGCGACGCGCCGCTCGTGGCGGCCACCCTCGAACTCTGTGGAGAGGAACACCGTGAGAATCTCCTCGGCGAGGCCCTCGCCCACCACCCGCGCACCCATCGACAACACATTGGCGTTGTTGTGCGAGCGCGCCATGCGCGCGGTGTAGAGGTCGTTGCAGAGCGCGGCGCGCACACCGCGCACCTTGTTGGCGGCCAGTTGCTCGCCTTGGCCGCTCCCGCCGAGCACGATGCCCAGGTCTGCCTTGCCATCGCGGACGGCGCGGCCCACCGCGGCACAGATCGGCGGGTAGTCGCACGACTCGGTCGAGTGCGTGCCCAAGTCGCTCACC
>Ga0169931_10011445_pt1 | contig 12492 bp, 11 predicted proteins | sample Kivu_15m_20L_FD_129675 | JGI IMG/M metagenome (GOLD analysis project Ga0169931, IMG submission 129675) | Freshwater microbial communities from Lake Kivu, Western Province, Rwanda to study Microbial Dark Matter (Phase II) - Kivu_15m_20L... | ecosystem: Environmental > Aquatic > Freshwater > Lake...
GGGCCGAGCAGGGCGCCACCCCGGGCGGCATGCCGCCGGCGGAGATGGCCGCGCTGGTGAAATCCGAGATCGCCAAGTGGGCGAAGGTGGTGAAGGACTCCGGCGCCAAGGTCGACAACTAAGCCAGCCTAGACAGTTCCGTCGGCGCGGAGCCGCGCCAGTTCCGCGTCGCTCTTCCCCAGCAAATCCCGCAGGACCTCGTCCGTGTGCTGCCCCAGCAGGGGTGGTGCGCGCTCGAACGCGAGCGGCGTGCCCGAGAAGCGCATCGGGCTCGCCACCGAATCCACCTCCCCTGCTACCGGGTGCGGCAGCTTCAGGCGGATGCCCCGTGCCTTCACCTGTGGCTCCTGGAACACCTGCGCCACGTTGTTGATCGGTCCGTTCGGCACGCCGGCCGCCTCGAGAATTTCGATCCATTCCCTAGTCGTGCGCCCGGAGAAGACATCCTGCAGGAGCCGGGTGAGCTCCTCGCGATTCTCCACGCGCTTGCCATTGGTCGCGAAGCGCTCGTCGGTCGCGAGCGCGCCGCAGCCTGCGGCCTCGCAAAGCTTGCGGTAAAGGTTGTCGTTACCGCAGGCCACGATGATGTCTCCGTCCCGGGTACGGAACGGCTGGTAGGGCACGATGTTCGGGTGCAGGTTGCCGATGCGCTTCGGGGGCATGCCGGTCGCGAAGTAGTTGGTGTTCTGGTACGCGAGCAGCGCGATCTGCGAATCCAGCAGCGCGAGGTCCAGATGCTGCCCCTTGCCGGTTTCCGCGCGGCTCGTCAACGCGGCGCAAATCGCGATGGAGGCGTACATGCCGGTGATGATGTCGGCCACCGGCACGCCGGCCCGTTGCGGGCCGCCACCAGGGGCGCCATCGGGCTCACCCGTGACGCTCATCATGCCGCCCATGCCCTGGATCATGAAATCGAAGCCCGGATGCTGGCGCTGCGGCCCGGTCTGGCCGAAGCCGGTCACCGAGCAATAGATGAGGCGGGGATTGAGCTGCGCCAGGTCCTCGTAACCCAGGCCGTAGCGCGCCAGGTCGCCGAACTTGTAGTTCTCCAGCAGCACGTCGCACTTCAGCACCAGCTCGCGCACCAGCGCCTGCCCGGCCTTCGAAGCAAGGTCTATGGTGATGGACTTCTTGCCTCGGTTGGCGCAGGTGAAATAGGCTGAATCGCGCGTGTCCTTGCCGTCGCGGTTCTTGATCCAGGGCGGACCGTAGGCGCGCGAGTCATCCCCCACCTTCGGGCGTTCCACCTTGATGACTTCGGCCCCCAGGTCGGCAAGGTTCTGCCCCGCCCAGGGACCGGCAAGGACCCGGGACAGGTCAAGAACGCGGATGTGGGATAGCGGGCCGGCCATGGCGCGCGGATTCTACTGCACGACCTGCCTGCCCGCCGTCGCCGTCGTTGACTCCGAGGCGGGCGACAATGCGCATACGATAGGTCTCATCGCAACGGCCTCCTTCGGGAAATCCGGTCCATGGTAAAGCACATTGTTCTATGGAAGTTCACTTCACCCTCCAGCGACAACCTGGGCATCGTGAAGCGCGCGCTGGAAGCGCAGAACGGTCGCATCCCCGGCCTCATCCGCCTGGAGGCCGGTGCCAGCTTCAATACCGGCCGCCGTGGCGTGCACTTCGCGCTGTATTCCGAGTTCGAGAGCCGCTAAGCGCTCGCCGCCTATCACCAGCATCCCGTGCACGCGCAAACGCGCGCCATCGTCGACCCACTCGCCCAGGAGCACTGGATCGCGGACTTTGAGACCTGACTAGACGGTCCAGGCCATGCGCAATGCGAGCGCGAGCAGCGTAAGCGCGAACAGGATGCGCAGCGGCTTCAGCGGCAGGCGGTGCGCCAAGCGCGCGCCCAGCGGCGCGAGCGGCATGCTGATGGCCACGATGATCGCCAGCGCCGGCAGGTAGACATAGCCCAGCGACCAGTCCGGCAGGCCACTCGCGCGCAAGCCTTGGGTGACATAGCCCACCGTGCCAGCGACGGCGATCGGAAAGCCGATGGCGGCCGCGGTACCGATGGCGCGCTTCAGCGGCACGTTGCAGCGCGAAAGGAGTGGAATGGAGAGAAAAGCGCCACCGGCTGCCAGCAAGCTGGAGAACCCGCCTATGACCGCGCCTGCGCCGAACAGGCCGGCCGCCCCAGGCAACTGCCGCGACGGCTTGGGCTTGACCTCGAAGAACATCTGTAGCGCGGCATAGAACAGGAAGCAGGAGAAAAAGATCGCCAGTGGCCGCGTCGGCACATAACCGGCACCGATGGAGCAAAGCAGCGCGCCCGTGACAATGCCCGGTGCCATCGTCTTCGCCAGCGCCCAATCCACCGCTGCATGGCGGTGGTGCGCACCCACCGAAGCAACGGAGGTGAACGGGATCGTCGCCATCGAGGTCGCAAGCGACAGATGCATCAGGTGCTCGGGCGGAAATCCCTTTGCGTTGAATACGAACGCCAGCATGGGCACTATCACCATGCCGCCGCCAATACCGAGCAGACCCGCCAGAAACCCTACCGCCGCGCCGATGGCGAGGTATGCGGGCCACCAGTCCATCAGCCCGGGCCCTGGAGAAGGTGCTCTACCAGCTCGACGAAGCCTTCGCCCGCCTCGGCGCGAGTAACGAATTTCGGCGCGGTATCGAGTCGATCCGAGAAACGCCGGACGTTGGCCACGCCCACGGAGTTGTCGAAGAAACCGAACATCGGCGCATCATTGGGCGAGTCGCCCGCAAACGCGAATCCGGCATTGGCGGCGACCAGATCCAGCTTGAACCGCTCGGCGAACAGCAGCTTGCTCATCGCGAGCTTGTCGTAGGTGCCAAACCAGCCATTGACGTGAATGGAGCTGATCCGGGCCGTCATCCCCTCGATCTGCATCAAGTCCCGGATCCGGTTCGCGGCCTCCAGGCCTAGCGCGGGCACGTCTTCGCAGAAATCGATCGCGAGATCGGTCTCGCGATAGGCCTGGTCGGATACGATGGCACATCCAGGTACCTCTTTGAGGATGCGCTGCGCGATGTCGCTCAGGCGCGCGCGCATTGCCGCGCGTGTTGCTGCGTCGTCCATGAAACGCTTATGCAGGCGTCCGCCCGAGTAGGCGAAGTAGAACGCACCGTTCTCTCCTACCACCGCATCCACCGGCCACATTCGCGCGAAGTGGTCGCACCAGCCCGCCGGTCGCCCCGTGATCGGCACCACCAGCCTGCCCGCGCGCTTAAGACGCTCCATGGCGGAATACGCCTCGGCGGTCAGTACGCCTCCGGTCGTCAACGTGTCATCGATATCGAACAGCAAACCCTTGATTCGGCCCGCGTCGCGCATTTCGGCAAGCGGTTTCATCAATCACCCATCACGACCCGGACGCGCGCCCGCTGCGTTTCGTTCATCAGCAACCCGGCCTTGGTGCGACGCCACAGCACGTCCTCGGCATTGCGCGCCCATTCGTGGTCCTTCAGCCAGCGCACTTCGCGCGCCGTCAGCCCGGCGCCGTATTCCTCGCCCAGGTCGCCATCACCGACGACCGCCGGGGACTGCGCGCCATGGCGGCGGAAGATGCCGCGCAGGATGTATTCCGGAATATGCGGATAGGTCTGGAAGAAGGCATCGCGCGCTTCCATTCGCGACACACCCCCGAAGTCGCTGCCCAACAGCGGCTGGCCGCTGGTCCACGCCGGTTTCAGGCCGGGGAAGTACCGCGCCAACTTCTCCAGCGCGTGCTCAGCCAGGCGCCGATACGTCGTGATCTTGCCGCCGAACACGGAGAGCACCGGCGCCACGCCATGCTCGCCGCCGTCAACGCGCAGGGTGTAGTCGCGTGTCACCGCGGATGGATCTTCGGACCCGTCGTCGTACAGCGGCCGCACACCGGAGTAGTTCCACACCACATCTTCGGGCCGCGCTGGCTTCTTAAGATAGCGGTTCACGGCACGACACAGGTACACGACCTCCTCGTCCGACGCAAGAGGCTTCTCGTCCTCGTTCTCCTGCGGCACGTCGGTGGTACCTACCAGGGTATGCAAGTCGCCATAGGGAATCATGAACACCACGCGGCGATCATCGTTCTGCAGGATGAAAGCGTGCTTGCCCTCGTAGAGCCTGGGCACCATGATGTGGCTGCCCTTGACGAGGCGCACCTTGTCCTCCGAAGGCTGCCCGAGGCTGCCATTCAGCACGCGTTTCACCCAGGGGCCGGCGGCATTGACCACCGCGCGCGCGGACACGCTGCTGCCGTCCGAAAGCTTCGCTCGCCACAGCCCGCCTTCGCGCACAGCCGACCGGCACTCGACGCGGGTCAGGATTCTGGCGCCCCGCGCCTGCGCATCGAGTGCGTTGGCCACGACCAGGCGCGCGTCGTCCACGCGGCAATCGGAATAGATGAAGCCGTGCTTCAGGCGCTCGTTCAGACCCGCGTTGTACGGCGGGGCGTCAAGGCGCACCGCGTGCGAGCCCGGCAGGCTGGCGCGGCGCGATAGGTGGTCATAGAGGAAGAGCCCGGCGCGGATCATCCAGCGCGGCCGCAGCTCCAGCACATGCGGCATGATGAAGCGCGCCGGCCAGACCAGATGCGCCGCCACCTTCAGCAGCACCTCGCGCTCGGCGAGTGCTTCGGCGACCAGGCGAAACTCGTATTGCTCGAGGTATCGCAGGCCCCCGTGGATCAACTTCGAGGACCAAGACGAGGTCGCCGAGGCGAGATCGTCCTTCTCCACCAGCGTGACCAACAGGCCGCGGCCAGCGGCGTCGCGCGCGATCCCCGCACCGTTGATGCCGCCACCAACGACCAGGAGGTCGACGGTGTCCGACTGGGACTCTCGAGTATGCAAGGACGGAATTTTACGGCAGCGTCACGCTGACCCGGACGCCACGCGGCAGATTCTCGGCGGCGACGCTGCCGCCGTGGTACTCCGCGATCAGGCGCGCCACATACAGGCCCAGGCCCAGGTGGGGATCGGTTCCTGAATGTCCGGCGCGGCCGGACACCATCGAGCCGAACAGGGTGTCTTTCACGGTATCCGGTATGGGTGGGCCTTCGTTCTCCACTGTAATCCGCGCCTTGCCCTCGGCCGTGGCGAGGGCAATGCGCACCGGCGTGCCCGGCGCCGCAAAATCGGCTGCGTTCTCCGCCAGCTTGTCCAGCATCTGCGCCAGCAGGTCTGGCGCTCCCTCCACCATCAAGGGATTCGCGGCCAGGTCCAGGTCGAACGCCCTTGGGGAATAGGCCAGGCGGTAGCCCTCGACGCAACCGCGCAGCACCGGCACGGCGTCGAACTTCTCCCGCGTCACGGAAGACAGGCTTTGCTCCAGGCGGCTCGCCTCGCCCATGCGCTCCAGGATTCGCGACAGGCGCGCCAGACCTTCCTCCGCGCGCTCGATGTAGGTACGGCTCTCTTCCGGGGTCGGCGCCAGCTTCAGGTTCTCGAGCGACGAACGCACCACCGCGATGGGTGTGCGCAACTCATGCGAAAGACGTCCGGCCATGCTCTCCAGGTAGGAATGGTGCTGGGCGAGCCTGCCCAACACCGCGGAGAAGCTGCGCGACAGGTCGCCGATTTCGTCGCCCGCGTCCGACCCTGAGGCGAGCCTGGCGAAGCGGCCGCGTGCGTCGATCGCAGACTCCGCCTCGTCGCGCAGGCACCGTATGCGCATCGACAATCGTGTCGCCCAGGCGATGAGCACCGCCGCCGCCCCCGCGAATACCGTCAGCGTTAATACCAGCAGTCGCTCCAGCGCTTCGCTGCGCAACGTGGCGACCGGATTGGTGGTCTCCTCGACTACCACAGCCCCCACCACCTGGTCCCGGTTCCAGATCGGGCTGGCCGCGGACATCACGACTGCGCGCCCGTCCGGCGTGCGCCGCACCCGCGTCCCGGGCGCCCCCTGCAGCGCAGCCCCGATGTCCCGCCCGCTGGCGAGCGCGTCCTCCGGGACCGCCTCGGCAAACTCTTCGCTCGGGCGCTGGATGAGCAGGTTCACGATCCCACGCCAGGCGCGCCGCAGGCCGGATTCCTCCGGCTCGGGGAGCGGGCGTTTCAGGCTGCCGGCGAGCGCCAGCACCTGGTAGCGCCGGTTCACCACCCAGATGCGCGATTCGGTGCGCTCCAGGCCTTTCAGGATCGCGGCGATGTCCTCCTGTGCGGCGCGCGCCGCCAGCGCCTGCTCGCGCTCTAGGACAATCTGCTCCGATGGCAATTCCAGCGCGCGGTCGGCGAGGCGCTGCAGTTCGGCTTCCGCCTCGCGGCGCAGCGGATCGTCGTGCACCGGCGCGGCATTGAGTAGCTGCGGGCGGTCATGCAGGGCGGTGGCGACGCCGCGCGCGGTCGCGAGGAGGTTGCGCTCCTGGCCACCCAGCAGCACCCGCTCCATCTCGTTGACATACAGCACCCCCGCCCAAGGCAGCACCAGGAGTACCAGCGACACCAGCGCGAGCTTGGAGCGCAGGCCGAGCCGTTTCACGGCGATTTCCAGCGATAGCCCATGCCGTAAGCGGTCTCAATGTGATCGAAGGTTGGGTCCACAGCCTGGAACTTGCGCCGTATCCGCTTCACGTGCGAGGTCACCGTGGCGTCGTCCACGACCAATTGCGCTTCGTTCATCAATTGCTCGCGGTTCTTCACATGCCCCGGATGCCGCGCCAGCGCGTGCACCATCCAGAACTCCGTGAGCGTCAGTTCCACCGCCCTGCCGTTCCACGCCACCGTGAAGCGCTTGAGATCCAGCGCCAGCGCACCGCGCTCCAGTTTCTCCTCCACCTGCTGGGGCTCGTGCGACAACTCGGCGCGGCGAAACAGCGCGCCGATGCGCGCCAACAGGTGCGGCAGACTGGTGTCCTTGGTGAGATAGTCGTCCGCGCCCAGGCGCAGCCCGGAAACAACATCGAAATCACTTTCGCGCGCGGTCAGAAAGATGATGGGCAGCGTTGCGGAGAGCGCGCGTAGCTCGCGGCACAGGGAAAATCCGCCGTCGACGTCCTCGCCAAGCCCAATGTCGATGATCGCAAGTTCGGGCAGGCGGGAGCGCAGCGCCGCCAGCGCTTCGGTCTGCCCGGCATAGGCGGCGACCTCGAAGCCGTGTTTGCGCAGCGCTTCCGCGGTGTTGGCGCGGATGGCCGGGTCATCCTCGACGATAGCAATGCGGCGCATAGGGATCAGTCGGCGGCGACTATAGCCCATGGGGCGGCGCCGAACCGGGCAAATGCCCTCCTGCCCGCAGATTGCCAGAATTCTTCGCCGTCTTGCCTGCAACAGGCCCGCGCCCCGCCCCGCCCGGCGGCTGAAATGCCACTCCATGAAAACCCACGACACACCGGTTCCGTCTTCCGCCCGGCTCGCGCTGGCCGACGCCATTACCTTCCTAGCGCTGGCCGCGTGCATCGCGTTCTCGGTCGGCCTGGTGCTTGCCGGCACCGTGCTGCTGCTCTCAGGCAGCGCCCAGGCTGCCCAGCCCGAACGCGATGGCGGGCTGCTGCTCAAGGCACGCGACGGCGGCGCGTCGCACTCTGCGCCACTCCTCGCCACCGATGTCGAGATCCGGGTTGTCGGCCACGTAGCGCGAGCCAAAGTGACGCAGCGGTTCCGCAATACCCAGCCGGACTGGTACGAAGGGGTTTACGTGTTTCCGCTGCCGGAGAACGCGGCGGTGGACCGGCTGCGGATGCGCATCGGCGAGCGTCTCGTCGAGGGCGAGATTCGTGAGAAGGAGAAGGCGCGGGCCAGCTACGCGCAGGCCAAGGCCGAGGGCCGGCGCACAGCGCTGTTAAAGCAGGAACGGCCCAACATTTTCACCTCGAGCGTCGCCAACATCGCGCCCGGCGAGGAAGTGCAGATTGAGATCGAGTATCAGCAGGTTCTGTGGTATGACCAGGGCCGCTACTCATTGCGTTTTCCGATGGTGGTCGGGCCGCGCTACTTCCCGGCCGCGGAGGCCAAGGGCGTGGATGCGGCGCGCATCACCACGGCGGTGTTCCGGCCCGTGGAAGACGGCGTCGTCCGAAACCCAGTCACCCTGCGCGTGGATGTCCAAGCCGGCGTCCCGGTTGCGGAACTCAGGAGCCCGTCGCATCGTATCGAAACCGGCCCTTGCGGCGAGGCGGGCTGCCGCGCCGTCCTGCACGAAGCCGTGCCGGTGAACAAGGACTTCGTCCTCTACTGGACGCTGGCCCCGGGCCGCGTCCCTGCCGCCGCCGCGATCACCGAGCGAAAGGCCGCCAGGCACTACGGCCTGGTGATGGTGGTGCCGCCGGCGCAGGAACACCGCGCCGATCGACTTCCCCGTGAAGCCATTTTCGTCATCGACACCTCCGGCTCCATGCAAGGCGCTTCCATCACGCAGGCAAAAGAAGCGCTGCAGCTCGCGGTGCGCCGGCTCTCGCCCGCCGACCGGTTCAACATCATCGAGTTCAACAGTCATGCGCGCCCGCTTTACCCGACGGCACGGCCCGCGTCTCCCGGCAACCTGGAGGCTGCGGCGAATTGGGTGAACGAGCTGCGCGCCAATGGCGGCACTGAAATGGCCAAGGCCCTGGATCTCGCGCTGGACGGGTCGGAGACGCCGGGGCGGATCCGCCAGATCGTGTTCCTCACCGACGGCGCAGTGGGCAACGAGGACCAGCTGTTTCGCATGATCCGCGAGCGCCTCGGCGATTCGCGCCTGTTCACCATCGGCATCGGCTCGGCGCCCAACAGCCACTTCATGTCCAAGGCGGCGCAGTTCGGCGCCGGCAGCTTCACCTACATCGGCCGCATCGAGGAGGTGAAGCAGAAAATGGACGCGCTGTTCGCCAAGCTCGAGTCCCCGGTGCTCAAAGGCGTGCGCATCGATTGGGGCGGCGCCGTCGGCGTGGAGGCCTGGCCAAAGCAGATTCCGGATCTCTACGCCGGCGAGCCGGTGATCGTGTTGTTTTCCGCCGAGAGGCTTGGCGGCCCGCTGGGCGTGTCCGCGCAAGGGGGCGACGGTTCGTGGATGGCCCGCGTGCCGGTTGCGCCCGCCGTGGTTGAAAACGCGTTGCCGGTGCTCTTGGCGCGCGAGCGGATCAGCTCCCTGATGGATCAGATGCGCGGCGGCACGCCGGAGGACGAGATCCGGCAGGCGGTCTTGAAGCTTGCCCTGGAGCATCAGCTGGTTTCCCGCTACACGAGCCTGATCGCCGTGGACAAGACCCCAGCCCGCACCGCGGAGGCGCTGCTCAAGTCCACGTCCCTGCCTACGCAGTTGCCGGAGGGCTGGACCATGGAAGGGGTAGAAGCGGAAACGCACGGCGAATTGCCGCGCGGTGCAACTAATGCGCGCCTTGACCTTCTCGTGGGCGCCCTCCTGCTGCTCCTCGCCGCGCTGCTGTGGAACCGCTCGCGGAGGTGGGGGTGAGCAACTATGGTGACGTCGCCTTGGGCGTGGAATGCGCCCTGCCCGTTCTCCTGCCCAAGGCACCGCGTAAGCGTCGCCTGCTTCCCTGGCTCGCCGGGCTGCTGCTCGTTGCCGGGGCATTGCAGTTCGGCCAGGGCGTGTGGATCCACGCCAAGGCCGAGCTTGCGCAGATCTTGATCGAGCGCGCCTGGGCCCGCACGCTGGCGGGCGAATCTATGGTCAAGCCCTGGCCTTGGGCGGACACCTGGCCAGTGGCAAAGCTGGAGGTTCCCGCGCGAGGCACCTCGCTTCTGGTCCTCGCCGGCGCGAGCGGCCGCACCATCGCCTTTGGCCCGGGCCACCAGCACGGCACGCCCCTGCCAGGAGCGCCCGGCAACAGCGTCATCGGCGGCCATCGCGACACCCATCTCGGCTTCCTGCGTCATCTCCGTAAGGGCGACACCGTGCGCATCCAGCGCGCCGATGGCCTGCGCGTGAGTTACCGCGTTGCCGCGACGGACGTGCTCGACAAGCGCGACACCTGGGTGATGCGCAACACCGCCGGGACTCGCCTGACACTGGTCACCTGCTGGCCGTTCGACGCGCTGCGCGCCGGCGGCCCTGAGCGCTACGTGGTGATCGCAGAGCGCAGCTAGGAACCGCGGCGCGGGGCGCGCCCTCAAGAAAGGAGGACGAGGAACGGGAGGGCGCCGCCCCGCGGCTTCGGCAGTTAGAATCCACCGCATGACCGCCTCGCTCACCCTCGTCGTCGGCAATAAGAACTACTCGTCCTGGTCCATGCGTCCCTGGGTCGCGCTGCGCGGCTGCGGCGTGCCTTTTACCGAGCGCGTCGTGAAATTCGAATCGGAGGACTGGAAGGCCAACATTGCGACCTTGTCGCCCTCGGGCCTGGTCCCGGTGCTCTGGGAAGGCGCGCCGGGATCCGGCTTCGCCACCTGGGATACCCTCGCCATCGTCGAACGCACGAACGAACTTTTCCCGGACAAGGGCTTGTGGCCTGCGGACCCGCAGGCACGTACGCGCGCGCGCAGCGTAGCGGCCGAGATGCATTCGGGTTTCCGCGCCCTGCGCGGCGCCATGCCGATGAACCTGCGCGGACGGCATCCAAGCAAAGGCATGAATCCCGAAGTAGCGAAGGACATTGCGCGCATCACCACCATGTGGACCGAGGCTCGGTCTAGGTTCGGCCAGAGCGGCCCGTACTTATTCGGCGCCTTCTGCGCTGCGGACGCGTTCTATGCGCCGGTGGCGACGCGCTTCGTGACCTACGGTGTTGAGCTCGCCGGGGAGGCGAAGGCCTACCAGCAGGCGCTCCTGGGCAATGCTGCGGTGAAGGAGTGGACCGCCGAGGGACTCAAGGAGAAGGAGTTCTTCAAGGAAGACGAACCCTACGCGGCGCCCCCGGGCTGAACCCGGCTGCGCTACTTCTTGCGCAGCTTCCGGATGGCGGCCAGCTGCGCGGCGAGCATGGACAGCTCGCCCTCGACGGTCGCGATCTCCTGCTTGTCCTTGGCGTTGCGGCGGGCTTCCTCGGCGCGCTGAAGCGCCTCGTTCGCCTTGGCCTCGTCCAGGTCGTGGCCCCGAATTGCCGTATCCGCGAGCACCGTAATCACCTTGGGCTGCACTTCCAGGATGCCGCCGGCCACGAAGATCAACTGCTCCTCGCCCCCGCCCGGGGGCAGAATGCGTACCGCACCCGGCCGGATGCGGGTAATCAGCGGCGTGTGCCGCGGGTAGATGCCCAACTCTCCGGCTTCGCCCGGCAGGACGACGAACTCCGCCTCGCCTGAGAAGATCGCCTCCTCGGCGCTGACGACGTCGACATGCATGGTGTGCGCAGCCATGGGAATCCCTTACTGGAGGGTTTTCGCCTTCTCGAACGCCTCTTCGATGGCGCCCACCATGTAGAACGCCTGCTCGGGGAGCGCATCGCACTCGCCGTTGACGATCATCTTGAAGCCCTTAATGGTGTCCTTCAGCGACACGTACTTGCCCGGGGTGCCGGTGAAGTTCTGCGCCACGGTGAAGGGCTGCGACAGGAAGCGCTGGATCTTGCGCGCCCGGGATACCGCCAGCTTGTCCTCGGGGGCGAGCTCATCCATGCCCAGGATGGCGATGATGTCGCGCAGTTCCTTGTAGCGCTGCAGCGTGGCCTGCACCGCGCGCGTCGTGTTGTAGTGGTCTTCGCCGATGGTGTTCGGGTCCACCTGGCGCGAGGTGGAATCCAGCGGGTCAACGGCGGGGTAGATGCCCAGCGCGGCGATGTCGCGCGACAGCACGACGGTGGCGTCCAGGTGGCCGAAGGTGGTCGCGGGAGAAGGGTCGGTGAGGTCGTCCGCCGGCACGTACACCGCCTGGATCGAGGTGATCGAGCCCACCTTGGTGGAGGTGATGCGCTCCTGCAGGCGGCCCATTTCCTCGGCCAGCGTCGGCTGGTAGCCCACGGCCGAAGGCATCCGGCCCAGCAGCGCCGAGACTTCCGTGCCGGCGAGCGTGAAGCGGTAGATGTTGTCGACAAAAAACAGGATGTCTCGGCCCTCGTCGCGGAAGCTCTCGGCCATGGTGAGACCGGTGAGCGCCACGCGCAGACGGTTGCCCGGGGGTTCGTTCATCTGTCCGAACACCATCGCCACCTTGGACTCGGGCAGGTTGTCCGGCTTGACCACTTCGGCCTCGATCATCTCGTGATAGAAGTCGTTGCCCTCGCGGGTGCGCTCGCCAACGCCCGCGAACACCGACAGGCCGGAGTGCTGGGTGGCGATGTTGTTGATCAACTCCAGCATGTTCACCGTCTTGCCGACGCCGGCACCGCCGAACAGGCCGATCTTGCCGCCCTTGGCGAACGGGCAGATGAGGTCGATGACCTTGATGCCGGTCTCGAGCAACTCCACCGAGGGCGATAGCTCGTCGAACTTCGGCGCTGCCTGGTGGATGGAGCGCAGCTTGTCGGACTTGATTGGGCCAACCTCGTCGATCGGCCGGCCGAGCACGTCCATGATGCGGCCGAGGGTCCCGGTGCCGACCGGCACCGAGATCGGGGCGCCGGTGGAGACCACCTTCATGCCGCGGCGCAGGCCGTCGGAGGACCCGAGCGCGATGCAGCGCACCACGCCGTCTCCCAGTTGCTGCTCGAC
>Ga0169931_10011447_pt1 | contig 12492 bp, 4 predicted proteins | sample Kivu_15m_20L_FD_129675 | JGI IMG/M metagenome (GOLD analysis project Ga0169931, IMG submission 129675) | Freshwater microbial communities from Lake Kivu, Western Province, Rwanda to study Microbial Dark Matter (Phase II) - Kivu_15m_20L... | ecosystem: Environmental > Aquatic > Freshwater > Lake ...
ATTTTTGCTCGATAAAATTATTAATCAATTATGTTTCTTGATCATTCAGCGATTGCTTTCTAGCATTCTTGTGCTATTCGAGCCAATCTTTCCATTTCTTATTCGTCACTCACGTCATACATCCCTTTTTCTCCCTTTAATAATCCTACTTTCATGTCTGTTCGTGATAAGACATTTTAGCATTCTCTTATTTTAATCTAGAGTTCATCTGCATTTGCATTAAGTATTTAGTTTTATCTAGATAACATTTTATTTACTTTTTGTATTGCTGGAATACTTCTAATTCTGCACTTTTTTTGATAAACTACTGATTCATATCTTTTAGTAATTTTTATAGCTAAGCGTTTGTTTGATTTAAATAGGCTATTCTATTGTAAGGAGCTTTCGAAATCAAAATTTTGGCGAACTAAAATTTTTTAGTCATCAACTATAGATCTTTCTAAGTCGACTGTACTTTCTAACTCAGGCTAAGTAACTCCTGACTCAGGACCAATACTTACTCATTCTTTTTTTATTGTTCGTAAAGGGCAATCTGCAAAGATCCAAGTAGACGCACTTCTTATTCTTCGGCTCGTAACTCACTTAACATTTTGTAGAATCACCGCCAAAAATGAAGATTTAGCTTTATTTAGGCGTTTATGAAATTGAAATTAAATTTTATTCTGCATTTTAGCGCTAAATTAAATCTTTTTTAGTGAATTATCACTATTTTTTTAATCGTTGAATCACATTTTGGGTATTTTTTACACAAAAAAACTATTAAACTCTCTATAACAACGTATGATGATCGAGCGTATGATAATAGCAATAGCTTATACATTTTAAAATATTATGATAAAACAAAGAGTTAAAACGCAAAGTTCCAATGACTTGCATGCTAAAGACTAGCAAAAACCTGAAAAAGTTGTGGGAAAATTTAGTAGGAAACAACATATGACTAAATGTAGCTCTAAGAAACAGCTTAACTCTTCCAATAACGTGTGCTATATGTCTGCCAACCACAATACATCTGCTTTCTTGCCTACTTAAAATGAAAGTTTTAATTAAAAAGTAGCGTTTTTGCCTTCCAGATTCGCTTCTTTGTCTGTTTCTTCGGACAAATAGCGTTAGCAAAGCTTCACATAATAGCCATAAGAATTAGCGAGAAATAGATATTCCGATATTACTTTTACATCTGGAATGCCTTCGAGATAGTTCAAAAAATAAGGATGGAAATCAACAACTTCTCTTCTTAATTTTAAGAAAGATGAATTTAGAAGAAAAACATAGTTTACAGAGCAAGTTGATGCCAACTATTCTTCAAATAAATTGTTAGAAATAAATCTGCAACTCTTACAGAAAATCAAAGACTGTAACGATTAAATATAAGGACTTCAAAAATAGTATTTAGAGAAAGAAAAGTAGTGGAAGCTATAAAAATTATAGAAATAGAAAGAATTTAGTCTACAGATATAACAAAAGTAGAAAGAGTTTCAAACATACAAATAGTGCAGGGAAAAGTAACTATAGCAGTTAAGACAATAAAATGCAAGGCAAAAAAGTGAGATTGAATTTATGTTGACTCTTAATGTTTAGCTTAGCTAAAAAGTAGCATAGCTCAAACAGAAACACAGAAAGTTAAGAAGTTAGAAAAAGATGAAAAAATCATAAACTTTGGCTGCGTTACGTCCAGAACTAGCCTAAAGAAGTTTTCTCACTGAACAAGATATCAATCAAGATTCATCAATCAGTACAATAGGTCCAGATTTTAGAAATTCTGGATTTTAATACAAAAATTGTAATGAATTTGACGAGTCTACCATTTTGCACTAGCTTAACTAGCTAAATAACTCTAATGCTTCTCCCTAAATAGTTCGCTAATTGAAGCAAAATGCACGATACAAGAACATTTAGATAGACATTTTGAAGAAAATGAAGATGGAAGCAGATGTGAATGTTGAAAAACTGTAGAAGGATGTACGAAAAATGAGAGAAAAAATAAAACAGCTATAGAAATTGGTTATTAGGGGTCATAATAGAAGAAGAAGCGATTATTCTGATGCTTCTCTTGAATTGTCGGTGTCTCCACCCAAGAACAAAAAGCTATGATTATTTTCTATAACTTTTATCATTTTATATATTTGCTGATTTTATACAAGCTTAATCTATCGACTGTAGAAGATGATAAAATATTTAATTTAGCTGTATTAAGGTCTGTTTTAATATATGCCTCAATGCAATTTCATGATCGACTAAACAACAAAATCATTTATTTAGCTATAACTTGCGTCTGATCTACATAGCATTTGTACTGTTAATAGATAAGTTAGCCTTTTTGATATCTAGAAAACGCGTTCTTTATTCTTTGAACAGTGGCACCTACAGTTCAGGACAATCTTATATCACACTTTTGTTTGTTTGTACCTGTACTTGCGTGTTTCCGAGCGATTTAAGATAGGCGTTAACTCTTGCCTTGAGGAAAGGGTTCTTTTGGATCTCTTACTTTGTGTGGCTCATTATTTAATGTTCGACTGAAGAGTTTGAAGGAAAAGTAGCTGCTTTGCGTACATTAAGCTCAGATTTGTTTCTGCTTAAAATTGAGGAAAGATTGGGCTAAGAACTGTTGTGAGTGAGATGATGAAAAGATGAGTTATGAGGCTCCATTTTAAACTGGGAATAAATTTAATAATTTTTCAGTGAAGATATAATAATCAGCCCCAAATCAATCTAGCAACCGCAATCATATTTTATATATCCCTTTACAAAAAACATGATATAGTTATTTTATACAATAATTTATGCCCATATGTAATCACAAGTAGAATCTTCATCGAACTGCTATTCGATCTGCGAGCCTCCACAAACCCAACAAATAGTATATCCTTATAGTAAGTACATCTCTCAGCATGTTTACAGATGCATCTAGTACACTAAGCTTAGATCCATCGACATCGTGCCACTCTACACCTTACTCTGCTATCTCAACCTTCAATCCTTGAGAAATAAAGAACAATTAAACATCAAAGGCAAAGCGTTAGATATGCATGATTTGGAAAAGCAGTTTAGCTGTTTAAAGATTGAAAAGTTTAAATCCGCATTGAGTGTCCTTAGTTTTAATGCCCAAAAGAACTCCGATAATTGTTTTAAATACCCAAGAAACTAGCCTTCTATGGGGTTTTCGGCTCACTTTTTATTCGGCAACTCGTCGAGAGCCAACTACCATAGCCAATCCACTAGAATTTTATAACTTTTATAAAGTCACTATTCTATTAAGACACCTTTAAAGTTCGCTAAATTTAGTAGCTCCATCTGCATCGACCATCAGAACATAATTTCCTTTAGCTACAGCTACTCCAGCTCTAACTGCTCCGCCCTTACCTCTATTTTTTGGATAGCTGACAACTATGAGGTTTATTTTTAGCGATTAAGCTGTTTTGAGTGCGGTCTAGGCAGTTTTATCTTTGGACCCATCGTCGACGACTATAATCTAAAAACTATATGATTGTTTCTTCAGGAATTCAGCAGTCTACTAAAGCATTACTGGCAGTCTTTCTTGTTCATTATAGCTAGGCACAACGAGAGAAAGATACGATTTATTTTTGTTAGACTATTGATATTGGGATAGCGAGATGACTTGTTTACCATCGTTGATAGTTATGGGTTACTCTTCAAGTTTTTGAATGTTCTTTTTGAAAGCAGAATATGGCAAGGATAGCCAGATAGCTGCGATTACTATGGCGATACTTAACAATACCAACAAATAGTCCCACATTATATTACAAAGTGTCAAGATTATTTCAAATCATATTATAGGCAATTCCTTTGATGACGTGTCAAGCTTTATATAAGCTAAGATATTTCAAAAAAAAAATTTCCTATAATACAATCTAAAACAGATCATGATTCAATTAACTATCGCCATCAATTCTTCAGGTGATCTACTGAACTGTTTTGTTTCCATTTCTTCGCAAAGATTAAAATAAGTCTCCAGACATCTAGCATGAGTGATTTTATCTTTGATTTTCGAGTTGGTCAAAAACTATTCGGCATCGTTAATACAGAAAGACATAAAACATTTCCTAAGATTCGTGCTTTTGATGATTTTGAGCATGAGAGTGTTGTTGAATTTCACAGAATTAACGAGCTCCATCAATTAGCGAAGGTTTTATCTATAAAGGGCTAATTTTTATTAAAGCCAGCTTTGAAATAGTCTGACTATATTTTTAATAGAATTTTTGGGATTTTTGCTCGAAGCGTCCTCTTAGTTTTTTTACTGTTTCAGACACCTTAGGCTGAATTTACGAGCATGGGGGATTTTTTTTTCTTTTTTTTAGTTGAACTCGCTATCAATGCTGGCGACTTGGGAGGACTCAAAAGAGTTTGTGATCTTGATGATTCTGTTATTGTAGTAGATCTAAGTGACCTTGACAAGTTGGTTGTTAATATTCCGAGTAAAATAGTTGAGTATCTCGAGCTCTTTAAATGTTGATGAAGCCAATTAGACTTCAACTTTGTGCTCATGGACGATCTTCTGTTCGCCGTATTGGAACACCTGGTTATAATTTTTGGCTATGGGTTGCTTAGCGAGCTCCACATCGACGATCTAGGCCTGACAGTCTTCAAACATTTTAGGAAAAAATACCACTTTTTCACAATCGAACAGTAAAACGAACAGAAAAATATTGAAAGAAATAAAACGGTACTAAAATTGGTCCTATGAGCCTAAAAAATGCCCAAGAAGTCGATTTTTGCACAAAAACTTGAGAATTTACCTCCATACTGGTTAAAATTTAATCAACTGTTTTTTTATTCTCAGGCTAAAGATAAAGGGCTTTTTTAAAGACTATTTTCAAATGACTTAAAAAATATATTCATCAAAAAGAAAGATTTTTATTTGCATAAAATATACTCTCTGAGCTCTAATTCGATCTAATCACATCTTTTCATTTTTTAATACTTTTAAAATGTTTTTTAAGATTTTATTTCCCAAATAAAAAATTATTTTTTATTTATATGTTTAGATTTATCAATAAAATGAAAAAAAATTGACTAAAAAACAATAAGGATAATTTTTATTGAATCCATCCATAAATTTTAAATGGATAAATATGATAATATTTTTTGACAGAGAAATAGCAGGAAGATATGTTCAATCATAGTAGTGCTAGTACAAAGACCAGCAGCAATACAAATAGACACAAATTAGCTTTGGGCACGCTACCTATAGTCCCTTAAAATATTCTTGCGTTTCTTTTTAACAAAATGCTTTTTTATTCAGAAAACTATTTTTCCTACTTTTTACTACTCCTTTATTCTCTTCTAACGACTGAAATTTTCGTCTTTTGTTCTGTCTTAGCGACTTACTGAGTGATTTCTTTATATTCAGACTAGCCTGCATTTGACCGATCAGTAAGTGCCCCAGCTTCGGTGCTACGATCGCTGAACTACCCTGTTTTTCCTCCTATTTTTGCAAAGACAATCGGTTCGATAGCAAATAGTCTAGATGTTTCCGCTGCCATTTTTTCGACATACATCTTAGTATCATCTCTCTTGCGTTCTATCTGTACAGTAATACTGTTGGCCTCTCGAGTAAGTTTTGCCAGTTGTTGATGGTCATATGCTTGATCGTATTTGAGTTTGTATACGTTGTCTGCAATTCTGTTTAACTTTTTTTGCAGAGCATGACGTTTCTGTTAAAAGATTTCCTTTCGATTGTTAGGGATGAGCTTGCTGGTTGAGTGGTTGACGAAGAGGTAGTGGGGTCTTGGGGGGCCTTAGTCTTGCATGTTCTATAAGTAAATCTCAATATTATTTAACTGCCTTCTAATCAAACAACCTTCCATTATCATTAATTAAGGGTCTTAAATTAGCTATTAAATAACATCAATATTTATCAACCGTTGCGTAGATCTTTTAAATATGAACGAGCTCGCTGCATAATTAGCTAAGTTGAATCGTTACTTTTCTTTAACGAATTTTTCTAATCCAGGCCATACTTTCTCATCAGATAAATCTAAGGTTCGTCGATTCGGACTTATACCTTATCTTTATTCTTGTAGCGTTCTTCTATAGGATTTTCAGCTTTCTATTTTTGTGTGTAAGAATTCGTTGATGATCCATTATTAATAAATTACCTAAGAGCTAATTTTGGTTAAAATGCAGATGTAGATACGGCATCTCTGCGAATGCTATTCTATACGACCATTTTTTAAATAACTCTAGAATGACTTGAGTCGATACTAGTTCTTTTTGACACGACACTTTCCATAAAATCTTGCTTAGACTATGCACGACTACGAATGGATCTCTATAGCAAAAATGATTATTTTTTATTCAGAGCCTACATTTCTGCTGCAAAAACCTCAAAAGCACTTTTTGAGATAGGCCTTATTCTGTAAATTTAATCTTTTATTCTGAGAACTTGATGACCTTAAGTCAAAAATTAGTGCAAATTGAAAGATCTTTTTCTAGTGCGAATTTGATTGAGAATTGAGCTAAAAAGTAGTCTAAGCTCTGAGCTAAGAGACTCAGAGGCATTGTTTGTTTAAGAAATAGTACCTATTTTGGCTGAATCTAGCAGATTAAATAAAGCAGTAAGGTTTGTCTCTGTGTCTTTTGGACCAGAAAAGTATATTTGTGGCTAAATTTGTAATTTTTAGTAGGAAATCTAAGCTGCTTTGTTTGTAGGTGTTTATATCTATTTAGATTTTGTATTGTTTAAAATTGTTTATGCTTTTTCTTTTACTTCAGTTGGTAGTACCATTATTTACAGTTTAAGTTATAAAACCTAACTTTTTCTGGCAGATGCAAGCACATTGGAAGAACTATACTGACTTTCTTATTCGTGAAGAGTGAATAATTTTTCATCTTTTTATGGCAATCTAGTTTTTATGTCATCAATTATTTTAGTTTTTATTGGTAGCTTGATGGAAACCCTAGAAGATTAATTTGAGCTATTGAATTAGTTTTTAATGTTATACTTTTGTTATTTGTAAAGTTGATAAGCTGTTTTTTATTGCGAGTTAGAAAAATATTTTTGTTTGTAAGCTTCTATCTATTTATTTGATGAATTTTAGTATACATTTTTACTTTATGAAAGTCGTTGTATCGATTTATGATTTAAAATCAAAGAAGATTCGATCGATATGTCTTTTGAATGCTTATTTGCACTATATTAAGCTTCTTTCTTTGATTAATTTTTTTCAGTTTCTATCTTCTATTTTACTTAATCTTTTTCTTCAGCCTACATTTTGTCGATTTCAATGTTTTTATTTAATTTTTTATTCTAGAATACAGCTTTTTGAAGTTCTATAGTTTTTGATATTTTTTAATTAAAGTGATACGTGCCATTGATTTAATTTAATGTCTTCATTTATGATTGCTCTTTGTTTATTATTTTTTGTAAAGGAATTTCTTCGTTTGCATCCATAAGCAAGTATTCAGACAATTTATCAGTTTATAGCTTTATACGCACTTGTCTAATATTTTGTAAAGGGCCTATGTTAGCAAAACTATTCGTGTCTTCTTTTTGTTTGCTTAACTAAACTGAACCATTTGAAAAGATATGTTCTTATATAGGCTTTGCAGGCTATTTTTTAATTGAATTTTTAACTATTCTTCCTACACTTTTTTATGATCTCTTGTTTTATGTTATACTTTTACTGTTATTTTTGAGTTAGCTATCCCACAATCCTGAAGGAATTTAAGGCTATTTCCCTAGAGTAAAAGACTGTGTTTTTATTTATGAAATATTTAGAGATGGTTATTGGGTCCATTCTAGCTTAGCCATCACTTATTTATTTTAATTTTTAGTATTTTTCATAATATTGTTATTCTAGCTTTTGCTAGGTTGTTTGCTGGCACTTTTTTTCGAATTTTTGCTTTTAGGTCGTTCAGCTACAACTTTATTGGCCATAGCTAAAGAGCCTTTATGTCTAGGTCTGTTTTATTTGTTATGGATTACTTAAACTTTTACTTTTTTGGCACCGTTTTTGCTCACTTGATGTATGCTATTCTCTTCTATAGTAGATTTAGGGGGAGGTGTGAGATTCAACACCGAGAGTTATCCTGTTTTATGTGAATGATTATTGTAATTTTTGAGTTAAACTAGTATTTTCGAGAGCCACTGCATTTCTGTTTGGGACTTAGGTTCGACTTGTGATGAAGAAAGCGGAGTCGAAATGAGTTTGTTTCGATCTTGATGGTATTTGTTGATAGATTTATTGTGTGGATTCGTGTGATTATGCCTGGGGAGACTCATGGTTTGACTTAACGAATAGTTGTTACGCATATTTTAATAATAATACTAAAACTGTGAATGCAATCTACTACCACTACTATCTAAAATAAAACTAACTAAACAAATATTTTTTTTATATTTTTGATCATTTTGTTTACTTTTTCTTGCTTTTTTCTTTCTTCTTGCCTTTCTGCTTGCCCTATTTAGTCACGAAAGATTCTGCGTTTTCATCACCAAAAAATAGTTATTGCTTTTTCACCTAATCTCCCTCTTGCGCATTTACTTTTTTCTTCTTAGATGCTGACCTTTCCTGAACCTGATTTTCATTTATGCTCTGATTGACTTTTTAAAATCTTATTTCCTGTTTTACTGTATTCGATTCTTCAGAGGATACTCCAGAGATAATAGGCTAATCAAGAGTGTCTTGATGCGGGTTGAGTCTATCGAATTCATCTCTTCCAAAAGGTTTGAAAATTTACTTGACATAGTAAGCTTTGTTGGGAGACAATTTAGCGCAGTTTTTAATGATAACTCGATCTCCGCTTACACAGTAGTTGGTCTAGTCGTGGACTAATTTATTTCTGTAAGTATGCAAGAAGCGTTTGTATTTGTTGTTCCATGTCTGTGAACTTACACGAACAGTCACTGTTTTGTTAATAAGACCATGTTTGATTACTGTACCGAACATTTAGTAGCCAGAGCCAGATATTTTGACGACACCTGTACGGGCAGGGGCTAATAGATTCCACAAACTGCTCATTTATTATCAATATGTGCCTCAAATACAATTAACAACACTGTTTAAGACAGATCAAAAACATCAAAACATTAAAAAACATCAAAAATAGATAATTTTTTGAAGGTTAAAATCAGAAAAATTTATAAAAAATACATTTTACACTACTTAAGAATAAAATCTATCTCAAAAATTTACAAAAATTTTAGTAATTAAATAGTGAAAGCTGAGTCTATTAAATTTTTAAATTTTATTTTAATTTGTCAATGCGTTTGCTGACTATAATATTCTTCTATCCCAAAAATGTCCTAAAAATTGCCAATCGTCAGCGACCTGTCCAAGATGTTCCCAGACATCTAAGGCGAACTCTGCAGTCGTCACTCGATCCTCTTTGGCAAACTTAAAAACACTTTTAGTAAAACTTATGACGGTAATCCTATCAATATTCAGGCATGTAACCCCAACACTATCTCATGGTCAAAGGCGTGCTTTCGCTATATTAGGACCAGGAAGTGCGATTGACAGCTGCACTCGAGAATGGAGTCATTCTCATGCTGAGTCCTTTGGACAGTTAACAGCCATTTTACATTAACAGCAATCACTTTGACGAATAGCTAATCATGGGTAGGAGTGGCGGACTCGAGGAAGGACTTAATCCTATGGCAGATTAAATGTAAACAGCTATAAAAACTGCCATTCAAGGTTTGGCTGGAGACAAGCTGAAAGGCGGGATCTTGTACCTACACTGCAACATACCTTAAGAATCGTTTTCTTATAAATAAATCATGTTGATAAGTGTGATGCTAGGTGTCGCTTTAATCAATGACAATCTTGCGAATCAATCGATAGATTAATTGGTTAGAGCTATGGCTGGAGAGGAAATCTTTGGAAGTTAGACTTTTTTAAGACAGCTATTTAAGTATCAAAACCGGCAGTTTTCTTTAAAAGTTGGCTAGTAGGAGTACAATATTCCTTTCTAGAAAGAGAATAAAATGATGCTGATTCATCTTGATCTAGCAAAACAAGATGTAAAATTCGAGAGATAACGAAGATAGTAGCTAGCTTAAAGAAAAAAATAGATTATGAATGTTTGTGAAGAACAAGCTGGAGTCAATACTCTTCTGGGAATATTTGAAAATTAAGAAGAACTGGCAGGAAAGCTGTCTTTTGATAAAGAGGGACGTTTCTAGGATTAAATCATGCAGGGTGGCAGGTATTTAACTATTTATATAGATTTTTATAGACTTCTATGCGAGAATTCGGGCTCATGAATGAGTTTAATAGTGGAAACATCACTTTCTAGCAATATGTTAGCGCACAGTGGTAGCTTAATGCGAAACACTGGAAACTTCATTCATAATAAGTCATGGACCTCATCGAACAAATCAAATAAGGTCTTCAGCTCAATGTACTTTCTTTTTTACTCAGAGCTGTATGGTCGTCAACTAAAGTTTCGCTTTGATTGTCACAGATCGTCGTCGATATGCTTAATTACTAGTTTTTTTGCTTCAAAAAATTCATAAAGGCGAGCTTAAGAGTAAAAGTTTGTTCAAAATCGAAGAGGAACTGTCGCAGCAAAGATGGAGTAGCGATAAAAATATCGGCGAAAAAATGTTCACATCGTCTCCTAGCAATGGAGTTGCAGTTTTTGACCCTAAGGAGGCGATTTGGTTCGACTGAATCTTTTTTAAATAGTATTTTAATAATCTTTTATCAATCTAATTTTTATTAAAATAATCTTATTCTAAAATGAAAGCTTTTGTCACATTTTATTTACAAAAATCTTGCTAAATAGTTTATTAGATAGATGTATCATTAATCTACAAAGCTCAGTTGGAAGATCTATAGTCTGGTCAGCGGCAAGAATAAATGAGTCATATCGGTTATATTTGTACCTACAAGTTTTCCAAGCAATTAACAGGCCTTGATCTGATCTGAACTGTAACAACTGGTCTTTGCTTAGTCCACAAATCCCACATCTAACTGTTTCTGACCATCATTGAAACTTATAGTTTCAAATAAAGTTAGTTTACCTGGACTATTTTTGTATAGACTACAGCCTGATTGTTAAAAATTCTTCATGATGGACTTATCTAGATTGAAAAAAGTAGACATTCTGCTGTCTATATAAATATTTATGTACTTCCTGGATCCTATATGCTGGCACTGGGTTGGTAGGCTTCCTTTAAAAACATTCCAAAGGCTGAAGACCCTGCAGATTCTGAGGAAAAAACATATACGAGATTTCCTTTTCCTTGAATTTTCGACAACAATTAAGGCAAATTTAAAGTACCAGTATACTCATAGATTTTGCTGACCCTATTCCATTCATAAGACGTCCCCTGAACTCCAAATGCGTTGGTAATTCCAGTGACCAAACTACTCGCCATACCGGCATTTTTTACAGTTAAAGGTGAAACTTGTTGCAAAAGTGGCAAAGCAAATGACGAATCTGACATTTCTTAGGGTAGTTTATTAATTGCTGATAGCAATTAGCTGAAAAGCCCTACGAGAACGATGAAAAATATAGACAGACCAAGAGCGATGAGTTTCCATTTGAAAACTAGTTTGTCTTCGATACGTTGATTTTGTTTTTGTTGATTGGAGTAATCGAGTATTGATTGCTTGACTGATTGATAGAGTGACGGCATTATAAATATTTATCTAATCTGGCCATAAAACAATAAAAAAATTGGCATAGGGACAGTATCAAGGTATAAATATCGTTCTAGCATAAAATGATACTAAAACTAGCTAGAGACAACTCATCGCTGGCTAAGGAATCAAAAAAAGCATCAGACATTTTATAAGTAAATTTTCATACTTACGACAAATCATAAGTAAATAAAGATTAATATTAGAACTCAATATAGCTAACTTTGGACTTAAAAACATCAAGAACGAAGATCTTTGATGATAGAAATATATTGTCAGCTCACTGCTAATAGTCTCAATATATGTACAGAAAATCATGTAATTTAAAAAAGAACTTTAGGAATATTACATAGTATTATTGAAGATTAAAAATTATCAAAAAAAAATTAAAAAATTAAATCAAAAAAATCAAAAAATAGATTTTTAAAAAGAATTATTGATATATATTTGACATTTTTGAAAAAATAACATTTTCATTTTAGCTAAGAAAAATGTTCTATCGTTTTCTATCGTTTATAATTTAATAATACTCTAACAGATTGAATGGGAAACTCCGAAAGCTAGCCTAAGAAAGTCCCTTCCAAACCTGCCCAAGTCGACTCAGAATCTTTTTCCAGTTATTCTTGTGGTTCTTCGTGCCATGATGATGACTAATCTAAGGACTAAATCAATCCTCTGAAGATAGCTTTTTCTAAAAAAATTCTTGAGAACACTATAACGGCCTCAAGTAATAGACTAATCATGTCTCACTATGCTATATCGTGTGCTAAACTATCGTAAAAATAGTAAATTGCCGGAAAACAAGCACTTTCTACTCATTAAATAGGACCCTTATAGAATAAATAGAATAACATTATTAATCCATAACCTACTAATTAAGTTA
>Ga0169931_10011449_pt1 | contig 12489 bp, 10 predicted proteins | sample Kivu_15m_20L_FD_129675 | JGI IMG/M metagenome (GOLD analysis project Ga0169931, IMG submission 129675) | Freshwater microbial communities from Lake Kivu, Western Province, Rwanda to study Microbial Dark Matter (Phase II) - Kivu_15m_20L... | ecosystem: Environmental > Aquatic > Freshwater > Lake...
CCCGATGAAGCGCGCGTGCAGGAATTCGGCCTGAAGCAGATGTGGAAGAGCCCGAACGGCACCATCCGCAACATCCTCAACGGAACCGTGTTCCGCGAGCCCATCGTGATCAGCAACATCCCGCGCCTGGTGCCGGGTTGGACGCAGCCCATCATCATCGGCCGCCACGCCTTCGGCGATCAGTACCGCGCCAGCGATGCCGTGATCAAGGGCAAGGGCAAGCTCACCATGACCTTCACCCCCGATGACGGCGGTGAAGTGCAGACCTGGAACGTATACGACTTCGAGGGCAACGGTGTGGCCCTGAGCATGTACAATACGGACGAGAGCATCGAGGGCTTCGCACGCAGTTGCTTCAACATGGCCCTCACCAAGAAGTGGCCGCTCTACCTGAGCACGAAGAACACCATCCTGAAGAAGTACGACGGTCGCTTCAAGGACATCTTCGAGGAGATCTACCAGAAGGACTTCAAGGCCGCGTTCCAAGAGGCCGGCATCGTGTACGAGCACCGGCTCATCGACGACATGGTGGCCAGTGCCATGAAGTGGAGTGGCGGGTATGTATGGGCGTGCAAGAACTACGACGGCGACGTGCAGAGCGACACGGTGGCGCAGGGCTTCGGATCACTGGGCTTGATGACCAGTGTGCTGATCACCCCGGATGGCAAGACCATGGAGGCGGAAGCCGCACACGGCACGGTGACCCGCCACTACCGCATGCACCAGCAGGGCAAGCCCACGAGCACCAACCCCATCGCCAGCATTTTCGCGTGGACACGGGGCCTCGCCTTCCGCGGCAAGATCGATGGGAACCAGGCCCTCGTGGACTTCTGCACCAAGCTGGAGCAGGTGTGCATCCGCACGGTGGAGAGCGGGAGGATGACCAAGGACCTCGCGGTATGCATCCACGGCGATAAAGTGGGTACTGACCACTACCTCACCACGGAAGCCTTCATGGGGGCGTTGCGCGAGGAGTTGGAACGGGGCATGGCGTAATGCTATGGATCGAACATGCAAGCGAGGGGCGTCCGCGGGCGCCTCTTGCCGTTGAAGGGACATGAGCAACCAGCGCACGGGTACACGCGACTTGGACCGGCTGGCGTTGCCCGCGATCATCAGCGGTATCGCGGAGCCGGTGATCTCGCTGGTGGATACGGCGTTCGTGGGGAGGTTGGGCACGGCGGACCTGGCGGCGGTGGGCATCGCGAGCAGCTTCTTCCTGCTGGTGGTGTGGGTACTGGCACAGACACGGAGCGCTGTTTTGGCCGTGGTGGCGCGCTACTTCGGAGCGGGGCGGTTGGAGGAGGTGGTGGGATTGGTGCCCATCGCCATCTGGATGAACTTCGTGCTGGGGTTCGGCTTCTTCGCGCTCACCAACGCCTTCGCGGAGCCCATCTTCCGGATGTATAATGCGGAGGGTGCCATCCTGGAAAAGGCTGTTGCCTACTACCACATCCGTAGCTTCGGTCACCCCATCGTGCTGGCCACCTTCGCCATCACCGGTGCGTTCCGCGGCATCCAGAACCTGCGCTGGAGCATGTGGATCAGCATTGTGGGTGCTGTGGTGAACGGGCTGTTGAACCCACTGCTCATCTTCGGCATTGGTCCCCTGGAAGGCATGGGCATTGAAGGCAGCGCCTGGGCCAGCCTCATCGCACAGGTGGTCATGTTCGGGATGGCTGTGCGGATCCTGCGTACACGCACATCCTTCAGGCTGATCCCGACCAGCTGGGCGCATCCGGAACTGAAGGGGCTTTGGTTGCTGAGCAGCAATCTATTCGCACGCACCATCGCCCTGAACCTGTGCTACTACCTGGGTAACCGCTATGCGACCGGCTATGGCGAAGCCTATATCGCAGCGCACAGCATCGCCATGCAGGTATGGCTGTTCAGCGCATTCTTCATCGACGGATATGCAGCAGCAGGCAGTGTGCTCATCGGCCGGCTGCATGGGGAGGAGAACTGGAAAGGCCTTTACCGGATGGGCTGGCAGGTGGTACGCAAGAGCGTATGGATCGGCGCGGTGCTTTCGCTCATCTATGCGGCAGGCTATTCCCGGATCGGGAGCCTCTTCACGCAGGATGCCGCTGTGCTGGGTCTGCTCAGCGGGGTGTTCTGGCTGGTGGTCATCACCCAACCCATCAACGCGGTGGCCTTTGCCTTTGACGGGGTGTACAAGGGCCTTGGCAATGGCAGGCTGCTACGCAATGTGCTATTGACCTCCACGTTCCTCGCCTTCATCCCTGCCATCGTGGTCATGGACCGGTCCGGCCTCCTGCTGCATGCCATCTGGTGGGCCTTCCTGCTATGGATGCTAGTGCGGGGGCTGTTGCTGGGCCTGCACTTCCGCAACCACTACCTACCCCTCGCACGGTCGGCCCGCACCGTTCCGCGCTGAAGCCGGACGCGTTAGATTCGCGGCATGAAGCGCTGCATCCTTCTGCTCATCGCCTCGCTGGCCCTGGTCGCCGCACAGGCCCAACAGACCGCTCCGCAGGCCCCTGCCAAACAGCGCAAGGACACCAGGCCCCTTGCCGACCGCATCTGGTTCGGCGGTGGTGTGGGCCTGTCGTTCGGCACGGTAACGGCCATCCAACTGGACCCGCTGGTGGGCTACAAGGTGGACACCCTGGGCCGGTTCACCGCTGGGATCGGTGCCAGTTATTGGTACCTGCGTGACAACCGTTTCCCATCAGACAACACGTTCGAGGGCTACGGCTACCGCCCCTTCCTGCGCTACCGGTTCTTTGAGCAGGCCTTCGCACATGCGGAGTTCCTGCACATGAACGTGGACCGCTACAACCTTGTTTCCGGGCGAACGGAGCGCATCTGGGTGCCGCACCTGTTGGTGGGGGGTGGCTATGCACAACCCGTAGGCGAGCGCAGCTCCATTTTTTTCCAGGTGCTGTTCGATGTTCTCCAGGACCCCAACAGCATCTATGCGGACCAAGGGCCGATCCTCGGGGGTGGCGTAGGCATTGGCTTCTGAAGTGCCCGGAACACCTGATCCGTACGGATACCCTATTTTCGCCGCCCGCACACCTGAACCAACGCATCATGGCCTCCACGTCCGACGTCAACATCGGTTCCTACATCCGCTTCAACGGCGACATCTGCCAGATCATGGAATGGCAGCACCGCACCCCTGGCAACCTGCGTGCCTTCTACCAGGGCAAGATGCGCAACCTCCGCAACGGCAAGCTCAATGAGCACCGCTGGCGCAGCGGCGAGAGCATGGAGGTGCTCCGCGTGGAGGTACACGAGCTGCAGTACCTGTACCGCGAGGGTGACAACCTGGTGTGCATGAACCAGGAGAATTTCGAACAGGTGTACATCCCCGTAAGCCTGTTGGGCGATGCCATGAAATTCCTGAAGGAGGAGATGGTGATCCAGATCGGCTTCGAAAGCGACACGCCGATCTTCGCGCGCCCGCCGAAAGTGGTGGAGCTGACCGTGACCGAGGCCGAGCACGCCGTGAAGGGCGACACCAGCAACAAGGTGATGAAACAGGCGAAGCTGGAGACCGGAGCGGACATCATGGTACCCATCTTCGTGGATGCCGGCACGGTGATCCGGGTGGATACGGAGACCGGCGACTACCTGGACCGCGTGAAGAAGTGAATTCCTGCCGACCAGGAGGGGAGCCCTGCCGACCGGCGGGGCTTCCACATTTTCGGCGAGGCCTTCCGCTACCTTTGACCACCGAACGCAGCACCGTGAAGCTCACCGTCCCCCAGACCGCCGCCCAGATCGCCCAACTCATCGGCGCACGGGTACTTGGCGCCACCGAAAGGCCCGTTACCGGTATCAACGAGATCAACCGTGTGGAGGATGGTGACCTGGTGTTCGTGGACCACGAGAAGTATTACGACAAGGCGCTGAACAGCGCTGCCACCACCATCCTGATCAACAAGGAGGTGGCGGTGCCGGATGGCAAGGCGATCATCATCTCCGACGACCCCTGCCGCGACTATAACCTGCTTGTCCGTCGTTCCATGCCCCGGTCGGGATGGTCGGATGGCGGGCGTACCATCGGCGCAGGCAGTGAGGTGCATCCAAGCGCCGTCATCGGACCGCATGTCACCATCGGCAGCGGTTGCATCATCCATCCCGGTGTGGTGATCTACGAGCATACCACCATCGGCGACCGCGTGATCATCCACGCCAACACGGTGATCGGTGCGGACCCGTTCTATTACAAGAAGCGACCTTCCGGCTACGACAAGATGGTTCCCGGTGGCAGTGTGGTGATCGAGGATGATGTGGAGATCGGGGCGCTCTGTACCATCGATCGAGGTGTCAGCGCCGACACCCGGATCGGCAGGGGAAGCAAGCTGGACAACCACATCCAGGTGGGCCACGACACCCTAATCGGAGCGGGCTGCCTCATCGCATCGCACGTTGGCATCAGCGGGGCGGTGGTGATCGAGGACAACGTGACGCTCTGGGGCCAGGTGGGTGTACCCAGCAAGCTCCGCATCGGCAAAGGTGCTGTGGTGCTGGGCCAAAGCGGACTGATCAACTCGCTGGAAGGAGGACGCACCTACTTCGGTAGCCCGGCCGGCGAATGGAAGGCCAAGATGCGCGAGGTGGCCCTGCTCGCCAGGTTGCCCGAACTTTTCAAGCGGATCAAGGACTGACCCATGGCACGGCTGGAGCGCATCATCGAGCGGTTGGAGCTGAAGGAATTCCAGCTCAAGGCACTGCTCGATGTCACCAGGGCCATCGCCAGCAACGTACCGCGCGCAGACCTGCTGAACCTGTACGAGCGCATCATGCGCGAAGACCTGGGCATCACCCGGTTGATGCTGTTCGAACACCTGGGGGGTGGCTGGGAACGCACTGTCGGCTATGGTTCCAACACCAATGGCAGTGCCGTGGACATCGCCACAGCGGTGGAGCGGTACACGGACATCCAGGTGATCGGCGGTACAGGTGACACGGAACTCGGTGCGTTCGATGTGGCCGTACCGGTGAAGCATCATGAGCGCACCCTGGCATTCCTGCTGATCGGCGACATCGATGAGGACGAACAGCGGATGAGCCCCGCCGTGAAGCACCTGAACTACATCCAGACATTGACCAACCTGATCACCGTGGCGCTGGAGAACCAGCGGCTGGCGCGGGAGGCGATGATGCGCGTGCGAGCGGACCGGGAACTGGAGCTGGCGCGTGAAATGCAACGCATGCTGGTACCTTCCGAACTGCCGGACAACAAGGTGCTCCAGGCTGCCGCTTGGTACCGGCCGCACGACCGGGTGGGCGGCGATCACTATGACTTGATCACCCTTGAGGATGGCAGTTACCTGGCCTGTGTGGCGGATGTGAGCGGTAAGGGTATCGCCGCCGCGCTGCTGATGAGCAACTTCCAGGCGAACCTGCACGCCAGTGTGCGCCACAATTCAGACCTGGTGGGGCTGGTGCATGAGCTCAATGCCCGGGTGCAGGCGAACGCGCGCGGCGAGCGGTTCATCACCCTGTTCATCGCGCGGTACGAGCCTGCCACACGCGAACTCACCTATGTGAATTGTGGCCACAACGCGCCGCTCCTGCACGATATCAATGGTATCCGTTCGCTGCGCGACGGGTCGATCGCGTTGGGCATGATGCCCCAGCTACCGTTCCTGCAGCTTGGTCGTGTGGCCATCCTGCCCGGCGCCACACTGCTCTGTTACACCGATGGCTTGGTGGAGCAGGAGAATGCTGCAGGGATGGATCTTGGAACCGCCCCCATTGAATCACTCTTGGGCAGTGCATCGGAAACGGGGCCGGGAATGCTGAACGAGGCCATCATGCGGGCGTACGAGGAACATCGGGGAGGCGAGCCGGTCCTGGATGACATCGCCCTGCTGACCTGCCGATTCCACTAACGTTACCGTCCGGGCGCAACCGTAGCCCGCGCCGGGTACTTCTGGTCGAAGAGGACGAGTATCAGGGTGAACGCCCAGAAGGGCACAGCCGCCTTGTCGGTATCAAGGAAGTTGTTCAAGGCACCGTGCAGATAGTAGGTCACGAGGCCCAGGATGACAACCATCACGAGCTGGCGATCGTGGCCGGGCGGCATCCGTCGATGCAACCGGATACCCACCACCAGCGATGCCACCACCAGGGCGAGCATCAGGCCAAGCCCCGGCAGGCCCTGCTCGCTCAGCGGCCCGAGGTACTCACTGTGCGCATTGCCGCCTTCCCCGAAATTCGTTGAAATGATGGTACGGTCCTCCGATGCCTGGAACGGCGCATATTGGAACATGTACGTCCCTGGGCCCCATCCGAAAAGCGGTCGCTCCATGAACATACGCATGGCGGAGTTCCAACGGTTGATACGCTCCAGGTTGCTGGCATCGCTGGAGATATTGGAGATGGAGCGTACATGCTCTCCAAGGTCATCGGAGGATTCCTCGCGGTTGCGCTCCAATGCGATGGTGATCTGTTCAGCGTTCACCCAGTAAAGCCCCCCCAGCACCACCGCTCCCGCACCCAAGGCCCACAAAGGCACCTTCAACCGGATGATGAGGAAGAGGCCCAAGGCGCCGGCAAGGCTGAGCCACGCGGCCCTGGTATAGGAGAACACAAGCCCCGCCACCAGCAGCCCGAAGACCACCACGATCAGGAGGCGTTGCCAACCAGTGTAACCCGAGCGGAACAGGCTGGCAAGGGCAAAGGGCAGGAAGAAGGCGATGATCGCGCCATAGCTGGTATGGTCCTTGAAGAACGGTGTCATCACCCAATGTGCCGGGTCGTGCGCAAAGTCGAACTGCGCATGGTGGATGAGCGTATACACGATCACCACCACGAGCCCGCCCAGGTAGGACCAGATGAAGCGCTGCATCCGGGTGCGGTCGGTGAACACCGCAGACAGCATCAGGAACATGGTGGTGATGAACCATCCCCGTGCAAGGAAGGACTTCAGCGACACCAGGGGCATGCTGCTCGGCAGGATGCAGATCGCCATCCAGGCGGTCTGCACCAGAACGATACGCGTAAGGGGATGACGCAGCAGGGAGGTGCTCACCAGGCCACGCTCAACGAATGACCTGACCACGAAAAGAAGTGTCAGGCCCACCATGAGCGGTTCCGTGGGCAGGGACACCCCGATGCCACCGATATCGAGCTCCTCCAGATTGATGGACAGGGGCGTGGCGAAAGCGATGAAGTAAAGCAGGCGATCGACCGCCGTGAACATCGCCCAGATGAGCAGCAGCGCAATGGGCAACAGGCTCAGCCAATAGAACTCAGCCGCCATCAGGGCCACGTTCAGCAGCACGAAGGCGAGGCTCGCCAGGAAGACCGCGTGTTCCTTCAACCGTGGCATGATCGGTCAGCCCCGCTGGTCGCGCCAGATCAGCATGAGGTAGGCCAGCAACAGGGCACTCACGACCGTGAGCATCAGGACGAGCCAGCGCACTGGGTACACCTTTTTGTCGCTCACCTCCGGATAGACGATCACATTGGTGTAGGTCAACTCCTTGGTGACATCATTGACCACGCGTTCGTGCTCTGTGAGCAGGCGGTCATAGTTGGCGCTGAACATGTTGCTGAGCTCCTGCATGGAGCGGAAGGTTCCACCGTTGACCTCCAGGTCGCTCATCATGCGACGCACCTCGGAGAGCTTTGATTCAGGAGCCCCACTTTCCATCATCCGCATGTAACCCTTGGTCAGCTCCTTCGTTTGGCCATAGTAATCGAGGATACCCTTCTTCGTGCGCAGGGTATCCATCACACGTTCAACGGAATCAAGCTTGCCGCGGGCGTGGTCGAGCGAGCGCTGGGATATCACCAGCACCTCCTGGGATTTCTCGCGCTGCAGCCGGCGCGACAACAGGTTCACCTGCTCCAGCATGCCCTTCACCAGGTCGCGAGCACGGCGCGGGTCCTCATCCACGACCTCGATACGAACGGCCTCATACGTGGTCTTGCTGATCTCCACCCGCTCGAGGAATTCATTGTACAGCGCGAAATAGCCACCCTGGGTGGTGGTATCGATGTCATAGACCGCAGCAAGGTCGAAGCGCTTGATCAGGCTGTCCCGGATGCTGTTGCTCTCAAGCAGCTGGAGCAACTGATCGGTGCGGGTCTCCACGCTGTAGCTGTTCAGGTTGACCGGATAGACCACGGCTCCGCTGCTGTATTTGGGAGGCATGAACACGGGCATCGTAGCGATGGTCGCGACCACGGCTGCCGCCACCGCCACAACAGCAAGCGTTCGCCAGTTGCTTAGGGCGATCCTCAAAGAGCGCTCGAAGGTCAGTTCAGCAGGCATCTGGTGGTGTTCTTGGAGTTAGGTCTGCACGCAGGATAACAAGGGCGAGGAACAGGAGCAATCCGCTCATTGCACCGGAAAGCAGCATGATCCACAGGTGGGGATAGGCAGGCTTGTCGTTCACGCTGGCCCTGTCCAGCACGAACATGAAGGGGATGCGGCTGTCGCGTTCGGCGCGAACCATGTCCCGGCGTGCGCGAAGCTCATTGATGCGCCAGCTCCATTTGATCACCTGTTCGCTCAGGACCAGGTAAGGTCCACCGGTGACGGCAAGGCCCCTGAAGCGCTCCTCCAATGCCCGAATGGCGCGTTCGTCGTTCTTCACGATCGCCGCGCCGAGATACTCATTGTAGCGTTCGGCCTGTGACTCGTAGTCATGAGCGCCCGCCCGTTGCAGTTCCGAAAGGCTGTCCGTAAGCAGGCGCAGATCGCGTTCTGCGGCCACCACCTGCGCATCGAGCAAGGCCAGCGAGGCGACCAGCCGCCCGGCCATCATTTCACGCCACACGGTATCCACCTGGGCGCAGATGAAATCGGCCATGTCCTTGGCACGCTGTGCATCGCTGTCAAGCACCTCCACCTGGATGCTGTTGAAGCGGGTCTTGCGGAACGTCACCCTATCCTCATAGGCGCTGATGAATTCGCGGTACGGATAGCGCGCATCCGGCTTGATCCCGTATGCACTGTAGAGGTCGAACCGCTTCGCAGCGCGGTCGCGGATGGTGGTGGAACGAAGCACCTGCATCAAATGGCCCAGGTCCTTCTCCTCCCCCAATGCCAGCAGGTCATCGCCGGTGGTCCGGTTCTCGGCCAGCAGGGCCTTGCCCACCGAATTCGTCACAGCCGGGAAGACCACCGCTTCGGCACGGAACTTGGGGGGTATCAGGAGGTAGGCGAGCCAGCCACCGATAACACCTGCTGCGAGCAGCACGAGCAACGCCCTCCATTGACCGCGTACCAAGGCCAGAACAGTATTGGAACGCACGAGAAAGGCGGGGGTGGCGGTCACGTCGGCTGGTTCAACTGCCATGGAGCGGCAACGGGTGGCTAAAGTAGGTCATCCGACCGCTACCGAACGGCAGGCCATGCACCTAACGGCGCAATGGCAACTTCATTGCCTCCCGCAGCAGGGATGGCCTGACAAGTCCCGCCACAGGCAACAGGACCACGGCGAACAGGGCTGTCACCGGGGCTGCAAGGGGCAATGACCAGGTGCGGGTGAGGTAGGTCACCACGGCCATCATGGCCATGAACAGGAGGGCACTGAGCACCACCTGCCGAATACCGCTGATGCGATGTGCATCCAAGGCGAGACGTGCCTGGACCAGCGCGGTCAGCCATTGGGTGATCAGGCTCGCCCACGCAGCACCCTCCACCTGCCAACGCGGGATGAGGACGAGGTTAAGGACGATGTTCAGCAACGCGCCACCGCCGGCCACGTAATTCAGCGTGCGCAGGTCACCCGCGGCGGTGATCAGGGTCCCGAACACGTAGGTGACACTGACCCCGACGAAACAATGGACCAGTAGCCGGAAGGAGGTTGCAGCTGCAGGGTCCAGATCCGTATAAAGCAACGCAAGCAGGTCGCCGGCGCGCCAATGCACCAAAGCGGCGACCGCCAGTCCCCCACCCAACAATATCCGCAAGGCCAGCAGCGCCAGGGGTCCCACATCCTCCCCCTGTCGCAATTGCCTGCTGAACATGGGAAGCAATAATCCGGCGAACAGGTACCCCAGCATGTTCAATGCCTCGAAATAGCGGAACCCCTGGGCATACACACCCGCTTGGTAGGCGCCATCCTCCAGGAGCCGCTCCAACATCAGCGTATCGGTCCGATAATAGAAGGTCATCAACAGGATGAGGAGCGCATAGGGGAAGCTCTGCCTGAGCACCACCCTGCTGAAGGCGACGTTGAATCCGAAACGGGCACCACCGCTCAACCGGAGTGTCATGTACAAGGCCACCAGGAAGGTCACCCCATAGGCCACCGTCTGTGCCCGGATGAACCACGCGATGCGGAACGGCACGTCGGACGCACCACCCCACAGCAGCCAACCGACCATGGCGATGAGCAGCAGCCGGTCGAGCACGCTGAGCAGGCTGTCCCAGCGGAACCTCTGGGCACCGGCTATGTTGCTGCGCAGGTAAAGGATGCCGGCTACCAGGGCCTGGTTGACCACGAGCCAGCCGAGCATGGTGAGGTCCTCACCCCGGAAACCCAATGCCACGGCTGCACCCAGCGTAACGAGCGCATAAAGACCGGCCATCGCCAGACGAAGGCCTGCCACCCCACTGAGGTACTTGCCCATCAGGTGGCTATGCCTCGCAATGTGGCGCGTGTTGTAGTTGGTGACCCCGAGGTCAAGAACGATGTTAAGAAGGAAGCTTAGGCTGAGCAGAGCGGCATAGGTGCCGTAGACCTGCGGGCCCACGGCCTCCTGCACACCTGCATCGATGCCCAGCAGATAAAAGGGCTTCACCAGCAGGTTCAGTACCAGCAGGAGGAGCAGGTTGGTGATGAAGGTGCGCTGCATCGGCGCGGTGAAGTTCGCCAGTTCGCGGCGAAGGTGCCATGCCGGAACCGCAGTATGCACTTGCACTTCGCATGGAAGCCCCTCTGTGCGCACCTTTGCGGCGCATGCGCATCGCGGTCAACACACGTCTGCTGCTCGCCAACAAGCTGGAAGGTATCGGGTGGTTCACACACGAGACCATGCGGCGCGTTACGGTGACGCATCCCGAGCACGAGTTCATCTACCTCTTCGACCGGCCCTTCGACAAGCGTTTCGTGCATGCACCGAATGTGACGCCCGTTGTGATGGGTCCACCTACGCGACACCCGCTGCTTTACCGGCTCTGGTTCGACCTGCTCCTGCCACGCAAGCTTCGCCAGCTTGGTGCGGACGCCTTCATCAGTCCGGACGGATACCTCTCCCTGCGGACGAGCGTGCCGTCCCTGGCTGTCATGCATGACCTCAATTTCGAGCACTATCCGGAGGACCTGCCCCGCGCGTATCGCAACTTCTACCGCAGCCAGTTCCCACGGTATGCGCATCATGCCACGCGGCTCGCAACGGTAAGTGAGTTCAGCCGGCGTGACATAGCGGCACGCTATGGCGTGGACGAGGGCAGGATCGACGTGGTGTACAACGGGGTGGGACCGGTCTACGCGCCATTGTCCGCATCCGAAGCGCATGAAGCGGCTGAGCGGTTCGGCAAGGGTGCCCCCTATTTCATCTGTGTGGGATCGCTGCACCCCCGCAAGAACATCGCCCGCTTGCTGCAAGCCTTCGACCGGTTGCAGGCGCACCACCCCTCTGATGTGCGTCTGCTGGTGGTTGGGGAGAGCTTCTGGTGGGACGAGCGGATGAAGGCGGCTTGGGCGGGCATGCGGCACAAGGACCGGGTGGAATTCACAGGGCGTCTGGACCAGAGCGATCTGCGCCTCGCCTTGGGCGGAGCGCTTGCGTTGGCCTTCGTCAGCTATTTCGAGGGCTTCGGCATACCGGTGGCCGAAGCGATGCGCTGCGGGGTACCGGTGCTGGCAGCGGAGACCACCTCACTGCCCGAGGTGGCAGGTGATGCAGCACTCTATTGCGACCCCTTCAGCGTGGCAAGCATTTCGGAGGGGCTGTATACCATCCAGGGAGATGCCGAGCTGCGTGCACGCTTGAGCTCCCAAGGACTGAAACGTTCACAGCGCTACACATGGGAGAACGCCGCCCGCGACCTCTGGGCCAGCTTTGAACGCATGTGCCTTGACGCCGGGCTTGAACAGCCCTGAACGCTTCGTTGAGGCCGCTCCCAACGACAGCATGCAATGCCAGCACGCTGGTGCCTACCTTCGATGGATATGGGGACACTTTCATCCTATCACCAGCAGGGAACCATCGAGGCCGGATGCGATGAGGCCGGCAGGGGTTGCCTCGCAGGCCCGGTATGCGCTGCTGCGGTGATACTCCCCCCGCGGATCAAGCTGCCAGGCCTGGATGACAGCAAGAAGGTCTCCGGCGGGAAGCGCGAAGAGCTTCGGCGGCGCATCGAAGGTGAAGCCACCGCATGGGCCGTGGCATTCGTCCAGCCCGAGGAGATCGACCGAACGAACATCCTGCGGGCCAGCATCACTGCGATGCACCGGGCCATCGACCTGTTATGCCGGCGGCCCGAGCTCCTGCTGATCGATGGCAACCGGTTCATTCCCTACCCCGGCATACCACACCGTTGCGAGG
>Ga0169931_10011450_pt1 | contig 12488 bp, 9 predicted proteins | sample Kivu_15m_20L_FD_129675 | JGI IMG/M metagenome (GOLD analysis project Ga0169931, IMG submission 129675) | Freshwater microbial communities from Lake Kivu, Western Province, Rwanda to study Microbial Dark Matter (Phase II) - Kivu_15m_20L... | ecosystem: Environmental > Aquatic > Freshwater > Lake ...
GTTCAGCAGGTTCAGCCCGAGGCCATTCGCGGCCTCTGGTGAGCCACCGCTCGCCTTAGGCGTGCTCACGACCCAGAGCCCCGGCTTTGCCGGGGCTTTTTTATGGCGTGCTGCTTATGGCCGCTGGGCGCGCAGCAGGGTATGCACAACCGTTTGGGGCAGCTGTTGGCCCAGGTGCCGATGGAAACCCTCGTGCAGCGTCTCGATCGCGGCTGGGGATAGGGGGGCACCCCGAAGGGCGTTGAGCTGCCGCAGATAGGTGCTCTCGGGTGCCAGCCAGCGCGCCGTCAGCGCCGCGGACAGCTCAAGCTGAAGGGATTCCTGCCAGTGCTGCTGCTCCACGCGCCAGCCTTGGTCGATCAGGGCTTGCCTGGCCAGCTGGCCAGGGTTGGGCTCCTGCTGCAACTGTTGGCGCTCCAAGGCGCTGAGCTCCTCGAGCAGCGGCTGGAGCGAGGGCTCGGCCGCGCGGCTCAAGGCTTGCAGCCCGGCAGCTGGCCCAAGTTGGGGGGTGCTGAACAGCAGTCGCCATTTGCCGTTGGCACTCAACTGGCCTCCCACGGCGTCAATCCACGTGTCGATCTGTTGGGCGTTCAGCCCGCGCCAGGGTTGCCGTGCCACCACCCAGTCGAAGCGAGACCCTTCGCCGGGCTCTAGTTGGGATTGCAGGCTGTCGGGCGCCTCAGCTGGCACCACAAGCAGCTGGGGCTGGCGCAGGGCATCGAGCACCTGCAGCTGGGCTTGCAGCCGCTCCCGGTCGGATGCCTGCCCCACGGTGATCACCACGCCGCCCTCTGGGGTGGCGGCGAGCGGGTCGAGGGCCCACAGCAACGATCGCGCCTCCAGCACCAGCACCCGGTCGTGCCGCTGCCAGTGGGCGCCCTCCCAGAACCGGCGTCTCAGGTTGTCGAGCCGTTCTCCTTCGGCGGTGGCCTGGCGCTGCAACCAGCGCTCCAGCTGGGGATCGTCCGGGCTACTGCTCAGCACATCACCCTGATCGGCGGCCAGTTCGGCCGCGGCGGCCAGCTGGGCGGCGCGCCGTTGCTGGAGCTGCTCGCGCCTGCGGCCCTCCCAACCCAGGGTCCCGGGCTGCCAGAACACCTCACCTTGGAGGGCACTGGGGAGGTATTGCTGGGCAACCCAGTGTTCGGCGTAGGCATGGGGGTAGCGGTAGCCCACCCCATCGCCGAAGGCCTTGCCATCGCGATGGGCATCCCGCAGGTGGGATGGCACCTGCTGGCGGTTGGCGGTGCGCACACTGGTGAGGGCATCGAAGAAGCCCAGCACGCTGTTGCTCTTCTCGGCACCCGCCAGGTACAGGGCAGCCTGGGCGAGAGGGTAAAGCCCCTCCGGCAGCCCCACCCGCTCGAACGCGGCCGCACAGGCTTCCACCACCACCATCGCCTGGGGGTCGGCCAGGCCGATGTCTTCCCCCGCTGCGATCAACATGCGCCGGAACATGAAGCGGGGGTTTTCCCCGGCCTCCACCATCCGCGCCAGCCAGAACAGCGCCGCATCCGGATCGGAGCCGCGCAGCGATTTGATGAAGGCGCTGATCGTGTCGAAGTGGGCATCCCCTTGCTTGTCGTAGAGCACCGCCCGCTGCTGGATTGACTCCTCGGCGATGGCCAGATCGATCGTGATGGCGTCATCCGCGCCGGGCGGAGTGGTTTCCACCGCGAGCTCCAGGGCATTCAGCAGGCTGCGGGCATCGCCGCCGGCCACATCCACCAGCTGGTCGACCGCCTCGGGGGTCACGAGGATGGAGCGCGCGCCGTAGCCCACCTCGGGGTCTTGAAGGGCTCGTGCCAGCAGCTGGCGCAGGTGCTCGGGTTCGAGGGGCTGCAGGCGAAACAGCCGCGAGCGGCTCACCAGGGCTTTGTTGACTTCGAAGTAGGGGTTTTCGGTGGTGGCCCCAATCAGGTTCACCGTGCCGTTTTCCACCCAGGGCAGCAGCGCGTCCTGCTGGGCGCTGTTGAAGCGGTGCACCTCGTCAATGAACAGGGTGGTGCGCAGGCCATGGTGCGCCAGGCGTTGCTGGGCCGCGTCCACCTCGGCCCGCAGATCCTTGACGCCGGCGAGGACCGCGTTGAGGCTGCTGAAGTGGGCCCGGGTGCTGCCGGCGATGATGCGGGCCAGGGTTGTTTTACCCACCCCCGGTGGACCGTGCAGGATCAGGTTGCCCACCCGGTCGGCTGCGATAGCGCGGCGCAGGAGCCGCCCTGGGCCAAGGATCGCTTCTTGGCCGACGAAGTCGTCGAGGCTGCGGGGCCGCAGCCGATCGGCCAAGGGCGCTACCCGGGCCAGGGTGGTGTCGCGGTGATGGCTGAAGAGGTCGCTCAAGGGGGCTGAAGCCAGGTCCCGCCGGCGCCCATCATCGGCCCGGCGGCGATACGCTCCGGCGATGCGGTTTGTTAGCCCCCCCTTCCGCACCAGCTGCGCCATCCGCAGCAGCTACACAGTGGGTCTGGCCGCAGCCCTGCTGCTGGTGGGCTGCGGTCAAGCTCCCGGGGCCATGCAGCGGCCGCCACGGGTGCAGACCCAGGCGATCGAGCCCGCCGTGTTTCAGGCCAGCATCGATACGGTGAGCACCTTGGAGGCGGAGGCCGAGGTGGATCTGGCGGCCCAGGCCGGGGGCCGGATTCAGCGCCTGCTCGTGCGCCAGGGCGATCGGGTGCGCCAGGGTCAACTGCTGTTGGTGCTCGATCAGACCCAGCTGCGCGCGGAGGTGGCCAGCCTGCGGGCCCAGATGCAGACCAACCGGCTCAACTACGACCGCTACCGGGAGCTGGCCCGCCAGGGCGCCGCCAGTGCCGTGCAACGGGATGAATTCCGCCAGGCCACCATCGCTGCCCGCGAAGCGCTGGTGGCCCGGGAGGCGGATCTGGCCTTTAAGGATCTGCGGGCACCGATCACCGGCACCGTGGCCGACCTGCGCGTCAAGCAGGGGGATGTGATTGCGCCGGGCGTGCGGATCACCCGTTTGATCCGCAACGATCGCCTCTGGGCCCGCATCGATGTGCCGGCCAGTGCTGCCAAACGGGTGCGGCCGGGTCAGCGGGTGTTGCTGCTGGAACCCACCCGTGCCGAACCCTTGGCGGAGGGCCAGGTGGATTCGGTGGATCCGCAGGTGATGGCCCCCAGCCAAACCCTGCTGGTAAAGGCGGCCTTCGCCAATCCCCAGGGCACCCTGCGCACCGGTCAGCGCCTGCGCACCCGCCTGCTGCTGGAGTGGCGGGACGCTCTGGCGGTGCCGCGCACCGCGGTCACCCAGTTGGCGGGCCAGTCGTTTGTGTTTGTGGTGGGCCGCTTGGCCGATCTGGAACGCCAGCCGGGCAAAGCTCCCTTGGCTGCGCTGCGCATACTGGCGCCCGGCACTTGGTTTGCCCTGCACACTCCGGTGCAGCTGGGCGACCTTCAGGGCGACCACTACCCCCTGCAGCGGGGTCTGCAGCGTGGCGATCGGGTGGTGACGGAGGGCTTGCTCAATCTGCGCCACGGTGCCCCGGTGCAGCTGACGGCGAGCCCTGACGCTGATGCGCCTTAAGCGAGGCAAATCCTCTGAAGTCCGTTAATTTGCGGACCCATGCGCCGATTTCGTGGCTCGAGCGGTTCCAGCCCTGTCGTTGGTGGGTTTGTTGCTGGTGGGCTGCGCTGCCAAGCCGGTGGCCCGCCAGCCGTTGGTGGTGCAGACCGAGACCATCGACGAGGCCAGTTTTAGCCCCTCGATCGAGGTGATCAGTCAGCTGAGTTCTACCACCGATGTGGCCCTCAGCCCCGAGGTGGAGGGCCGGGTGGTGAAGATTTTGGCGACCCAAGGGCAGCGGGTGAGAGCAGGCCAGCCGATCCTGGTACTCGACAACGTGCAGCAGTCGGCCAGCCTCGATGCCAGCAAGGCCGAGGCCCGTAAGGATCTCGTTAACGCAGAGCGCTACATCTTTCTGAACGAGCAGGGCGCGGTATCCACCAAAGACCGCGACTTTTACGTGACCCAGGCGATTCAGAGTCGGGATCAGGTGCGTTCCAGTGCGGCCACCCTCGGCTACAAATACGTCACCGCTCCGATTAGTGGCGAGATCGGCGACCTGGACACCGTCAAGCTCGGGGATTACGTGCGCCAAGGTCAGGTGATCACTGGGATTGTGGATAACTCCACCCTCTGGACCCTGATGGATGTGCCCGCCACCCAGGCCGCCAGGGTGAAATTGGGCCAGCCTGTCCAACTGGTGACTCAGGGTAATCCACCCCTCACCGGGACCGGCAAAGTGGTGTTCATCTCCCCCTATTTCGGCATCAGCGGCAGCCAGTCGTCGCCCAATACGGTGCTGGTGAAGGCCAGTTTTTCTAACAGCAGCAGCCAACTTAAGACCGGTCAATACGTGCGCAATCGGATCATCACCGGAACGAGCCGTCAGTTGTCGGTGCCCGTGCAGGCCGTGATGATGCAGGCCCAGCAGCCCTTTGTCTACCGGGTCTTCCGGCTCAACCAGGTGCTGGCCAAGATTCGGGCTTCCACCGAGATTCCAGACGCCCAGAAGCAGAAGCTGGAAGCGCTGCCTGCCGACACGCCGATTGTGGTGCAGACGCCCGTGAAGCTCGGCACCCTGGAGGGCAACCGCTATCCGCTGCTCTCGGGCCTGGCCGCCGGTGATCGGGTGGTGGTGAGCAACACCGCTCTGCTGCGCTCTGGAATGCCCGTTCATTTGGCTGGCTCTGGCCAGAAAGGTGTGAACTGAGAACCGCCCATGTCGCTCTCCGATAAGTTCATCAAGCGGCCGGTTCTAACCACCGTCTGCAGCATTCTGATCGTGTTAATGGGGATCATTGCGATCCCGAGCCTGCCGATTGAAAACCTCCCCAATATTGCGCCGCCGTTGATTCAGGTGACGGCCAATTATGGCGGTGCCAACTCGTTGGTGACCGAACAGGCCGTAACCAATCCGCTGGAGCAGCAGATCAACGGTGTGCCCGGTGCGGCTTACATTTCTTCGACCAGCTCTAATACTGGTCAGAGCATCATTCAGGTTTACTTCGACGAAGACACCGATATCAATATCGACCAGGTGAACGTGCAGAATCGCGTTTCCTTGGCCATGCCGCAGTTGCCGCAGCAGGTGTCGGCCACGGGTGTATCGGTGATGCAGAGTACGCCCTCGATTCTGCTCGCTTACCAGGTCACCTCGAGCCAGGGACAGTTTGATGCGCCCTACATCAATGGTCTCATTTATGAGCAGCTCTACTACCAGCTCGAACGGGTTCCGGGTGTCGCCCAGGTGAGCCTGCTGGGCGGTAGCAATCCAGCCTTCTGGTTGTTTGTTGACCCCAGCAAGCTCACAGCCAACCAGCTAACGGCTGATCAGATTGTTAACGCTGTGAAGAGCCAAAACAGCATCGCCATTGGCGGTCTGGTTGGTGGCCCGCCTGCGGGAGGTGATCAGCTGTTTGCCTACCCGATCCTGGTGGCCGACAACGGCAATCTGATGTCGGTTGAGCAGCTCAATGATCTGATCGTGGGCAAGTCTCCCAAGGGCAACCTGCTGCGACTCCGCGATGTGGGCCAGGCCACCTATGGCTTCAACACGTTTGCCCAGCAGGCGGTCAGTTTCGATGGTTATCCATCAATCACCGTTGCCGTATTCCAAACCCCAGAGAGCAATGCTCTGGATGTTTCGGAAGCCGTTGTCGGGGTGATGAATCAGTTCTCCCAGACGGTGCCTCCAGGAATCACCGTCACGCAGATCTACAACATCGGCCAGTTCATCGAATCGGCCGTGGAAGGCGTCACCGATGCTTTGGGTCTGGCGATTGTGCTGGTGCTGGTGATCCTGTTTTTGTTTCTGCAGAATTGGCGCGCCACGGTGGTCCCCAGCCTGGCAATCCCGATCTCGCTGATCGGCACCTTCGCCTTCATCAAGGCCTTCGGTTTTTCGATCAACCAGCTCACCCTTCTGGGATTGGTGCTCGCCACGGGTCTGGTGGTGGACGACGCGATCGTGGTGATCGAGGCCGTGTCCAAGAACCTTGAGCGCGGTATGAGCCCTCGCAAGGCGGCCATGGAGTGCATGGGTGAGTTGATCGGCGCCTTGATCGCCACCTCGTTGGTGCTGATGGCAGTGTTTGTGCCGGTGGCCTTTTATCCGGGTGGCATTGGCATCATCTACAAGCAGTTCGCGCTCACGATCGCCTTCTCGATCGCCATTTCGACATTCAATGCGCTGACGTTCTCGCCAATGATTTCGGCCCTGATCCTCAAATCCGAGCAATCCCAGAAGCCGAAGGGCTGGGGTTGGACCGTGGGCGGTGTGGTGGTGGGTCTGGCATTCGGCAAATTCAGTGCCGCCTCCTTTGGGGTAGGCGCCTATTTGTTTGGTGTGGTGGTGTTCGGCTTGGCCGGCAGCCGGCTGGCCTTGATTTTTGATCGCTTCAACTCGTTTTTTGCCTGGCTGCAGGCCAGCTATGCCCGGCTGTTGGATGTGCTGATCCGCAAGCGCAAGTTCATGCTGGCCGGTCTGGCTGGCGGCATTGTGCTGACCGTTTTGGCGTTCTCGGCGCTGCCTTCGGCGTTTATTCCGGAGGAAGATCAGGGTTATGGGGTGGGGATTTTCCAGCTTCAAAATGGAGCCTCCCTCAGCCAGTCCCAGCAGACCGGCCTGGACATTGCCAAGGTGCTCAAGGAGGAGCCCGACATCGTTGCCGCTTCGGTGGTCAGCGGCTACGGCTTCAACGGTTCCAGCCCCGACCAAGGGGTGTTCTTCTTCGGCCTCAAGCCCCTCGCGGAGCGCAGCGGAGCCGATCAGAAGGCGCCAGCCATTGTTGAGCGTCTCAACGCCAAGCTCACCAAGATCAGCAGCGGACTGGTGGTGGCAGCCCAGCCACCGGCCATCCCGGGTTTTTCGGCCCAGGGCGGCTTCTACTTCCAGTTCAACGACCTCAGCAACGGCGCCTACAGCTTCAACCAACTCGATGGTTTGGCCCAGCAGTTGGTGGCCGCCGGCAACGCTTCCGATCAGTTCTCCAGTCTCTATACCCAGTTCATTCCTAGCGCACCGGCCTTTGGCCTCAAGATCGATCGCTCGATCATGGGTGCTTTGAACATCGACTTCCAGCAGGCCATGCAGACGATCGCCGTGCTTGCCGGTGGCAACTACTCGGGCCTCACCTATGAAAATGGTCAGGTTCGCAACATCTATGTGCAGTCGGAGGCTTCGGGCCGCAGCACGCTGGAGGATGTACTCAGCTACTACGTGCGCAACCGAGACAATAAGCTGGTGCAGGTGAGCGAATTTGCTTCTTCGGAACTCACCAGCGCGCCGCCGGTGATCAGCCACTACAACCTCTATCGCACCGTGCTTGTGCAGGGTGCTGAAGCGATCGGCAAGAGCTCCGGACAGGCGTTGGTGGCGATTCAGCAGATCTTCAAGCAGCTGGATTTCAACAACATCGGCTATGCCTTTACGGGCCTGGCCTCACTGCAGCTCTCTGCCGGCAGCGCCAGCATTCTGGTGTTTGGCCTGGGCATCCTGATCGTCTACCTGGTGCTTTCAGCCCAGTACGAGAGCTATGTCACCCCCGTGATCATTCTGATGACGGTGCCGCTCGCCATGCTCGGCGCCTTGGTGTTTCTGGCACTGCGCTCGATCGACCTCAACATCTACGCCCAGGTGGGGTTGGTGACCCTGATCGGTTTGGCGGCCAAGAACGGCATCCTGATCGTGGAAGTAGCCGAACAGCACCTCGAGGAGGGCATGGGCATCGCCGAGGCCGCCATCGCCGCCGCCGAATCACGGATGCGACCGATTCTGATGACGGCCATCGCGTCCCTGGCCGGCTTCCTGCCCCTGGTGGTGGCCACCACCGCCGGTGCCAACAGCCAACAATCCCTCGGCACCGTGATTTTCGGAGGGTTGCTGGTGGCCACGGTGTTGTCCCTCGGCGTGGTGCCGCCGTTCTATGTGGTCATCAAAAACCTCGAGGCCCGCTGGTTCCCCGAGGCGAAGCAAGAGACGTCCGCCTGATTCAAGTGATCACCGTCGGCTTCTCCATTCCCGTCCGGGTGCGGATTTCGGCCAGCCGATCGATGGCTTTGATCAGGTCGCCGAGGGCGGCCTGGGGATCCTGGGTCAGGTTGCCGCCGGGCGCCACATAGCTCTCCAGGTACACCCGCAGGGTGGCGCCCTGGGTGCCGGTGCCGGAGAGGCGCAGCACCACGCGGCTGCCATCGTCGAGCAGCAGGCGCAGGCCCTGGCCGCTGGTGAGGGAGCCATCCACCGGGTCGGTGTAGGCGAAGTCGTCGGCGGTGGCGACGGTGCGGCCGGCGAAGCTCTGGCCCATCAACGCGGGCTGCATGGCCTTCACTCGGTCGTAGAGGCCGTGGGCGGCGTCGCTGGCGATCGCTTCATAGTCGTGGCGGGAGTAGTAGTGGCGGCCGAACCGGCTCCAGTGCTCCGCCATGATCCGGCTCACCGGCTCCCGCCGCCTGGCCAGGATCTGCAGCCAGAACAGCACGGCCCAGAGGCCGTCTTTTTCGCGGATGTGGTTGCTGCCGGTGCCGAAGCTCTCCTCGCCACACAGGGTGATGCGGCCGGTATCGAGCAGGTTGCCGAAGAATTTCCAGCCGGTGGGGGTTTCGTAGCAGGCCAGGCCCAGTTCCTTGGCCACTACATCGGCGGCGGCGCTGGTGGGCATGGAGCGGGCCACACCGGCCAGGCCATCGGCGTAGCCGGGAGCGAGGGTGGCGTTGGCGGTGAGCACCGCCAGGCTGTCGCTCGGGTTCACGAAGCAGCGCGTGCCCAGGATCATGTTGCGGTCGCCATCGCCATCGCAGGCGGCGCCGAAGCGGTAGGCGTCGCTTCCCATCAGAAGCTCCGCCAGGTCGTGGGCGTAGGTGAGGTTGGGATCGGGGTGGCCGCCACCGAAATCCTCCAGGGGGATGCCGTTGCGCACCGTGCCGGCGGGCGCCCCCAGCACCCCCTCGAAGATGCGGCTGGCGTAGGGGCCTGTCACCGCATGCATGGCGTCGAAGGCCATCGGGAAGTCGCCCCGCAACAGATCGCCGATCTGGTCGAAGTCGAAGAGGCGCTGCATCAGCGCCACGTAGTCGTCGACGCCGTCGATCACCTCAACCTGCAGGGTGCCGATGCTGCAGTGGCCAGGGGCTGAGAGGTCGAGGTCGCTGCCGCCTTCGCAGATCCGGTAGCCCTCCAGCTTCAGGGTGGCGGCGTAGATGGCATCGGTGATCGATTCGGGCGTGGGGCCGCCGTTGGCGCCATTGATTTTGACGCCGAAATCGCCGTCGGGGCCGCCGGGGTTGTGGCTGGCCGAGAGGATCACCCCACCCACCGCACCGTGCTGGCGGATCAGGTGGGAGGCGGCTGGGGTCGACAGGATCCCGCCGGTGGTGGTGATCAGCCTGGCTACGCCGTGGGCCGCCGCCATGCGGGCAATCACGGCGATGGCCTCGCGGTTGCCATAGCGCCCATCGCCGCCCACCACGAGCGTGCCGCCGGCCACGCCCGGCAGCACCTGCAGGCTTGCCTCGATGAAGCTCTCGAGGTAGTGGGGCGTCTGGAACTGCCGGCTGCTCTTGCGCAGCCCCGAGGTGCCCGGCTTCTGGTCGGTGAAGGGCTGGGGGAGGGACAGGTGCCGGACGCTCACAGGATTGCTGCTGGTCATCGGCCGATCCACCTGGGCTTTGGGGGCACCAAATTAGCCCTGGTTTGCGACCCGCCCAGACCGGGCCAGCGTCCGAAACAAGCTGGGGAAGGCGCGGCAAGCTCACCAATGCCTTGTTGGGTCTCTCCGCCAGCTGCGAGGCCACCGGCCAGCGCAGCAGTTTGTGTGCTCTGGCCGATCAGGCGGTGGTGCAAACGGGGTGGTCGATGGCGTTGATGGACACCACCGCCCACCAGGTGTTGGAGCTGATTCAGGCCCCGAAGGCGCCCTGAGCCCCAGCCTGCGCCTCGGCCAGGGTTGCCGCCGCCAGGCTCAGGAGCCTGGGATCAGGCCGAACCCCTTTTTCTCCTGGGGCTTGGTCTCGGTTTTGCTGGGGGCCACCGTACGGGTTTGCTGCTTGCAGAAGGGCAGCAGATCCTGGCCGGCGCGATTGAGGGCCTCGCGCCGCTCGAAGCTGTTGGTGGCGGCGGGCTGGGCCCGTTGGCGAATGGTCCAGATGGCGTCCTTGCAGCTGGCCCCGAGGCGGGGATGGTCCATCAGCGGATCAGCCATGGTGCGCGCCTTGGTGCAACTCTCGGCGGTGTTCTCCCGGCCGCAGGCGAACGTGTGGAGCTGTAGCTCCCGCAGCTGATCCATGGAGGGATAGGGCGGGTCTTTGGGGGATGCCTGCAGGGAGGGAGCCAGCAGACCCATCAGGCTGAGTCCCAGGCCAGCGCGCAGGGCAGGATCGATCCAGGAGGGAGCCATGGTTCTGTCGGGTTGGCTCCCATCATGGCGGCCCCGGCCGCACCGACTGCATCGGCAGCACAGACAGTCCCTGGCGCAGCGGTTGCTGCTGATGGCTCCAGTGGGCGGCGATCGCGGGGCCGACCAGGGGGGCCGCCAGGGCCAGGCCGCTGCGCAGCCAGCTCTGGCGGCGCAGCTGGTCTCCCCGGGCGGCTTCGGCGGCCTGGAGGGCCTGCAGCGCGGTGATTTCCGGCCGTCGCTCCGCTTCGATCGCGGCCAGCACCCCATCCAGGGCGCTGCTGGGCAGTGGCGGCTGCAGCGCAGACCTCAACAGGGGCAAGAGCTTGGCGCTGGCCACCCAGGCGTCGCGGAGGGCCATGTTGATCCCCTGGGCCCGCACCGGACTCATCGGATGGGCCGCATCGCCCAGCAGCAACAGGCCCGGTGCCCACCAACGCTCCGCCAGCCCCACCTGCACCGCCAGCCGGCTGGGGTCGCCCAGGCCGGCTCGCCACTGCCGCAGCCAGGCCGCCAGCTCCGGTGGGCTGAGCGTGGCCATCCGCTCGATCCACTCGTCTCGGGAGCAGGCAGGCACCCGCTCGCCCTTGCCCAGCACCCAGCCCAGCTGCACCCCTCCGCCCGCGCTGTCGAAGGCGCTGAACACCCCCTCCGGCCCCACCAGGGTGGTGAAGCGGCCTTGCAGGGGTGAGGGGGACGGGCAGGCCAGTTGGAACCAGAGCAGATCGATGGAGCTGGGACTCCCAACCAGCGCCAGTCCTGCTTTCTGCCGCACCAGCGAGGCCCGGCCGTCGCAGGCCACCACCAGCTCGGCCTCCAGATGCCGCCCGTCGCGGAGCCGCACCCCTGCCACCCGCCCTTGGTTCCAGAGCAGATCCGACACGGGTTCGCCCCGCTCCAGGGCAAACGAGGGGTAGCCCTGCGCCTCGAGCAGCAGGGCCTCCAGCAGGGCTGGCTGGTTGACCAGGGTGCAGGGCCGCTGGGGATCGCCGCCGAGGGGTTCGTTGGCGTGGAACAGCTCGCAGCCGTTAAGCACGAATCGCCAGCCCTGCAGGGGCCGGTGGGGCACGGTCTCGAGAAGGTTGGTCAGCCCCATGGCGGCCAGGGCCTCGAGGCCCGAGGGCATCAACGCTTCGCCGCGAAACTGGCGCGCCAGGCTCGAGCTGGCTTCCACCAGGGTGACGGCGACGCCGGAACGGGCCAGCAGCAGGGCCAGGCTGGCCCCGGCCGGGCCGGCTCCCACGACCACGACCCTGGGGCCTGAGTTCAACGGGTCACTCAAACGAAGGAGTTGTAGTTGCGGGTGCCGCCGCTGACCGGATCCACATGCCCCATCAGCTGGCTCTTCTTGGCCAGCAGGTAGTTCACCAGCTCCTGCTGCACCGCCAGCAGCTCCTTGGTGCAACCCCGGAACGCGGCGCGGTGGCGGATCTCGTCGTGGCGGGTGTGCAGGTCGCGCAGCATCAGCTGGATCGCATCCAGGGTGGCCGAGGTATTGCTGGAGGCCTGCAGCGAATCCATGGCCCTGGGGCGGAGACAAGGCCCCAGCGTAGGAGCCCTGGCGCAGCTCAGCACTCGCCGAACAGGCTGCTCGACACCTGGTGGAAGGTTTCGAAGGTGTCGTGGTTGTCGAGTCCGCTCACCGCCAAAGACACGGTCTGCTGCCGTGGGTTGCATTCCACCGCCAGGCTCACTGCGCGCTCGCTGTGATCGGCGTGGAAGGCGGCACTCAGGCCATCGGCGGCGTAGATGGTTTCAGGCGCATGGGTGAAGCCCAGCTCGTTCGCCAGCACAGTGATGCCGGCCAGGGATTCGCTGAGGCACCCCTCGCTGCGGATCGCTGTGGTGTACACCACTGGTGCCACGGGGGTGGTGTTGTCCTCGGCCGGGAGCAGCAGGGAGTGTGCCAGGGATTTCACTAGTCCGCCGGTCTTCACCAGGGTCTTCATGGAGCCTCTGGATCCTGCAGACCGCTGGATGGTAGGCGCGAATCCCCAGATGTGGTGTAGTGGGATTCCCCGCCGTCCACCAGTAGTGGCTGGTCAATGGGGTGCCGCAGTGCTCCAAAGGGCTCA
>Ga0169931_10011451_pt1 | contig 12487 bp, 9 predicted proteins | sample Kivu_15m_20L_FD_129675 | JGI IMG/M metagenome (GOLD analysis project Ga0169931, IMG submission 129675) | Freshwater microbial communities from Lake Kivu, Western Province, Rwanda to study Microbial Dark Matter (Phase II) - Kivu_15m_20L... | ecosystem: Environmental > Aquatic > Freshwater > Lake ...
ACATATAGCGCGGCATGTGGTTCATAAGTGGTTCCTTTTCCTTTGCCCTCTGACATCTTTGTCCGAGAGGTTCTTCCCTGCTCGTTAATCGAGTAAAGGCTGCCCTTTTCAGTCCTAAAGCCAGTTACTTTTTCTTTGGCTTTGCCTTGCTTGAGGGCTTTACCTTTTGGGGCAGGTTCTTTGGTACGCCGTACTTCTTGGCCCACTTCTTTGCCACCTTTGGTTCCTTTGCGTACAGGTACGCTTGCTGCGCTTTGCTTTTGAAGGGCATCTTCTTCCTCCTTGACTTGGCGATATGCGTCATACCAAGTCTGTTGTTGGTCACGACTCAAGTCATTAAACGCAGGGTCAGTCTCTTGGTCACGCAGTTCGTCGTACCGATTGGCGGCTTCTTTTTCAAACGCAGTCAGTGGCTTGCGACCGCGAGTAGCCCTAGCCCGAGCAGCGGCGGCGGTAGCGGGTGTGACAGGTGCGCCTGTTGGCGGAACTTGGGTAGCCCCAGCCTGCACTGTTGGTACAACTCGTTGTGGTGTTGCTGCTGACCGCAGGGCGGCCACTGTAGGATCACCTTGCTGGGTAAACAAAGACAACTGCCCAGCCCGCTGAAACTCCTGAGGAGTAGGGCGCACCAGTGGTACGGCAGGAGGCGGGGGTGTTACTTGCGGTTGCCGAGGCGCAGATCGTGAGGGCATTGGAGCCTGACGCTGGGTGAACAACGGAAGTTGCCCAGTAGGTGCTTGAGGCTGAACTGCCTGACGAGTTGGCACACCACGGCGGTCGAATAGAGACAATTGCTGCGGCGTGCGTGGCTGCGCAGTGACCATCGGTAAAGTAGGCGCAGGTGTTTGCTCAAGTTGTTGAGGAGCCACACGAGCAAGAGGTAACTGCCCGGGAAATAGCGGAAGTTGGGGCGAGGGTGGAGCCAACGGAGGTTGAGGTTCTTGGAACAACCCCATCTGACCTTGCTGGGCTTGAGCAGCCTGCGCACCTACGGCGGGCAATCCTTCAAACTGTGTCAGTTGCTGATCTATTTGTTGCAGCGCAGTACGAGCGTTATCCATGTTGGTTCGCAACATGTTCATACGACCTTGCTGTAGGGTCGCACGGCCCCCTGCCATATCAGACAACTCTTGCTGGGAGTCAGTCAGAAACCGCTGAAGTTGTACTCGCTGGTTTAGCAAAGATTGTCGCTGAGCCATCAGATCAGCAGTTTGGTCGGGTACTGAACCGGGGGTAGGTGGCCCTGCTAGAGGTGCAGGTGGCTCTCCAAAAAGTTCACCCTGTGTACCCGGTGGGCCTTCGCCAAGCGTAGGTTCAGATTTAGTCTCTAGTAGATTAGTAGGTTTGTCCGTAGGGATTGGGTCTTTTGTACGACCACGCAGTAGACCAGAGATACCACCGACTGCCGTACCTACAATAGCACCAGCAGCAAATGACTCGATGACCTGCTTTTTGAGATCAGGTGCAACCTCTCCGCCTGCAAGCGTGGGTGCAAGCGCACCCGTGACAATTTGTTGCCCGCCCTCAGTCAGACCTTCGGCAAGAGCGCCAAGGCTACCTTCAGTCATACCTTTCTTAAGGCGATCGCCAGCCAAAGCGGTGCGGCTACGACCTGCCGCAGCAGGAAGTTTCTGGTTCATGTACCGCGAGATCAACAGGAACTCGGGCAAGGACTCAAGGGCAGCGTATGGAGCCGCAGCCAACAGAGCGGCGTAAGGGTTAGTGACCCCGGCTTCTTCCGTGGCTAGGTAGGACTCACCGAAACCAGCGGCGTAGTTAGATGCAAGCGATGCACCAGCGGCGTAGGTAGCGGCAGCAGCCCGTTTGAGGACTGCCTTCTCAGCGGCGTCTAGGCCAACCCAGCCAACCTGCGCACGCTTAAGTGCTGCGGCTTTGATCTGTTGCTTGACTGCTTCTTTTGCACCGACGCCAAGAACTGCACCACCGAAAGTACCAGCAGGGCCAGCAGTAGCAGTACCGACCGCAGCACCAGCCACGGCAACAGCAACGGACTCAAGCAGGCTGGGTGCAGCCTGACCAAGCGAAGCGATCGCCCAGTCAACGGCTTTGTCTGCACTGTCGATCTCAGTAAACTCACGCTGGAATGGAGCGGTCTTATTCAGATCAGCGATCTGCTTCATCACGATGTCAGCGCCGAACTGCTGCATCCCTTCAGAACCAACCAAATCACCAACACCTTGGATGGCCCCGCCGCCGATCATTTGCAGTGCATCAACACCACGACCAAAGTTCTTCTTGAATAGGCGACCCGCCGAAGGATTTTTAATAGAGTTAAGAAATTGCCCATAGGCTTGCGGACTAAGCGGAACCCAGTCAGCCGTGTCGGTAGGCAGACCCGTACCCGGGCCTTGTGCTAAGGCTTCAGCCTCAAGCGCAGACGCAGCGTCGTCTGCACCGAACCGCATGCCGTTCACAAACAACTCGTTGCGTGATGGACTAAAAGCGATTGAGGGTGGCTGAGTAATCTTAGGCAGTTGGAACTGATTTGCCTTGACTAACTGCTCCCCCATAACTGCCATGTCCGCCATCGACTGCCCAAGACCACCAAGGCCAACGCCAGAAGTCGGAGTCCATGGAGCGTATGGGTCTGGTTTGTCTCTCACCCCCATTGAATCTAGTGCGGGGCTGGCGAAGGGAGAGTTAGCCATTACCTACCTCCAGCGATTTGCGTAGCAGACGGCAGTCCTGTAATTGGGATAGCACTGTTATCTGGAACTTTGATGCCATCAATTTCAACTGTGCGACCAGACCCATTATAGATGTAAGGAGCCATCCCGAAACTGGGCGGAGGGATAAGAATGATAGTGCCATCGCCAGCGCCGGAAGGTTTAACTTGCCAACCTTGCTTCAAGGATTCTTCTTTAAGTCTGAAGTTACCTTCCGTGGTCTTAACCACCACATCCTTGACCATGTTGGCCTGAATCTCAGCCAGTTTGCCCTGCAACTTAACACCTTCTTCGGCCTTAAACATGCCGAACTTAGCCCGGGCAGCGATTGTGGCTTCACGATACTTGGCATCAAACAACTCACGAGCGGCGTCTCTAACATCGCCACGAGTCATAGGCTGACCAACTTTCTGTCCGTTGACCCACATGTTGTATGTGCCATCAGAGCGGGGCTGGAACGCCACGGGCATGCCCGTATAGAAACTCATCGCAGCCGAAACACCGCGAGGGTCGTTGGCAAACTCCAACTGATAGACCGCCCCCATGGCTTGCAGCAAGCGAGAGTTATCTTTGTACGCCGTATCTAACTGCACAATCTGATCGCGGATAGCCTCAGCCTGCCCACCAAGTCCAGCCTGTTGAGCCATTTGAAATTTACGCATTGCTTCTGTGCGAATACGCTGGTACTGGGCATTAAGAATCTGCTGATCGCCAGTGATGGCTTGCGGATTACCAGCGTAAAACGCCGTTGGGTTTTTAGACTCAGGAGTTTGTTTAACACCCGGGGTAGTAGCAGACGCAACAGGGCCGGGAACAACAGGGCCAGTCGTGCCAGCAGTGACATCGGTAGTCGTGCCTGTCGGAGCCTGAGCCAACTGGGTAGGCGGAGCGATTCGCGCAAGGAAAGAAGTTGCAGGAGCGTAGCCCTGCTGAGCGGCTTCATTAAGTAACCGAAGTCCCTTCTCTTTGTTTGGCTTATCACCAAGACCTTCGTACAACAACCGACCCATGCCGTATTTAGACTCAGCAGCATCAGGAGTTTTGCGCCACTGGCGGTAGGCTTCGTTGTAGTCCTTATCCAGAAAAGCCTTCATCGCCACGCTGGCGTTAGGAGAAGAAAGTTCTTGGATATCTTGCGGCGTAACCCCAGACCCGACAGGAGCCTGAGCCACTTGAGCAGGTTGCCCAGCGGCGGGTGCAGCAGGAGCAGCAGCAACTTGAGTAGCGGCAGTCTGTCTAAACTCTGCGATACGATTAAGCCATCCTTTAAGGAACTGTTCCTGTGAGGGATTAGCCGCAACAATGTCGCGATAGCGTTGCTCTCGAAGTTGAAGGAATACTTCCGGGTTTCCTTTTGCTTGCTCCAGAGCAGTTTTAGTCCACGCAACACCTTGATTAACCGCAGCATCAAACGCCATTTCTCGGATCGGTACAGGTAATTGATCGGCTTTAATGGCGTCCCAATAATCGCGCTTATAAATTGCGGCGGCTTGGTCTGCGGTAAGATTTGCAATGTCTAGTTTAGGATAAGCGGCTTGAGAAATTCCAAATTTAGTCAGCCCACCACGATCGGCAGGGTTGTTAACTAAGCCTCCTTCTCGCCCCAGTACATTACGGATTGCGGTAGTTGCGTCAGCACCGGGATAATTATTTAACTGTGTTTGCTGCTGTTGCCCAACCACATAGTTACGGCCTTCACGCCCGTAGTCTACAGTCGGTTGGTTGCGTGCAATAACTTCCTCGTTCAGCGTTAAGCGTTGTTGGTACAAGTCGCGTTGTTGCTCAAGATTTGCACGGACATTAGGTGGCAAGTCAGTGCGTTGCAAAGTCTTGTTAAAGTTATCCACCTTCATCTTGTTAAACTGTGCCATTTCCGTAGCACGCTGAAAAGCAGACTGGTTTGCTGCTGGGTTAGGGACTTGCTGTCCGTAAGGAATAGTCGCCGCGCTGCCGGGAATAGGTGCAATTTGAGGAGTTGTCTCAAGCCGTTTTTGCGCTGCCGCTCGTGCTTGGTCAGGATTCATAACCCCGTTAGTAGGCGGGGCAGGAGGAGCCACAGTCTCCACATCCATCGTGCGTTGCTGCCCAATACCCAGAAGATCGCCAGTAGTGACGGCTTCAGGCGCAGGAGCGCGGGCCTGTTGCTGGCGTAACATATCTAATCTGTTTTGCTCCTCAATCTTTAACTGGTTTTGACGAGCGACACGCTGGGCTTCTTCTTCCGCCCGCATGGATTGCCCGACTACACCAGCCCCGGCTAGGAGACCACCTATATTCAAAGCCATGATAACCCCCTGTTAGGTAGCCCGAGCAGCACTTCCACCAGTGATCGTACCAAATAGCGCACCAATACCCTCTTGCCGCTTGCGTGCGCGTTCGTCAGCCGTGCCGTACATACTCATCAGGTTCTGCGCGTAGCCCATCGTTGATGGTGCGGTCGGGTAAAGATTTAGACCAGCCGTGCGGGCACGGGTTTGAGCGTCCACTGCTGCGGTAAACCCAGTGTCGTAAGCCGTACCAACATCTCGCCCAGTGGCAAGACGAGTACGACGCTGCTCAGCCGCACGCAAGTTTGCGCGGCGTGGGTCAATACCAGCCAGACGCTCACGCTCAACCTTAGCACCTGCTTGCTGAACTTGACGAGCACGCTGGAGACCGAAGTACTCAGGGTCAAAGTAGTTAGCACCTTGCACCAACTGCTGCGCAGCAGCAAGTTTTTCTTTGAACAACTCTTGGTTAGTAGAGCGCAAGTACTCAAGTTCTTGGCGTTGCTGATCGAGCAACGCTTTTTCCTCAGGAGGCATGTCACCAGCAATATAAGAACCAGCAATCTGACCAGCCGCACGGAGCAGCAAGTCTGCTTGGGATTTAGGATCAGTAAACTTCTTGGCGATTTCAGAACCAACATTCTTAACACCAGTTGCAAGTTTGTCGGTAACTGTTGAAGTAGTTTGCGCACCAGCAGTTTGCGCACCAGCAACAGGTTGAACTTGCATACTTGCCGGGGCAGAAGTTGCTGAAACTTGCCCTGATGGGGAAGTAGTGAGTGTAGAACCATCATCAAAAACTTGAGTACCACCGCCAGTAGCCGGAGCAGTAGAACCAGCAACAGGAGCCGTAGCCGTATCTAAACCAACAGGAGACTGATAGCCAACTGCGTTACCAGAGAGTTGAGAACCAATACCTGCAACAGATGCATCCTGCGCTGTTAGTATTGCCTGCTGCTGAGACATGCCCGTAGCAAGTACATCACCTGTGGCGGGGTTCATTACATCAAATAGTCCGGTCTCCACATTGTAAATTGGGGTCGGTGCACTAACAGGAGCACTAGGAACCGGAGCACCACCAGCAGTAGTAACACCGCCAGCACCAGTAGTAGTAGTCGGGGCATTAACCACGCTTGAGTATCCAGAAATACCTCCACCAATTGCACCAAACAAAGCGCCTCGGCCTACATTTTGCCCAGTAGCAGCAGCCGTAATCGCACCCAATCCAGCACCTACGATGGCGGAACCAATCGCCGCACCAGTTGCAGCCGAGACACCGATGGCTGAAGTAACCGCAGCCGACAGGCCGATCGAAGAAGCAATCGCCGGGGCTATGAACGGAACCGCTACCGCAGCAACAACTGCCACAACAGCCTTAAGTCCGCCGCCACCGCCGCCGTAGAGGGCAGGTTGTTTGCCACCGATCGCACGAGCGATGGGAGTGAGGCGTGGGCCAGTGCCGCCGAAGGCATCTTCAGGCAGGTCGGGAAAACCCATCGTAAGCAGTTGCTTGTTGGTGGGCATACGGACATAGGTGGTATTCATTTCAAAGCCTCCGTTAATTCAAGTCGCATGTGTGTATACACAGGCTTAAAACCATAGCGAGAAATCACCCGCTCCATTGCTGGGGACACCCATCCCTCAATGTAACGGACGCTGTTCATATAAGCCCAGCCGCAAAGCATCTTCCAATACTTCTCATGCAGAGCATCTAAGTCAGTACCACCAAGGGCCACGATATTCATGGCACGCAACTGAGGGTACGGAACAATTTCAAGGGCAAGCGCCAACTTCACAGACTTAGTAATTGTTTTATCGTACTTGACCACAAAGATATACATTTTGGCTTGCAGCGCGGCTTGGTAGATATCGTCAATTGTCAACTCGCCGTGCATGGCACGCTTGACACACCTCTCTAACAACGGCTTAGTTGCAGGCCAGTACAAGTCAAAATGCTCCTTAGTGCTAAGGAGCAGTGGCTCAAAGTCGTCGAGGGGGATCGGGTCAAAGCCCGCTGCTTGGGTCATGCGTCGCCTTTGGGTTTGTAAGCCTCAAGAAGTTTGTCAAAAAACTCAGTACCTTTTGCCTCAACAACATGTTTAGGAATTACATACTCCCCGGCAGAGGCTTTAATCATCACATCGTCACGACGACCAGTGTTGTCTCTGGAAGGAGACATGTGCATAGGAATCTCACCGCCGTTACGCATCTGTGGCGTACCTTGCTGCGGCATCATCGGAGCAGAACCCATGCTGCCGCCCATACCCATAGCACCAGACATATTCTGAACTGCACGCAAAGCGATGATTAGAGTAATCACTAAGCCTTGGTCAAACTGAGTAGGTAAGTCTTGTTCGGTTGCAATGCCTTGCTGGATGGCAAAGTTACGAACATAGGGATACATCTCAGGATTTTGAAGCGCGGTCATCGCCAGTTGCCCGGCTTGGTTTAATTCTTGCGGGGTAATCTCACCTGACTGAAAGCCAGCCATGATGGCTTCTTGAATCTGTGCGACTGCCTGTGGTTGCGACCGCATGAACTCTTGAATCTGCATCTCAATCATTTGCGGGGACATTGGCTGTCCTTGCTGCTGTTGAGGATTCATACCAGCGGGGCGAATAGGCATGCCACCTTGTCCGACCATACCGCCATCGGCGTATGTAGGTTGAAGTCTGAAATCAAAGGCAGGAAATTGTGGGTTCACGGCAGTAGTCCCCATAGGAAATGGTTGAATGGCTCGCTCATTAACCGCAACTTGCGGAGAACCAGAACCCATTAAACCAGTCAGAGAGGCTGGTAGGTCAAGCGAGGTTGTTGAAGAAGGAAGTTCAGTGGGCAGCGCAGGTCTAGCGGGCTGCATCATTGGCGCAGGTACACTGCTCAGGTTTTGCTGGGCTGGGCCTTCAGCAGTTGGCACTACCTGCTGAGGAATGTTTGCCGGGGCTTTCGCCGCCATGTTCAGAATTTCAAGTACCGGGTTGCGTGCCATCATCTATCCTTTCAACTGTGCGATGAGTCCATTGAGAACATTTCGCAGGTAAGCAACATCGTTGGCAAGTTCTTGGACATTTACAACCAACTTTGCAAAATCGTCCAGATCAGCCACATTGTTACCGCTAATAGTATACCCCTTACCTTCGGCTGTGACACGCCTCATATTGAGTTGTCGTGCCTGTTCTATCCCAATATCTGAGCGAACAATTGCTCGGCTTGCCGAGTCAGCCTCTCCTCGGATGCCACAAAGCAACTCCACATTTTCCTTCATGGAGTTTTGCAACTGGGTGTTCCAGTCGTTGAGGCCAGTAGGTACGGCAGGTATGGCTGTAAAGCGTCCGGGCATTATGCAGTCCTTAGTCCATAGGGGGTTTCACCAATATGGATGGCTCTGACTCGGGCTGAACCAGAAACACCCACCTCAAAAGTGTCCGACCGATAACCAGTGGGAAGGCGGAAAATATCGTCGGAAGATACTGTGGCTTGGAATATCAGCACCTTGTCCGCCCAGAGTTTGAATGTAACGGGTAGTACTGTCTCGGTCTCACGCAACGATCGTGTAAAGTTATCCCCGTTAATCACAGTTGAGTTGAGCGTGCCGAAGTTACTAATCCGGTTGCCGAACGAATCGATGCGGTCGTATGGGCCATTGAGATCACCCAAGGCTTTGAGGCTAGACACGATGCCTGTACCATCCGAGGTGGTTCCAACATTACCGCCTGTGTTGGCGTAGGTAAAAGTCGTGTCGTTTACTTTCGTGGCAACAACTTGCCCAGCGTTAAAAGTTGCCCCAGTGCCAGATGTAAACCCACGGATATCAGCGATCGAGCCAGTAATCAGGCTATGCGGCGTTGCAGTAATAATGGTCGCCACATTAGAAGAACGAGCGTAAGACACTGTTACCACCGGGGTAGAGTAGTCCGCCCAAACCTGAGCGTTAAACGCAGGTACGCCGTTGTTGTAGGCAATAATGGCTTCAGACTCAGCGTCTGGTACAGCAAAATCAGCAATGATCCGAGCCGCACCAAGGTTCAGATAGTCTTTGGTCACAATGACTTTAGACTTCCACTCCATCGCAGACAATGGCTGATTAACATCATCCCAACGGAAGATGTTTCCTTGGTTGTCGCCAATGTAGTAAAAGTCATTGGTCTGTGGATCAAACCACGCCGCAGTAAAGCGGTAGTTAATCTTGACAAAGTACCCACCGATACGGTCGTCTCGCTCAAAGATAAACGAGTTAGCCGAGTGGGAGCCGAAGTATTTGCCGTTGTAGAACCGCCCGACGATAGTGCTAGGGTCAAGTTCTGCACCCCATGTGTCCCAGTCGTGAACCAGTTTGGTCATCACATCCATACCAGCAGACGGGCTGTAAAGCGCCATACCGCCATAGGTTGCGTAGGCTACGCCGTAGCCCATGTTGACGATGGAGCGCTTAGACACGCATGGTAATGGGGTGTCGATGCGGGCAAACGCCATGGTTGCTGGGTTGTTACCAGACACCTGATATGGATACTCCTCAGTCATCACAAGGATGAACCCGCCGACAGAGGCAACACCTACGATATCGTACTCGAAAGTTAGTTCATATTTTTTAGGCCAAGCATGCGGAATACCGGGTTCTGAGAAATGCAAGGTGTTGCCTGTAAATCCGATCAAGATGTTGTTTTGTACCGCTGTCAGCCCTTTGAGGTCAGCAGGTGGTGGGTCATAGTCGTCTGTAAGTAAGGTGTCAAAAAGCAGTGTGGAGTCAAAGTCGTCAGTAAAACTATACGACCCATCGCCCCAATAACGAGCCGTGCTACTCGGTGTTTCAGCAACATCATGGTACAAAGTACCAGCAGTCTCGGCTTTATCACCTACATTTGAGGCAGTCTGTGCGTACTCAAAAGTGTAATCATCGATGATATCCGTGACGAGGCCACCCGTAATGTTGAACGACGAGTCCGTACAGCCACTGATCTTGAACCGATCGTCAACGGCTAGATTGTGGTGGTTAGACAGCGTAACTTTAGAGACATTATCTGTGCGCTCAACTCGGGCCAATGCCGTAGGAAACCACAGGGTTGCAAGGCGGAAATACTCCGTGCCGGATGTAGAAGGTAGCGTGCGATACAACCGCACACCACGCACAAAGTTATCGCCAGAAGGTTTAGCCGTCGGTAAGTTTGTGACTGTGACAGTCTGGCCTTCTTTGATGTACAACGCCGTAGACGGCTCAGAAGCAATCGACTCCTCAAGCCATGGTGTGAACCATGTGTAGACATAGGTACGAGCCTGAGTGTTACCAGCCAGTGCCACGCGCCCATTTGAATCCGAAGTTGTGCTGATCTGCGCACCGGGGTTGAAGTATGTAAAGGTCGTGCTGCCAGTGACAGTAACTTCCACATTGGTCGCGTTAAAAACTTTGCCGTCAGTAGATACAAATCCGCTAACTGTCACGATGTTGCCAGTTCGCAACCCATGTGCTGAACCCGTTACGATCGTAGCCGTGTTACCAGCATCACGAGCGTAGGATGCAGTCGTTGCAGTTGTAAACGAAGTGGCTGAGGTTGTTAGTACTGTCGTTGGTAGCGGTAGCCCCAACTCATAGAACCCATTGGGGTAAGGCTCAGAACCCTCCGTGGCTTTTTCATAGTTGGTGACTTTAGGAACGCCATCACCCGAATAGTAGAACCGTTGCTCCTGATCCTCAGAACCAGAAGCAATCACGATATCCACATCGTTAAGCCATGTCAGCCACACCAGTGCGTTGGTATCAGGGTTACGCAAAGCGTAAAGAGTTTTAATCTCACCATTGCGTCCGACATTTGTAACGCGCAACGGCGCACGATAAGGAATCAAGTCCCCAGAGTACAACTTCACATTGAACGCTGTCTGGGCTGCTGCGTCAGGCAGCAACTCGGGGGAGATTTTTGGCGCTTCTCCTAGGAACTTGATTATCTTTACCGCTGCCATTTTGTGTCCTTAGGCTACCAACCCTTGTAGATACACTGTTTTACCATCTTTTTTGGTAGCAGTCAGCACTTCTTTCTTGTTGTCCTCAGCAACATAGGACACATGAACCCAGCCAGAATCAGGGATGCCGGGGGTATAGAACTCAAGAATAAGTTGCCGGAACTGAAGATTGTCTTTGATCCACTGGGCGAGGTCTGCGTTAGCCACACCGGGAATCTCGATGTCGGCTGCTTGCCCCCGGCAGTGGTCACTCGTTTTCGATCCACCAACCTTGGCATTAACTTCTGGATGCCTAAAGCCCGAGTTTACTTTGACACCTTTGCCGTAGTGGTCACGCACTGGTTGCAGCACTTTCTCACACAACAGTTTAAGAGCGGCAATTTCTGTCTCTCCAGGAGTGTTGTCCATGTCGTGACGCAGCGCAGTCTCGCTCTTAGTCATTTCAGCGAGGGTAAAGTTTGGGCTTAAGTTCATTTTTTACCTAGCAATTCGTCGATTTGAGAACTCTTCTCCTTAGAACCGGCAGAAGACCCGAAGTAATAACCCAGCACCATAGTCACGGCTGAAGTCAGCGCACCCAACACATAAATCAGAATGTCTTTGGATTCGGCATCCACATCCACAAAGATAATTACGCCAAACAAGATAAAGGTCAGACCCACCGTTCCCAAGGCCAGCACAGGAGTAACGATCTTGTTGAGCATTGGAGCAGCACTGCTCGTGGCAATCTGAATCTCTCTGTTACGAGCAGACTCCATCTCCTTACCCATTGCTTCCAATTCAGCCAGTTGACCTTTCTGTGCCATCTCCATGAGACTGGCTTGGGCCTTTGCTTTGGCTTCAGGATCGGGTAGTACCTTGTCCAGCACCTTTTCTCCAATGCTCATAATTGCGGCTAAAGGAATCATGCTTCACTCTCCTTCTTTGCTAGATTTGCGGCTGCATACGCGCCTTTGCGACCGACAATCCCACCGACGGCTCCAATACACAACAACATAATGTCTTTCATTATGGCAAGGAAGGCTTCGTCAATTGGAGCAATGGCAGTCATATCCTGATCTACAAAGATCACTGCGCCCAGTATGCAGACGACGGAAATGAGAAGAATCCCAGCCAGTGTGAGAACGATTGTCGCCCAGACCCGGACTTCGATTTCTTCAGTGGTAAGTTCCTTAAACATCTTTACCCCCTAAATTCAATGATCATGGAAATCAACAGATAAAGTACAAAGATTCCAACACCAACGATTGCAGACCCACCACCCCAGAGGATGATGTTGTCCCAGAGTTCTGCTTGCATCCGCTCCTGCTCTTGCTTCATTTTGATGCGTCTGGCTCTAATCTCCCGACGCATGTTGCAGAACTTAGAGTAACCATCCATCCCGCCAAAGCCGTGCTCTAGGTTACTGAAAGCACCATAAAGAAACTCATGGCGGATGTCAGCCTCCATCTGTTTGAGTTTATGCTCGGCCTCAAAGACATTAAAGGCTTCAGCCGTGTCGTTGCCTTCTTCCGTGCCACCGAACAACTTAGGTTTCTGGGGCTTATTTTTTTCCTTTTGGATCGCCTGTTCTAATTGATC
>Ga0169931_10011454_pt1 | contig 12486 bp, 10 predicted proteins | sample Kivu_15m_20L_FD_129675 | JGI IMG/M metagenome (GOLD analysis project Ga0169931, IMG submission 129675) | Freshwater microbial communities from Lake Kivu, Western Province, Rwanda to study Microbial Dark Matter (Phase II) - Kivu_15m_20L... | ecosystem: Environmental > Aquatic > Freshwater > Lake...
AGATAGGCGTCTGAGCCGGCGATTGAGCCCATATCGTCACCTAAAAATGGTCGGGACGCCGAGATTTGAACTCGGGACCCCTTGCACCCCATGCAGATCCGCATCATTTCTGCGGTCCATTCAAATCAACGGTTTGAATTCGCAACCCGCTGATTTTACGAAATAATACACGTATCATGCCATTGCGTGCGATTACATTGTATTTCGGATAAAGTGCCCACAAGGTGACCACAATCCTGGGCAATGCCAAAACCCTCTAAACCATCCCGGCGTTTCACAGCGACCTCGATCGCGGCGCTGCCCGTTGGAGAGCATACCGACGCCAACGTTCAGGGTCTCCAACTCCGCGTCAACACGACCACGACCGGCCAGTCCCGAACATGGATGCTTCGGTTCAAGTTTCGCGGCGAAAAAAGCCGTATCGTGCTTGGACGACACCCAACTATGTCGCTCGCAGCAGCGCGCGAGGTCGCGATTCAGCTTCGCCAACGGGCTGCCGAGGGAATCGATCCTCGACGTGCCATCGCACGAAAGCTCCGACAATCCTCCGCTCCCCCCTCGGGACCGGGCGCCAATGGCGATCACACTGTCTCCGCCCTCGCCGCGGACTTTCTTGCCCGACAAGTTCGTCCGCAGTTAAAAAGGCCCGAGCAAGTTGAGCAACGTCTTGCCCGTCACGTACTTCCGCTGTGGGGCCACCGGGACGCGCGGACGATAAAGCCTCGAGACGTTAATGAGCTGACCGACTCCATCGCCGACAACGGCTCACCCGTTGAGGCAAACCGGGTCAAAAATGTGATCGGGCAACTTTTCACCTTTGCCATCGTCCGCGGCATTGTCGAAACCTCCCCCGTAATCCGGGGCTACCTACCGGGCGGGCCTGAAAAGCCGCGAGAACGCATTTTGTCTGACGACGAGCTAGGCGTGATCCTTAACGATCCGACGGGCGCGCTTCGTATGCAGCGCACCGCTCACGCTGTACTAGTGCTTCTCGCAACCGGTGCCAGGCGCGGTGAGCTTGCCCGCGCAGAATGGCGCGATGTCGATCTGGATCGACGGATCTGGCGCATCCCAGCGGAAAACTCGAAAAACGGCCTCGAGCACAGTTTCCACATCACGGATATCGCCTATGAGCACTTCTCGGCGCTGCGACGACTCTCCGAAGGGTCGCGTTGGGTGATGCCGGCATCCGCTCGAATAAACCGCAAAAACGAAGGAGACAACCCGATCGACCCCAAACTGCTCACTCGATCAGTAGCTCGATGCACATCTCGACTGAAGCGCCTGAAGGTTGCGCCGTTTACGGTTCACGATCTTCGGCGCACCGTCCGCACAGGCCTCGCCCGCGTTGGAGTGCGACCAGACATCGCCGAGCGCGTTCTGAATCACAAGCTCGACAAGTTGCTGCTGACGTATGACAGGCACGGATATCTCGACGAACGTCGTGACGCCCTCGAGCGATGGGCGGCGCACTTGGCATCACTGAAGGAGAGCCCATGAGGGACAAAAAAACGCGGTCTAGATTAAAAACGCGGATACGCCGCCTGCTATCTCCCGGCGTTCCGCCTGGATATTCGGACCTACAAAATTTCGTCGATGCGGTACGGGATAAAAACGCGCCACCTGCGGCGGTCATGAGGCGCCTCGCGGGCTCCTTCGATGAAATCCTTGAGGGTAAACCCGCCGATCAGGCGCTTCGGCTACAACGTCAGGGGCGTAAGCCCCCAAATGGTAAGGATTTCCATATACGCGTGACGGTCGCGTATCGCGTTGAGGATTTGCGTCGACAAGGGCGTACTCGGGAGGTCGCTATCGCAGAAGTGGCAGACCAAACCCGAGGGCTATCGGAAAGTCGTGTCAGGCAGTGGTACGAGGCGCATCGCGAGGATGCTCTTCGCTTCATGCGCTTGATGAGCGCGATCAAAAAGGACGCACCGCAACAGTAGGTCAAGACCTCTCTACATCCGCCCCGGATAGCCAAACAAATATCTCTGATTGTTTGGTGTGACGCTTTCATGCCGCTGAACGAACATTCGCCTCACAACATCATCGTGAGGCAAGTTTCGTGGCAAAACATAAGCGAGCACCCACCGAAGGAAGTCGGGTCGTATGGCCTTCCGGCGTCGAACGTCGCTACGACATTTCGGCCGTAACCCGATGGCGCTGGGAGCGATCCGGCCGACTTCCACCCCGTGACTTTTCTATCGGCGGCCGCACCGGCTGGCGAATCGAAACGCTTGATGCGCTCGAGCGCAGTGCTGCGTGAGCGCCCTTCCCGAACACAAAAAAGAATGAGCCCAGGCCGGCCAGCCCGGGCTCATTAGTTATGCAAACCAAGGAACCTAGACGATGCCAACTCTACCGAATCGCCAGGTTGCGCGCCGGCGAAACCCTGAATTATTAAAAGCCGCAGCAGAGCTGCGACGGCAACGCGACCGCGATCGCCTCGAGCAAGTTTGGGCGCGACTCTCGATCGACAGGTGCGGCCTCTGTCGCGAGGGCAAGCCCGGCCCCAGGTGCGCGGCATGTCTACTTCGTGGCCTGCAATCGTGAGCAGCGCCGCCCAACGCGTCCTCGAGCGCCTCGATGGTGTCCGCCGAGCCGGTGACGGTCGGTGGCGCGCCCGGTGTCCCTCGCACGGATCTCGAGGCGGCTCTCTCGCGATCGCTGAAAGCGATGGTAGAGCACTGCTTTTTTGTCACGCTGGATGTGAAGTCGAGGCAGTTCTCGCCACGATCGGACTGGAGCTCTCGGATCTGTACGACCGTCCGCTCGGGCACTCCCGCGAGCGCGTCCGTCGCGCCTGGAGTGCGAGCGATGTGCTCGAGCTGGTGATGGCAGAGTCGGCCGTCGTCGCGATAATCAGCAGCGATTTACTCGATCGACGTACGATCGCAGAGGCGGACTGGCAGCGACTCGCCCAGGCATCGCAAAGGCTCCACCGGCTAGCCTTGGTGGTGCGCGCATGAGCGTCGCAACGCTTCGCAGCGAACTCGACGCGACGCCGTCTCAACGAGAGCGGATATTGGCGCGGATGCGCGCAGACCTCGAACGTTCACCAGAAAGGCTGCAGCACGTCGAGCCACCAGCGGCGATCGTTGAGGGATATTTCTTTGCCTGCGGCTCCAACCTGGCCGCCGGCGGATCGACTGGCAAAACGACTTTGCGACTCTGCGAGGCGGTGCAGATTCTCGGCGGCGGGCGACTATATGGCCACGAGGTGATCAAACAACGGCCTGCCGTGTTTGTTGTCGGCGAGGATGGGCTCGGCTATTACGACTTCCTACTCGCTCGTGTGCTCGCCGACGGCGTCGCGTTGGGGGCGATCTCTCAACGCCACGCGGACATGGCTGCCGCTGGAATTCATTTCGTTCATTGGCCGCGCGAGGAGTTCGGCCCGATCGCGCATATCGATCGCGACGGCGGTGCAGCACCCGCGGATGCTTTTGCGGCGCTCGTGGATGCTCTGCGACCGTATGACCCCTCGATCGTCGCGCTTGATCCGCTCTCGCTTTTTACGCCCAGTGAAGATGCTGGCAACACGGTAGATGCGATTGTCTCGAGCATGATCCACCGACTCGCTCAAACCCTGGGCGCTCACGTCGAGGCTATCGATCACGTCGCGAAGGCGGTGCATCGCAGCGGCGTCATCGACCAATTTGCCGCACGAGGATCTAGCGCCAAAACCGACAACGCGCGCATGGCGCGATCGCTCACGCGCATCACGCCGGGCGATATTCCGTCCGATATGCCACCCGCTCTCACGCCGGAGATCGTCGCTGCCGGTGACGCTCTGCGGCTCGACGTAACGAAAATGAACTACGCGCGACGCCCGTCGACCGTTTGGCTGCGACGCCGCGGCTACTGGATCGAGGCACTCCCACGCGTCAGCACCGAGGACGTCGCCGCCGCACGCCTGGCAGATGAGCGTGCGCGCCGCGAGGCCGACATCGCTGCGGTGGTCGAGGCGATCCGCGCGGCACGAGCTCGAGGACAATACCCGACCGCTCGAACAGTCGAGGACAACGGCGTGCTCACGCGAGACGGGGAGCGGATGCCCCGCTCGCGCCTGCGGATCGCGCTCACGTCCGCGACGAGCGAAGGCCACCTCCGAACCGTCGCCCTACCGCCCGATCTTCGAGCTGGCCAGAGACGTGATTTTCTCGATGCGGTGGCGGCATGACTTGGCTATTGCGCCAATTGCGCCGTCATTGCGCCAATACCTCGCGGCGCGTTCAACGTGGGGCGGACAGGTGGGCGCGCAATTTCAATTGCGCCGCCCCCCACGCTATAGGCGGCGACTGTTTGATTGACCCCCTGAAGACGGCGCAATACCCACCCCAAAAGTCGACCAATGCGCCGCTATTGCGCCGAGGTCGACCATGAAGGGTTGCGCCAACTGCACCGCGCTCGTCACTACCAGGCAAGACGCCTCACCGAGCGACCTCGAGCACCCGATCGTCTCGCCGATCGGTGCGCTCGCACACCTACCCCATACACCCATGCCCGCACGGCCCACCCTCGGAGATTCCATGCCGAAGCGAAACGCGAAGTCACTCCGTCGATACGCTCGCCGAATTCGACGCCTGCAAAACCCGCGACCGTCTCGAGAAGGTCATGTTCATCGGTGACATCGCCAAATTCACCCTAGACCGAATACCAGAAGCGCCGTGCGCAACGTGCGGGTTCTCGCGTATGTGTCGCGATCAGCTTCTCGCCTGTCATGTGTTCTCGGAGTTCGTGGATCGCGGCACGTTCCACCGAGACGCACCGCGACGGCCGACGAGCAAGGTGTATCGACAGCTCTTTACCGACGAGGTGGAGGGGGCGTCAAAATCCTCGGGCGCATCAAGCTGAACACCGAGTGCGGAAATGCGGCTCTCTAAACGGCAATAAAATGACCGGTTGCCCGACCGGTACGATGCTGACCGACTCCGCCTTCGCAAACCGGCGGCTACACTCTTTCATACCTATACGGGGTATCTTCCCCGTTTCGATAAAATCCAACGATATCCGCCTTGCCATCGCCGTTCGTATCGACGACTTGGGCTTCGGGCTTGCCGTCGCGATCTTCATCTATCAGAACAGCATCGATCTTACCGTCTCCATTAGTGTCCAGATGCATTTCAATGGGCTCTTTTACGTCATCTGGAATTATGAGAACTGCTTCTGCTCTGCCATCGCAATTGAGATCCACCAAACTCCTATCGGATTTCTTGTCGTCTGCGCGGAACGCTCTTATCACCTCCGGCTCACAGCTACCCGAAGCCGCCTTCAGCCGCTCGTTTTTCGGTGGAGCAACAGATGCGGCAAACCGATTCTCGCCTCTGTTGAGGAACGCGCGAACATCGTCCGCAGATACTGCGTAATTCATCCCTTCACCGGAACTCTTGAAAGAATTAACGCCTATGACCAAGCCACTCTCATCCATGAGGGGGCCACCGGAGTTGCCCGGATTTATGGGAGTCTGGGTTTGAATAATCGCAGCAGAGTGCTCTAGACCCGACTCGGTTCTCCACTTGTAACCCCGCCGTACTTGGCTAACTATTCCCTTGGTGTACGACCACGACTCGCCGGTCGGGTGCCCAATGGCAAACACATCGGCTCCCACTTGCACTGAAGTCAGTGGTCCAAGCGATAAGGGTTTTACGTGCGGTGGAATTTTCTCGGGCTTAAGCAATGCCAAGTCCGCTTCTTGATCAACCCGAATAACAGTCGCAACTACCGCATCCGCTTTTGTAAGCGTTGCCCCCTCGATCACCGGCTTAAAGACCACCACCACCCTGCGCGATTCACCTACCACATGGTAGTTGGTTACAATTTTTCCATCAGAGCTGACGACAAACCCGCTACCGACGCTACCTTCCGTGAGGATCAAGGCCACAGACGGCGAATACTGACGATACTGCTGAACGTCTTTCGCTCCACGTAACTTACCGAGGCCATCCACCGACGCTGCGTCAAGCCCAGTTACCAACCTGGCCGCCAGCGAATTAACGGATGGATCTATCAAATTCAGCGCTGGCGCTCCGACAATCATCGGTGCGCTTTTTACAGCAGTCGGGTCGCTTATTGACTGACCGACCAATTGGGTAATACTTCCCATAGGCTGGGAGGTTCGACTTGCGCCCTCAACGACCGGTAAGAAAAGTGTCATGGCCAAGATCATGAGGCAGTTAAGCTGTAGATTTTTCATAGCCTTTGTCTCCCTATTTGGCGGTGCAGTCTCGACGGAGGCCGCGACAGAGCCCGGGCTTTCGTCTGCTGCCACTGCGAAATTCGAATCGGTTTGGGTGTCCGTGCGTGAGGCCTATTGGAGTGGTGACCTTAACACTGCCCAACGAATTCTTGAAGATACAAATAGTTCGTTCATCGCCGGACCACGCACACCGGAAGAGTTAGCGTTCGCGGAGGCACAGTTTCAGATATGCGAAGAGCAGCTGGATTACGCCTGCGCACTCCCGGCTGGCTCAACCTTAATGAACGCGTACAAGACCTTCGCGAATCTTAAAGATGCGACGTCCCGAGACCTTACCGCGGATGAACGGGAGGCACTGGCCCGGTGGGAATACTATATCTATAAATTTCTGCTTATCGGTTCTCAAGGAAAAAAAACACCCGAACTAGAAAAAGCTATCGACGCTCGATATCTTGACCAACCGGGCGAGTTGATGAGGTCAGTCGACACCTTTGTTCGTAGACGCCTGCTGCTCGCCGACTTAAATCTTTCTCTGGGCGATCGCGCGGCCGCTCGTGTAGCGGTCGAAGGCGCGCTTGCCGCACTCCTCTCGATTGCCAATCCAGAAGATCAACCCCTAGTGCTATTGATGCAGTTGATTGATGTAATGGATCGCCTCTGGGCATTAGACGATCACCAGCGGATATCAAAGTTTATAAAAATTTTAACGCCAACAATAGAAAAAACTGTACCTGATCCTTCCTTATGGATGGTTCGGTACAGGCTACTTCAAAGCGTAGCCGAACTCGAAGCGGACAAACCTGATCGCGCCTATAGCTATGCCGAAAAAGCACTCGACACACTCGAACAGCTCAAGACTCATCCCTCATTAAAATCCTCACTTACCGACAGAGTTCTCTCGGCACTGTGGTCTTCTTCTATTCTGGCTGGCGACAAAGAGACTGCGTACGCTGCGCTGAACAAGCTAGCTGAATTTTGGCGTCTCGACACGGTTCGTCAAACCGAGAAGGCCGACTATTGGCAGGCCTTTGCACTAATGCAAAATGCCATAGGGCGGTTTATGTTTGGCGATCGCATTAGCAAGACGGATCTCAAAATATTAAAGACTATAAGGGCCGGATCAACAAAAGATCCGAATACTTTCGATCTCGCCGACTATATTGAGCTAGCAGTATTCTTTCAGGAAAGTTTGAACAACTACTCGGTCGATGCCACGTATAGAGCTGCACTACAATTTACATCTAGGATTCAACAGTTGAGTCGACGTGACTCCTTCGATCATCTACCAAGGTCATTGGTTGAGTTCCGCATTGCGAGCGCCCTATTCCTAGAACTTCTCGCTAAAGAAGGAACCCGGGACAAAAGAATAGTAGATCTATCGCTAGTTCTGTCCGACATCATAAGTCGGACGGGTGGCGATACCGAGAGCCAACTTTCAGCGCTTCTTTCGCTCGCGGCATCCGACGAAGAACGCCGGGTATTGAGACAGGGCTTCCAGCTTGTCGCGCGCAAGAACGACTTCGAAACCGAAAGTCTCATCGCCCTAAAAGACCGCATAACATCGAAAAACAATAACATCCAACGCAATCTGACCATCGATCTTTCGCAGCACTTTGTATTTGGCGACTACTTCATTGAGCTGGATCGATGGAGAGACGTAATTGGAGAGATCAATCCCGCTTTAAATAACCAACCCGTATTAGCGGGCGGTAGCTCTGCGCGAAAAGGTCTTTTATCGGACGACGCCGCACTGACCTTCACGAAGACCCCTCGCGGCGCGATATTCATTGCGTGCCTCCGGGCAGACAAGCCGGGCATGCTCGTACGGTCGCCGGAGAGCCTCAACGCTCTGGTTATTCATGACCGCACGATTCGGCTATCACTCACTGCCTCTCATGCTCCGAACAAGACGCTGGACCAACAGTTTCCCGCCAGCGCGTCCGTCGCGCTCTATAACGCTTTGTTTTCGCCTGTTGAGAATTGCACGCAAGAAGCGAAAAATCTCATCTTGGCACTCCCCCCGCCTTTGCTTTCGACGCCGGCGGCGGCTCTATTAAAGAAAATGCCCGAAACTACGAGAGATGGCTACGATCTGCAAAATGCCGCTTGGTTAATCCGATCCCATGCTGTTCGATACGTCACTTCGGCACTGCAGTTGTCATATCCTGCGCGACAGGTTGCTCAAGCCAACCATCGCAATGCTTTCCTTGGCGTCGGCGATCCGGTCCTCATCAACGCAGGCACAAACTCGGAGGCAAACTCTACGACGGTTGAATACAAACTACGGGGAGGAAGGGGTATAGAAACCCTGCAGGAGCTACCAGAAACCTCTCTAGAGCTACGGCGGGTATCCGAATCGCTTAACGGTCAGTCGACTCTGTTATTGAGAGAGCACGGGAGCGAAAGCCGTCTTCGACGTGAAGATCTGTCGGCCTATCGTTACATCGGCTTCGCTACCCACGGTGTCCTTCGCGAGGAGATTCCGGGCCTAATCGAGCCCGCATTGATCCTCACCCCAACCGACGCCCGGAGTTTTTCTGATGGCATCTTGACTACGTCCGAGATAAGCGTTCTCGAAAACCGCGCGGATCTAGTTTCTCTGACCGCATGTAATTCTGCTTCATTTGACATGGCCGAATTTGCTGTTGGCCTGCCAAGCTTGGCGTCTGCATTTTTTGTCTCTGGCTCGAAGCAGGTTCTCGCTACTCGCTGGGCAATTAACTCGGACGCGGGACTTGCGATGGGGACACAGTTCTTCGACAACCTTCGAGGTCAAGCTGAAAGCAACGCTGCACTGTCGCTCCGCGAAGCACAACTCGCAATGATTGAGGGCAACCAAGCCGATTCGTTCTCACATCCAAGATTCTGGTCTGCATTCGTTATTTATGGACATACAGTAAACAACGACGTGTCGGCTAGCGAGCCTTCCAAGTTGATGATTGAGAGCATTCCCCTAGTTAACGACGCTGGCGAGATTCTCGGTATTTCGATAGTCCCGAGTACCAATGAAATTGTAGGCGTAGGAATCGGTAAATTTAATGACCAAAAAAAAATATTCCCACGCGAGACGGTGATTTCGACGTCAGACGGGATCACACCGACTTCGACGGCAGTCGACGGGTTTTTTCATAAATCTATAATCTCTTTTCGTACCGACAATTTTATAACCGCAATCAGTTTTTACGATAACGTTTTAGGATCACAGTCCCTTTCAGTCGCGGAGATTAATAAGTACGGGAAAATCTTAAAGAGTGTGAATCTTCCATTGAAAGACGCCTTTTTTAATAGAGTCGAACTCCAAAGACTCCGTGACGGCTCAATTGTCGCTCTAGTGCTCTGGACGAGTAACGACTCAACCGAGGCGCATACGCTCACCGCGATACAGCTAACAGAGGATCTTTCGATTCTTCGGTCGACTTCGACAAAGACTAGAGTCTATGTCTCTAATCCCTTTATTTCGGCAGTAGACCAAAATGGCAGGTTACTTATATCCCTCGGCGCCCCAAACGATCAGTCCCCAGAGAACAACCCGTCCCCCGGTGCGCTGGTCGATACGCCTCTAAAGTCACTAGTAACCTGCGCGATAAAAGCATCGACGATCTTCGTTGAGCTTGATCTCAAGGCATTTACTTTCACGGTGGAATCCAACTACCGCGATATTGCTATTACCCGACTGCAAACTAATGACAGACAAGAAATCTATGCGGCCGGCTGGGAGCAAAGCTGCATCGGAGTCAAGAGAGCCATTTTGGTGAGAAAATTCGACAACGACCTAAACGCAATTTTTACGGACGTATCGGGATTCGACACCCGGGCCCAGGATTTTTTTATTAATAAAAACGGTGATTTCATCCTCGCGGTGCAAGGAGAACAGGCGCTAGACGCACCGAGTAAAAACTATTCGCTCGATAGCGATATCGCATTGGAAGTTAACGAGCAGGGGACGATAAACGAAAAAGTAAAGTCTAGCGTCGCCTTCGCCGCGGTATATGTCTTGTCGCCTAACGGTAAATCCAAAGAACGAATGCGACTGGCGTATGGCGATGACGCGTACGTTCAAGGACTTATCACGTCTGATGACAGCACAGCGTATCTGTACGGAAGTAACGGAGCGCTTGGAGCGATATGGAAAGTGGGCTTGCGCTAGGGATTTCGCGTACGGTCACCGCCTCGAAAGCCCGTTAGGAGAGTTTAACCTTGAGTTCATCAAGTATGCCCCCGTAATGCACCGGACGGCCGGAAGCCCAGGGCTCACTGCTTCAGGGGCGCGACTTAATAGCGCCGGATTTAAGGTGGCTCCACGGATTTACGCCGTTCTACGAGCGCGTCCGAAAGCGACCGATGAATATTCACGCAATCCTTTGGATGGAGTTATAGACCCATATGGCTGCAAAAGGCCAGCCCACCAAACCTAGGATAGACAAAAAAACAGCGCGCCCGCGGGTATTTCCCAGCAGCCCGTCCACGATCACCTCAAATATTAGTGTCGTTACCTGCAAAATCAGGAATAGGACAATCGGCCAATACCACGACGTTACCTGCCAATAGTTATAAGCTAAAAACAAGGCGGAGAAGCAACCAGTCACAAAAGAGAGGTTAAGGAGCATATCAGTGAAAGGTCGCCACCTTCCCATGAATAGTTTTTTGTTAATGGCGTTATAAAGGTTATATAGCAGATCATTCAGTACAAATGCTGCTAACAGCAAGTCAAGCGGTAACGATTCCGGCATGGTTACACCTCATTAATAACTAAAGCTCGTAAGATGGGCTGTCAAACTTGGACGAGAGAAGTGGGCAGATTCAGCCAGGGGTTATTTATCGCTTTTACTACCGGATTGGCTTTGGTGGTCGATCTGGGTCGTCATACAGGAATCCGGTATTGTTGGGATCTAAAAGTTCTTGATCGGTTACTTGTGAAAGGCTTTTAATCGATTCACGTCGACGGATGTCTGGCTCGGCTTTTCTACGGACTTTCGGTAGCGCTGGAGGAGACTGGTGCGCGCACGACGGTAGTTCACGAGTCACCGTGACTGGCTTCCACTCGCGTTTCTCGATCACAGCTTCGAGCCCACCGTCCCACCGATAGACAGTGCCCTCTTGGTACCTGTTTCCGTTTCCGTCTAAATCGCTGTCTGGATCTGGCATGGCCCGAGGCATATCCACCGGCACCAGCTTATCGAGTTTCGTTATCGCGAATCGCTTTACACCCGACTCTAGAAACTCATCCGACTCGAGTTGATAAGTCACGCCAGCGAAGGACAGCTCTCTGCGCACGATCACAGAACCGCGGCAGACGGTATAGATTTCTCCGACGTCCTCAATCGTCACTTGTAAAGGCGCGTCGTGGCTCACGCTGCACCCGGCTACCGCACAAACGACCACAACGAGTGAGAGGCGCGGATCAAAATAGCTTGTCATCGTGTGTACCCCAGGAACCAACCTAGTCGCAGCGAGCGTCTGCTAGGTTAAGCGTGAGAGGCTTCTCGCGAACGGCTTGAAGATCAACCACAGGCGGTAGCCCGCGGATGGGCTGAAGGCACGCATCGGGTACAGGCCCGACGAGTCGCGTCCACCTGCGGGATGTATCTTTTTCAGTCCACATCATTCGCGCCCTGCCGACCGATCGCACCCACCAGATAGTGCCGTGCTTCGCTGGGAGCCGAAGAGAGTCTGTCAGCTCTTGGAGCCTAATCACTCGGACTATTCGCCCAAGGTTGTTGCTGTTATGCGCAGAAATTACGACCGCTAGGTCGCCAGGTTTGCAGTTTGGCATGTCGGTTTAGCTTGTTCGGCTTAATGCCAGGCCAGCAATCGAGTCAAATCTGCCCTTGGGCTGCGACGCCGCCCGCGTGAGTTTTACGCTTTTAAGCCCGTTTTAGACACCCTGTTGACGCTGCGATTAAGTGCTCGACGAGCCGCTGCTCACGCGGGCTCAATCGTTCGAACAGCCCCGAATGGAACAGCTCGCGGGCATCGATAAGGCGACCGACCTCGAGGCCGCGATCGTCACAAGCGGCGACTACGACCTGGCGGCCGGTAAAGCCGATCAGCTCAAAGTCACCGGGCTCTGTTACCCCGGGCAGCGATGTAACGGTATCCATGCGTTTCCTCCAAAAGTGACCACAAAGGTGACCACAAGGAGATTTGGAAACGCATGTAAGTATTGGTCGGGACGCCGAGATTTGAACTCGGGACCCCTTGCACCCCATGCAAGTTTTGGACGGGAATAGATCAGTAAGTACTAGAAACAAAAACGCTGCATTCATCTTAAATCATAGCGTTTTCTC
>Ga0169931_10011456_pt1 | contig 12485 bp, 8 predicted proteins | sample Kivu_15m_20L_FD_129675 | JGI IMG/M metagenome (GOLD analysis project Ga0169931, IMG submission 129675) | Freshwater microbial communities from Lake Kivu, Western Province, Rwanda to study Microbial Dark Matter (Phase II) - Kivu_15m_20L... | ecosystem: Environmental > Aquatic > Freshwater > Lake ...
CGAGCATCTGGCTTGAGCGGCCAAGCTGGAAGCCCTGTCCCCAGGTTTCAGCCATGGTCCGATTCGGCCTGTTGTGCGCCGCCGCCCTGGCCCTGATCCAACCGGTCGGTGCCGCCCAGGTGCAGCTCCAACTGAGCTGTTCGGGGGCAGTGCTCGAGGCCCGCGGTAGCGCCACGCTCAAGCGCACGATCGACAGGTTGCGCGTCGAGCTGCGGCTCGAGGCCGACGCCAGCAGCGCCAATGCCGCGCTGCAACAGCTGCAACAGCGGCTTGAGGCCGTGCGGCGCAGCCTGCAGTCCCTGCAGCTGCAGGACCTGCGCGTTACCTCGCCCAGCGTCTGGCAGCGCTCCATGGCCCCGGGCAGGCCCGCGCCGTTTGAAGCGAGCGCCCAGGTGAGCGGCAAGCTCGCTCCGGCGCAGCTGCAACGCCTGATCAGCGAGGTGGGTGGCCTGCCCGGTGTGCGTCTGGCGCCGGTGGAGGCCCAGGCCGATGCCAGCGGCAATGCCACCGCCAACCGCCAGTTGATGCAGGCGGCTTATCGCGATGCCCTGCAACAGGGCCAGCTGCTGGCGGCCGTCCTGGGCCTCAGGACCTTGCGGCCGCTGCAGGTCCAGGTCGACGGCGGGGTGCGACCGGCGCCGATGCTGGCGATGGCTCGAGGGCTCTCGGCGCCGGCAGCGTTTGACCCGCGCGAGTTGAGCGAACCCACCGATCAGCTCAGCCTTGCGGTCACCTTTTGCGCCACCCGCTGAGCAATGCAGCCTGGCTCAGGCCAGCACGACCCTGTTGCGGCCGCCGTTTTTGGCGGCGTACAGGGCCTCGTCGGCTCGGGCCTGGGTGGCCTCGCCCGCTTCGCCAGGGCGGTGGCGGGCCCCACCGACTGAGATGGTCACCTGCAGCAGCTCATCGCTGCCATTGAGCTGAACCTGCCGTTGTTCGACCGCCTGACGCAGCCGTTCGCCCACCGCAGCGGCCTGGGGCGTCTCGGAGAGCTGGGTCGCCAGCACCAGGATCTCCTCGCCGCCGACGCGCACCACATGGTCGCCCGGTCGGATCGCTGAGGTCAGCGCCTGGCCCACCGCCACCAGCACCTGGTCGCCAGCGGCGTGGCCCCAGGTGTCGTTGAAGCGCTTGAAGTGGTCGATGTCGACCATGAAAAAGTGCAGGCCCCCGTCGCTTTGGCGCTGGGTTTCCAGCAGGGCTGGCAGGTGCTGGCTGAGCCAGGTGCGGTTCTTGAGGCCCGTCAGCTGATCGAACAAGGCCTTCTGCTCAAACGCACGGGCGGCGCTCTCGCTGCTGAGTGCCAGCTGATTTGAGCTGTAGAGCCGGCCGCAGACCGTTTGCAGCATGCGCACGGCGAACCGGTGCGAGCGGTTGGCCAACTCGAGCAGGGTCTCCCGTTCCAGCTCCAGCAGCCGCGAGGGTTCGCTGGCAATCACCCAGGCCGAGGTGGGACTGCCGGTCAGGGCCGAGACCTCACCGACCAGCTCACCCACACCCACGCTGCCCACCTGGGGGCCACCGTCGGGTTGAAGCAGCACCGACAGGCTGCCCTCGAGCAGGATGGCGGCGGCGCTGTTGGCGGTGTTGCCGGCAAGCACCACGGCGCCGGCGTCAACCTGCCGCAGTCGACACCGCTGCAGCAGCGGTTCGAGCGCCGGAACCTCGGCGCTGTCGAGCAGGCCGAGGCGTACGGCGTCGCTGCCCTTGAAAGGGACGTCTGGCATCGGTTGGCATCGACCGCTCCGCCATTCCATCCTGGGTGAAGATGCACGCCTTGTGATGGTCGTTCCCCACCGTTTGCCTGGCAGAGGCTTGGGAGCCCTGGTTGGCCTGGTGGTGCTGGCGCTGCCTCTGGCGGCTGTCGCCCAACCCGATCTGCGCAACACGTTTCCAGGGCGACGCATCGGGGGCGGAACCCGGGGTGAGTGCAGCGCCCGACTGCTGGCCCATCTGGTGCCGGGCAGCAGCGTGTTCGCGCCTGGCGCCGCTGCCACGATCGGCCTGCTCGAAGGCCCCACCGCCCAGCCCCGGCCACTGCAGCTGAGCTTCAGACCGCTCAACGCTGCCGGCACCGCTGCTGGGGCCCAGGGTCAGGTCAGCAGCCGCGACCTGCCGGCCGCACCTGCGGGCGTGGTGCTGCTGACGATCCCGCCGGTCAAGACGGCCACGATCTGGGAGTCGGGCTACCGCTGCGAGGAGGGCAAGGCCGCTGCTGACAGTCTGGATTTTGTGCAGAGCGCTTCACCGCCCGCCGTCAGCCTGCTGGTGAGCGACCCCCAGGGCGACGACAAGACCGTGGCGGCGGCCCTCAAGCAGCTGCGCAGCCAGTGCGGCAAAACCGTGGCCACCGCCAGCGTCGCTCAGAGCTTCGGCCGGAGCGATGCGATCACACCTGAGTGGCCCCAGCAGTTGCCGGTGCGATGCCCCTGAGCTCCCAGATCTGTAGGGGTTCGTTGCGTCCCTTGACCTGAAGGCTGCCCCAGTCGTCCCACAACAGCCGCCCGCACCAGGCCTGCTCCTCGGCACTGGCGCCCTGGAGCAGCAGCTCGCGGGTTGCGCTCGAGACCAGCACCCGGCAGAGGTTGTCATGGCGATGCTTCTCGATGCTCTCAAGCCGGGAGGCGCAGTTGACCGTGTCACCGATGACGGCATATTCGAGCCGTTCGCTGCTGCCCATCGAACCGGCCAGCACCGGCCCCGAGTGCATGCCGATGCGCAGGGCCATGGTGGGGGCACCCTCGGCACTCAGCTCCCTGTTGAGTTGGTCCATGCCCTGCTGGATCTCGAGGGCTGTGCGCAGGGCCTGGCGGGCATCGGCCGGGGGGCTGTCCCCCACCGGCGCGCCGAACACCGCCAGAAAGCCGTCGCCGGTGAATTTGTTGACCATGCCGCCATGGCGGCTGATCGCCGGCACGCAGTGGGCCATGCCGCGGTTGAGCCAGTTGAGCAGATCTGCCGGGGCCAGCCCCTCGGAAACCGTGGTGAAGTTGCGCGTGTCTGAAAACAGCACGGTCACGGGCAGCTGGCGACCTTCAAAGCGACCGTCGCTCAGCAGGCTCTCGCGCTGGTTCCACAACTGGTTGGCCACCGCCGGAGAGGTGGTCTGGCCGAGCAGGCGCTGGATCTGCTGGCGCTGCTGCTGCGCCAGGGCACCGCGGCGCAGCAGGCCGGTGCCGCCGAACAGCAGCAGTGCCGCCACCGGCTCACTGAGCTCGAGCCACACCTGCGCCTGCAGCAACAAGCCGATCGCGGCGCACAACCAGCCCGCAATCAACAGGGCCAGCAGCAGCAGGCCGCGGCGCATCGGTGAGCTGCGCTCGGCCACCAGCGCTCCCAGCAGCGCCGCCAGCAGCACGATGGCGTTGGTCAGGGCGACACTGGCGCTCCACAGCGGCACCCGGTTGCTCTGACGCAGGGCCACCAGACGGTTGGCGTGGATCTCGACGCCGGGCATCAACATCGGCGCGGCCCCGGCCCGAAAGCGGGTGTGCGGCACTTCGAACAGATCCCGCAGTGACGGGGCGGTGCTGCCGATCAAGGCGGTGCTGCCCCGCAGGTCGGCCGTCGGCACCTGGCCGCTCAGCAGCTGTTGCAGGGTCCACTGCCGGTAGCTGCCGGGCTGCTGAAACAGCAGCATCTGTTGATAGCCGGCCGTGTCGATGCCGTAATACCCCCCCGAATCGGGCCCCAGCCATTGGATCGGCGGCTGGCCCCGCTCGATCTGTCGGCGCAGGCCGTTGTTGCCGCGCTCAACCTCGAGCAGGCGCATCGGCAGCGTCACAACGGTCGCGTCCTGGCCCCCGACATGGACCAGATCACGCCGCACCACGCCGTCGCGGTCGATCACCAGGTCGTTGTAGGCCCGTTGCGCGCTGGGCGTGCCTGGGATCGGGCCGATCGCTTCGGCCACATTGAAGATCGACACCAGGCGCGGGTTGTTGCGCACGGTGTCGCGCAGGCACTGCTGCCGGGGCCCGACACCCTTGTCGCGGTACACGTCCAGGCCGATGGCGCGCACCCCGCCAGCGTCGAGGCGATCGATCGCGCGGCACAGCAGGCTGTCGTCGATCGGCCAGCCATAGGTCCGGATGTCTCCTTCGCTGATGCCGATGATCACGACCGGTTGCTGGCGGCCGGACGCAGCCGGACGCAGGTTGGTGATCAGGTCGTAGACGAGCAGGTTGACGGCTTCGGCCAGCTGGCTGCGCTCGAGCCCCCACAACAGCAGGGCGGCGATGCCATACGAGGCCAGGACTCTGGCCGCCGCGGCCGAGCGTTTGCGCGAGATCACAGCAGGCAGCCGCGGTGACGGGATCCCCAGCCTGGCTGGGGTGGGCCAGCACCGCAACAGGACAGTGGATTGACAAGCCTGGGCGGCAGTTTCAGCATCCAGACCATGGCCCAACCCATGATCATTGCCACCCACAGCTACCGGGGTGGCACCGGCAAATCGAACGTCAGCGCCAACCTGGCGCTGGAGCTGGCCCGCAGCGGTCACCGCGTCGGGGTGGTCGACACCGACCTGCCGTCGCCGGGGGTGCACATCCTGTTTGGGCAGGATCAACCGGCCACCACCGTCAACGGTGTGCTGTATCGCCATTACGGCGTCGACAAGGCGATGATCGACGTCACCCCCGAGGGACTCGGGGGCGACGGCCGCATCTGGTTGCTGGCAGGCAGCCCCAAGCCCGGCGACATCGCCCAGATCGTCAAGGAGGGCTACGGGCTCGAGCAGCTGGTCGACATCTACCGCGACTTCGGCAAGGCCGCGCAGCTTGACTTTCTGTTTGTCGACACCCATCCCGGCATCAACGAAACGACGTTGATGTCGATCACGGTCGCCGATCTGCTGTTGATGCTGCTGCGCCCCGATCGCCAGGACTATCAGGGCACGGCCGTCACCGTCGATGTGGCCCGCAAGCTGGGGGTGCCGGCCCTGCGCTTCGTGGTCAACAAGGCGATCACCAGCCTCGACTGGGCCAACCTCAAGACCACGATCGAGCAGACCTACGGCGACCAGTGTCTGGCGATCCTGCCCCAGTCGGACGAGATCATGCGCTACGGCGGCAATGGTCTGTTCTGTCTGCAGCAGCCAGACCACCCGCTGTCGGTCACCCTGCGGGAGGTGGCCCAGGCGGTTGCCGCCCTGCGTTCTTGATCGCCCCGAATCCCATGCTGACGATCGTTTCTGCCGCGTTGCTGGCGGCTGCCCCAGCCGCTGCCCCCGGTGCTGCCCATGGGCCCAGCCTGCCCCAGGAGCTCGGGCTGGTGTTGCTGCTGCTGGCCGTGCTGGCGGTGGTCCTGCGGGCCCGTCCGTTGCTCGAATTGCTGGAGCACAGCGACAACCGTCAGCAGCCCAAGGCGCTGCGCTGGCCCACGGCCCTGCGCTCGTTTTCGGGCGGGCTGGCGGCGGCTTACGTGTTGCTGCTGCTGTTGCCCGAGCTGAGCGTGATCAACGCCGAGCTGCACGGCCCGCCGGCCCTGGCCTTTGCCCTGGCGCTGCTGGGTCTGCTGATCTTCAAGGGCATTCAGCACTACTGCCTGCAGCAGGCCACCGCTGCCCATGAGGCGATGGGTGAATGGAAATTCGTCGGCGTCAAGGCGGCCGAGAAACGCTCCAACTTTGCGATCAGCCTGGGGGTGTTCACCGGCTATGCGGCCCTGATCCTGCTGACCCTGCCGTTTCAGTTCAGCCATCTGAGCGGCATGGTGTCAGCCGTGCTTTACCTGGTCACCTTTGCCCTTCACCTGGGCTTTGACGCGCTCGCCACCTGCGAAGAGGACGAGCGTCGGTTTGCCACCCTGGCGCCCCGACTGGTGGTGCCGGTGCTGATCGTGGCGTCGGTGCTGGCGGCGCTCGGAGCCCTGCCCAACGTCGTGCTGCTGGGGGCCTTCTCGCTGCTGGCCGGGATCGTGATCTACAACGTGTTCCGGATCGAACTGCGCAAGCCCGAGGACACCTCGTTTCTCTGGTTTGTCATCGGCGCGGTGGTGTTCGCCCTGCTCAACGCCCTCACCGTGCGTGGCGGCGTCCACTGAGGGCTCCTGCCCTCAGTCGCCCCGCAGGCGGCGGCGCAGGTCGGCCGAGCTTTGCTGCAGGGTCTGGAAACTGCTGGCACTGAGGATCGATTCCACCTCCTGGGCGGCCCGTTGATGGTCGATCTCCAGGCTCAGGGTGGCGATCGTCGACTGCAGCTCGGCCTCGCGCTGCTGCACCCGGTCGAGCATCGCCCGGAACGCATCGCGTGCGGCCCGCACCGCCGGGTCGCCACTGCCGCTGCTGTTGATCAGCGTCTGCACCCCGGCGTAGTCACCATTGGCCACCAGCGCGGTCAGGTGACTGAAGTCGTGGATGAAGCGCACCATGTTGCGGGCCCGCTCGCTCAGGATCAGCACCAGCGCCTGGCGGGCCTGGGGGTCGCCGTCGATCAGGGCCATTGCCTGTTCACGGCCGATGAACAGCAGTTGGGTGCCTGGACTGGCGGCCCGGCAGCTGGCCGAGCGGGTGGCTTCGCCCAGCAGCGACATCTCGCCGATCACCGCACCGGGCGTGAGTGTGGCCAGCTCGATCACGTCACCCGAAGGGTTGCGGATGTAGATGCGCAGCTCGCCGTGCTCAAGCACGTACAGGCCATCGCTGGGGGCGTCGGCTTCGAACAGCACCTGGCTGTCGTCCAGGACGACGGGCCTGCCCTGGGCTTCGGCGCCGAGGCGCAGCCGCTCCTGCAGCTGGCTGCGGGCCTGGTCAATGCTCGGCAGTTCGGCCATGGACCCGCTCAGAACCTGTACTGAATCTTGGAGTAGACACCGCTGCCCAGCAGCCAGTTGTTCCAATACACCCGGGTGCCTTCGTCGATGGGGGTGATCCAGCCCAGCTCCAGATTCCAGTGGCGGCCAGCCAGCCAGCGCACATAGGCACCGCCCGAGCCCACCGTGTCGCTGAACCAGCCGCCGTTGCGCTTGAGGCTGATGCCGCCGTAGCCCAGGAACGGCACCAGCTGCACCGCCTGGCGGCTGTTGCGCCAGACGGTGTAGGCCAGCTCGGTGCTCCACAGGTAGCCGTTGTCGCCGCTGATGAACGTGCCCGGCAGACCCTTGAGCCCCGTGTCGCTGCCCAGGGCGAACCCCATGTCGTTGGTGAGCTGGTTGAAGGCGAGCTGCGCAGCGACCCGGCCGTTGAACTGCAGGCGGTCGCTGATTGCCCAGGCCAGGCTGACGATGCCGCCCAGGGCGCGCGACTGGCCCGGATCGGTGCCGACCGTGGCCAGCGAGGCCAGCTGCTGGCTGGTGCTGACGCCGGCGATGCCTTGCAGGCCGTAGGCATTGCCGCCCCAGGCCAGGGGACCCTGGTTGCCGCTGAAGGCCACGCCGGCCCGCACAAAGCCCGTGCTCACCTGGTTGATCGGTCCGAGGCTGCCGCCCACCAGGGCCACGGTGGCACCGCTCAGGGTGCTCGAGGTGCTGTTGCCACTGAAGCCGGCAAACACCATCGTGCGCTGGTTGAGCCCCTGCTGCAGGGTCCACTCCAGCTGCCCCAGGCCCTGGTATTGGATGAACGACACGTTGTGGGCAGCGCCGCTGGCTTCGACCAGGTTGCGGCGGCTGTAGCCGAGCGACGAAGTCAGGTTGAGCCGGTTGGCCAGCGGCACGCTGTAGCTCAGGGAGGTGATCACGGCCCCGATCTCGGGGTCCTGGTCGGCGTTCAGCTCGCCATAGACCAGGAACGTGTCGCCGCGGGTGGCCAGGTTGTTCTTGAGCACCACGCCGACGGCGCGCCATTCGCCGCTGCCGGCGTTGCCGTCGTTGCGGATGCTCAGGTCGCCGGTCCAGGGGACCGGCGCCGGCGCGATTGCCAGGTTGAGCACGGCCGCCGTCGGATCCGTGCCGAGCCGGCCCAGGCTGCCCTTGATCTGTCCGACCCCCGGAATGCTGCGCAGGGCCACCAGCTGCCGTGCTAGCGAGGGCAGGTGCAGCACCTCGCCCTGCAGGCCCTTCAGCCGGCTGCGGATGTCGCGCGCCAGGGAGGGATCCGCGCTGGTGATGCGCAGCTCGGCAATCCGGCCTTCAACCACGTTCAGGCTGCCGGGGGCCGGGGTCGCCCGCACAAAGACCCGTGTGTTGACGTAACCATCGGCGGTCAGCCGGGCGGTCAGCGCAGCGGCGCAGGCGTTGAGCGTCTCGGCCTGGGTGTTGCGCCGGCAGCGGCCCAGGATCTCGCGCAGCTGCTGGGGGCTGTAAGGGGTGTTGCCCTCCACGGCCGGGGCCCCATCGCGGGGGGTGTCCTTGGGGGCGGGCTCCGGTCTGGTGGGTGCGCCCACACCGCCCGAGCCAGGGGTCAGCAGGATCGGGCGGTCCCGATCCCCAGCGGCGGGCCGTCGCTGCTCCAGGGGCGTTTGCTCCGGCAGCCTTGCCGGGCCCGGCTGCAGCGGGGGGGCCACCAGTTGGGCCAGAAGAAGCATCCGCCTGTGCTGGATCCGACGCCCCATTGTGCGCCGACAGCACCAAAATCGCCCTTGGTTGTGTGCAGTCTTGCGCCAGGTGGGCTAAATCTGAGGGGCTGATCGATCCGGCAGTCCATGGTTGGGCCCAGGCCAAGGATTGCGATGCGCCTGGTCCTGCCGTTGGCGCTGACCGGATGGGGCTTGATGCTCCCGGCACCGGCCCAGGTGACGGCCACCGGCGCTGGCGGTCTCAACACCGCTGTCAATGGGGTGGTTGGCGGCAGCTGCAGCAGCGGTCTCTGTCAGGTGAGCGGCGGCACCGGCGGCGGCAACAACCTGTTTCACCAATTCAGCAGTTTTGACACCCGCGGTGCGATCAGCGGCGTGCAGATCCACAACGGTGGGTTTCCCAATGTTGTGGTGGGTGTGACGGCCCCGTTGGGCAGTTTCATCGACAAACCCGTGAGCCTCAGCACCCCGGGCAGCCTGTTTTGGTTGTCGCCCGGTGGCATTGCCGTCACGGGTGCCGGTGGCTTTGTCAACACCACCCAGCTGATCCTCAGCACCGCCACCAGCCAGCGCATCGGTGAAGGGCGGTTTGATGTGTTCGGCATCACCCCGCAGCAGGCGGCCCTGCTGACCGGCCAGCCCGGCACGGCCGCCGCCGACCTGGTGCTGGATCCGGCTGTGCGGGCCCTGGCGGGCATGGCGCCCGATCCCGAAATCGTGCTGCAGGGCATCCAGCTGACCGTCGACCGCTCGCTGCTGGTCGACAACCCCGGCGGCCTGGTGTCGGTGGCGGGCAGCACCCTGTCGGCCTCATCGGCCAGCGGCACCGGCGGCAGCATCACCCTGACGGGACCCACGGTCTGGGTCGATGGCCTATCGAGCCTGCTGGCCACCGGCCCGGCTGGCGGCGGCCTGATCCAGGTGGGCGGCAGCTGGCAACACAGCGATCCATCGGTGCGTCAGGCCGTGCGCACCTGGATCGGCTCGGGCGCCTTGCTCGACGCCTCGGCCACCGGCAACGGCAACGGCGGCACCGTAGTCGCCTGGAGCGACATCACCAACCCGCTCAGTTCGACTGTTGTCTCGGGCACCCTGCTCGCCAAAGGCGGCCCCGCTGGCGGCGATGGCGGCCGGATTGAGACGTCGGGGACCTGGCTGAATGTTGATGGGATTGCTATTTCGACGTCTGCTCCTTTTGGAAGGCTCGGTACCTGGTTGCTGGATCCCAACGACCTGACGATTTCGAGTGATCCTTCTTCGAATATCACTCCAACTCCTCAAGGAGGTGGAACTTACACGGCGACCGCTACAGCCTCTAATTTTAATGTAACAACTTTAAATGTTGCTCTGATGAGTGCCAATGTGACTTTAATCGCTACAGGAGATATTACGGTTCAAAGCCAAATTCAATACGCTTCTATCCCTGGCTCGACGGCCGGAAGCTTAGTGCTTGACGCTGGAGGCGGAATAGTCTTGAACGCGGGTATTAATCTTGATGCGCCTCCCTCAATTAATGCTCCTTATGTTAATCTTTTATCGGGTACAGGCGGATTGTCCGGCTCTGGGGGAGTTTTTGTTCAGGTTTCAGGAGCCGCTCCTGCATCTATCAACATTACCCAGGGCGGCAATAGCACTTACACAGGTGTGTTAGCCGGTACAAATACTGTTCTGGTCAAGGCCGGTGCTGGCACGCTGACCCTCGCAGGCGCTAGTACCTACACAGGGCAGACCACGGTTCAGGGTGGTGCCTTGCGCGCTCAGAATTCAGCTGCTTTCGGCACCGGTCTTGTGGCGATCAATCAGGGTGCGGCGGTCGAGCTGGCCGGCGGAATCACCATGGCCAATAACTTCACCACCATGGGTACAGGCGTTGGACTTGGCGGTGCCCTTCGCAACATCTCCGGCGCGAACACAATTACGGGATCGGTGGCACTCCAGTTCTCGTCGAACTTGTTCACGGCTGATACGGGTTCATTGACGTTTGATCGGCCCGGAGCCACCTCTTCGGCGGTCACTGTTGCCGGTGCCTACAACACTTTAAATCTTGTGTTCGATGGTGCCGGCGACCTTGTTTTCAATGACCCCATCAACCTCTCGTATTCACTTCAGGGCACGACGGTCTACGGCAGCCTCTCCAAGGGCGGTGCTGGAACGCTCTTCCTCAATGCCGCCAACCAGTTGGGCACAACGCTGGCTGTCAATGGCGGTACATTGGCCTATTCCAGCACAGATTTCTTTAGTGGTGCTGCGCAGGTCAGTCGCACGTTGATTCTGGATGGTGGCGTGTTGCGTTCGCAGGTTTCCCATACCCTTGGCGGCACGGCCAATGGGACGTTTCTGCTTGGAACCAATGGGGGCACCTGGCAGGTGGACCCTGGCATTGCCGTGACCTTTACTGGTGCGATGTCCGGCACGGGCGCGTTCACCAAATCTGGCCAGGGCCAGCTGACCCTCAGTGGTGCCAGCACTTACCAAGGCATCACCACAGTGGCTGGGGGCACGTTGCTACTCACCGGCAGCCTGCCAAGCAACAGCCCGCTGACCGTCGATACGGGGGCTGTGATGCAGCTGGGCGTCAACAGCACCATCGGCTCGATCGCCGGCAGTGGCGGGATCAATCTCGGCAGCTTCACCTTGACGGCTGGGGGCAACAACAGCAGCACCACATTCAGTGGATCCATCAGCGGCAGCGGCAATCTCATCAAGACTGGGACAGGCACGCTCACGCTGACTGGGGCGAACACTTATAGCGGCACGACCACCGTGACTGGGGGGACATTGACGGTCAATCAGCAACCGCCATCGACGGCAACGTGCAATGGCGGATCGTCAAACATCTGTCCAACCGCTACTGTTACGTCGGCTCAGATTCAGACCCTGCTGACACCCACCATCAGCGTCACACCAGGGTTCTCGATCAGCAGTACAACAACGGCAGCGCCAACCACGACGTCCACAACGACAACAACAACCTCGACAACAACAACGTCAACCACGTCTTCGACATCGACTGATTCATCCAGCTCCAGCAGCGGGACCAGCACCACCACTAACGCAACGACGGCGACAACAACGACCACCAGCGATGTTCAGCCGGTCTCAACGCTTCCCGCTGATGGCACCACGTTGATCAGCAACGCCAATGTGGCTGTGTTGAGCTCCATGGAAAGTTCCTTCTCGACCGTTGATGTGGGTGGTTCGGCGTCAGCATCAGGCGTCAGCAGCGCCGGTGCCCCAGCCTCGACGTCAACCACCAGTTCAAGCTCCAGCACCAATTCAAGCTCCAGCACAACAAGTTCCGGCACATCAAGGTCCAGTTCCACCAGCAGTGGTGCTCGTTCGAGCTCGTCATCAGGCAGCGCGTCCGATCAGGCCAAGGCAGATCAGGCCAAAGCGGATCAGAGCAAGGCAGATTCGGGCAAATCTGACTCCGCCGGGGCTGACAAGCAGGACAGTGGTCAGCAGTCCACCGCGCCAGCTGCGTCCCAGGCCGCTGGCGCATCCGCGGCGGCACCGCCACCCACGGTGACTGTGCCCGCGCAGCAGGCGGCGGCCAGCAGCCAGCAGTCGGATCTGCAGAGCGGTCAGCAGGCCCTGGGCAGCCTGGCGCCTGAACGGGCCGGTGGCGCCCTGGTGGCGCCCAGCGTGCCGCAGATGCAGCAGAGCCTCTCGGGTGCCACCAACCAGGTGCGCAATGGTGGCCTGGGTCCCCAGTCGGCCCTGCCCGGCAGGGGCGCCGACCCTGAGGCCTGGCTGCTGGCCGCGGCAGGTTCGGCCGTCAGCTCGGATGCTGGACGCACAGCCTTGTTGCCGCCCACCTTCAACCGCGCGGCCTACACCCCGGCTGTCCTGCATGTGCGCTTCTCAGAAGCCCGCGGCGGCACCGTGCGCCCGGACACCGATGCCTTTCTCGATCTCACCCTGGTGCCGATGGAGGGTGAGGTCGAAGGCCGGCGCGTTGAAGTGTCCAAGCAGGAGTTCGCCACCCTGCTCAAAAAGCTGTACACCCAGCTGTCGCGGCAGGAGTCGCTC
>Ga0169931_10011458_pt1 | contig 12483 bp, 13 predicted proteins | sample Kivu_15m_20L_FD_129675 | JGI IMG/M metagenome (GOLD analysis project Ga0169931, IMG submission 129675) | Freshwater microbial communities from Lake Kivu, Western Province, Rwanda to study Microbial Dark Matter (Phase II) - Kivu_15m_20L... | ecosystem: Environmental > Aquatic > Freshwater > Lake...
CGCCTCCACGCCCGAGGGCTGGGTCTTCATGGCGGCCTACGCGGCGGCGGGCGCGGGCTTCGCGTTGCTGGTGTTTGCCACCAGCGTGGTGTCGGTGCCGATGCTGCTCGACTGGCACGGCATGGACACGCTCACCGCCATGATCACCAGCGTAAACGCGCTGCGGACGAATTTCCCCGTCATGCTGCTCTGGGGGGTGAGCATCGTGGTGCTGATCGGGGCCGGGGTGTTCAGCTTCTACCTCGGGCTGGTGATCACCGGGCCGCTCATCGGCCACGCCTCATGGCACGCCTACCGCGAGGCGGTGGGGCGGCCGCCCGCGCAGCCGGACGCAGGGTGAGCCTCGGGGGCATGGGGTCATGGCCGGCCGGAGAGCTGGCCCGGATTCGCGCGCAGCGGCGGCACAAATCGCTTTGTGCAGCCCCTGTGGTGAGTTAACATCTTGTTGCAATAAGAAAACGGCAGCATTCCTCACCCTGGGCCGGGCGCGTTCGCGCTGACGCCGGCCCCCTATCGGGAACCGAGACCCTCCTACATGCAGTTCAAGGACCTCGGCCTCGCGGAAGAGATTCTGCGGGCCATCGAAGAGCAGGGCTACACCGAGCCCACCCCCATCCAGGCCAAAGCCATCCCGCCCATCCTGATGGGCAAGGATGTCATGGGCGCCGCCCAGACGGGCACCGGCAAGACCGCCGGTTTCACCCTGCCGCTGCTGCAGCGCCTGAAGCCCCACGCCAACACCAGCATGTCGCCGGCGCGCCACCCGGTGCGCGCCCTCATCCTCACCCCCACGCGCGAACTCGCGGTGCAGGTATGGGAGAGTGTGCGGGCCTACAGCAAGTACCTGCCGCTGCGCAACGCGGTGGTGTACGGCGGGGTGGACATCAAGCCGCAGATCCTCGACCTCCGCGCCGGGGTCGAGGTGCTGGTGGCCACGCCAGGCCGGCTGCTCGACCACGTGCAGCAGAAGACGGTGCAGCTGGGGCAGGTGGAGTTCCTGGTGCTCGACGAGGCCGATCGCATGCTGGACATGGGCTTCATGCCCGACCTCAAGCGCATCCTGGCCCTGCTGCCCACGAGCCGCCAGAGCCTGCTGTTCTCGGCCACCTTCTCCGAGGAGATCCGCAAGCTGGCCGACGGCCTGCTGAAGGAGCCGGTGCTGGTCGAGGTGGCGCGGCGCAACAGCGTGACCGAGACGGTGACCCACTCGGTGTACCGGGTGCCCGAGTCCGCCAAGCGCGAGATGCTGGCCCGGCTGGTCAATACACTCGATCTCAAGCAGGTGCTGGTGTTCGTGCGCACGCGCTTCGGCGCCAATCGTCTGGCGCACGCCCTGGTGCGCGATGGCCTCAATGCGACGGCCATTCACAGCGACCGCACCCAGGCCGAGCGCATGGAGGCGCTGCAGGACTTCAAGGACGGCAAGGTGCGGGTGCTGGTGGCGACCGACATCGCCGCCCGCGGCCTGGACATCGAGCAGCTGCCCTGTGTCATCAATTTCGAACTGCCGCACACCCCCGAGGACTACGTGCACCGCATCGGCCGTACCGGTCGCGCGGGGCAGACCGGCGATGCCATCTCTCTGGTGTCGCGCGAGGAGCAGGAGCTGCTCGAGCGCATCGAGAAGCTGCTCAAGACCACGATCCCCGAACGCGAGCTCGAGGGGTTCGACCCGGGCGCCGTGGCACGGCGCCACGAGAGGCCGGAGCGCTCAGAGCGGTCCGAACGCTCCGGTCGGCCGGAGCGATCGGGCGAGGGCCGCGGTGCCCGTCCGGCGTCCGCCTCCCGGCCTGCACCGGCGTCGCGCGCGCCCCAGGATCCTTTCTTCGAGCAGCCCTACGAGCCGGGGCAGGCGGCTGCCGACAAGCTGGCGGCGGCATCGGCTGCAGCGCGGCCGGCGGCGCCCGGGCGCCCCGGTACGGCGCGCCCCGTGGCTGCGCTGCTCGCACCCAGACCCGGCGCCGCTTCCACGCCGCGAGGCTGAGAGGCCCGCGAGTCATGGCCGTTCCGGTGCCGGCGCGCCTGCTGGAAATCCTGCAGGGCGAAGACGATGCCTCCTTGCTCACCGAAGCCGCGGCCTGGGTGGCGAGCACCGCCCATCCCGACCTCGACGTGCCCGCCTGCGTGACCGAGGTGGAGGCCATGCTGGCGCCGGTACGGGAGGGGTTGGCCGAGGATGCTCCCACGCGCGAGCGCCTGCTGGCGGTGAACGCACTGCTGTTCGACCACCTCGGCTTCGCGGCTCCTGACGGCGACTACTACGATCCGCGCAACAGCTACCTCAACGATGTGCTGCTGCGTCGGTGTGGCATCCCCATCACCCTGTCGGTGCTCTACCTGCACGCCGGGCGCCTAGCCGGGCTGGACATGCACGGGGTGTCGTTCCCCGGCCACTTCCTGGTGCGCTGCGAGGCGCCGGAGGGACTGATCGTCCTCGATCCCTAACACCGCGGCGCGTCGCTGTCCCTGGACGACCTGGTGACCCGGCTGAAGCTGAGCCACGGCGAGGCCGCGTCCGGTCGCAACGTCATGGAACTGCTCGGCGGCGTGGGCACACGCGACATCGTGCTGCGCATGCTGCGCAATCTGAAAGCCATCCACCTGCAGGCGCGCGACTGGGACCACGCCCTCACCGTGGCCGACTGGCTGGTGCACACCGATCCCGCAGCCGCGCCCGAGCGTCGCGACCGCGGTCTGGTGTACCAGGAGCTGGAGTGCGCGCGTGCCGCACTCGCCGACTACGAGGCCTACCTCGGGCAGGCGGCCGATGCCGAGGACGTCGACGACATCCGCGCCAGGACGGTGGAATTGCGCAAGGCCGTGGCGCGGCTGAACTGATGTCCGCCGACGCCGTCCCGTCGCACCGCACGGCCTACGTGCTGCTGTGCGTCGCCAGTCTGCTGTGGGCCACCAACATGGTGATCGGCCGCGGCATCCGTGGCGACCTGCCACCGGTGGCAGCGTCGTTCTGGCGCTGGACCATCGCCTTCGTGCTGGTGCTGCCCTTCGCCGCCCGCGAGGTATGGGCGCGCCGTGCCGACATCGTGGCGTCGTGGAAGGTGATGGCACTGGTCGGGTTCATGGGGGTGACCGTATTCAACACGGTGTGCTACATCGGGCTCACCATGACCACGGCCACCAACGGCACGCTGTTCAATTCCATCGTCCCGGTGTTCATCCCGCCGATCGCCTGGCTGCTGCTGCGGGAGCGCACCAGTGCCGGCCAGATGGCCGGCATCCTCACCTCGCTCGCCGGGGTGGTCGTCATCGTGGCGGAAGGCCGCCGGCAGACGCTGGTCGGTCTCGACTTCAACCGTGGCGACGTCCTGCTGGTGCTGGCCATGATCCTGTGGGCCTTCTACACCGTGACGCTGCGCTTCCGGCCGGCGGGCATGAGCATGCTCGGCTTCCTGGCCACCCTCTGCATCTTCGGCTGGCCGCCGTTGCTCGGGTGGTACCTGTGGGAGGTGTCCACGGGGGCGACCTTCGCGCTGACGCTGAAGACCGGCGCCGCGCTGGCGTACTTCGGCATCTTCCCGGCGCTGGTGGCCTTCGTCTGCTACAACCGTGGCGTGGCGGCGGTGGGGCCGACGCGGGCCGGTGTTTTCGTGCATCTGGTGCCGGTGTTCGGTTTCGTTTTGTCCACGGTGATGCTGGACGAGCCGCCCCAGGGTTTCCACTTCGTGGGCATGGTGCTGATCTTCGCGGGAATCGTGATCACCACGCGGCTGCGGCCGGCGGCGAGGGCCTGATGGCCGACCCGCAGGTGTTGCTGGAGGCTTTCGGCAACCGCGTCTCGCGCCGGCACCGCCACCTGCGCCGCAGCCTGCGGCAGGCCGACACGGACTGCTTCCGGGTGTACGACCGCGACATTCCCGAAATGGCCTTCGTGCTGGACGTCTACGGGGCGCGTGCGCTGCTGCAGCAGTACGCACGCTCCGAGGCCGAGGTGGTGCCGGGCTGGCTGGACGAGGTGGCACAGCGCACGGCCGAGGCCCTGGGCATTGCGCCCGATGCGGTGGCGCGGCGGCTGCGGCTCAAGGTGGACCGGCGCGTCGAGCAGCACGAGAAGCTGGCACGGGAGCGGCGCGAGTTCGAGGTGCACGAGGGCGGCTTGCGCTTTCTGGTGGATCTGGACCGGTACCTGGACACGGGGCTGTTCCTGGATCACCGGCCGCTGCGGCGGCACATCCGCGAGTGTGCGGCCGGCCGGCGCTTCCTGAACCTGTTCAGCTATACCGGCAGCTTCACCGTGCACGCCGCCGCGGGCGGCGCGGTGTCCACCACCAGCGTGGACTTGTCCAACACCTATCTCGACTGGGCGGCGCGCAACATGGGGCTCAACGGCTTTGCCGGGCCGCAGCATCGCGGCGTTCGGGCCGATGTCCGGACCTGGCTGGCGGAAGCGCGCACCCGCGAGGAGCGCTTTGACCTGATCGTCGCGGACCCGCCGGCATTCTCGAGCTCGAAGATGATGCAGGGCGTGTTCGACGTGCAGCGCGACCACCGGGCGCTGCTGCTGGGCTGCGCCGGCGTGCTGGCGGAGGCCGGAGAGCTGTACTTCTCCACTAATCTGCGGGGCTTCGTGTTCGAGGCGAACATGCCGGGCTACGTGGTCGAGGACATCTCGCAGAAGACCATTCCCGAGGACTTCCGCAACCGCTCGGTGCACCGCTGCTGGCGCATCCGAAGGTCATAGCGGGTCGTCGTTGGATCGGACACTGCCCTGACATCTCAGCCCCCACGTTCGGGCCGGGGGACCACCTGCCTGCTCGCCCTCACCACAGCCTGGGGCTGACCAGGCGGATGCCGATGGTCAACCAGGTGTCAGCAGGTCCGGACACGGCACGCCCGAGCGTGCCGTCCACCTGGACCTGGTCGCTGAAGATGTGCCGCACGCCCATCTGCACGGCGTTTCCGCGCCGCGTCGGTTGGTACGGGTCGCCACGGTAGAACTCGCCGACGACGTGGAATCCGCCTCGTACCCGACCCTGAAAACCCAGTCCACCCGTGGTGACGTTCGACGAGCATTCCTGGCAGCGTTCCACGGCGGTGCCGAGATTTGCATGGATCAGCAGTGCTTCGTCCCGGATGTTCTGGGTGAGCGCTGCGAAGAGGAAACGGCCCTGGCCACCCGGCCGAAGGAAACCACGCCCCGTGACGGGAATCACGCCACCGGCTACGGCCACGCCGGGCCAGTCATCCGACAGCGCTTCGCGCAGCAGCGCCTTGAACTGCACGAGGCCGCCGGTATGACTCCAGTCATCACCCCTCGGGCTCCTGGACGTGCCATGCAGGAAGCCGGTGGTGAGTTCCAACCAATCCACCGGGCCCACCGCGAACAGCGCGTTGTGGATCCACTCGGTGCGGTTGGCGAACAGCCACGTCTCCACCTGCGCGAGGCCTGCCCCCACCACGCGGGCGTCGTCCGTGACGAAAGGCCGGATGGCGTGCGAGGAGGAGGCTGGCAGCAGCAGTGCCAGACCGACGAGCCCCATGCCGAACATGAGCCGACAGGAGCAGTGGAAGGCAGGACAGCGCGGAAACCGGATCATGACAAATCGCTCGAGACGGCATTGCGGAAGGCGGATGGTGCCACGCATATTTTTGCGCCTGCAATCGGATGGCTGCGCAGCCGGTGACGGCTTCGGTCAAGATGTGAACTCGATTCGCTATCTTTCGGGAGCGAACCGTCGGTCAGACGGCGGCCCGAGGGCCTCGTCACGGGTAGGTAGTTTGCAGGACACCCGAAGCGTGGATCGCGCCCCTGACCGGGCGTCATCTGCCGCAGGCCCCCTGCAATGGCCGGTCACTGCTTCTCCGGGGCCGAGGCGTCAGGTTCGCTGGCTGGAGTGTCGTACGGCCCGGTATCGGCTGGCGAGGCAGCTTCCTCGGCTGAGCCGGGCTGCGAAGCGGGGGCCTGAACCTCTCCGCTGTCGTCTGCCGAACCCTCGCCTGGGTCATCTGCCGAGCCTTCGCCCGGGTCTTCGAGGTCTTCCTCGGTCTGACGGTCGCGCGGCGGGTTGCCGTCGTGAATGAGGCTGAGGCGCCGCTGCAGGTAGGCGTCGCGCAGGAAGCTGTAGCGGTCCATGGCGGCTTCCTTGAGCAGGCCCTCGGCCGGCAGGAGCTGAGCACGGGCTTCCACTGTGCGCACGCCGACCAGGCTGTTGCGCACCGGGATCCGGTCGATGCGCCAGATCAGGTCGGCCTGGGTGAAGACGGCGAAGCCGGCGAGATCGCGCAGGTTGCTCGGCCCGAGGAAGGGCAGCACCAGATACGGACCTCCTCCAACGCCCCAGACGCCGAGGGTCTGGCCGAAGTCTTCGTTGTTCTTGTAGAGCCCGCGCGACGAGGCAATGTCGAACAGGCCGAAGACCCCGAAGATGGTGTTGGCCAGTAGACGGGTGGTGTCGCGGGCCGCCTGGGTACCCTTGCCCTGCAGCAGGTCGTTGGCGACGACGAACACGTCGTCGATGTTGTTGAAGAAGTTGCGGATGCCGGTCTTCAAGAAGCCCGGCAGCAGCTTGTCGTAGGCCTTGGCCACCGGCTTGGCGACGTAGCGGTCGGCCACGTCGTTGAACTCGTACACCGTGCGGTTGACCGATTCGAGCGGATCGCCCGGCGTCCGGTGCGGGACGGAGGCGCAGCCGCCCAGGGCGAGCGCGAGCGCGACGCAAGCCGCCCTGCCGTGTGCACGCGCGCCGCGCGTACCGACGTTGTTTTCCCTGGTTCTCATTGTTATCCAAATTATACCGGGCGCATCGGCGATACCGCCCGGGTGCATGCGCATTACGGCGGATCCTGTGGCGCGCTTGAGACAGGCACGTGACCTGGTGGGCGCCGGCGCCTGACGCGGCGTGCGCCCGTGCCGGCGGCGGTGCTGGAGCAGGGCAGTCTTCTTGCGGCGGCCAGACATCTGAAATCCAGCCAGCCCACCATCGGTCGGCATGTGGCGCAACTGGAAGCGCAGCTTGGCGTCGCGCTGTTCGACCGAACCGGGCGAGGGCTGGTCCCCACCGAGGCAGCGCTTCGCCTCGCCGGCTCTGCTCGCGCCATGCAAAGCGGTGCCGACCAGCTCGCCCGCAGTGTCGTGGGCTCGGATCGCTCTGCCTCGGGCACGGTACGAATCACCGCGAGCCAGCCGGTGTCGTGCTCCGTCCTGCCTCCCTTGCTGGCACGGATGCGACCGTCACTGCCAGACGTTCAAGTGGAGTTGGTCGCCAGCAATTCGGTGAGCAACCTCCTGAGACGGGAGGCCGACATCGCCGTGCGCATGGTCCAGCCCGAGCAGGCCAGCGTCATTGCACGCCGGGTGGGAAAGGTCACGCTGAGGGCCTGTGCCCATAAGGACTATCTGCGCCGGCGCGGCGTGCCTCGTCAGCCGGCCGATGTCCTGGCGCATGACCTGATCGGGAGCGACCGCGGAGACGCGGTCCTCAAGGTTTCGCTGCCCATGGCTTCCCGGTGACACGCGAGCACTTCGCATTCCGGAGCGACGACCTGATCGTCGTGTGGCAGGCGGTCCGTGCCGGGTTGGGAATCGGCTTCGTCAGTGAGCACCTGATCCGGACTGATCCTGCCGTTGTGCCGGTATTGCCCAAGCTGATGATCGAACCGATTCCGGTCTGGCTGGCTGTGCACAAGGAGGTCCGCACCAGCACGCGCATCCAGGCAGTCTACGACTTTCTGGCCGAGGCCTTGCCCGGAGCGATCTGAACTCTGGCACGCGTGGCAGCGGCGTCCACTGCGCCGGAGGGCGAGAGGCGGCCGGTTTCGGAGTTACCATCCCATCGGTCAGCGCGTGGCTCGGCGGACCTCGCCGGCCCTGCCGCGCGGTTGCCGCAATGCCTGTGCGAACCGGCGCGCTGGCCCGGAGCCCAACGCATCCCCGCATCACGGAGACACAACATCATGAACGCGCCCACCCCGACCCAGACCCTCACCCTGACGGACCCGACCCTGCTGCGCCAGCAGTGCTACCTGGACGGCGCATGGACCGACGCCGACAGCGGGGCGACCCTGCCGGTGGTCAACCCCGCGACCGGCGCCCTGCTCGGGACGATTCCGCGCATGGGTGGCGCGGAGACGCGCCGCGCCATCGAGGCGGCCGACCGCGCCTGGGTGGGCTGGCGCACGAAGACCGGCAAGGAGCGGGCGGCTGTGCTGCGGCGCTGGTTCGACCTGATGATGACCCACCAGGACGATCTCGCCATCATCATGACGGCGGAGCAGGGCAAGCCGCTGGCCGAAGCCAAGGGCGAGATCGCCTATGCAGCCTCGTTCATCGAGTGGTTCGCGGAGGAGGGCAAACGCATCTACGGCGACGTGATGCCCCACCCGCAGGGTGACAAGCGCATCATGGTGCTGAAGCAGCCGGTCGGCGTGTGCGCAGCCATCACCCCGTGGAATTTCCCGGCGGCAATGATCACCCGCAAGGCCGGTCCGGCGCTGGCGGCGGGCTGCGTCATGGTGTTGAAGCCTGCGACGCAGACGCCATTCTCGGCGCTGGCACTGGCGGAACTGGCACACCGCGCCGGGATCCCGCGCGGTGTGTTCAGCGTGGTGACCGGAAGCTCGGCCGAAATCGGTGCCGAGATGACCTCCAACCCGACGGTGCGCAAGCTCACGTTCACCGGGTCCACCGAGGTGGGGCGCAAGCTGATGGCCCAATGCGCCGACACCATCAAGAAGATGTCGCTCGAGCTGGGTGGCAACGCGCCCTTCCTGGTGTTCGACGATGCGGATCTGGACGCGGCCGTGGAGGGGGCGATGGCCTCGAAGTACCGCAACGCCGGCCAGACCTGCGTGTGCGCCAACCGCCTGATCGTGCAGGAAGGCGTGTACGACGATTTCGTCGGCCGGCTGAGCGCGAAGGTGCAGTCCTCGCTGCGCGTGGGCAACGGTGCGGAAGCCGGCGTGACCACCGGTCCGCTGATCGACGACGCCGCCGTGGCGAAGGTCGAAGAACATGTGGCCGATGCCCTGGCCAAGGGCGGGCGCATCGTCACCGGCGGCCGGCGCCACGCGCTCGGCGGGCGGTTCTACGAGCCGACGGTGATCGCCGACGTGACGCCGGACATGAAGGTGGCGCGCGAGGAGACCTTCGGGCCAGTGGCGCCGGTGTTCAGGTTCCGCACCGAGGCCGAGGCGCTCGCGCTGGCCAACGACACCGAGTTCGGTCTGGCCTCATACTTCTACGCCCGGGACATCGGTCGGGTGTGGCGCATCGCCGAGGGCATCGATTCGGGCATCGTCGGCATCAACGTCGGCATCATCTCGAACGAGGTGGGGCCCTTCGGCGGGGTGAAGCAGTCCGGCCTCGGACGGGAGGGCTCGCGCTACGGGATCGAGGACTTCCTCGAACTCAAGTACCTCTGCCTCGGCGGCATCTGACCGGCATCCGACACGCCGTCGGCGGCAGGGCTGCCGCCTCGCACCGCCGGCGGTGCCGGACGGTCGAGCCCCGGAACGGTGCCGGCTCAGCGGCGCCCGGGAGACAGGAGTGCAAGTGCGGAGATGAAGGTGCCGGCCGCGGTGGCGACGGCGTCTGCGTTCATGCCGGGCCGGTAGAGGGCGGAGCCGAGGCCGAAGCCGGCCGCTCCGGCGTGCCAGTATTCGCCCATGTTGGCGGGCGAGATGGACCCTACCGGGATGATCGGCATCTCCGCAGGCAGCACCGCGCGCATGGCCTTGAGGACGGGCGGCGGGTTGCCCTCGGCGGGGAACAGCTTCAGGCCGCTGGCGCCGGCCGAGATCATGGTGAAGGCTTCGGTGGGGGTACAGAACCCGGGCACCACCACCAGACCCAGGCGGCGCGCGGTGACGACGACCTGGATGTCGGCGTGCGGCATGACCACCAGGCGGCCGCCGGCATCGGCCACCTGCTCGGCCTGTGCCGGCTCCATGACGGTGCCTGCCCCGACCAGCATGCGATCTCCGAAACGTCCCGACAGCAGGGCGACGCTGGCCAGGGGGTCGGGTGAGTTCAGTGGAACCTCGACGATGCGGAAGCCGGTGCGGAACAGGGCCGCGCCGATGTCCACCACCTCCTCGGGCCGGACGCCACGCAGGGTAGCGATCAGGGGACAGTGCCCGAGCCAGTCGGTCAGGGTTTGCGTGGCCATGGTCCTCAGAGCGGTGAGCAGGCGCGGGCGATGGCTGCCACGGCCTTCGCCGCAGCCTCGGTGTGGAGTATGCCAGCGATCCGCGGCGGAACATGACACATCCACACCACGCCGTGACGTCGAACGAGTGCCGTATTGCACTGTGAACGTCGCGGCGCATGGCCCGGAACCGACCCGATCAAGCCGCCAGGATCACGTGAAAAGGAAAGCCTCGACTGTCGCGATCTGGTCCTCGGCCATGAAGGCCGGAGCGTGTCCGATGCCGGCGAACTCGACCAGTCGGGCCCGGGTGCCAAGTGCCTCGACCATGCGCTGCGCGGTGGCGGCGTCGAGCAGGTCGGACTCGGCGCCACGCACCACCAGCACCTCGCAGCCGACACGATCCCACACCGGCCAGAGATCGACGTCGGCCACGCCGCCGCGGAAGGCTTCGGCAATCCCGGGATCGTAGGCCAGGCCGAATCCGCCTTCGGGGCGGGGGCGGGTGCCATGCGTCGCAAGATGGTGCCACTGCTCGTCCGACAGAGGACCGAACGGGGCGTGCACGCGTCGCAGGTAGGCTTCGGCCTCGGCGAGGTCGGCGAAGCAAGGGTCGGTGCCGACGTAGGCGGCGATGCGCTCCAGCGCGGCACGCGGGATGAAGGGGCCGACGTCATTGACCACCATGCGCCGGATCGGAGTCCCCGGGGTGGCCGCCAGGAAGGTGCCGATGAGGCCCCCCATGGAAGTGCCCACCCAGTCGACCTGACGCGCACCGCTGCGGGCGACCAGGGCCGCCATATCGGCAAGGTAGGTGGGGTAGGCATAGTCGGCCTTGTGCTGCAGCCACGGGCTGTGGCCGCGGCCCGCGACGTCCGGACACAGCACCCGGCAGCGCGCGGCGAGGCGTGCCGCCAGAGGATCGAAGTCCCGGCCGTTGCGGGTCAGCCCATGCACACAGACCACCACGTGCTCGTGGTCCGGGTCGCCCCACTCGGTGTAGGCGAGCTCGTGGAAGCCATGCGGACCGAGGCAGGCAAGCGTGCCCTCGCGCATGGGTGTGCTTCCGGTCGGTGCGCCCACGTCAGTTGAGGTTGGCGATGTAGTGCGACAAGGCCTCGATGTCCTCCTCGGGGATGGACTTGATGTAGGCGTTCATATCGGCGTAGTTGTTGCGCTCCTTGGTCTTGAAGTCCATGAGCTGTTTGTAAACATAGGCCTGATGCTGGCCCGCGACGCGCGGCACCTCGTTCTGGCCGGAGAAACCACCCAGGTGGCACATGGGACAGAGGGCGTCGTCGGCGACCTTCTTGCCGCGGGCGACCTTGGCGCCATCAGCCTTGAAACCGTTCGGCTTGATCTTCTGGGCGCTGAAGTAGTTTGCCAGGTCCCACATGTCCTGCTTGCTGAGGTTTGCAGCCATCGGAGACATCATGGGGTTCTTGCGCCGGCCTTCCTTGTAGTCCTTGAGCTGCAGGTAGAGGTAGCGGCTGCTCTGTCCCGCGAGGATGGGGTAGTCGGGGAGGGTGGAGTTGCCGTCCTGGCCATGACAGGCGCCGCACACCGCGGCCTTGGAGGCGACGTCCTGGGCCTGGGCAGGCACCTGGGCACCGAGAGTCATGAGAGCCGCCGCCGCAGCGGCGTGCATGGCCCGGCGCAGGAGGCTGCGGGCTGTGTCGTGTTGAGTCATGTCGATCGCACCACTGGTTGAGGCTGTCATGAAAGAGGCCGCCCGAGGGCGGCCTCTTGTCAGACCCTGGCCACCCGTTCAGGGTTCTCAGGGAAGCGCGAACACGAAAACGCTGTTGCCGCGCTTGAAGTCCAGCTGCGTGTTTCCGCCAGCGGCCACGGCGATGTACTGCTTGCCGTTGACGCTGTAGGAAACGGGCGGGGCGTTGACGCCGGCGCCGCAGTTGAACGACCAGAGCTTCTTGCCGTTGCGGGCATCGTAGGCATTGAACATGCCGTTGCCTTCACCCGTGAACACCAGGTTGCCGGCCGTGGCCAGCACGCCGCCCATCAGAGGCTGCTCGGTGTCCGCCTTCCACGCCATCTTGCCGGTGTCCATGTTGACGGCGGCCAGACGACCCCACTGCTTCTCGCTCGGGATCACCTTGAACGCGCCGCCCAGCCAGAGCTTGCCGCCCGGGTAGGCGGACTCTTCGACGTGGTAGGTCATCGGCTGGTGCAGGTTGGCGGCATAGGCCATGCGCAGCTTGGGATTGATGGCCATCGGGTTCCACTCGACGCCACCGTTGGCGCCGGGCAGCATGCGCGCGCCGTCAGCCGTCGGCAGAACCCACATGTTCTCCTGGGGCACCATGGCTTCGGAGAAGCGGATCAGCTCGAGCGTCTTGGCATCGTGCACGTACACGTGGCC
>Ga0169931_10011459_pt1 | contig 12482 bp, 9 predicted proteins | sample Kivu_15m_20L_FD_129675 | JGI IMG/M metagenome (GOLD analysis project Ga0169931, IMG submission 129675) | Freshwater microbial communities from Lake Kivu, Western Province, Rwanda to study Microbial Dark Matter (Phase II) - Kivu_15m_20L... | ecosystem: Environmental > Aquatic > Freshwater > Lake ...
CCGGTAGAGGATTCGGTCGACATAAGAGGCACCTTTGAAGGCTTTACAGGAAAAACTCGGGCACCGAAATGCCCGAGTTTAAAACGGCACGAGTATTAAAACATCGACCGCATTACTTGGTGTTTATTTGAGACCAGACTTTAGACGCGATCTGGCTGGTCAGTGCATCAGGCAGCGGCACATAGTCGAGATCGAGCGCCTGCTTCTTCCCATTCTTGAAGGCCCAATCGAAGAACTTGAGCACTTCAGCGGAAGCCGCTTTATTCTCTGGAGACTTGTACATCAGGGCAAAAGATGCGCCCGTGATCGGCCACGAGGACGCGCCTTTTTGGTTCACCAGTGAAATTCCCATTCCGGGCGTTCCGAACCAGTCGGCGCCAGCGGCCGCGGCTGCGAAGGTAGCGTCATCGGGATTCACATACTGGCCGTCACGATTCTGAAGTTGCAGGTGAGGAATACTGTTCTTTTTTGCGTAGGCATATTCCACATAACCGATCGCCCCTTTCACCCGGGATACGTTCGCCGCCACGCCCTCGTTACCCTTACCACCTACCGAAGAGGCAGCAGGCCACTTCACGGCAGCGCCCTTGCCAACCTTTTCTTTCCACAGGGCACTTACCTCGTTGAGGTAATCAGTAAAAATAAATGTGGTGCCAGAACCATCTGCCCGATGGGCCACGGTGATCGTTTGATCAGGCAGCTTTTTGCCGGGGTTCAGCGCAGCGATCTTAGGATCATTCCAGTTCACAATCCAGCCCATGAACATCTGGGCAAGAACGTCTCCAGTAACCCGCAACTCACCGGGCTTAAACCCCTCGAGGTTAAACACAGGAACCACGCCCCCAAGGATGACCGGGAACTGCACCATACCGTCTTTGTCAAGAACTGCACCGCTTAAGGGGGCGTCTGTTGCTCCAAAGGTGACCGTCTTGGCACGAATCTGACGAATGCCACCGGAGGACCCGATGGATTGATAATTGAGGCCAGTGCCCGTAACCTTTTTGTAGTCTTCAGCCCATTTGGCGAAGATGGGGAAGGGAAATGTGGCGCCTGCGCCCGTAATGTCGGCTGCTGTGGCGGCGTTCAGACCGAAGGCCAAAGCGGCGCCACCGATCAGGGATTTGATAAACGTTCTTCTCATGACAATACGCCTCATCGAGAGTGGTTGGAAGGAAACTGCATCACACGAAACCCAAGTGCCTTACGGAATTACTTGATAAACGTTTCACTCGGGACTCTACTTAGGAAAGATTACGGTTTGATGACAGTTCTTCGGTCGCCTGCGCAGGCATAGCCAGGGTAAAAAGCAGGCAGACGAAGAGCATGACGGCCGACCCCAATAGGCAGGCTTCTAGCCCGCCCCAGCCATACAAGAGCCCCGAAAACAAAGTGCCCAGAAACCGCCCCGCGGCATTGGCCGCGTAATAAAAGCCCACGTCTTCGGCGGCCTTCTCTGACCCTGCATAGGCAAGCACCAGATAAGAGTGCACCGAGGAGTTCACCGCAAAGAGAAATCCAAAAAGGCCCAGGCCCAGAACCAGCCAGACATCCACCGGCGCCCATGCCTTCCAGACCACCAGCGCTAAGGCGAGCGGCACAAAGGTAAGCAGTCCCGCCCAGAGCCGGGCGGCAGGCACCTCACGCGACAGGCCGTCGGTACTGCGCCCCACGAGACTTGGCGCAATTGCCTGTACCAGCCCATAGCCGATGGTCCAGGCAGCCATAAAGCCCCCCACCATGGTGAAGGTCCAGCCCTGGGCATAGAGAAAGACGGGAACCCCGACCACAAACCAGACATCGCGGGCACCGAAAAGCGCCATACGGCCTGCTGCAAGAAGGTTGAGTGCCCGCGATTTCGACAGAAACTCTTTGGCAGACTTTGAGGGCTTGGACTTTCCCAGGCCAAAGGGAAGAAGCACCACCACCGCAACAAGTACCAGCGCCAACAACCCCGCCATGATCCAAAGGGCCCATTGAAACCCCGCCGCCTCGAGCAGCAGTCCGCCTAAGAAGAAGCCCACACCCTTCATAGCGTTCTTACTTCCGGTAAACCAGGCGACCCATGTAAATAGGCGTGAAGACCCAGAGCCCGCGGTGAGCTTGATCGCGGACTTACTGGCGGTCTTGGTGAGGTCTTTGGCAATGCCACACACCCCTTGGGCCATCACGACCCATGCCACCGAGAGGGTGGCAGACCAGTCGGGAGAAACCATGGACAAGAGCAGAAAACCAACAATCTGGGTAGAAAGCCCCACCACCAGCATGCGCGGGATGCCGAACCGGGTGGCTAACCAGCCCCCGATGAGATTGGCCACAATGCCAGCCGCCTCGTAGAGCAAAAAAAGAAAAGCCAGCGTGAAGGGCGAATAGCCGAGCTTAAAAAAGTGCAGCAGAACCAACATGCGCAAGGCGCCGTCGGTGAGCGTGAACCCCCAATAGGCAGAGGTTACGGCGAGATATGACCTGAGCCCTGCTTGTGGCGACCCAGACGACGAAGACGCATCAGACACTGGCTACAGACCGGCTGCACTCAGATGGCAGGCAAGATCTACCATGCGACAGGCATAGCCCATTTCGTTGTCGTACCAGGCATAGACTTTTAAGAGCGTGCCGTCGGTCACCATCGTAGATGGCGCATCCACAATACTGCTGCGCGTGTCGCGGGCATAGTCGGCACTGACCAGAGGCAAGGTTTCGTAGCCGAGAATACCGGCCAACCCGCCTCGGGCCGCCTGCGCAAAAAGGGCGTTGACCTCTTCCACACTGGTGGATTTCTGCAGTTCAAAGACGCAGTCGGTGAGCGAGGCATTAAGGTTGGGGGCACGCACCGCATGCCCATTAAGCTTGCCCTTAAGCTCGGGGTAGATCAGCGCAATCGCGGTGGCACTGCCCGTGGTTGTGGGCGCAAGGCTAAGCATGGCGCTACGCGCACGGCGCAGGTCTTTGTGGGGGGCATCGACCACCAGATTGGTGTTGGTAGGGTTATGAATCGTCGTAATCTGCCCGTGGCGAATGCCCAGATTCTCGTGCACCACCTTCACTACCGGGGCCAGGCAGTTGGTGGTGCAGGAGGCCGCGGTGACAATACGATGGCGCGAAGGGTCGTAAAGTGATTCGTTGACGCCCACCACCACATTTAAGACCGCATCAAACTTTACGGGCGCCGAGACCACAACGCGCTTGGCGCCGCGATCGAAATGGCCCTGTAGGGCCTCGGGCGATAGGAATTTTCCGGTGCACTCAAGCACCACCTCGACCCCAAGGTCGCCCCAGGGAATATCGCCCGGCTGCGCTGCGCTGGAGTAGGTAACCTTCTTATTACCGTGGATATGAATCGTCTGGGCCTCTTCATTGGCCTGAATGTCTGCCTTCCAGCGCCCCTGGACGCTATCAAAAGCCAAGAGGTGGGCGGTAGCCGCAACGCCACCCTTCAACTCATTGATGTGCGCAATCTCAAGCCGATTGCCCGCACGGGGGTCATCGGCTGGCCGGTCTGCAGCCCCCATGGCTGCCCGCATGGCCAGTCGGCCAATACGGCCCATACCGTTGATTCCTACGCGCATGGACAGACCTTTCTACGGAAACCACGAACAATGCCAGCGAAATATGACAAATCGATGACGAAGATGACGGCCTTTTGCATCTCCCGTCTACCAGGCATCGAGGACCTCTTCCGCAATGGCAAAGGCGGTACTCGCCCCCGTGCCACTGGTCACACTGACGACCCGCATCATGGAGTCCGGGGCGAGAATCAGCGCATCGGACGGGCCACCCACGGGATACCAGCCCAGCCACTGGTCTGTGAGCCGATACCCCTGAAGAACGATGGTCTCCTCGAGCGCATCCAAAATAAGACGGTCAATGACCGGACGTGAGAACGGCAGAACCTGGTCAGCCGGGTGATGGGAATCCCCCACGACAAGGCTGCCGTCGGTGCTTTGGACCGCAATGAGGTGCACCCCTGCCTTAAGCGCCTCAGGCTGCTCGGCGGTGAGTCGGTCGAGCAGTGGCTGATGCACCCCTAGCCCTGTGTAACCCGCATACCGCACAAGGCTGAGGTCAGACATGAACGCCGCCGGCATCGTAATAGAGGACTGCGGCACCAGCCGCAGCATCTGTAGCTGTGTCAGGCCCAGCCGAAAGGGCCGCAGATAGGGCTCGGCCACACCAGTCAGCTCGGTGCCTGGGCAGAGTACCACCCGGTCTGCGGTAAGACGTTGCTGGGGCGTAATGACCACAGGCAGATCCACCGCCAGTACCTCCTGGCCGAAGAAAAAGACCACGCCATAGGCTTGTTGAAGCCATTGCGCCAGCTGTCCGACCGCGTCTTTCGACTCCACCCGAAGTTCATGGGGGCTGTAGAGCGCACCCCAGGCCCCTTGGCTGCGCAGCAAAGGGGCCTCATCCGGCAGGCGCGAGGCAGAGACAAGCCGACACTCGGCCCCCATATCTGTCTGGGAGAACGCCTCCAAAACGGCCCCTGCCTCGGGCCGTCGCCCCAGGACCCAGAGCCCTTGATGACAGATGGAAATACCCGCCTGTGGTGCCACCTCGGCCCATATGTCTCGACTTCTGCGGGCCCTGCGCCAGGTGTCCCCCGCCCGCTGACCGGTTACCGTGACGAAACCAAAATTGCGAATCGATGCCCCGGTGCAGCGACTACCGCGTTCGACCACCGCAACCCGAAGCCCCTTTCTCGCAGCTGCAAGTGCATGGGCAAGGCCCACGATACCCGCGCCTACGACCAACAAATCGAATACCTGTCGCGTCATCGTTGTCTCCATTGCTGTGTGCGCGAAAGAACAAAGTGGCTGAAGAGTCCGAAGAGCAGGCGCCCCCCTGCAGCGGTAAAGAAAATGAGAACGGCCATGGCCGCCGCCGGGGCCACATCGCCCGCATCGTCCATGTTGAGCACGGCTACCGACGCCAGTTGTGTCTCAGGCGCATAGAGAAAGACCACAGCCGAGACTGTGGTCAACGCGTTCACAAAAAAGTAGCCAGCCACCTCAAAAATGGCGGGCAGACTCATGGGAATCGTGACCGAGAAAAGGGTCCGGAGGAAGGAGTGGCCAAGCGTCTCTGAGACATGCTCGAACTCCTTGTCCAGTTGCTTGAGGCTTGCCAACATCGTCAGGTGGGCAGTGGAGAAAAAATGTACTACCGTACAGAACACCAGTATCGAAAGACTGCCATAGAGAAACTGCAGTGGCTGATACGGCCCGTTAAAGAAGAGAATGTAACCAAGCCCCAGCGCAAGCCCCGGAATCGCCATGGGTAGCGTGGCCATAAGATTCAGCGACTCTCGCATCCCCTGCCCAATGCGCGACTTCTCCACCACCCAGGCGGAAAAGAATGCCGCTACCGCGCCAATCACCGCGGCACCGCCAGCCATCTGAAGGGAATTCCAGTAAGTCTCCCAGCCTCCGCCATCCATGTCATCGAACTGGAAATGCTTCAGAGTGGGGCTCAGGTTGTACGGCCAGAAGGACACAAACGCGGCAACGATTGCCATACCAATCATGGCGATAAACACCAGGCCTAGAACGCTGCAGAACAACGTGGCGACCAACGCAAGCATGCGACTCTCTGAGGGCTGCGCGATGACCGCGCGGGCCGTCAGCGCGGCGGACTGACGAGCCCGAAAGTACCGCTCTAGAAAGAACGCGCCGAAGGCAGGCAGCAAGAGAAAAACGCCAACCACCGCCCCCATCGAGAAGTTCTGCTGGCCAATCACCTGTCGATAGAGATCTGTGGCCAAGACATTGGCCTGCCCGCCGATGACTTTGGCCACTCCAAAGTCGGTGATCACCAGCACGAATACCAGCACAAAAGACATGAGCAGACCGTAGCGACACTGGGGCAGCGTGATCGTGAGAAAGATGCGCCAAGGCCCTGCACCGAGGGTACGTGCCGCCTCTGCCAGCCGACCATCCTGGGTGGCCAGGCTGGTCATAAGAATCATTAGGGCATGGGGGAATGTCCAGAGAATAGAACCCAAGACGATCCCTAACTCGCCATAGATCGTGCCCGTTCCCATCCATGACTTTAATGCGCCCTGATTACCAAACCAATAGACCAAGCTGATGGCCATCAGCAACGATGGCGACATCAATGGAATCAGGGCAACCCCGCGAAAGAGGCGCTTACCCGGCATGGCCGTCATACAGAGACTGAAGGCAAAACCGAAGGCAAGAAGACTGGTGATGCATGCCGCAACAGCCGACAGACGCAGGCTGCGCGCCAACGAGTCCTGAAGACTGGGCGTATCCAGATACCTTGCAAACTGGGCTAGGCCAACAAAGTCTCCCTCCGGACTATAGACACTGCGCACCAGGAGCCACGCCAGCGGCGAAAAGACAAAGAGTAGGCCGAGGCCGAGCAGGAGTGCTGCGACTAGCCACTGCACCTGTCGATCAAGCGTGGATAAGGCAAAGCCTACAGGAGATCTCACAACGAGGGACTGGCCGGGACTGGCAGCAAGGCAGCATGCGGGATCGCTAAAAGTACCCGGGAGTCGGTACCCCAGGGCGCGGTGGCCTGGCCAGTATTCATCTGCTCGACCCGAAGTACCTGATTCAGCGCCCCGCACTGGACTTCGAAGCCCCAAGACGCACCGGCAAAGCGCACGTGGGTCACGCGACCAGGCAAGACCACTGCATCATCGGCGAAATCTACCAAAGGGAGACTCGAGCCCTCTGGAAAAATGGAAATCTGCTGCGGTCGAACCGCCAAGGTCACGGACGCTCCCACATCAGAAGGCGCTGACCAGCTGGGATGGGCGGGCCAGAGGGTGGGGCCGATACGCAGGCCCTCCTCTTCGATGACGGCTGATATGAGATTCACCCGACCCACAAATCCCGCGGAGAATCGACTGGTCGGTGCACGATAGAGATTCAAGGGAGAGTCCTCTTGGGCAATCTCCCCGTTATCCATCAGGACCACGCGATCGGCCATTTCCAAGGCTTCCTCTTGATCATGGGTGACCATGATGGTTGGAATACCAAGGCGACGTTGAATCGCCACGATTTCGTGCCGCAGGCCCTCGCGTACCTTGGCATCAAGGGCGGATAGCGGCTCGTCTAAGAGAAGGAGTGCAGGCTGCGGCGCGAGCGCGCGGGCAAGTGCGACCCGCTGCTGCTGCCCACCGGAGAGTTGGGCAGGAAACCGCTCCCCATAGGCCTCAAGCCCTACCAACGCAAGCATTTCTTGGGCACGCTCTCGTTGTTGTGGGCCCTTGAGGCTCTGCAGGCCATAGCGCACGTTCTGCTCTGCGGTGAGATTGGGGAACAACGCATACGACTGAAATACCACCCCGAACCTACGGCGCTGAGGCGGCAGGTGGGTGATCTCAGATCCATCAAAAAAAAGATGACCCTGGGAGGGGCGATCGATACCGCAGATAATCCGCAGTAGCGTCGTCTTACCACATCCCGAGGGCCCTAGGAGACAAACGAACTCCCCCTCGTCCACCGAGAGGGAAACATTTTTAAGTACCGAGACTCCAGAGTAGGCCTTGGTCAGCCCCTGTACCTCTAACTGCGCCATGGCAACGGCAGCTGACCGACTCGGCTCAAAAACAAGGCTTACTTAGGCTCTGCCTTGCTCTCGTAGCGACGACTCCACTCGGCTAAGACCTTTTCACGATTGGCCGCAGCCATCGCGAAATCATTCTTAATCAGCATCTTCTCAATATCGCCCTGAATGAACTCGAGCTTTTGCTGAATGCCGGGAATGGCAACGACTGCAAAGTTCTGTGCATAGAGCTGATTGGCCTCCTGAGAGACAGACCAGTCGGCCAGCGCACGTGCCGCCGCCATCTTCTTGGTCGACTTCATGATGCCGGTGGCCTCCATATCCCAGCCCAGCCCTTCTTTGGGCAGAACGATATCAATCGGCGCACCATCTTTCTTAGTTTTGTTCGCACGGTACTCAAAGCTCAGACCCACGGCATACTCGCCAGCACCCGCCTGACGGCAAGGCTTACTACCGGAATGCGTGTAGACGCCGATGTTCTGATGCAGGGCGTCCATGTAGGCCCAACCCTTCTGCTCACCCATGAGTTGCAGCCAGGCAGAGACCATCAGATAGCCCGTTCCGGAACTCGCAGGATGGGGCATGGTGACCTGACCCTTGTACGCAGGATTCGTAAGGTCCTGCCAGGAGGCGGGCTTGGGGAGATTCTTTTTGCCAGCCTCTGCTGTGTTGAAGCAGATGGCCGACGACCAGACATCCATCCCGACCCAAGACGGGGTTGTGCGAGGGTCACGCATCGAGGCCTTCACTTTCTCTAGGCCTTTGGGCGCGTACGGAGCGAGCATGCCCTCTTTGTCAAGAAGCATGAGGGAGGTTGCTGCCAGGCCCCAGACGACATCCGCCTGTGGATTGGACTTCTCGGCTAAGAGTTTGGCCGTGATGATGCCGGTAGAGTCGCGGACAATTTTGAGCTCAATGGTGGGATTCTGGGCCTCAAAAGACTTCTTGTAGGCCTGAATCTGATCAGCCTCAAGGGCGGTGTAAACCAGCAACTCAGTCTTTGATTGCGCAGAGACCGCCAGGGCTGCCGATACCAGCGGCAGGGCAACACAGGTGCTTAAGAGACCGCGGCGTAGGGAAGAGAAGGACATCGCAAGACACTCCCAAAAAAAGAAGGTTCAAAGGAGACGACATGATCTCGGCGAATTCTTACAAGACAAGGACTGTTTTATGACAAGACGATGACAGTCTGCGATTGCGGCCTTCCCACGGGGTCGTGGACACAAAAACACCCAGATTGCCCCGCACAATACAGGCCTCGTCTCACACCACGAACATGCTTAGGGAGATTTCTATGCAGAAGGTAAAAGCCGTCATCTTTGACTGGGCTGGAACAACCATCGACTTCGGATCATTCGCCCCTATGGGCGCCTTCGTTGAGGCATTCGCACAGTTCGGCATCCCCGTGACGGTGGCACAGGCAAGGGTGCCCATGGGGCTTCCCAAGCGAGACCACATCGCCGCGATGGTCCGTTCCTTAGAGATCTCGGAGGCCTGGCAAAAGACCCATGGTCGGGCGCCCTCAGAAAAAGATATCGACGACATTTATCGAATCTTCGTGCCACTGAACGAGGGGGTCGTGGCCTCATATGCAGACCTTATTCCTGGGGCCCGCGAGGCCGCCGACGAATTACGCGCGCAAGGCATCCGCATTGGCTCGACCACGGGATACACCCGTTCGATTATGGAGCGGGTTTTACCTCTGGCACGCTCGCAGGGCTATGCACCTGACAATCTCGTCTGCGCCGACGATATGCCCCGCGGTCGACCGAGCCCGATGAACATGTACCGGTGCTTCATCGAGCTCGATGTCTGGCCCGCGCAGTCGGTTGTCAAGGTCGATGACACCGAACCCGGTATCGCCGAAGGCGTCGCTGCAGGGTGTCTTACGGTCGGTGTTGCGCTCTCCGGTAATGGCGCGGGAATTTCTCTAGAGGAATTCTCGCGTATGACGGAGGCTGAGAAGGCGCCGATTCGACAACGATGCGGCGAGACCCTCAAGAAGGCGGGAGCCGACTATGTGATTGACACTGTGGCTGACCTTCTGCCCCTGCTGCAGACCATCGGGAGGCTATAAGCAGAGATGTAGCACGCCACTCATGGGCCAGGAATGGGCCAAGCCCACCGACTATAATGGCGGGCTGACCATGCAGATCGCCCAAGAATCCGCCCGAAGGCGCACCTTCGCCATTATTTCCCACCCCGACGCGGGCAAGACCACCCTCACCGAGAAGCTGCTGCTCTACGCAGGTGCCATTCACATTGCGGGCACAGTCAAGGCGAGAAAGTCGTCGCGCCACGCCACCTCGGACTGGATGGAGATCGAGAAGCAGCGGGGTATTTCTGTCGCCAGTTCGGTTATGCAAATGGAATACCGCGACTGCGTGATCAACCTGCTCGACACCCCAGGGCACCAAGACTTCTCTGAAGACACCTATCGGGTACTCACCGCCGTAGACGCGGCACTCATGGTGATCGATGCGGCCAACGGGGTGGAATCGCAGACCCTGCGCCTGTTAGAAGTCTGCCGTGCCCGCAACACGCCCATTCTCACTTTCATTAACAAGATGGATCGCGAGGTACAGCCGCCGCTGGATCTGCTTGATGAGATCGAGCGAACCCTGGGCATGTCGGTGGTGCCCTTTACCTGGCCCGTGGGCATGGGCAAAGACTTTCATGGCGTCTTTGATCTGCAAGAAAATCGAATCCGGGTCTTCACACCCGGGGAAGACCGGCGCGCAGAAGACCTTGAGATGATCGAGGGGCTAGATCACCCAGATAACCCCGTGCGTTTCGGCGCTGCCTTTGACCAGGCCCGCCAGGAAATCGAACTGGTACAGACGGCCACCCCTGCCTTTGACCGTACGGCCTTTCTGGAGGGGCGTCAGACGCCGCTTTTCTTTGGCTCTGCCATTAATAACTTTGGTGTGCGGGAAGTGCTTGATGCTCTGGTGGAACTTGCGCCAGCACCTGGACCCCGGGAGAGCCTGCAGCGTCCGGTGGAGCCCAAAGAAGGGAAGTTTGCGGGCGTGGTCTTTAAGGTACAGGCCAACATGGACCCCGCCCATCGCGATCGTATTGCGTTTTTACGTGTCTATGCCGGACGGTTCGAGCGGGGGATGAGCCTTCGGGTGGTGCGCACAGGCAAAGATATTCGTACAAGCAACGCGGTCTCTTTCTTATCCCAGCGTCGCGACCTTCTGGAAGATGCCTATCCCGGCGACATCATTGGCATCCCCAACCATGGCACCCTGCAGTTGGGCGATACGCTCACCGAAGGCGAGACGCTGCAGTTCACTGGGCTGCCCTTTTTCGCCCCGGAGCTTTTTCAGGCCGTGGAGGTGGCAGACCCGTTAAAGATTAAAAAACTCCGTACCGGTCTAGTGCAGCTTGGGGAGGAAGGGGCGATTCAGGTATTCCGCCCGATGGATGGCGGCACGATGCTGCTGGGCGCGGTAGGCCAGCTACAGTTTGAGGTGGTGCTGCATCGTCTAAAGCACGAGTACGGAGTCGATGCGCGACTGATGCCGACTAAATTTCGGATGGCCCGCTGGATTACCAGCAACAAAGAGTCAACGCTCAAGGACTTCATCAAACAAAACTCGTACCGGGTTGCCGAAGATGCCGTGAACGCGCCGGCTTTTCTCGCGAGCCACGCATCGGAGCTCAATATTGCGATCGAGCGCTGGCCCGACATTCAGTTTCATGCCCTGCGCGAGCACTCTGGCCTCATATTTCAAGCAGGCCTTGCCGCCTAACGGCAGACCTACTAGCGCGGACCTTCTCTCTGAAAGACAAGCCAGTCGGCCAATGAGAGGTCTGTCTCTCCCAAAGCACGCGCTTTAAGCCAGGGAAGCCCCGAAGCAAGATCGGGGCGCCCACGTTGAATCGTGGCCGGCGCATCCGGTAAGACACCTTGGCCGTCTGGGCTACCCAGCCCGAAGTGAAAGACATAGAAGGGCTCTTGCCCCATACGCAGATCGGTCACAAAGACTTCGGGTACACCCGCGTTGTAGTCTTGGCGCAACCGGTAGAAGCCATGACTGAAGGCCGCCACTCGGGCAACGCCCGGATGTTGGGCATACTGGGTGATGAGGTCTGCGCCTCTGTCATGGCGCTCCCACTTCACGGTTTCAGTCGCGTCAAAAAAACTGTACCAACCCTCGTAATAGTCGGTGTCATTGACCCATACGACTCGCCAAAGCACGGTATTAAGCGGCGCCGGAGTGACCAAGAGTTTTCCCGCACCGGGAGCCTCTGGCAGGCTCTGTAACGCCACCTGCTTGACGATCTGCTGACCTGCAACCGACCATACGAGGTAGCTGGTACTCAGCAACAGGCCAAGATGGGTCCAGCGTACCGTCTGACGGCCCAGCCGCAACAAAGCGAAAAGCAGGCCCAGGATGAGAGGCAGCGTGTAGAGGGGATCGATAATAAAAATGCTGCCCAGACCAAAGGGATGGTCTGAGAACGGCTGCAGCAGCTGCGTGCCATAGACCGTAAAGTAATCCAGCGTGACATGCGTAACCAGTACCAACCAGGCCGCTAGGAGCCAGTCTCGCAGACCCAAGACCAGATGCGTCCGAGAAAAAGCCGCCGCCTTAGACACACGGTGGCTCAACCAGCCCAGTAGTAACGCGGCCAGCGTGAGGTAGAAATACCCGTGCGACTCCGCCCGATGACGCGTCATGTCGAGAATGGCATCCTCGAAATGTATTAACGCATCAAGATCTGGCAGGGTGGCGACGGCGCCGCCCCAAAGGGCAGCCTTCCAAACTGCAGTTCGGCGCCCCAGAAGCGACACCGAAACCGCTGCACCTAAGGCGAATTGCGAAAGAGAGTCCACGTGTGTTCGATAGGAGAAAAAAGGGGTCGGCGCTCGGCGCTCAGAAGGCCACGAAGCGTCATGATAGAGCCAACCGACAGAAACATACCCTTGGTGTACGCTC